>Ga0196972_1000090_pt1 | contig 72311 bp, 58 predicted proteins | sample S1v_2013CmetaG_FD_148618 | JGI IMG/M metagenome (GOLD analysis project Ga0196972, IMG submission 148618) | Soil microbial communities from Anza Borrego desert, Southern California, United States - S1+v_20-13C | ecosystem: Environmental > Terrestrial > Soil > Desert | place: USA: California...
CCTTCATCCCGCTCCCGGCCGGATCCGGGCGGCGAAACTGCACCTCGAACTCGGGGTTGAAACCCTCGGCCGGATCTCCTTTCACCCAAAAACTCAGGTGATCGTAGTCCGCCGCATCCAGCGCTTTTAAATCCAGCGACACGCTGAACTCGCCGCTGGTTTCCGGGAGATCCACCGAATCGGTCGACGGAGGCAGTGCATAGCTCACATGGAGCGACCGTCCCGAAGCAGAGTTCGCCCGGTCTTCGTCCAGCCGAAACGTCACGCTGGCCGGCTGCCGCTCGGCAAGGGCTTTCCAATCACCCAATAAGGCGGCTTCATCCCCTTTGCCGCCGAAATCCGCCAAATGAAGCTTTTTCAGCACCGGTGCGTCGCTCAGGCCCAGATCGCTTCCGCGGACCGAAAACGCCATCAGCCCCAAGCCAACCACCAAAAACACTGTTCTAATAAGATTCACGTATCCGCCCGCCGGTTGTCGTCTTATTCAGCACGAATCGGCTCATTTCATCGAAGTCGCTAAGAATAGAGGATGCCGATGGGCATCTCAATTCGCAGGCGGCGGGATTGTCCGATCCCACGAGTGCGTAGATCTCTTCTGGCCCCCATCTTATCGGAATGGACTTCGAGAAGGGGTCAGAGAAGGGGTCAGAGAAGGGGTCAGAGAAGGGGTCAGAGAAGGGGTCAGAGAAGGGGTCAGAGAAGGGGTCAGGCTTTTGTTATTCTCTTTTGTGTCGGCGATTCACGTCTCCACAGAGGAAGTGAAGATGCTTACCGAACCGGGACAAAAGCCTGCCCCTTTCCTAGGTGAACCCGTTCCATCGATTACACCTATAGGCACCGATCAAGAAACTAATGACCGGAATTGCCTGAAGCTCCGGGTTCCAGAACTTCAAATACTTCGGAATTGGCCGGGCCGTCCACATCCAGGAAGGCGGCCGCTCCCTTGGCAAGCCGGCTTAGGCTGTGGTCGACAAGTATGTAAGAACCGGGGGTATCGAGCTTGAACTCGACAATGGCCGATCCACCGGCTGGAACGAAAGTCGTTTGCACGTTCTGGACGAAATCGTAAGCCCCCTCCGGATAGACCCGATCGAAGATTTCCCCAATGGCATGGAAGCTCGACGCGATATTGGGGCCGCCCACCCCGAAGAAGATGCGGACCGTTTCGCCGACCCGCGCATTCAGGGCATGCGTCTTGGACAAGGCGCCGACACTGCCGTTGAACAGGACGTAATCCGGATGTTCGGCCGAAAGCTTGGCGACGTCCAGTTCGTGCATGCCTGGCTGAGCGGGATCGCCCGTGAGATAGAAGTCGCCCTGCATGACGTAGTACTCGCGATCGACCTTGCGCCAGCCTTCCGGCGGCTCGACCACCATGAGGCCGTACAAGCCGTGGGCCAAATGCTGGGGGATCATCGGAGTCGCGCAATGATAGACGTAAGCGCCGGGCTTGAGTGCCTTGAAGCGGAATTTGCTCCGGCCGCCCGGAGGCGTCTGCGTCACCTTGCCGCCGCCGCCCGGTCCGGTGACCCCGTGGGAGTCGATACTGTGAGTCAAGGGGCTGTCCAGCGAATTTTTCAACGTGAGTTCGACGGTATCGCCTTGCCGGACCCGGATCATCGGCCCCGGTACCGAGCCGTTGAACGTCCAATAGGTATAGCCGACGCCGTCCGCCATCTGGGCCGTGACCGATTTGGTCTCCAGTTCCACCTGAACCAAGGCCGGCGTCTTGCGATTCACCGGGGGAGCGGCCTCCACCGTCGGCAAGGTGGCCAAACCCGTAGCCGGAATAGCTTCCGAACGGGCGCGAGCTTCACCGCCGTGGCTGTCCGAAACGGCAGACACGGTCCCCGGGTCGGCTGATGCCGCCTCTCCGGAAGCGACCGTCAATATCCCGTCCATTCCCGTTTCTTTATGCCCCGGCAGCGAGCACTTGAAGGCAAAAGTGCCGGGTTTGTCGAAGGTATAGGTTCCCTTGCCTATCTCCCCAGCTTTGGCACGCATGTGAACGCCCAACTCATCGGCGGTAATGTCGTGTTCCGTGGCGCCGCCGGAGTTATCGAGAACCAGCGTGACAGGTTGACCGGCCACGACAGTCATGTGCCGAGGGGCAAATTTGAATTCGGTGGATGCGAAAGTAATTTCTTGTGCTTTGGCGCGTGTAGCGTTCGCCATCGGGCTTTTGTCTTTAGCCCCTGTTTTCGCGATCGGCGTACAGGCGATCCCGGAGGCTATGGTGGCCGCAAGAACTGCCTGCGCAAGTGTTCGGTGATGAATCGATAGAATCATGGCTCTCCCTTGAAATGCTTTATCAATGAACTGAAAAAGCTGCCCGGAACAGTGTGTTCTTCCTAGCCGGGCATCCTTCTATCGCGGTCCTTCAAAAGACCCGTCAGGTACTCCCCTATGCCGCGGACTGTGCGATTGCCATTATGAAGTGTAAAGAAACCACAACAAATGAGGGGATTTGCCTATGGGCAGTTGAATCGAGGACTGCCGATCCGAAAATACGTGGAAATACATATACGCTATACGCACGCAGTGCTGTAGGAAAACGGGGGGAAGATATACACTCCGGTTACCCTCGGATTTGGACACACGCGAAGCACAGCACATGACACCCGACACGATTCAAACCGATACGCTCCATTCCCGGCTCGCGCATGAACCGCAGGCCTTGCAGTTCGGAACCAGCGGGCGCCGCGGACTGCTGGTTCACCTCAGCCAGTTGGAAGTTTTCATCAATGCCCTTGCGGAACTCGAATACCTTCAATCGCTGCCTCTCGCCGAGGGCGGCATCGTGCGTGGCGAGGAGTTCTTTTCCGCCTACGATTTACGGCCAAGTTCCAGCCGTTTCATCGACGGAGAGCCTCGGCGGGGAGAGCTTGCCCAGGCCATCGAGTGCGCCATCCGCACCGCCGGCATGAAGCCGGTAAATCTGGGCCGCATCCCGACGCCCGCGCTGATGTACTACGCCGTGTCGAGGGGCAAGGGCAGCATCATGGTGACGGGCAGCCATATCCCGTTCGACCGCAACGGCTACAAGACCAACACCTCGCTCGGGGAGCTGCTGAAACACCATGAGCAGCCCATCAACGAAAAGGTACGGGAGGTGCGGGAAAGACTCTACGGCCAGTCTTTTGCAGATTCCCTGTTCGACGAGCACGGGTTGTTCAAGGCGGGCCATCTTGAACTCTCCGCCGAAAGCGGAGAGGCCGCCACCGCCTACATCAGGCGCTACACGGACTTTTTCGGCGATGAACCCTTAAACGGACTCCGCCTCCTGGTCTATCAGCATTCCGCCGTCGGACGGGATCTCCTGGCCGACATTCTGCGCAGGCTCGGCGCTGAAGTCGTCGTCGCAGGCCGTAGCGAAACCTTCGTCCCCATCGACACCGAGAACATCGACGCGGCACAGCTAACCGTCATCCAGACGCTGTACGACGAAGCCGTCGCACAGCACGGCCGGATCGACGCCGTCGTCTCCACCGACGGCGACAGCGATCGGCCGCTGATCCTCGGCGTGGATCCCAAAACCTCCGCCGTGCGCTTTTTCGGAGGCGATCTGGTGGGGATGATCACGGCGGAATACCTCGGAGCGGATGCCGTGGTCGTGCCGATCAGCTGCAACGACGCCATCGATCGAGGCAAGCTCAAAGACATCACCGAACCCAAGACACGCATCGGCTCGCCGTTCGTCATCGCTGGCATGGAGGCGGCGCGCACGCACGGCAAACGCGCGGTCTGCGGTTGGGAAGCCAACGGCGGATTTCTGACCGGCTCGGATATTCTCAAAAACGGCAAAACCCTCAGGGCGCTACCCACGCGCGACGCTGTCCTGCCCATCCTGGCGGTGCTCTGCGCCAGCCGGGAACAGGGGCTCGGCTTGACGGAACTCTTCGCTTCGCTGCCCAAACGATATAGCCGCGCCGCTTTGCTCAAGCAATTCCCGAGGCCGATCAGCCTCGAAATCGTCCGGCGGTTCTCGCCCTCGGATCAGGCCATCGGCGAAGCATGGTTCTCGCCCGATAACCTCTCGGTGCTGAGCACAAGGGGCCGGAAACTCGAAGCCCCGGATGCGGAGATTCGTACACTCAAAATGATTCGGCAGGAACTTACGAGTTTCTTCTCGACGGATCTCGGATTCGGCGCCATTACCACCCTCAATTTCATCGATGGGGTTCGCATTCGCTTCGACAACGGGGACGTCGCCCATCTGCGGCCTTCGGGCAACGCCGACGAACTGCGGATCTACGCGGTCGCGGATACTCAGGAACGTGCCGACGCCATCGCTCGCATGGCAGTAAACGAGCCCGACGGCATCCTGCGCCGTTTGGAACGGCTGGTGCGTTGAAGAAGTCTTGGGGACGGCCGGTGCTCAAGTAAAGGAAGCTCTGAACAAGTGGATTCCGTTCATGCCCTTCGACAAGCTCAGGAGAGCGTTCGACAAGCCTGTCCTGAGCCGAACCGAAGGGCTCACCACAAACGGAATCCATACGTTACCGCTCGTCCTGAGCCTGTCGAAGGACTTAATCAGAGCTTCCTAAAAACTCAAAAATCCCGAGCGATCGGACTGCCGTTGAGTTCCCGATCGCCTCGCGCTCGTTCCGCGCCCGAAAACTTCAGGAACGCAAGCGGATCGACCGTCCGATGCGCTATGATCGTAAGCCTGTACCTCAGCGAAAAGGCCAAACCAATGAGCGCCTTACCGAGTGCTAGCTACAGCCTTACCTTGCGTCTCAAGCTGCCGAATCGCGCCGGTATGCTTGGCGCGGTCGCAACGGCCATCGGCCGAATGGGCGGGAATATCGGAGCGATCGACATTGTCGGCGTCGGACAAGGGTTCGTCCTGCGCGATCTGACCGTCGATGCCGCATCCAGCAGCCATGGCGACGAGATCGTCGATGCCGTCCGGAGCGTTCCGGGCATTGAAGTGATCCAGGTCTCGGACCGCACCTTTCTCATGCATCTCGGCGGAAAAATCGAAGTTGTCTCGAAGACGCCGTTAAAGACCCGTTCTGATCTCGCCATGGCGTATACGCCGGGGGTCGCGCGGGTTTGCGAGGCAATTCGTCAGGAGCCGGACAAGGTCTTTACGCTCACCATCAAGAAAAACACCGTGGCCGTGGTCACCGACGGCACTGCGGTGCTGGGGCTGGGCGATATCGGCCCGGCGGCGGCGCTGCCGGTCATGGAGGGAAAGGCAATGCTGTTCAAGGAGTTCGCCGGCGTCGACGCCTTCCCGATCTGTCTCGACACCAAAGACCCGGATGAGATCGTGCGGACCGTCAAAGCAATCTCGACGGTATTCGGCGGCATCAATCTGGAAGACATCTCGGCGCCCCGTTGCTTCGCCATCGAAGAGCGCCTGCAGGCCGAACTCGATATTCCGGTCTTCCATGACGATCAGCACGGCACGGCGGTCGTGGTTCTCGCGGCCCTCTTGAATGCGCTGAAACTCGTGGGCAAACGGGTGGAAAACATCAAGGTGGTGGTCAACGGCGTCGGCGCCGCGGGTGTCGCCTGCACCAAAATCCTCATGGCGGCCGGGGTGAAGAATGTCATCGGCTGCGATCGGCAAGGCGCAATCTATCATGGTCGGCGCGAATGCATGAACACCATTAAAGAGTGGTACGCGGCGGCCACCAATCCCGATGGGATGCGGGGCACGGTACACGAGGCCATCCAGGGGGCCGATCTTTTTCTCGGCCTTTCGGCGCCCGCCGCTATCACCATCGATGACCTGAAGCGGATGGCCGATCAGCCCATCGTGTTTGCCATGGCCAATCCAATTCCGGAAATCATGCCCGAGGACGCCGAGCCCCACGTCGCGGTGATGGCCACCGGCCGGTCCGACTACCCGAACCAAATCAATAACGTGCTTTGTTTTCCGGGCATCTTCCGGGGAGCGCTTGCTTGCCGCGCTTCGCGCATCACGGAAGAAATGAAACTCGCCGCCGCTAACGCGATTGCGGATCTGATTGCCGATCAGGAACTCCAGCGCGATTACATCATCCCATCGGTCTTCGACAAACGGGTAGCCGAAGCCGTCGCCCGCGAGGTCGAAGCGGCGGCTTATCGGAGCGGCGTAGCCCGCCGCGAGTCGGTTTAGAGAGGTTCTGGTTTGTAGCATAGCGCTCGCGAGGACGCTCGCGTCCTAGTCTCGCCTAGCGCATTTTTCACCACAATCTAGCGGCGTGGATTAGGAGACTGCCGCGGACATTGAATGGAGGCCGGAATTAGATCTGAAAATCCTTAGAATGTTGGGCGACGCTCTGTTCATGCCCGGTCTACGAAACTTTCCGGCCTTATCGCCTCGCGTTCGATCGGCTGCTCGAATGTGGCGCCGAAGTCACGAATCGCCTGCTTTCCAGATAGGGAAAGACATCTTCGAAACAACCTTCGGCTATGCGCTTCTGCTTTTGTTTCCAGTAGTCCGCTTCCAAGAGATCGCTGTGTACCTCGAGGAAGGCGTTGCGTAATCTGGCATCGGTCAGCAGGAAGGTAATGAACTCCTCGGGAAAAACATCATGCGAACCAACCCAATACCAGGGCTCTCCTTCTAATTCGAGCTCGGGATAAGGCGGGCACGGTATTTTCCTGAAGTTGCATTCGGTCAGATAACAAACCTCGTCATAGTCATAGAACACCACGCGGCCCTGTCCCGTAACCCCGAAGTTCTTCAGGAACATGTCTCCCGGAAAGATGTTGGCCGCGGCCAAGTCTTTGAGGGCGGCGCCATAGTCGCGAATGATGCGCCGGAGCTCTTCATCCTTGGCGGATTGGACGTAGAGATCGAGGGGTGTCATGCGCCGCTCGATATAGACATGCTTGATGATGAGCTGTTCGCCCTCGACGCTCACACTGGACCCTGCCCCGGTCTGCAACTCGCGCAGGAGCTCGGGCGCAAAGCGCTTCAAGGGAAACGCCGCTTCGGAGTATTCCCAGAAATCCGCCATCCTCCCGACCCGGTCATGCTGCTTGACGAGCTGATACTTATCCTTGACGGTCTGTCGAGTGATCTTCTTGGCGGGCGGGAAGCGATCCTTGATCACCTTGAACACATAAGGGTAGGAAGGCAGAGTAAAAACGACCATGACCATTCCCTTGGCTCCGGGAGCGGCGATAAAGGCATCGGTGGAGTGCCTGAGGTGATGCAGGAAGTCGCGATAAAACTCGGCCTTGCCCTGCTTCCACAGTCCCATGGCGGTATAAAGCTCCGCCTTGGTTTTGCAGATCAGGAGCGGCAGCAGAAACTCCACCACCGCCGAGGGCACTTCCGTATCCACCATGAAATAGACCCGGGTGAAGCTGAAAAGGGTGGCCACCTCCTCCCATCCGAGGAGTAGCGCGTCGACGTAAAGTCCGCCCCGCTCGTTGTTGAGAATGGGAACCGCGAAAGGGCGCTCGTCCGGCCCGTTGACGATCTTGCCGATGAGATAGGCGGCCTTGTTTCGAAAGAAAGGAGCACTCAGCACTGCAAGGTGAAAATTCTGCTGGCGCTCGGCAAGGTCGGGAAATTGCTGCCAAATGGCGCGCATCAGGTTGCGGATATCGCAGCGACGGTATGCGAAGGGCAGCCGAAAACCGAAGCTGCCCAGGATCTTCGCCATGACCTGGTAGAACCCGTCCCGCCCCGGATAGTAAGTGCGGTAGACCGGCGCTTCGGACTCCAGGTGCTGGGTCGATAGAGCTGGGCGAACAAAAATGTTTTTATTGTTGAAGTATCGCCTGTGGAAGAGCCGGCAAAAAACCGAGTTGTAAAAGGTCTCGGCCAGTTCCGGTTGTTTGTGCTCGTAAAGGAGGTGCACGTATTCGATCTTGACCCGCTGCCAAAGAGGTTCGTCGAGGGTGGTAATTCCGAGTCTGCCCCTGAGGTCCGAGATCGTCTCGTTGACCCTTAAGTCGTAGTAATAGATGCGCTCGCGGGCTGCCTCCTGCACGGCCCGCCAGTCCGCTGCCTCGAACCGCTGCCGGGCGCTGCCGGCAATCTTGCGAACATGGGCGTAATGGCGTTCGAAACCACTCAAAATGAGCTGTGCGATCTCTTTGGGTTGTGCCTGATCGCTGAGTCCCTTCGCGTGCATAGAGGCCATGATAATACCGGATTCGTAGCAGAACGGGCCGTGCCGGCAATCCGACTTGGCCTTGCCCATGCCTCGAACGTGTCCACCGGTTTAATGATCTTGCAGTCCAATCGACGGATCGGAATAGGCAGGCCGCCTGCCCTGAAGCGGACGGCCCTGCACGGTGCTAACCTGCGGCAGTCTTACGGGCTTCCTGGAACTGCGCCTCTTCCGTGGAGCCGTGCAACGCGGTAACCGAGGATGATCCACCCTGGATAACGGTTGTCACGTCGTCGAAGTAGCCCGCCCCAACTTCCTGCTGGTGGGCAACGAAGGTGTAGCCGCGGTCGGCGGCGGCAAATTCCGGCTCCTGAACCAGCTCCACGTAGGCCTTCATCCCTTCGGCTGCATAGCGCTCCGCCAGATCGAACATGTGGAACCACATGCTGTGGATCCCGGCGAGCGTGATGAACTGGTAGACATAGCCCATGGCTCCGAGCTCACGCTGGAACTTGGCGATGGTCGCATCGTCCAGGTTCTTCTTCCAGTTGAAGGACGGGCTGCAGTTGTAGGCCAGGAGCTTGTCCGGGTGCGCCTTCTTGACGCTCTCGGCGAACTTGCGCGCAAAGCCGAGATCGGGCCTGCTGGTCTCGCACCAGACCAGGTCGGCATAGGGAGCATAGGCGACTGCCCGGCTGACCGCCTGTTCCAAACCGTTGCGGGTAACGAAGAAGCCTTCGGCGGTACGCTCTCCCGTAACGAAGGGCCGGTCGCGCTCGTCGACGTCCGAGGTCAGGAGATTGGCCGCCTCCGCATCGGTACGGGCGACCAGCACTGTCGGAACCCCCGTGACGTCGGCCGCGAGCCGGGCAGCGATAAGCTTCTGTACGGCCTCCTGAGTCGGCACCAGCACCTTGCCGCCCATATGGCCGCACTTCTTGACGGAAGCGAGCTGGTCCTCGAAATGCACGCCGGCAGCGCCGGCCTCGATCATGCTTTTCATCAGCTCGAAGGCATTCAGCACACCGCCGAATCCGGCTTCGGCGTCCGCCACAATGGGCAGGAAGTAATCGATGAAGCCTTCATCGCCGGGCCCGATGCCGCGAGACCATTGGATCTCGTCGGCACGTTTGAAGGCATTGTTGATGCGGCGGAGAAGTGTGGGGACCGAGTTATAGGCGTAGAGCGACTGGTCCGGATACATGGTTTCCGAGCTGTTGTTATCCGCCGCCACCTGCCAGCCGGAGAGATAAATCGCCTCGAGCCCGGCCTTGGCCTGCTGAACCGCCTGCCCTCCGGTGAGCGCCCCCAGGCAATTGACATACCCCTTTTTGGCGCTTCCGTTCAATAACTCCCAGAGCCGCTCGGCACCTCGACGGGCCAAGGTATGCTCCGGCTGCACGGAGCCTCGTAGTCGGACGACGTCCTCGGCCGCGTAGCCGCGCCGTACGTTTTTCCAGCGTGGATTTTCCGCCCACTCTTGCTTGAGTTGCGCTATGAGTTCGTCTCGCTTCGTGTACATCTTTTCTCTCTTCCTCGATGAATTGTGTCCTCAAACGGCTGCGTTCTCGCTTACGAGAGCCTTCTTTCATTCGACATTCAGATGAACATTATCATTAGGCTGGGTTACGCTAACCCACCTTACGAGAGTTAGTTAAAGGTCGGTTGGGCTATCACTCAGCTCAAGCTGCCTTTTACGATTGCGTTTTCTCTCAAGGGAACTGCTCGTAAGCCGGTATGGTCAGGAACTCCACGAACTGGTCATTCTCGACGAGGCTTCGCAAGAGCACCGAGGCGCGCGCCACATGTTCCACTTCATCGGTGCCCAATTCCTGCGCCGCCCTCGCCTCCTCTTCGGCCAGCAGCTCCCGAAACATCAGGACGGTCACCCGCCGCCCGTCGTCCAATACCCCGCCCGGATGGCGCATCCACTGCCAGAGCTGGCCCCGGGCGATCTCGGCGGTGGCGACATCTTCCATCAGGTTGTAAATGGGCACCGCGCCGCGCCCACCGAACCAGGCCGCCAGATAGCGGAGCGCCACGCCGACATTGCCCCGCACACCCGCCTCGGTAATGCGGCCTTCGGGGATGCGCAGGAGGTCGTCGCGAGTGACGTGCAGATCTTCCAGCTGACGGTCCAGCTGGTTCGGACCCGGCATCAATGCATCGAATACTTCCGTCGCCATCCTCACCAGGGCCGGGTGCGCGACCCAGGTACCGTCGTGTCCGTCACGAGCCTCCTGCTCTTTGTCGGCACGCACCTTGGCCAGGGCCTCCGCGCTGGCTTTCGGATCGTCCTTGACGGGAATTTGAGCCGCCATTCCCCCCATGGCATGCGCACCGCGCTTGTGACAGGTCTGGATCACCAGGCGCGAATAACTGCGCAGGAAGTGAGTGGTCATGGTGACCTGCCCGCGGTCAGGCAGCACGAAATCGGGAAGGTTCCGGAATTTCTTGATGAAACTGAAGATGTAATCCCAGCGTCCACAGTTGAGACCCACGCCGTGCTCGCGCAACTCATGGAGAATCTCGTGCATCTCGAAGGCGGCAAGAATCGTCTCGATGAGTACGGTCGCCTTGATGCTTCCCCGCGGAATCCCGAGCGCATCCTCCGAAAAGTTGAACACGTCGTTCCACAAGCGCGCCTCGAGATGACTCTCCAGCTTGGGCAGGTAGAAATAGGGACCCGTGCCATGTTCCAGGAGATATCGGGCGTTGTGGAAGAAATAGAGGCCGAAGTCGAAAAGCCCTGCAGGTATCGGTCGTCCGCCGACGCGAAAATGTTTTTCCACCAGATGCCACCCCCGGGGCCGGGTCATCAGAGTGGCGGGATGGGAGACCAGGCTGTAGCGCTTGCCCTCGGGCGCGACATATTCGATCGTGCGCCGCACCGCGTCCCGGAGATTGGCCTGCCCTGCCAGCGTGCCCTCCCAGGTCGGCGAGTGGGCGTCTTCGAAGTCGGCCATGTACGCCTTGGCGCCGCTGTTGAGGGCATTGATGACCATCTTACGGTCCGATGCAGGTCCCGTGATTTCGACTCGCCGGTCGAGAAGGTCTGCGGGAATGTCGGCGATGCGCCAGTCGGATTCCCTGATGGCGCGCGTCTCCGCAAGAAAATCCGGCAATTCCCCGCGATCCAGCCGCGCCTGCCGTTCAGCCCGCGCCTGGAGCAACTCAGAAGTCCGCCCGCCGAAATGCGTATGCAGGTCCATCAAAAAGCTGCACGCTTCGAGTGACAGGATGGACTCATAACCGTGGAAAGATCGGGTGATCTCTATCTGGTGCGTCCGCAGCCGCACAGAGCCAACATCCATGTCATCCTCCGTTTAGCGCTCGGGCTTTTCCGTTTCGCGCGTCCTGCCGGAAAAACTTGCATTCGCAAAACACTCGAACAGCGCAGGATTCTATCGGTATCAGCATTCCGGTGGATTGCGCCCGCTGCCCCCGGATAAAATCCCTTTCGGTCAGAATTGCGCCTCACATCTCATTAACACATTTTAGAGTTAATTGCCATTCCAAGTTCTCCCTATAACCCCTGGCGACACATTACGCGGACCTTGGGCTACTTGGCACCGTCCGGATAACCGCAAACGGAAAGATCTCGGTTGGGGGAAACGTCAGAGAACGTGCAAAGTGCCGTGCTCGCGCTCACGGATCAGCGCCGCGCCGGTGAGAATGATGGAGAGCATGGTGACGCTGTTGATGACCTCCATCACCGAACCGAACCAGACCGCGCTCAGGTTCGCATTGAAGCGCGGAGTTCGATCATCAGGGCGGCGATCGCAGGATGCCCTTGGCCGAAGGCCGTCACCTCGTCAGTGACGATGTTCTGAATATAGCTGTTGCCGCTGAAGGCCTGCGACATGCGCGTGGCGTCGATGTTGAGCTGGATCGCCGGCCGACGGCCGGCCAGCACACGTCGCGCTGGAAATCGGACGGGTCCGTGACGGACCTCCGTCGCTATTCGACGCCGTAATACGTCGTCAGGTAATCCAAAATCACCGGAATATCGTCCTGGCTGATCGGCGCTCCCATAACGTTCACCATTTTGTCGACTGTCGCCTGCCAGTCGGTCCTTTTCATGAAGGGAGAGTTCATCGGGATGTAATCGATGCTGTGGCACATGACGCAATTGGCCATCACGGTGTCGCGCCCCGCGCCTTCCTTGAGCTCGATCTGGTCCTCTCCCGCAAAGGCTGTAACGGAAAAGACTACAACTGGCGCCAGCAGCAGTGCATTGAGCGTCTTCATGGCATCGGCACTCATACAACCTCCACGGTGATCCGTTGCACCACGTTGTTGTGGTAACCCGCAGGATTGAAGACGAGTTCATAGGGCTGGGTACTTCCCTGCCGGTTCGTCGCCTTGGCCATGAGCACATGTTTGCCGCCTCGTCGCGGCGTGAAGGTGTGGCGCCAGGCCCGGAACGAGAAACGGCCGTAGTCCTGTTCGAGCTGCGCCTCCCGCCACGTCCTGCCACCATTCACCGACACTTCGACCCTTCGAATTCCGTGACCCCCGTCCCACGCCAGACCCGCGATTGTCGTCGATTGACCGGCACGCAAATGCTGCCCCTCCTCGACGTTGGTCATGAGGGAGTTGACCACCATGTCGGTGATCGGCGTGTTGGCCTCCCCTTCTTGTGAATAAAATCGGTCGATGAGCGGAAATTTGTCCTTCGGTATCCGGTAAGCCTTACTCATCCAGAATCCCTTTTCCGGTTTCGACGTCGCGCTGATGGAAATCAGCTGTTTCATCCAGTAGGTTCCCGACCAACCGGGCACCACCAGGCGTACAGGAAAGCCGTTCCAGTGAGGCAGGGCCTCGCCGTTCATCTCGTAGGCGACTAGGGTGTTCTCGTCGAGGGCTTTCCATAACGGAAGGCTCTTGATGAAATCGGGCGTCTCGTCGATGGCTCCGTAATCGGCTCCGCCGAAGACGATTTCCAGCGCATCCCGCTTGAGCCCTGCCCTGGCCATCACATCCCTGAGGCGAACACCCTTCCAACGCGCATTGCCCATGGCTCCGGCTCCCCATTGGACACCGGGCACATGCGGCTCGGAAAAGCCGCGGCGATTTCCGGCACATTGGCACACGGCAAACAACTCGACGGGCTCGAAGTCCCGCTTGAGCCGGTCCAGAGTCAACTCGAACGGACGCTCCACCGAATCGCCCCCCACCTTGAGCCGCCAGGTTTCAGCGACCACTTGCGGGATATGGGCGAGATGCCAGCGCACGAAGAACTGGTCATTCGGCGTGACGACATCGCTGAACGTCCTGATCGGCGTCTCGAAGTTCGGGGGTCGGTAAGTACGCTTAATGAGGGGCTTCTTGCCGGACAATGCGGCCCACACGGCGCTTTCCGTCGCGCCCATCGGCAATTCACCGGCACGCAATGATCGCGGCACCAACAAGCCTGCCCCGGTCACTGCGGAGCCGCTAACCAAACCTTTCAGAAAGGTCCGCCTGTTCAACATCTTATCCTCCGGTTTTCAGGTCCAGAATGCTTATCCCCCCGGATTCGACTTAGAGCTGTCTGAGCGCTCGAACAATTCGGACAAATCACGATCCGATCTTGAGCCGAGATGACATAACCGAGGCGCTGATGCGGGTCCTGCCGAAGCTTTTAACGGCCGAGTGGCGGAAACCTACCCGACTCCCTGCAAGGCTATCCTTCGCAAGAGTCCGGAAGGTTTCGGATACAGGGCCGATGTTTTGACAAGAATCCCATCAGTACCTGATTGAATGCGTCCGGACGCTCCACAGGCAGCATGTGCCGTGAGTCGCGGATAATCGAAAGTTCCGCCTGCGGCATTTTTGCCGCATAGGCCGCCTTGACTGCTAGCGGCGTGTAATCCTGATCCGAAGCGATCACGAGAGTCGGGCAGCGAATGGCGTCCAGACGATCCACCACGGTCCATCCGATCAAAGCCTGCAGAGCGTCAAGGTAAGCCCGCGGATCATTCTCGGCCCACCGATCAACAAATCGTTGTCGGAGTCCTGCCTGTTCCGGCTTAGGGAAGAGACGCTTGCTCAGGACCTTTCCCATTTTGCGCATCCCCAGCAGCCGGACGATGAGTTTTCTTTGGACGATCTGAAGCTTACCAAGGATGAATTCCGGTCCGCTGTTAACGATGACCAGACTCTGTACGAGTTCCGGGGCGCTGACGGCGAGCTGAAACGCGATCATGCCTCCCATGGAGAGGCCGACAATGTGAGTCGGACCCAGGCCGAGCCAACGGATCAATTCCGCCGTGTCCGCCGCAAACCCAAGAATGCTGTAGGGGCCGGGCGGCTTGTCCGATCGGCCGTGACCGCGGAGGTCGAACGCGATCACGCGAAAATGCAAAGAAAAGAAAGCGCGCTGAGCTTCCCAATCCCGGACGCTGGAGCCGAGGCCGTGAATGAAAAGCAAGGGTGGGCCGCGCCCCAGGCTTTCATAATGAAGCGCTGCATCACGTATTCGAAGTCTGGGCATGCTCATTCCCTATGCGGCGGGTTGTTCGCCGAGGCTGGCCCCGAGCGGCTCTGGCCTGGGCCGATTAGCGGGCGATCCAGCCCCCATCGACCGAAAAGGCCGCCCCCGTGGTCGTCTTGCCCGCTTCGCTGCAGAGAAAGGCGGTCCACGCGCCAATGTCCTCCGGCGTCGAAAATTCGAGCATCGGCTGTTTTTCGCACAGAAGCGTCCGTGTGGCCTCTTCCCGCGAAATACTCTTCTGCCGGGCCAAGTCCTCTATCTGCCTTTCGACCAGCGGGGTCAGCACCCAGCCCGGGCAAATCGCGTTGCAGGTGATGCCGGCGTTTGCCGTCTCCAGCGCCACGACCTTGGTCAGACCCAGAAGGCCATGCTTCGCCGCCACATAAGCCGCCTTGCCCTCGCTGCCCACCAGCCCGTGGGCCGAGGCAATGTTGATGATCCGCCCCCAGCCGCGCCGCTTCATGCCCGGCAGCGCGGCTTTGATGGCATGGAAAGCGGCCGAAAGGTTGACGGCGAGCACGGCCTCCCACTGCGCATCCGGAAATTCCTCCAGCGGCGCCACATACTGAATACCGGCGTTGTTGACCAAAATGTCGATGGCCCCGAAATCCGCCTCCACCGCTTGGATCATGCCGCGGATGGCCGCCGGTCGTGAGACGTCTGCCGGGTAATAAGCGATTTTCACACCCTGATCGCGGCTCAAGTCCTGCGTCAATCTCTCGATCTCTTCAAGCTCTCCGAAGCCATTCAAACCGATATGACAGCCCTGCCGGGCGAGTTCGGTAGCGATGCCGAGACCGATGCCGCGGGTGGAACCGGTGACCAGGGCCATCTTCCCTTGGAGCATGATTTATTCTCCGCCGTTCCCTGTAGACGCCTCATCCATGGACCGCATTGCCCTCGCTTAGGTTCCGGGAGTCCTCGCGCTTACAAGACGATCTCCAGCCCGGAATCCCCCGGTGGGACAGGAAAGCGAAAGGCTATTCACCGGCTCGCCGGGTTTTTACGGTTTGCCCTGCGAGTGCTTCCAGAAAAACCGGACCATCTCCTCCGAGGCGCTGGGGCCCTTCGGGTCGGTATAAGAACCCTCCGGACTTCCGCCCGACCAGCCGTGGCCTGCCCCATGGACCAGCCATTGCTCCATGACGATCTGGCCGCTCGCGTCGTGATACTGGGAGCGGGTATAAGCATGCCCCTGGAGCACTTGCCCCCGGTTCGTCGTGACCCGCAACTTTCGTCCTGTGCCTGAGTGAACCGTCGCCCACTGCGCCAACACCCGATCCCCGTTGCCGGGGTGAACCGTGGTGTCCCGGTCTCCATGGAAGACGATGGTGGGGACGATCCGGCGGGTTCTCAGCGCCGCCGGGAAACTGCTTTCCCGTTGCAGCAGGGCGGCTGTTTCTCCTTGCTGCATGGCCGCGAACGCGGAGGGAAGGTCATGGGCGGCGCCGTAGGGGAGTCCGGAATGGACGCCGATAGCGGCATAGACCTCGGGATAGTTCACCCCCATGACCATGGCCATCGCCCCGCCGGCCGAGAGTCCCGCCACGTAGATCCGCCTGGCGTCGATGGCGTGGGTGCTCACAATGTGACGGGTCATGTCGGCAAGGATGGACGGTTCGCCATGATCCCGGTGCTGGTCGCCGGCCTTGAACCAGTTCCAGCATCGGGACGGGTTGGCCTGGGCTGCTTGCTCGGGATACAGCACGAAAAAGCCCTCCCGTTCCGCCAGGACATTCATGCGGGTGCCCGCGGCGAAATCGTCCGGGTCCTGAGAGCAGCCATGGAGCATGACGATCAGCGGCAGGGCTTGCCCGTGATAGCCGCCGGGAATATAGAGCTTGTAGGCGCGGGTTCCGGCCGGGTTGGTGAAGGCACCTGTCATGTACTGTCCTCCTGCCTGAATGTCCGGGTGTGCCCGGCTCGGTTGGGTCATCACGGATCCGAGTCCGGTTCGAAGCGAACGAAACGCAGCGTCGAAGGCAGACGACGGCGTGGATGTGCCCGAATTGCGCCGGCTTCCATGCGCCGATCCCCCGCTGTCCGGTCGTGGCGTGAGTTGGGGAATGCGGTCGATGACGCGGCACGTACCGTCAATCGGTTTCTGACCGGAATCGTCAGAGGTCTTCGAGGACGTGGCGGGTGCTAAGCCGCCCCGGAGCGTGCGCCGGATGAGGGCGGCGGCTTCATCGAGCCGGCCCGAGCGGGTGAGGCGCGTGGCTTCTGCCATCGCGGCATGCAGTGTGTCGGTCATAATCCAGATCTCCTTTGGAGATGACAACAGCGGTCATGGTTCGGTGGGAGAAGGCATCGGGTTGGTCAGTCGGTCTCCATCGGCGAGGCGGCGAAACAAGGTCTAGCGGATGCGACCGGCCAAGGCCGCTTTGACGTCCGCACCGGCCCGCAAGGCGCCCAGTACCGTGACGGACTCGATGGTGTCCCGCGCCAGTTCGGGCGAGACATCATCGGCGATGATCACCAAGCCCAGCACCTGGATTTGCAGCCTTTGTCCGGCTGTCCGTACCGCTTCCAGATCGCGGCGGGTGTACTCCTGCAGGCCGAGCACCAGGGTCTTGCGGGCCACCGTCTGTTTGACCGCGTCGGCATGGGTAGCGAGTTGGTTGCGAATCGCGGTGCGAATGAAATCGGTGCGATTGGAATAAAAGCCTTCCTGTACCAGCAAATCGATCTGCCCGAGATCCACGAACCCCAGGTTGATTGTAATCTTCTCTGTCTCCCCTGCCATGCCTTCTAATTACCATCCGAATGCCATCCAATTAGATGGTAGACTACTCCGAATCAGGGCGCTGTCAAGGGGGTATGAGCAGCCGGTTTTGGCTCGCATCCGATCAAACCGGTCGATTTCGTGGTGCTGCAATGCAGGCTGGCCAAGGATCGGATTTTCGGCAAAAAGAATGGACGGCGTGGTTGAAGTTTCATGGAAGACATAACGATTCAACCAATCGCTCAGCGACCGATGAACTTCCCGAGAACGAAGCGGTCGCTTTTGTAGAGGCGCACACAGGCAGTGCTCAGCCAGTTTGGGAAGGAGGTAAACCCATGTCCCTAGAACAGAACAAAGCCTTGGTACGACGGGTGATTGACGAAGTCTGGAGCCAGGGCAAGCTGGCTGCCGTCGATGAGCTGTACGCGGCCGATTTTGTGAGCCATCAGCACAGCCACACGGCGGGTCGTCAGGACATTCGCGGTCTCGAGGCATTGAAAACCTTCGTTCGGGAGTTCCGGGAAGCGTTTCCGGATTTTCATGACATTATCGAGGACCAGGTTGCCGAAGGGGACAAAGTCGTAACCCGCTTTACGTCCGTTGGAACTCACAGGGGACCGCTGATGGGTCTCGAGCCGACGAACAAGCAGGTGCGGTGGTCGGGCATCGCCATCGACCGGATCGTGGGCGGCAAAATTGCCGAGGATTGGGTAAATTGGGACATGATGGGCATGCTGCAACAGCTCGGGGCGATCTCCTCGCCTTCGTGACGATGCCGATCGCCGCCTAAGCCATGCTGCAGTGGATCGAGCGGGCAAGAGAGCGTTCAAAGGCATATCGTTACAACTGAGTTGGGCATTGGCAATACTCCCGGTCAGCCGGAGGGAACATGAAAACCGTCCTGTGCTATGGGGATTCGATCACTTGGGGATACAACCCCGTCGATGGCAGCCGGTTTCCCTTCGAGCAGCGCTGGCCCGGCGTGCTGCAGGCGCGGCTCGGCGACGGTTTTCGCATCATCGAGGAGGGCTTGTGCGGCCGCACCGTCGCCACCGATTCTTGGGTGTTGCCCAATCGCGACGGGCGAGCGATGCTCGTTCCGCTTCTCGAATCACACGCACCGCTCGATTGGGTCGTCATTCTACTTGGCACGAACGACTGCGGACCGAGTTATCGTCGCAATGTCGGCGAGATTGCGTTTGGCTGCGCCACGCTGCTGTGGACCGTTCAGAAGTCATTCGCCGGGCCGAGCGGCGGCGTACCACAGATGCTCCTCGTCGCGCCGCCTCTTTTCGGTAAGTTTTCGCCGTTCATGGAGCTTTTCTATGCCGGCGGCGAAGCTACTGCCCGCGGGTTGGCCGCGGCGTACGCCACTGTCGCTGCGAAGTGCGGAGCGCGATTCCTCGACGCAGCGAGTGTTCTCCCGCCCAGTCAGGTCGATGGCGTGCATCCGGATGCAGATGGTCAACTGCGCTTGGGGGAAGCGATCGCGAAAGCATAGCGGAGTGATCTCAACACCGGCCAACTCGTAGATACGCTGGAGCGTTTGCCCGCGTCCGCCTGCGGCATCATGCGAATTGACGCTTACGCGTCGTTTCCGTTCTTATTCCAAATCGCTTTCAATCAGACATTCATTTTTGGAGGGTGGATTAGGCCGCGAGGCCGTAGCCTACCGGCGGCCTCGGATCGGTGGGTTACGCTCCGCTAACCCACCCTATGTTCACTCGAATGCCGAATGGAATTACAAGCACGTCCGGATCATGGACGAAACGGGGGCTTTGAATGGATCCCTCTTGTCCGGCAACCTGGCGCTCCGGCTGAGGGGCGCGGGATTCGACGGCCGCGTTGCCGTCAGCGCCCATGAGCCGCCTCACAAGAGCGATTTGCAAGTGCTTCAGGTATCGGTCGACAAGCTCGCGTTCGCGCCGCCGCCCAGCGCCTTATACACCGCAATCAAGTTGGTGGAGGTGGCCGCTTCGGAGCGGGCCAGCTCGATCTCCGCCAAATACAGCGTCCGCTGCGCCTCCAAGACGTCCAAGAACGAGATGACCCCGACGTTGTACCGCAACTGCGCCAGCCGCACCGATTCCCGAAGGTCCGCCACCGAGCGGGCCAGCGTCTGCCGCCTCACCTCCTCCTTGAGATAGCGGGTCAGCGCGGTTTCGGTCTCCCGCAGGGCATCGAGCACCGCCTTTTCAAAGGCGAAATACGCCTCCTGTTGCTGCGCTTCGGCCAAATCGATGCCGGCCCGGATGCGGCCGAAATTGACCAACGGCTGCAGCAGATTGGCGGCGGTGCTGTAGGAAAAGGCGGCCGATTTGAACAGGTTTTCAAGCTCGGTGTTGCGGAGCCCCAAAAAGGCGGACAGCGAGATCTTCGGGAACAGCTCTGCGATCGCCGCCCCTTGCATGGCGGTGGCAGCCGCGAGTTGCCGTTCGGCGCTGCGGAGGTCGGGGCGATGGCGAAGCGTTGCCGCGGGCGAGGTTAGGATCGCTCGCCCTGGCGCTCTGGGGACGGTACCCGGCTCTTCAAGCTCGGCCGCCAGCGTGCCGGGCGGTCTTCCGATCAGCAGTTCCAGTTGCCGCAACGTAGCGGTGAGCTCGGCCTCAAGGGCCGGGATCTCGGCCGCGGTGGTCTCGGCTTGGGCCCTGGCCCGCACCACATCATGCCGGGTGCCCACCCCTTCGTCGAACAATCGTTCGGTCAGTTTGAGTGTGTGCCGTTGCGCGGCCAGATTGGCACGGGTAATGCGCAACTGGTTTTGCAGGCTGCGGTACTCGATATAGCTCCGCGCGAGGTCGGATGTCAGCGTCACCAGGGTTTGGGCGTGTTGCGCTGTCGTCGCCTCCAGCTCGGCCGAGGCCGCCTCCAGCCGGCGCTGCTGACGGCCGAACAGATCGACCTCCCACAAGGCATCGAACCCCAGCTCGAACAGGTTGTAGCGGATGCCCGGGGCGAGACCGGGAAAGGGATTGTCGGCGCGCTGCGCGCCCACCGCAGCATCGACGGTGGGGAACAGTTCCGCGCGGGTGCCGCGGCGTTCGGCGCGGGCCTGATCGATGCGGGCCAGCGCCATCTTGAGATCCAGGTTGCCCGCCAAGGCTTGCTCCATCAAGCGGTCGAGCGGGGCATCGCCAAAGGTTTTCCACCAGGTTTTCAGCGCCTCCGGATCGAGGGGTCTCAAATCCTGGGCCACGTCCTTTCCGGCCTGCCAGCGATTTGGCACCACGGGGACGGGTTTCTGGTAATCGGGGCCGACGGTGCAGCCGGCCAAACCGATCCAAAGGCCGACCCAGCCCCACTTAAGCGTCACAACCATGTCCTTTGAGAAACAGCGCAACAGCGGCTTCGATAAGGCGGGCTTTGTCCGCGTCGCTTAAGCCCGGCTGCAGGCCCATCAGGCAGCGGAAGTGCTTGCGGCCTTGCAGCATGCCCAGAAAAAGTTGGCTCGATGTCTCCACATCGGGGACGCGTAAAGCGCCGCGTGCATGCAACTCGGTAAGATAGGACGCGAGTTGTTTGTACACAGGGTCCGGGCCGGAGTGATAGACCAGTTTGCCCAACTCCGGGAAATCACGTTGCTCGGCAATGATCAGGCGATATAGCTCCAAGGCCTCATTCGCATAGGCGAGTTCGACGAAAGCGCCGGCGATGGCTTTCAGGCCGGCGGCCGGATCCTCCAGTTCGGCCTGGACTCGCGAGAGCGTGCTCAACAAAGCCTCGCATTGCCCGGCGATCACGGCGGCGAACAGCTCCTGTTTGCTGTGGAAATGGCTATAGAGGGTGGGCTTCGACACCGGTGCGGCCTCGGCGATCGCTTCCATACTGGCCCCACTGTAGCCGTGCGTGAGAAAGATGCGCTTGGCCGCATCCAGTATGGCCTGTCGTTTGGGGTTCAGGGCTGTGCTCATGATCCTGCTCGGACGAATTGCTTTGAGGTGGAGTTGGCGACTAGACTAAACTACACCGTGTAGTACAGCAATCAAAGTCCATGCGCCTTCCCGTCTCTTCAAGAGCCATCCTCATCCTCCTCATCCTCGCGATTTCGGCAGCGGCCGGCATCGTGTATTGGCTCAAAACGATCCATCCGTTCGAGACCACCGACAACACCTATCTAAAGGCGCACATCAGTCTGATCAGTCCCAAAGAGACGGGTTACGTCAAGGAAGTCTTGTTCGAGGACAACCAGAAGGTGATGCCGGGCGATTCTCTGGTCGTCATCGACGACCATGATTTCCAGGCCAAGGTCGCCCAGGCGGAAGCGCAAGTGATGGTGGAAACGGCGCGCATCGAGACCCTGGAAACCGAAAAACACGCGCAAAGCGCCAAGATTCGCCAGGAAGAAGCCAACATCGCCGCCTCGGAAGCCGATCTCGAACGGACCGCGAAGGATTTGAAGCGATTCGGCCACCTGGCGGCGGACGGGGCGGTCTCGGCCCAAACCCGCGACGTCGCCGAAGCCGCCTATAAGCAAGCCGCAGCCCAGCGGGAAAAGTACCGTTCGTCACGGCAGGAAGCGGAAAGCCAGCTGGCCTCCCTGGACGCCCAGATCGGCGAGACCCGGGCCAGGCTGCAGGCGGCGCAGGCCGCGCTGGATCTCGCCCGCATCGATCTGGCGAATACCCGCATCACGGCGCCTTTCGCCGGCATCATCGGCAACCGCAGCGTGCAAGTCGGGCAACTGGTGAAACCCGGCAGCGTCCTCGCCTATTTGGTTCCGGTCGATGGGCTTTTCGTGGAGGCCAACTTCAAGGAAACCCAAATCGAATGGATGCAGCCGGGACAGCCGGTAGACATCCGGGTCGACGCTTTCCCCGATATCCGGTTCGAAGGGATGGTGGACAGTTTCGCGCCGGCGTCCGGCTCGGAATTCAGTCTGCTGCCGCCGGAAAACGCCACCGGCAACTTCACCAAGATCGTACGTCGCGTGCCGGTGAAGATCCTGTTCCGACCCGGCACCGACTTGAGCCGCCTGAGGCCGGGCCTTTCCACCGTGGTCAAAGTCAAAGTGCGGTAGAGCGGAGCGTCGCGTCTGGAGCGACTGTTCAGCGATTCCCGCGGAATCAAGGATGTTGCGGCAAAACCGGCTTACCGCCGTTCCTGTTGTTCACGCTCCTTTTTCGGAATCCTCTCTTTGGAGCTGGCGGCATCGACCAGTGCGTGGCACTGGCTGTCTTCGGCCAAGCCGAGTTCGACCCAAGGGATCAATGCCGCCGCCGGGGTCAAAAGCGCGCCCAGGGCAACCGAGGCCGCGGCACGGCCGGCGAGTGGCGCAGGCTCCGGATAGGGCCTCGGCTTTTTCAGATTTCCTTCGATTTTTATCGGAGTCCTCGCGCTAAACGGACTGAAATCCTTGGGATAGGCGCTCAGGCGAAGGTCCAGCGCTTCGGTGGCCAGATTGACCTGGCCTTCCAAAAGAACATTGGTATCGGTGGTATCCATCAGGAACAACTGAGTCTTCACCACGCCGTCGGTGACGATGAAGTCGGCGATGGTGCAGCGGACCGGAATGCTCGGGTCCTTGCCTATGAGTTTCTGTAGGCTCTCCGCGATGTCGACGCCGAGAAGCTCCATCATCAGGTTGCTGATGCGGCCTTGCTCCATCAGAATCGTGATGCCGCCGTCCGCGTGGGCGGCCATCTCCGCCACCGAATTGCCGGCCGTGGTCAGGTGCAGGCGTCCGAAGAAGGTGCCGGCGGTCTCCTGTTCGAACGGCGTTCCGGCGACCAGGCGCTTGAACGGCACTTTGTCGATTTTTCCCTCGACTTCGGTCTGTAATTTGTCGCCGCGTGCGTTCACTGTCACATTGGTGTCGATCGCGCCGTAGCCTACGGTGAGCTTTGCCGGCCGGATCGTCAGCATGCCCCGATCCATTTTGATGTCGACGAATACGTCGTCCACCGGCATCCACGGAGTCACGATATTTTTGCTCTGGAAGCGGATGTCTCCGTCGGCGGCGCGCAAGCCTTCAACGGGATACGGCTTGTCGGGGAGCAGCCGCGGGCGCTCGGGCTCCTCGGGGGACGGCGTCGGATCGGCTCCGAAAATGCCGACGAAATCCTTGAAGTCGAGCTTGCGGGAAACGACGCCGCCTTCCAAGTAAGGCCGGTCATCCCGCATCGTGAACATGAGATCGCCGGTAAGGTCGCTATTGCCGAGATTGCCTTCGAAACCCTTCAACAGCCAGCGTTCGCCCTCGCGGTTGATCTTTCCGCTAAACCGGTACGGCGGCGTTTCCGGTATCCACATGGGCACGACGGCGGCGAGCGCCGCAAGATCCGGCCCTTTCGCCTCGAACTCCAAATCGGGGCCCTGAAGCTCTAAGGGTTCGGCGATGGTGCCCGACACCTTGGCCTCGGTCTTGCCGTACTCGACCTCGACGTTTACCGGGAAGGGCTGCGCTTCTTTCCAAAGATCCAGCACCGAGCCGCCCCTGACTTTCAGCGTGAATTGTTCCTGCTGCAGCCGGCCTTGGCCGCTCAGTTCCACCGCCTGCTCGTCCGACTCCCCGACCACCGTGGATACTTTCATGTCCAACCGGGTATCCGTGGTCGGATCGCGGAACATCAAGCGGCCGTCATCGATCGCGAGGCGGTCGATCTTCGGAACCCATCTTTCGCTTATTTGGCCTTCGGCCCGATCCCGCTCCTCTTTTTTGTCGCCGAACTCCCAGTTCGCCATTCCCTCGGGATTCCGTTCCAGCAGCATGTGGGGTTTCGAGACGCGGACTTCCGGGAGCACGATACGCCCTTTGAAGAGATCCGGAATCCGGACGGCGAACGCCAGCCGATCGAGGGTGAACATTTCCGGTTCGCTCCCCCAGGGGGCATTGGCCAGCTCCACGTCGTTGATCGTGAAGCGCGGCGTCCACGACCAGTCGGCGGTCAAATCGCCATTGATCGCGAAATCGCGCCCCAAGGACTTGCTGACCGCCGTCGATATAGGCTCGCGAAGCCTGTTCAGGTCGAAAAAGGCTACGACGAGGACGATGGCGAGAACCAGAATCCCGATCAAGACGCCAAGCCCGATTCCTATCCATTTCAATACACGCAACATGATTTTTTCCGTGGAAATCGCGTATCGGGTAAGCCCGCAGCCGGTACTATGGCAAGCTCTTCCCGGATACCGCTTCTAACGTCCATAACACTCTCAGCGCTGCGGGCAATCTCCATAGTCCATATCTCTCGAGCCTGCTGTCGGCAAATCTGCTCAGTCGTAAGGTGCCTTACCGGATCAGCATCACTTTGCCTTAAATCTCTTAAATCGTTATGACCGCCGATCGGGCAAAAAGATCGTCAGAAGGCGCTTTCCGCCTCGGCACAGACGATCCGGCCGCACTAGGAACTTCCATTTTGGTTTCGGGTCAATACAGTCATCATCACCTCGGCACACCGAGCGCGGTGTTTAAGCGAGGCATAGGTATCAGTGAGATATGGATTCATATCTTTGGAAATATCTGGAGACGATCATGCTCAAGCGTTTCATGCCGAACTCTAGAAGCACGGTATCTGCCATCCTGGCCTTGAGTGCGCTAACTTTTTCGGCAACGACACTGGCTGATGAGCCGCCTGTCGAGGCCACATCCGACGCGGTCGAGTATTGCGAATCCCTCGGTATGGTCGGTGGACACTCGGGTTATGGAAAGCACGGCGGCGTGCACTGGGAGCAAATCGCAAAAGGCCGGGCAGTACGGAAAGCGGACAGCCTCGGAGCCACGCATATCGTATGGGAAAATGCCAGCCCACGAGGCGCGTTCAATGGTCATGTAACCGGCACCATCTACGAGTGCGAATAAGAGACCGGCTCCGCGAGAGGCGCGACGTTTCTCGCGGAGCTAAGCTCGCCGAGCTTGTGTATCCCGCGACGAACCGGACCGCGCTGAAATAAGCCCGGAATTTCGGACATTAGTCCTTATTACCCCATACACGCCATAAGCAAAAGGCAGTATGCCGCCGACGTCAGCGAGCCAAATAGCAGTCGAACGCGAGAAATCCGCAATGAAAATGGCGATTCCACCCGGCATTCGATCGAAATTGAGAAATCTAAATCATTAGACGAAAGCAAACGTGGGGGAAAACACGATGTTTCCTCAATTTTGGTTAGCGCTCTTGGCCGTAGCCTGGCTGTACTGGATTTGGCGCACCTATCGATGGCAGCGGCGCGCGATCTGCAAACGGTCCTATCCCGCCGCACTCGAACGCTATCCCTCAGTCAGCGTGATTCGTCCGATCAAGGGGCTTGACACGGGTATAGATAAGAATATCCGCGCTGCGCTCGATCACGGCTATCCGGGTGAAGTCGAGACCTTATTTGTCTTCGAAGACCGGCGCGAACCGGTATTGCCCACGGTCGAGCAGGCTCTCGCCGAGCGGCAGCAAGCAGGACAATCCGTTAACGCGCGCATCCTCTTCGCCGGTCTGCCGCCTGCCAATCGCACGGGCAAACTCCACTCGATGATCGAAGGACTTAAAGCATCGAAGAACGAGGTCGTGGCGTTCGTCGACTCTGACGTGCGTCAGGATCGGAAGGCTCTTCGGGTGCTGGTTGAGACTCTGCTCGCATCCGATCGGGCGGGTGCGGCCTTCGCCCCGGTAATATATACAGAGTCGCCGATGACCGTGGGAGATGTCGGCCATGCGCTGATGGTCAACGGGCTTTACGAACCCGCGGCGTTGGCCAAGGCGGGCGAGTTCGGCGGCGAACTCCCCTTCATCATGGGACACTTCATGGTGTTCAAGCGCGAGGCGATCGAGGCGATCGGCGGGCTCGAAAGCGCCGAGGGCCAGTTGGTCGATGACATGTTCCTCGGCCGGCGTTTGACCGAGTGCGGCTACCACAACAGGATGTCTCCGCACCCCGTCGCTATCGTTCAGAGAGGCTCGACGGTCCGGGAGTTCATCCAGACGTTCACCCGCTGGATTGCCTTCTCGAAGTCCGGGTTGCCGGTACTTTCCTTCAAGCTTCAGTACGGTCTGCTCGGCGCCGCGTTTTGGGGAGGACTGATACTCGCGCTGTGGGCAGTCTCGGCTGGGCATCTGCTCGCGGCGTTGCTCGCGGCCCTGATCCCGCTCTCCATAACAGCCATGATCAATGACCTGCATCATCGGATGGCGGGGGTACCGTTACCGCTCAAATATTATTGGGTTTCATTGGCACTTTGGCTCATCGCCCCGCTGGTTTATGTGTATATCCTGACGAAGCACGAGATCACTTGGCGCGGCAGGCGTTACCGGCTGAACACGGAGGCGCGCTTGGCCCGGCAACACGATGACCGAACGCCGCGCGCACAAATGTAACGCCCCTCGGGTCATCTCGAGAGCGCTTTCTACTCTTACAAGCTTTTGAGCTGCGGTGGCCGGCGAAGGCTCAATTCGCACTCGGTTTCGACGTTCGTAGGTATCGTCTCGAACACTGTTCTGCAAGCGCGAATTCCCCTATAAGGCCTGCCAGCCAAACCAGAGTCCCAAGCCGAGCGAGCCGAGCGAGCCGAGCGCGAGCCCGGCGGCGGAAAGCCGACGGCCGTGCAGACGCGTCCACAGCAGCACGCCGGTCAGGCTGAGCACGACGAGCCCGCCGGCCAGCGTGTCCGCCAGCAGGATCCAGCCGGCGCCCAAACCCACGCCCCGATGCAAATTGTTGAGCAGGGCAAAGACGTTCGCTTCGCTGCGCTTGACGGTGACGAAAGCGTTGCCTACCCAATATTCCGCCTGCACGAAGCGTTGCGGCGTGCGTGCGGCGATCTGCCAGCGCGCCGGCTGCCGCACGGCAACGCCATTCCAGATGACCGTCTTGTCCGGCTCCTGCATGATCTTTGCGTTGCCGGGCGCGAACCGCAGCGCCTCCGCCAGCCATAGCGCCAACGTCTCCGGATCGGCGGGGCGCCGTTCGGGCAGCGGCAGCTGAATGACGTTCTGCTCCATCCGGGCGGCGGGAATTTTCATCTTCTCGTGATGATTGAGCAGGATGCCCATGGTGCCGAACAAAAGCCCCAGCGCCGCGCCCCACAGCCCTATCCAGGCGTGAGTGCGCCGCAGCCATTTGAGGAATGCCCCGCGCGCCAGACGCCTCGGGAGGAACAGGTATCCGCCCGAGGGTTTGGCGCGAGGCAAGTGAGCCGGAAGACCGAACTCGGCAGGCTTCATCAGAATCTCACCCGCAGCGCGGCAGTGGCGGCGATCGGCGAGCCCGGCATGATATTGTTGTTGCTGTGCGCGGTTGCGTAATACTCCTTGTCGAAGAGGTTTTCGACGTTGACCTGCACCTGGACATTGTCGTTGACCGTGTAATAAACGGCCCCGTCGAAGCGGAGGAAGCCCGGCAGGGTGACGGCGTTGTCGGTGGCCGCGTACATTTCGCTCCGGTATACCGCGCCGAGGCCCACCCCCCAATTCGGCGTAAAGTCGTAGCGGTTCCAGAGCGAAACCGTGTGTTCCGGAACCTGCGCCACCTTGTTGCCTTTCGGAGCGCTGGCCGACAGGCTCTCGGTGATCTCGGCATCCTGGTAGGCGTATCCGCCGATCACGCGCCACTGATCGGTGATGTTGCCGCTAAGTCCCAGCTCTATGCCCCGGGTGCGCTGGCCGTCGACCAGGAACGACACCGCGGGGTTGCTGGGATCGGTGGCGAGGGCGTTGAGGCGATCGAGCTGATAGAACGCCAGGGTCGCCGACAGATCGGGACGGATGTCCCACTTCGCGCCCACCTCGTAGTTCTTGAACTCTTCCGGTTCCAACGATTCGTTGCTCAGCGTCAGCGAAGCCAGCTGATCGCCCGCCCGCGGCACATAGGCCATGCTGTAGCTCGCATAGATGGAGAGTTCGTCGAGCGGCTTGAAGATCAGGCCCCCGCGCGGCGACCACAGGTCGTCATTGCTGTAGAAGGTCTGGCCGTTGCGGTTGTTGCGGAAATCGACCTCGAAGCTGTCGTAACGCAGCCCCGCCACGAGCTGCCAATGCTTGGTGATCTCGATCTGATCCTGAAAATAACCCGCGGCGATGGTCGCAAGGCCGTAGTTGTCTGCATCCGTGGCGTTCTGGCGGAAGGTGATGGGGCCGGTATATCTCGGATCCGACACCGGAACCCTAACCGAGGTCGCATTGGGACCCACCGCCGTGAAAAAGCCGGTCTCGCGGAAGTTGTCCGTTTCCTGGTGGCCGAACTCGGCGCCGGTCAAAAGCGTGTGTTTGAAAGGACCGGTTTCCAGCTCATACGTCAGATCGGTCTGGTTGAAGAAATTGTCGCGCTGGGTCGCGTTGTTGTAGGCCTGGATCGCCACTTGGGTGCCCGCGGCATTGACCGCCCCAGGGAAAACGTTCTGGTAGAACTTGTCGTAGATGGCATAACGGGTGCGGTTGCGGAACTTGATCCCGTTCTCAAAGTTGTGTTCGATCAGGGCGCTGAACGCGTCGACGTCCGCCCAGGTCGGACTGCGCCTGGGATCGCCGAAAAACGTGGAAACGTCGGTGTCGACCGGACGGCCGGAAAACGACGGAATGCCGCGGTCCGCGACGCGGTCGTCCTCGTAGTGTTCGTAGCCCAGGATCACTCGGGTCTGATCGCCCAGGCGCCAGGCGACCGTCGGATTGACGCCCCAGCGCTCGGCATGGAAGCCCTCCCGAAAGCTGCGTGAACTCTCCCATAGGCTGGTGAGCCGCACGGCGAAATTTTCGTTGATGGCTTGGCCGAAGTCCCCGGTCAACCGGAATTTGTCCCAGGAGCCGACCTGGAAGCTCCCCTCGTATCGACTCACCCAGTCCGCCTGCTTGGTCACCCGGTTGATCAGACCGCCGGAGACACCGCGGCCGAAAATCATCGCGTTCGGCCCTTTCAGCACCTCCACCCGGTCGATGTTGTAAAGATCGCGGAAATACTGGACATCGTCGCGTATGCCGTCGACGTACATATCGCCGGTCGTGGCGTTGCCGCGGAAAATCACTGCATCCCGGTTGCCTTCCCCTTGCGATATCTCGACACCGGGCACGTAGCGGACCGTGTCGGCGATGCTCTGCATGTTCTGGTCCTTAATCAGCTCCTGCGTGATGACGGTAATCGACTGCGGCACGTCGATCAGGGGCGTGTCGGTCTTGGTCGCCGTCGTGGTGCGTTTGGCCATGTAACCTTTCGTGTCGCCGCCCGCCTGTTCCACCTTGCCGACCACTTTGACCTGGTCGAGCGTGGTGAGGTCTTCGTCCGCCGCGATGGCGCCATCCGTCGCGCACGCCAAGGCAAGCGCGAGTGGCGTTCCGGCCAACGCCGTGGATTTAAGCCGGTATTTATTCTTATAAGTCATGGATGTTTTCCCCTAGGTAACTGGATAACGTTCGTATGGCTGGCTACCTGGCTGGAAATGGCTGGGTGGCTAACTTGTAGATTCAAGGCAGGGCTTCGTTCGGATCGGAGACGAAGCCGATGCGCGTCACGCCGGCATTGGCCGAGGCGGCGAGCACTTCGGCGATGATCTGGTAGGCCGTGGCCTTATCGGCCCGGAGGTGCACCTCGGGCTGTGGCTGCTGCTGTGCCGCCGCCGCGAAGCGCTCGCGCATCCCTGCCCGGTCGATCTCTTCGTTGTTCCAGAAAAGCCGGCCGGAACCGTCGATCGCCAAATCGATATGCTCGGCTCGGTCCATGCTCGGCCGGCTCACCGCTCTGGGCAGATCGATCTTGACGTTATGGGTGAGCAAGGGCGTCGTGATCATGAAAATGACCAGCAATACCAGCATGATGTCGATGAGCGGGATCATGTTGATCTCGGCCGAGGGACGCATGCCGCCCTGTCCCTGGCTGAAGCTTCCGAACGCCATCACGCACCTCCCGCGACGGCCTGGCCGACCGCGCCGCTTCGGGCATCGGCTTCGGTCCCGATGCAATGCGCGCCGGTGGTCAGGAAGGCGAACAGGTCGTGGGCGAAGGCATCAAGCTTCGCCAGCAGCAGCCGGTTGGAACGGGCGAAGGCGTTGTAGGCCAAGACCGCGGGAATGGCCACGGCGAGGCCGGCGCCGGTCATGATCAACGCTTCGCCCACGGGACCTGCGATCTGATCGAGGCTCCCCTGCCCGCTCAGGCCGATGTTGACCAGAGCGTGGTAAACGCCCCAGACCGTGCCGAACAAGCCGATGAAGGGCGCGGTGCTGCCGATGGACGCGAGCACGGTGAGACCCCACTCGAGCGCCGCGGTTTCTTCGTCGATGACCCGGCGCATGGAACGCGTCAGGAACTCCGCCGCCGAGCTCGCCTCGTTCAACCGGCCCGCACCGTGCCGGGCATGATGCCGGGCTGAAACCAGAGCATGATAGGCGAGATGGGAAAACGGCTCGTCGGGATGATGCTCTTCCAATTGCAGTTCCACGGCATGCAGCGACGAGGCGTTCCAGAACGACTCCAGAAAGCGGGCCGTCCGGCGCCGTGCGATCAGCGCCTGCAGATTTTTCGCGACGATGAAATACCAGCTCGCGACCGACATGGCGACGAGAATCGCGAAGATCGCTTTGCCGACCGTGTCGCTCTGCGCCAGGAAATGGGTCAAACCCAAGGTTTCTGTCGTTTCCATAGGATTATCCTTCGAGTGAGAATGAAATCGGGACCAAGACCCAAGCCGGCACGGACCTGTCACCCTGACGGGCGGGAACGAACTTCCACTGTTTGACGGTTTCGAGCGCGGCGGCATCGAGCCTTTCGAATCCGCTGGACGTGCGAATAGCCACCTGTTCGGCCCCGCCGCCGGCATTCACCAGAACGCGGAGCACCACCTTGCCCTGCTCCCTTTGACGGCGGGAAAGAACGGGATAGACCGGCGGCGGATTGCGTAGATAAGCCGCGTTGAAGCGCGGCGGAACGACCGGCGCCGGGGCCGGCGATGAAGCCGGCGCCGATGCAGCCGGCACTTGATGTGGAGACGGTGCTTGTTCAGCCGTCGCTTGCCGTAAGGCGGCTTCGCTGGGCGTCGACAGAATCGGCGAACGCGTGGCCGACGGACGTACCGCCTTAGGCCTTGGTTTCGCTTTCGGTTTGGGCGTTTCGGTTTTGGGCTTGATCGGCTCGGGCGGTTTCGGTACCGCCTGGGGAGGTTCGGTTCGCGGTTGCGCCATCGAGATCAGATCGACCATCACCGGTGCCGCCTGCGGACTCTGCACGGCAGGCATGGACTCGCCCTTAATCAGCATCGGAAGCGCCGCGGCATGGACCAGGACGGCCCCCAGTACACCCGCGGCGCGGATGCCCCGATATCGATCAAATTTCAAAATGCCGGGCGAGAATCGGTCCGGCGCAAAAGCGACTGCCCCCATGATGCTGCCTCACAAGCCTAACTAAACCAAATTGTCTGGCTGGCTACCGATGCCGTGAGGCTGGGTGGCTGGCTATGCACCCCCCCTTTGGGGTGCGAACGGAACTATTTCGTCAGAATGAGCTTGTCGTTGCTGGTGATGCGCAGGCGGTATTCGTCTCCGCCGTGTTCGATGACGATTTCACGGGCGGAGCCCAATAACTCTACGCTCGTGATCCTGCGCTTCGAACGAACGGGTCCCGCATCACCCTGATGATGCGGGCGATCGATTTCAACACGATTGCGTGGGCTCATACGTTTTTCTGTCATGTCTCTCAGTAGCGGCGGGCGGAACGCATTTGTTGTAAATGATATCGCTTCTCATTTTTGTTGGCAACGGTCCTAGATAGCCGTCTCAGCCGTCTTCAATTCGAACGGATGCGAATAGACGCCAAACATTGATTTGGGCGAACATGATTCAACCGACTCGCCGAGCCATGAGAATCTTGCCATGGGATCTTTATGCGACCAGTGAGGTCATATGGATCAAAGAACCCAAAAAAATCCGCCACTGGGGTATCCGATATGACAAGCGAAGACGTCCCCCCCATAAGGACCGATGGATTCGAGTTCATCGAATATGCCGCCCAGGACACTCAGGCCCTGGCGAGGCTTTTCGAGCAGATGGGATTCAGGGCCGTGGCCCGCCACCGGTCCAAGGATGTGGTGCTGTATCGGCAGGGCGAAATCAATTTCGTCATCAATCACGAACCGGGGAGCTTCGCACAACGCTTTGCCGAGCGGCATGGGCCTTCGATCTGCGCCTTCGCGATTCGGGTCGACAACGCCACCTGGGCCTATCGGCGGGCGATTGAACTGGGCGCCAAACCTTCCCACAGCGAAGCCGGACCGATGGAGCTCAATATCCCGGCAATCCGGGGCATCGGGCGGAGTCTGATTTATCTGGTCGACCGCTACGGTGACCGCTCCATCTACGACGTGGACTTCGTTCCTATCGAGAACGAGCCGGCAGTCCCTTTCGGAGTCGGCCTCACCCGCATCGACCACTTGACCCATAACGTCCGCAAGGGCCATATGAACGAGTGGGCCGATTTTTACGAGCGCATCTTCAATTTCAGGGAGATTCGCTATTTCGACATCCACGGCAAGGCGACCGGCCTGAAATCGCGGGCCATGGCGAGCCCTTGCGGCAAGATCCGCATTCCCATCAACGAACCCTCCGACCCCAAGTCGCAGATCCAGGAATACCTCGAGCTTTATCACGGCGAGGGCATACAGCATGTGGCTCTTGCCACGGACGACATCTACACGACCGTCGAGCGGCTCCGCGAAAACGGCGTCCGCTTCATGGACGTGCCCGATACTTATTACGAGCGGGTGGACTCCCGCGTTCCGGGCCACGGAGAGGATATCGAACGGCTGCGGCGGAACCGGATTCTCATCGATGGCCTACCGGGCAACACCGTGGGGCTTCTCTTGCAAATCTTCACCGAAACCGTGATCGGACCGATTTTCTTCGAAATCATCCAGCGCAAGGGCAATGAAGGCTTTGGCGAGGGGAATTTCCAGGCACTGTTCGAGGCGATCGAAGACGACCAGATAAAACGGGGGGTAATCTGATGCTACGCTGGATTTCGCTGCCGAGGGTCGAGGGCGTCGCCGCCCGCCAGGCTCATGCCGATCTGCCCGAGGGCACTTACGAAAGGGAGCTGGGACGGGAAGGCTTCTACGGCCCTTCCACGCAAATGCTCCACCGCCATCCGCCGACCGGGTGGGTCAGTGTCGAGGGCCCGCTCAGACCGCGTGCCTTCGATACCAACCAGCTCACCGGAACCAGCGTCTCGCCGTGGGACGCCACGCCGATGCTGGGCAATCTGAGCGTGAAGATCCGGTGCTGGCATACCTATTCCGCCATGGACCACCTGGTGCGGAACGGCGACGGCGACGAATTGCTGTTCGTCCACGAGGGCTCCGGACATCTTTATTGCGACTACGGCCACCTCGCCTTTTCCGAGGGCGATTATCTGGTGATTCCGCGGGGCACCCTGTGGCGCATCGAGACCTCCGGAATGGGCGTCTTCCTGCTGATCGAGGCCTCGAACAGCACCTACCGGCTTCCCGACAAGGGCATCGTCGGAGCCCATGCCGTGTTCGATCCGGCGGTCTTGGACACGCCCAAGATCGACGACGCGTTTCTTGCCCAGCAGTCGGAGCGGACCTGGCGGGTGCTGGTCAAGCGGCGGGACCGGCTCAGCGCCGTGACCTACCCCTTCAATCCGCTCGACGCCGTCGGCTGGCAGGGCACATTGATGCCGGTCCGGCTCAACTGGCGCGACATCCGGCCGCTGATGAGCCATCGCTATCATCTTCCGCCTTCGGCCCATACCACCTTCGCCAGCGAGCGCTTCGTCGTGTGTACGTTCTGCCCCAGGCCGCTGGAGAGCGATCCGGGCGTGCTCCGGGTGCCCTTCTATCACAACAACGACGATTACGACGAGGTGATCTTCTATCACCGCGGCCATTTCTTCTCCCGCGACAACATCCACCCGGGCATGATGACCCTGCACCCGAGCGGAATCACCCACGGTCCTCATCCCAAGGCCTTGGAGGCGGCGAAGACGAGGTCGCGCACCGAAACCGACGAGGTGGCGGTCATGATCGACGCCCGCGACGCCCTCGAAGTGGCCGACCTGCCCCGCGGGGTCGAGTGGACGGGCTACGTGGATTCCTGGAAATAGCCATGAAACTCGCTTCGCTGAAATCCGGAAGCCGCGACGGAACCCTGATGATCGTCGACCGGGAGCTGAAAACGGCATTCCCTGCTTTGGAATCCGGTTTCGCCACGCTGCAATCGGTGCTGGAGAATTGGGATGACGCCGCGCCCGCGCTGGAGACCGCGTATCGCGCGCTCAACCAGCGCGAACTTGAAGCGCTTCCCTTGAAGCCCGTCGAATTGGCATCGCCCTTGCCCCGCGCCTATCAATGGCTGGACGGCAGCGCCTATCTGTCCCATGTCGAGCGGGTGCGGAAGGCCCGCGGCGCGCCCATGCCGCCCAGCCTCTACACCGATCCTTTGATGTATCAGGGCGGATCGGCGGCTTTTCTCGGGCCCAAAGATCCGATCCGGCTCCCCGACGAACGCTGGGGACTGGATTTCGAAGCAGAAATCGCGGTGATCACCGACGACGTCCCCACGGGAACGCCGGCCGAAGAGGCGGCCTCGCATATCAAGCTGCTGATGCTGGTCAACGACATTTCGCTGCGCAGTCTAATTCCCCAGGAGCTCGCCAAGGGCTTCGGGTTCCTGCACGGCAAGCCGGGTCCGGCATTCTCCCCGGTGGCCGTGACGCCGGACGAACTGGGAGACGCCTGGGACGGCGGCAAAGTCCACCTTCCGCTGCTGACCTACCGGAGCGGGACCCTGGTCGGCAAACCCGATGCCGGTCAAGGCATGCAATTCGACTTCCCCGCGCTGATCGCGCACGCCGCCAAGACCCGCCCGCTCCCCGCCGGCACCATCGTCGGTTCGGGTACCGTCAGCAATGCGGACGCCGGGCGGGGGTATTCCTGCATCGTCGAAAAGCGCGTTCTCGAACAGATCGAATCCGGCGAAGCCCGAACGCCTTATCTCCGGTACCGCGAAACGGTACGGATCGAGATGCTCGACCGGAACGGACGCTCCATCTTCGGCGCCATCGAACAGGACGTACAGCCGTGATGGGCTTGGAACTGTACACCTACTTCCGAAGCTCGGCCGCCTACCGCGTCCGGATCGCTTTGAACCTCAAACGGCTGTCTTACCGGCCCCGGTTCGTACATCTCGTGAAAGGCGAGCAGCGCCGGTCCGAGTATCGTGAAATCAATCCGCAGGGACTGGTACCCACGCTGATGGACAGAGGATCGGTATTCACCCAGTCCCTGGCGATCATCGAGTATCTGAACGACACCTATCCCGAGCCGCCGCTGCTGCCGCGGCGCCGCGACGAGCGGGCGTTTGTCCGCGCACTCGCCCAAATCATCGCCTGCGACATTCATCCTCTGAACAATCTCCGAGTCATCCGTCATCTCGCGGACGTGCTGGGCCAGGACGAGCCGGCCCGGACCGCCTGGATTCGGCACTGGATCGAGGAAGGGTTCGAAGCCTTCGAGGAACAGCTGGCCCGCCACGGAAGCAACGGCCAATTTTGCTTCGGCGACACGCCGACCCTCGCGGATATCTGCCTGGTGCCGCAGGTATTCAACGCCCGGCGGTTCGGCTGCGATTTGAGCGAATTTCCGAAAATCTGTACGATCGATGAAAACTGCCTTGCGCTCGCCGCATTCCACGATGCGGCGCCGGAGCAGCAGGCGGATGCCTCTTAGGTTCCGTAGAAATTCGGAACCCATTTGCGGGTCAAAGGAGTAGTTTTCCCTTCTTGTGTCATGAGGAGGTTCCATGATAGCCGTCGCCGACTCCAAGCTTGAGCGCTACGCCGAGGAACACCATCTCTCGGGCCTGACCGTCCCGACACTCGAGGCGCTCGCGACGAACCGGACCGGGTACTCGGTCGACAAGGCGCAACGCTTTCTCGCCTTTCAGCGGCGCATCGACACCGAACTGTTGAAGCACCGGATCATCACCAACAATCGTTATACCGCCTGGTTCAGGCAGGGCGAGCAGACCTTCGAGCAAGTCCGGGCGTTCATCGTGCAATTCTCGGTGTTCTCGAACCAGTTTCTGGTGGCCCAGCTTCAAAAGATGATCAATGCCGATTCCTTGGAAGGCATGCGGGCCTCCAAGGAAATTCTCGCCAATGAGATCGGCGTCGTGTTCAATGCCGGGCGAAAGAAGTCCGCCACCCGCGATCCCGACCACGAGGTCGACCCCGAACTGGTCTCCACCGAGGGCACGGTGGAAGGCGGGACGTTCCATTTCCGCGCGGCCCATTTCGAGTGGCTGCTGCGAATCGCCGGGGAACTCGGACTCGGGTTTCAGGATCTCGGCGGCCGCAGGCATGGCACCCCGTCGACCCTCCACTTCTGCGACGAACTGATCCGGCTTTACGGCAACGAGAACTACGCCATCACCCAGGCCGCCAGCTATGCCGTGGAAAATTGGGCGGCGGCCGGTTTCTGGCAGGAGCTGATCGACGGCTTGGTCCGCTACAACGCGCGGACGGGCGCGAATTTGCCGCTGGCCTTCTTCACCTGGCACGACCGCCTCGAAGCCCAGCACGCCCAGCATACCCAGGAAGAGCTGGAAGAACTCTATTTCACCCGCGACATCGACGAGGACGATTTCATCCGTTACGGCAACGAGATGCTCGACGGCGTGGCGGTATTCTGGGACGGTCTGGACGAACAGCGGCGGGCGTTGGCGAAAGCGGCGTAATACGAGTCCGACGGTAGCGTATGTAGGCCGGAATAAGCGGAGCGTTTCCGGCGAATTCGGGCAAACGAGCGCTCATCGGTGATTCTACGGGTTGATTATGGGCAATTCTTGGCCTTCGGGCTTCTGGGTGCTGCGCGTACGAGTTAGGCCTCGTTCCGATTTCAGCGCCTGAATGCCGGAAACGCTCCGCTTATTCCGGCCTACAAAACTTTAGGTGAAATTACCTGGAGCATCCCCTTGAACCAACCGCTCTGGCAACCCAACCGCTCGCGCATCGAAAGCACGAACCTCTGCCGCTTCACGCACATTCTGCGGGACCGCTGGAGCATCGAATTGCCCGATTACGCTGCCCTTCACCGCTTCTCGATCGAGCAAATGGACGAATTCTGGACGAGCCTGTGGGACTATGCGGGAGTCATCGCGGAAGCTCGCGGCGACCCGATCTTGATCGACCGCGACAAGATGCCCGGCGCACGGTTCTTTCCCGAGGCGCGGCTCAATTTCGCCGAGAATTTGCTCAAACGCCGGAATGACGGGGACGCCATCGTTTTCTGGGGCGAGGATAGGGTGCGCCGCCGGCTGAGCTGGCGCGAGCTTTACGAGCGAGTCAGCCGCCTGGCGCAGGCCCTCGAAGCGGACGGCATCGCGCCGGGCGACCGGATCGCCGCCATCATGCCGAATCTTCCGGAAACCGTGATCGCCATGCTCGCCGCCGCATCGGTCGGGGCCGTTTTCACCTCCTGTTCGCCGGATTTTGGTGTGCAGGGTGTGTTGGACCGGTTCGGGCAAGTGGGTCCCAAGGCACTGATTGCCGCAGACGGGTGCTTCTACAACGGCAAGGCGCATTCTGCTCTCGACAAGCTCCGCACGATCGTGGCCGACTTGCCGAAGCTCGAACGCATCGTCCTCGTTCCCTATATCTCCGAGCAGCCCGAGCTCAAGGCGCTGGGCGAACGGGCGATTGACTTCAACGATTATCTCGTGCCTTATCAAGCCCGCGAGATTCCCTTCGTCCGGCTACCGTTCAACTCGCCGCTCTACATTCTCTATTCCTCCGGCACCACCGGCATCCCGAAGTGCATCGTGCACGGCGCCGGCGGCACGCTGCTCAAACATCTGGAAGAGCTTTTGCTGCAATGCGACGTGAAGCCGAACGACCGGGTGTTCTATTTCACCACCTGCGGCTGGATGATGTGGAACTGGCTGGCATCGAGCCTCGCCTGTGGCGCGACGCTGCTCCTTTACGACGGTTCTCCCTTCCACCCTTCGGGCAACGTGCTGTTCGATTTCGCCGATGCCGAAGGCATGACCCATTTCGGCACCTCGGCCAAATACATCGACGCCTTGCTCAAGGCGGGATTGGAACCGAAACGCACGCACCGACTGACGTCGCTCACAACCATTCTGTCCACCGGCTCACCCTTGGCGCCGAGCAGCTTCGATTATGTCTATGAGAAGCTGAAATCCGACGTTTGCCTGTCCTCGATCTCGGGCGGGGCCGACCTGATCGGCTGTTTCGTCGGCGGCAATCCGGTGGGTCCGGTCCGGCGGGGCGAGATCCAGGCCAAGGTTCTCGGCATGGCGGTCGAAGTCTTCGATGAAAACGGCCAACCGGTCGTCGGCACGAAAGGCGAACTGGTCTGCACCAAACCTTTCCCTTCGATGCCGCTGGGATTCTGGAACGACCCGGACGGAAGCAAATACCGGGCGGCGTATTTTTCCATGTATCCCGGCGTCTGGCGGCACGGCGACTGGGCCGAAATCACGCCGCACGGCGGCATCGTCATTTACGGCCGCTCCGATGCGGTGCTGAATCCCGGCGGCGTGCGCATCGGCACCGCCGAGATTTATCGGCAGGTCGAGCAACTCGACGAAATCGTCGAAAGTTTGGTCGTCGGCCAGGATTGGGACAACGACGTCCGCCTGGTGCTCTTCGTGCGCCTGCGCGAAGGGCTGAGATTGGACGAAACGCTGACTGCAAAAATCCGGCGGCAGATCCGCGAGAATGCGAGCCCGCGCCATGTTCCGGCCAAGATCGTGCAGGTCGCCGACATTCCGCGCACGCTCTCGGGCAAGATCGTCGAACTCGCCGTCCGCGAGATCATTCACGGACGCCCGGTGAAAAACCGCGACGCGCTCGCCAATCCAGAGGCGCTGGAACTTTTCAGGAATCTACCGGAGCTGGCGAGCTGAGGCTTTTTGTGTCCGGGTGACCGAGCATCGCAGCCTTGAGCCGGACCCGCGTCATCGCCGGGAACGGCTAGCGCCTTATCCCGGCCTACTTAGAACTTTCAGTTCGACGGTACGGTGAGCGAGCCGACGAGTTTCCGGGTCTGGGCGGGCGTTTTGAATCCCCCTCGATCTCACCCGTCGCGGTGTCCGTATAATCATGATGAAAACGCTCTAGCGGGCTAAACCTCCCGAAATCCGCGCAACATCTGTTAGGAGGAGACTATCCGATGAACGAGCGCACCACGAAAGAAATCTACTACGCCGATTATCTCCAGCTCGACCGCCTCTTGAACGCGCAGGCGCCCGAAAGCCGCAAGCATGGGCGGGAAGCCCATGACGAGATGCTGTTTATCATTGTGCACCAGGCTTACGAGATCTGGTTCAAGCAAATCCTGCACGAGCTCAAGTCGGTGCTCGCCGAATTTGCCGTCACGCCTTTGGACGAACACGACATGGGCGTCATCGTTGCCCGCCTCGAGCGCATCATCGCCATCCAGAAGGTCTTGGTTCAGCAAATCGACGTTCTGGAAACCATCACGCCGCTGGACTTTCTCGATTTTCGCGATTATCTGATCCCCGCTTCCGGATTTCAGAGCGTGCAATTCCGCGAGATCGAATTGCGCTTAGGGTTAGGCGTTCACGTTCCGCAGCCGGTCACCGGCCGTCTCAGATCCGAGGATGTTGCCTACCTGCGCGAAATCGCTAGCGAGCCCAGCCTTTTCGAACGGGTCGATGCCTGGTTGGCGCGCATGCCCTTCCTCAAATTCGAGGGCTTCAACTTCTGGGACAGCTATCGTCAGGCGGTCACGGCCATGCTGACGAGAGACCGCCGTTCGATCGAGGAAAATCCATTATTTACCGATGCCGAGCGAAGCGCGCAGCTCGCCGAGCTGGACAATACCCGGCGGAAATTCGAGTCCCTGCTCGACCCGCGGGGATTCGAGCGCCTGAAGGAGCAAGGACTGTTTCATCTCCGCCAAACCTCGGTGCTGTCGGCCCTCTTCATTCAGCTTTACCGCGACGAACCGATTCTGCACCTGCCGTTCCGCCTGCTCAGTCACCTGATGGACATCGACGAACATTTCACCACCTGGCGCAGCCGGCACGCCTTAATGGCCCAACGCATGCTGGGCGGCAAAATCGGCACCGGAGGCAGCAGCGGACATGACTATCTGCGGGAAACGGTGGACAAAAAGCGGATCTTCAAGGATCTGTTCAACCTCTCGACCTTCCTGATCCCGCGCTCGTCCCTGCCGGTTCTGCCCAAGCGGCTGAAGCAGAGCCTCGATTTTCATTTCACGGGAGAGCAGTGTGTTTGAGCCATCGCTTTTTTTGTAATGACCTTTCGGTAACATCAGGCTGTATGTAGCGCATACCTCCCGCAACAGCTTATCTATCGAGTTATGCATCACTTTAGCGTAGCCACGACACGACCGTCTGAATCACGCCTACATCCATGACTGATTTCTCCGCCAGCGAACCGACGCCCTTCGAGGGATCTCTCACTCGTCCTGTCATGCGCGCCCTCCCCGAACTGCGGGAGCTTTTGATACTCGCGGAGCATGTGGCGAAAGCGGGCTGGGAGTGGGCTCAGGTGGAGATCTTGGCGGAATTGCATCACGACGATGCATCGTTTCCGCTGCTCGCCTTTCGCTTCGGCCCCTCCGATCCCGCCTTGCCGGCGCTGGCGCTGTTCGGCGGAGTCCACGGGCTCGAGCGCATCGGGACGCAAGTCGTGACCTCGTATCTCCGAATGCTGCTGGAAATGGCGCGTTGGGACCGCGTAACCCGAGACATGCTCTCCACCACTCGCCTGCTGATCATGCCCCTGGTCAATCCGGTCGGCATGTATCTCAAACGGCGGTCCAACGGCAATCGGGTCGATCTCATGCGAAACGCGCCGGTTCGGGCGGAAGAATTATCCCGTTGGCATCTGTTCGCCGGCCATCGCATTTCTCCCGCATTGCCCTGGTATCAAGGGCAGGAAGACGCTCCCATGGAGATCGAAGCGCAAACCGTTTGCGATTGGGTGCGCCGCGAGATCTTTCCCGCCCGAATCGCCCTCAGCATCGACGTGCACTCCGGCTACGGCAAGGTCGATCGCCTGTGGTTTCCTTTCGCGAAAACCCGCGCGCCGTTTCCGGCACTGGCGGAAGCCGTCGCCTTGAGACATCTGATCGACAAGACCCATCCCAACCACGTGTATTGCATCGAACCGCAATCCCGCCAGTACCTCGCCCACGGCGACTTGTGGGATTACCTCTACGACGAATACAGAACCGTCCGGCCCGACGGCCGCTATATTCCCTTCACCCTGGAACTCGGGTCGTGGGTTTGGGTGAAGAAGAACTGGTCGCAGGCTTTCTCCGCCCTCGGCGTCTTCAACCCGCGCCTCCCCCATCGCGTGCGGCGGACCCTAAGACGCCACCTGTTGCTGTTCGATCTGTTCTACCGCGCCGTGCGGTCGCCGGAACCTTGGACCGAGCTCGGCGAAAACGAACGCGAGCGGTTGAGGCGGCAGGGGCTCGAATGGTGGTATCTCTAAAAGGTGCCGCTGACGCGGCGGTTTAATTTGACTGCGGGTCTCGCCCCGCAGGCGAGATATTTTTCTTTGTGCGGCCAAAGAAAAGTAACCCGCGCGCGGGGCGGCCCCCCGCTTAAAACCTAACCGCCGCGTTAGCGGCACCTTCAATCATGTTTCCGAACGTCGATCGCCGAGAGGAAATACGCTCCGAGCCAAAACGAATCGCCCGCGGCACCTGTCATCATTTCGTCACCCAACCGCAATATTTGCGTCATACAGCCTCCGTAAAGTGCCTTTCCATCGAAGCACAGACGGAAGGCTTACATGTCAGTACAAGACGCCATTTCTCTCCCATCCCGTCCTCGCCGTTACGCTGCCGAAGTCGCTCGCGATCCGGCGACCGTCCGCGCCACTCAGGCTCTCCGCTACCATGTGTTCGCCGAAGAAATGGGTGCGCATCTGCATACCCGGATCGAAGGCCTCGATTATGACGAAATCGACGACTACTGCGATCATCTCCTGGTGCGCGACACCCAAACCGGGCAGATCGTCGCCTGCACCCGATTGTTGACCGATAACCAGGCCATGCGCCTCGGGTATTTCTATTCCGAAGGCGAATTCCATCTCGATGAAGTCCTGACATTGCCGGGACGCTTCTTGGAGATCGGCCGCACCTGCGTCGATCCGTCCCACCGCGGCAGCGTAGTTCTCGGGACTTTGTGGAACGGGCTGGCGGAGTACGTCTACAACGGCGGCTTCAACTATCTGATGGGCTGCGCCAGTATCCCACCGGGCCCCAGCGGCTTCGCGGTCGATGCGGTCTACCGTCAGATCGAGCGGCACCAGTTCGGCCCGGCGGAACTCTTGGTAAGGCCCAAAATTCCGGTTCCTGCCCACAAACGCTGCATTCAGGATGAAAGCGGCATCCCGCCGCTGTTACAGGCTTATCTGCGGCTGGGCTGCTGGGTGTGCGGCGATCCCTTCTGGGACGAGGATTTCAATGTGATGGATGTCTTTATTCTGCTGGACCTCTCCCGCATGCAGGCCCGCTATGAGAAGCGCTTCATCGCCACCAAAGAGGGCAATTCGCGTGCAGCGCTGCCGGTCGTGGTTTAAAGCCGCGTTAATCGCCGGCATGTTCCTGATCGGTGTCGTGGCGGTCGGCGTAGTGATGCCTGTCCTACGCCTGTTGTTGGAAAAACGAGCGGACCGGTTAAACGAGACGATCGTGGTGAACTGGAATCGTGCCGTCTGCCGGATTCTCAATCTGCGCTTATACGTCCACGGGCGGCCGGATCCCAATGCCCGATTGGCGGTGGCCAACCACATCTCCTGGCTGGACATCATCGCCCTGGGAACACAAGGCCCGTGCATGTTCGTCGCCAAACGGGAAGTCGCCGACTGGCCGGTCATGGGTTATCTGGCCAAGGGCATAGGCACGCTCTTCGTCCAGCGTGGCGATAGCAGCCAGACCACCGCCATTGCCGAACAGATGACTTGGCAGCTGCGCCAGGGCAAACGCCTTGCACTGTTTCCGGAAGGCACGACGACTACCGGCAACCGGGTGCTGCGCTTCCACGGCAAGCTGTTCCAACCGGCGCAACTGGCCGGGGTTCGCGTCCAGGCGGTCGCCCTGCGTTACGAAGGCAAAGCCAGGCAACATGCTCCCTTCGTCGGCGATGACGAATTTCTGCCGCATCTTTTCGACATCCTCAAGCTGGGACGGATCGACCTCCATCTGCACTATTGCCCCGCCGTTCCGCCCGGACCGGGCCGGAACGAGTTGGCGCAAACCACGCGGCAACAGATCGTGGCCGCGCTGGATGCCGGCCATTCTTCCCGCGAATTGGCCGTCATGAATTCGTAACCGATCCGTCACGGCGCTTTAAGAATCTGGATTTAACGTGTTCGCCAGGTTCAACCGTACCCAGGACCATCCATGAAGCTGAAATACCGCACCGTCTGGATTTCCGATGTGCATCTCGGAACACGGGGTTGCAAGGACGAATACCTGCTCGATTTTCTGCGGCACATCGAATGCGAACGCCTTTATCTGGTAGGCGACATCATCGATTTCTGGAAGCTCAAAAGCGGACTCTACTGGCCCCGCCTGCATAACGAAATCGTGCGCACCGTCATGGCCATGGCGGCTCGGGGCACCCGGGTGATTTACGTCCCCGGCAATCACGACGAGATTTTCCGCGGCTATATCGGCACGGTGTTCAACGGCATCGAGATTCACGCCAGTGCAATCCACGAGACGGCTGGCGGCCGCCGATTCCTGGTGCTGCACGGCGACGAGTTCGACGGCGTGGTTTGCTCCAGCCGCTGGCTGGCGGTTCTCGGCAGCGGCGCCTACGACTTCCTGATCGAGGTCAACCGCTGGTTCAACCAGGTCCGCCGCATTTTAGGCTTTCCCTACTGGTCCATGTCGGCCTATATCAAGCACAAGGTGAAGAATGCCGTGAACTTCATCTTCGATTTCGAGCGGGCGCTGATCCACGAAGCCCACGAGCAGAAGCTGGACGGCGTGATTTGCGGCCATATTCACCATGCGACGATCCGTACGGCGGAGCACGGCGTCCTGTACGGCAACTGCGGCGACTGGGTGGAAAGCTGCACGGCCCTAGCCGAAAGCCACGACGGAACGCTGTCCGTCATCCGCTGGCTGGATGAAAGCACTCAACTTCTGGAGGACTTCGCGCTTGAAACTCGCCCTGATCACGGACGCCTGGCACCCACAAATTAATGGCGTCGTCACCACGCTCCGAACCGTCTGCGAGCAACTTCGCGCTATCGGACATACGGTCGAAACCTTTACGCCGGATCAGTTTCGCAACTGGCCGTGTCCGAGCTATCCCGAAATCCGTCTGGCGCTGGGCTGCGGGGCGAAACTCCGCGCCCGGCTGGACGAATTCCAGCCCGATGCCATTCACATCGCCACGGAAGGCCCGCTCGGGATGGCTGCCCGGAGCTATTGCAAACGGCATGGGTTGCCGTATACGAGTTCTTTCCATACCCGCTTTGCCGAATATGTCCATCTCCGCACCGGTCTCCCGCTGTCGCTGGGCTATGCCTTTCTCCGCTGGTTCCATGGCGGGAGTGAGCGGCTGATGACCGCGACACCCACCTTGTTGGAGGAACTCAAGGCGCGGGGCTTCAAGAATCTGGTATTGTGGTCGCGAGGGGTAGACACGGAGCTGTTTCGTCCCCGAAGCAAGGACTTTCTTCCGGATATCCGCCCCGTGCTGCTGTATGCCGGCCGGGTGGCGATCGAAAAGAATATCGAGGCTTTTCTCAAGCTGGATCTACCGGGCACCAAATACGTGGTCGGCGACGGACCGCAGCGGGAGGAGCTCGAGAGCAAATATCCAAATGTCTGCTTCGTCGGTTACAAATACGGCGAGGAACTGGCCTGCTATCTCGCGGCCGCGGACGTCTTCGTTTTTCCGAGCCGAACCGACACCTTCGGTTTGGTGATGCTGGAAGCGCTGGCCTCTGGCGTTCCGGTCGCAGCGTTTCCGGTGGAGGGTCCGAAGGATGTGATTCTGAGCGGGCGGGTCGGCGGCCTGGACGAAGATCTCGAAAAGGCTATCACCGAGGCGCTGAAACTCGATCCCGAAGACTGTCGCCAGTACGCCCTCCGCTATTCCTGGCGCGATTGCGCTCTCCTCTTCGAAAGCCATCTGGCCCCCATTCCGAAAAACGGGCTGCGTTCGGCCGCTTGGTGGCAGCGATATTCCTGATTCCCGGTCCCGAAGCGTTGTCATCGATCCTTCATCGTTCCGTCACCGGATTGTCATCTCGGACGGCTAAGGTTTACGAGTAGCCCTTAGGGAGTAGCGTGTCATGAAATTCATGCAGACGATTCAAACCTACGACATCAATCTGTTTCTCTGGGTGACGCAACGAAAATCGCAGCGAGTGCTCGTTCGCGGTGCACGATGCATCTCGAAGACTGGCGACGGTCACTTGTACCTGATCCTCGGCCTGGCGCTGGCCTGGTCCGGGCAATCCACGGAATCGGTTCTGCTGGCCTGCCTGTTATCGGGTTTCGCGATCGAGCGGCCGGTCTATTTCATCCTCAAGAATTTATGCCGGCGCGACCGACCCCAAGCCGCGCTGAACATTCCGAGCTTCATCATTCCGTCCGATCGTTTCAGCTTTCCCTCCGGGCACACCTCCGCGGCGTTCCTGGTGGCTACGCTGCTGAGTTTCTTTCACCCCGCCCTTGCGCCTCTGCTCATAATCTGGGCAGTGCTGATGGGCATGGCGCGGGTAGTGCTCGGCGTTCACTTTCCCACCGACACGCTGATCGGCGCGCTGATGGGAACCCTCTTGGCCCTTCTGAGTTTGGAGATTCATCTGACGTGAAAGTGTTTTATGGCGTTCAGGCGACCGGCAATGGCCACATCACCCGGGCTCGAGCCATCGCGCCCAAGCTCAAGCAAGCCGGAGCCGAAGTCACCTATCTGTTCACCGGCCGCCCGTGGGAAAAGCTCTTTGAAATGGACGTCTTCGGCGACTTCCAATGGCGCGCCGGTCTCACCTTCGAAACCAAGGCCGGTCATGTGCGGTACATCAAGACCGCATTCCGCAACAATCTCCCGGCCTTCGTCCGCGACGTCAAAGCCCTGGACTTGAGCCAGTACGATGTCGTCATCAGCGATTTCGAGCCGGTGACTGCCTGGGCGGCACGGCTACAAGGCGTCAAATCCGTCGGCATCGGCCATCAATACGCCTTCGGCTACGATATTCCCAAGGCGGAAGCCGATGTCATGGGAAACCTGGTGCTCAAGTATTTCGCGCCGGTCACGGTCGGTCTGGGCGTGCACTGGCATCATTTCCACCATCCCATCCTCCCGCCCATCATCGAAACCGATTTCGAACCGGTGACGGTCCAATCGGACAAGATCGTCGTGTACTTGCCCTTCGAGGATGTCAACCAGGTCGTTCAATTGCTGAAACCATTCCGCCATTGTCAGTTTCACATCTACAGCTCGACCATGCCGGACGAACGTCATCCGCGGCCCGAGCACATCCACGTCAAACAGCTCTCCCGGAAGGGATTCCGGCACGATTTCGCCGATGCCGCCGGCGTGATCTGCAACTCCGGATTCGAGTTGACCAGCGAAGCGCTCCATCTCGGCAAGAAGCTCCTGGTCAAGCCGCTGCACCGCCAAATGGAGCAACTCTCCAATGCACTAGCCCTGGAGGTCTTGCAACTCGGACAAGTGATGCAAAGCTTGGATGGCCCTACCGTCGAAGCCTGGCTGCAACAGAGCCGGGCTACCCAGGTCGCCTACCCCGATGTCGCCCAAGCCGTGACCGACTGGCTGATACAAGGCGATCTGACGGTCGACAAATCCTGGGTGAATAGTATCTGGAGTCAGGTTCATCGGATCGATGCGTAAATTCGAACTTATAGCGGGACAAAATCTCACGGGTTGGGCCCGCATTCGTGCGGCTTTTTTCAATTCCATGAAGGGCTTCAAGGCCGTTTGGCTGAGCGAGGAAGCTTTCCGTCAGGAGATTTATTTGCTCGCGGTGACCGGTCCTTTGGGATTCTGGCTCGGGCAAACCGGTTTCGAAAAGGCGCTGCTGGTGGGAAGTATTTTCCTGGTCCTGATCGTGGAACTCCTCAATACCGGGATCGAAATCGTGGTCGACCGGATCAGCTTCGAGCATCACGAATTGTCCGGCCGGGCCAAGGACGTGGGTTCCGCGGCGGTATTTTTGTCCCTGACCTTGGCCGGAGTCATCTGGCTGCTCGTGCTGCTGCCGAAGTTCGGCTGACCGCGACGTTTCCCCTTAAAGCGTCTTGATCCCCACGATCACGAAGGCTGCCATGGCCCCGATCGATATCGCCAGGCTGGCGGCGCTTCGCCGCCTCAATACAAACTCCACGCCGTAAAGCACCACCGCCGACTGAATCGCCAGCTTGGCGTAGTTCACGTCGCCGAAGACCGGCAGGTTGGCCGCGGCCAGCAGGATGAAGACGACCAGGAAGTCGGACGGCGTGACGGAAAAATAATAACGTCCCGCAAAACGCACACCCACGGCGATGACGGCCGCCAAACCCGGAAAAAAGTATTTCAGCCCGGCGTGCCATAGGGGCCGTTCCGTAATGCCGGAAAGCTCGATCGAATAAATGACCAGGATGACGCTGGCATAAATCACGAATCGCTCGATCCATTTGGCCGCCGACAGCCGAAACAAACGAAACGACAGCCAAACCGCCAAACTTGCGGCGACGAAGTAACGGATATCGGGAGCCAGCCCCTTGGCCGTCACGCTTCCCATGATCAGAAATCCGGTGATCAACAGGCTCAATACCTGATTCGGGGTTTGATCCAGTCTTGCCCAGTCGCGCACGGACTTGAGAAAACCCGTTACGGGCGAAGTAACGTGGGGATGCACACTGCCACGCAGCCGCCAATCCAAGATTCGGGCAAGCGGGTAAAACAGGACGATCACCGCGCTCAAAGCCAGATAAAAAATCGCTATTACCCAGTACGATTCGTACCGAAGGAGATAAGCCGATACCACGAACAGCGATTGTAGGGCGTAAATGATCAGCACCGCTTCGTACTGATCGAACCCCAAGGCTAAGAGTTTGTGGTGAAAATGGTTTTTGTCGGGCTTGAACGGCGATCGGCCTTCGGCCACCCGTTGCCCCATGACCATCAAGGTGTCGATGATGGGCAGTCCCACGATCGGCAAGGCAAGTCCCGGCGTCAACGCCGTATTCACTTGCTCGGTCAGCATCAGCACCAGGACCCCCAGGCTGAAGCCGAGAAACTGGCTGCCGGTATCGCCCATGAATACCATGGCCGGGTGCGTGTTATACCGGAGAAAGCCCAGCGTCGCGCCGATGATGGCGATGGTTGTAAACACCAGCTCGTCGCCTTCCGCGAGATCAGCCAAGGAAGCGATACAGGCGAGGCTCAAGAGGCTCAAGCCGGCGGCGAGTCCGTCGAGACCGTCCGACAGATTGGTGGCATTGGTGGTCCCGAGCAGAAAAAAAATGGTCAAGGGATACGTGACAAACCACGGGATTTCCCTGTCTTCGAGCCCCGGCAATCGTTCGACGACCACATCGCCGAGCCAAACCACGACCGAAATCGCCAATAGTTGTCCGGCGAATTTGATCCGATAATCGAGATCGACGCGATCGTCCCACAAGCCAAAGGCGGTGATCACGCCGATGCCCAAAAGAAACATTTCGGTACTTCGGCTTAAGTCGATCCAGGCCAAAACGGACGCGACAGCGCCCAACACTATCCCGATTCCACCGACCCGCGGAATAACGGCGCTGTGAATTTTGCGTCCGTCAGGCACATCGACGAATCTCAGACGAGGGGCGAGCCGCATGAAGATCGCGACCAAGACCATCGCGACGAACAAGGCGGTGAGAAAGACGAAGAAATGAACCATAGACTGAGGCGGCCCCACACATCCTTTGTAGTGATATCGACGGCAACTTGCCGCGGCTTCTCGTCCCCTAACGTTCCGCTTCTCGGTTACGCCCCGTTCCGGGGAAGCGCGAAACGGGCAACGGCGCCAGTGCGATTGCCGTCACGCCCGAATGCCCGAGACCGGAGTCTAATTCGGAATGTACCGGTCCAATCTCGGCATCAGCGAGGCAAGAAAACTGACGAGGCGTCCCTCTGTCTTGGCTAAATCCTCGCCCGCCGGCGTACGCGTCGTCAGGCGCACCAGTGCGCCGTCGCTCCGATTCAGCATCAGTGCGTCCCGGAACAGATACCATTTGACGAGATATTCGTTCGTCATATTCCTACCGCGCTGTTGAAACCAGTAATAGACCAATTGCCTCTCGTCGCCTCTCTGGATCAGAACCCGGTTGAGTCTGAGGACGTCGCCATAAACCCGGACTCCGGGCACGGACACCGTTTCCAAAGACTTGATCTGCCATCCACCGCCCGGTATGCAAGAACGCGGCGAATGCACCGACTCCCCCTTGCGTTGCGACGCATAATAGGCCGAATAAAAATTCACCGGCGGCATACCTTCCTTGCTGAAGTCGGCCAAGATGTAATCGTCAAACTTCAAGACGTCGACATACTGCGGGTCCATGATGTCCCGCCGCCCCTGCCAGGCGTCCATTTTCATCGGAAACTCCGCGAATGCCGTGCGTGGCGGAATCAGTTCCTCCCGTTTTTCCAGAGACAACGATAAACCGGCCGCAATCGCCAGCATGCCCCCGACTGCCCAGAACTCCCAAGGCCACTTCCGCTCCCGAAGCGACGTACCCGCCGCCGGCAGGGGTTCGGGAAATGTGATGCCGAAAACTTCCCTCAGCGGCCGCTTATCCTTGCCGATCTGCGCCAGCAACCACATCTCGCCTATCAGAATGGCCGTACAGGTCATAAAAATGGCCCAGCCTTCGAAGTCGTGCAGAAAGCCTTCGGCCATCGAGGGGCCCCAATATTCCACGAGCACCCCGATGATGCCCACCCGGAAGCTGTTCATAAAAACGGTAATGGGAATGCTCGACAGGAACACGATCGCCCGTTTCCAAAAGGCCGCCTTGAAGAAGAAAGCGCAGATAAAGGCCAGGCTCATGAGCGGAAACAGATATCGCAGGCCGCTGCACGCCTCCACGACCTGCAGTTTGTACGCCCCCAGATCGATGACGTTTCCCTCCAGATAAACGCTGATATTGCACATTCGAATCAAGCCGACCCCTAACTGTGAAGAAAGGAGCTGCAACTTCGACGATAGGCCCTGATAAATGAAATCAGGCAATGGGATCGCAAAAAACAAAAAGAGCAGCGGAATCCAGATAAGCTTGAAGATCTCGGCTCCCGCAACGGCCAGAACCATGCCGAAAAGCACTATCAAAAATGCATACTGCTGAATAATGAACAGCGTGCTTAATTCACCGAGAAAGAAAAGAAATAATCCGGCAACAACAACCAATAAACCAAGCCAATATTTAGAAATCTTTGCGGTTGCTATCTCATTCTTTTTTTGCCAGATCAGAAACACGGTGATGAAAGGAATGAGAAAGCCGTGGCTATATTCTTCCTTTTTAAACCAGGAATCGACGGTATACGTTAGCGCATCGAAAAAGATAACGACGGTCAAAACACTGAGTATGGCGAGTTTCAACCAAAACCGGCCGGATGTTTTCCAATGTAAGGTTGGATGATTAATTCCCTTCACGATACTGTGATCCATTCACACATCCCTTCCAAGCGGCAATCAATAGCACATTCGCCATTTTCGTCGGCCTTTTTGAACCGAAATCAAAGATTCCTTGTAACGCCGCTTTAGTGCAAGGCTGCGCCCGAGCGGTTGGCCCATTTCTCGCGCACGACGCACCACGCAAACTTGGGTAATTCCGCTTGACGCCTGATTCTGCGCGGCTCGCGCGCGAGGCGGTAAAACCATTCGAGATGCATGCGCCTGAACAGCGTCGGCGCCCGCGGCACCTTTCCGGCAATGACGTCGAAGGTGCCGCCCACACCTTGACACACTCTCACCTTGAGCTCGGGCACATGTTGCGCCATCCAGAATTCCTGCCGGGGGCTTCCCAAGGCTACGAACAGTATTTCGGCCTGCGATGCGTTGATATCGGCGACGAGCTTGGGCATGTCGGGCTCGGCGATATAGCCGTGTTGATGGCCCACGATACGGAGTCCCGGATAACGCTTAGGAAGAATTCGAGCCACTTTTCCGTTCACTTCGGGGCTTGCGCCGAACAGAAAGATGCGTCTGCCTTGGGCCGCGGCCATTTCGCAAATCGCAGGCATCAAGTCCGATCCGGGAACCTGGCCTATGCGACCCAAGCCCAACCACCGCGCAGCCCAGACGACGCCGATTCCGTCCGGGATGAGCAGCTTCGCGCTTTTCAAGGCCTCCAAGAGCTGCGTATCGTCGCGAGCCCGCATGACCTTTTCCGGATTGACCGCCGCGATAAAGCCGCCGCCATTGCCCTGCAAGATATCGCTAACCGTTGCGAGCACCAGAGGAAGATCGACTATATCCACGGGCACACCAAAAATATCAATTCTCTGGCTATTCATAGAGTCCCTTCCTTAACGTTTTCCATACATTGAGAACGGCCCTCGAAGATCCGACTTGCCATTCTGGATTTATCGCAGATCACCTATTCTTACCCCATCGACACTCCATGTGGAGAAAGCGCCATTACTCACAGTAGTACTACGTACTTTTTAGCCACATTCAGAAGACACTCTATAGCTTTCAGATACACTTCCGGCCGCCATGTCTAAAAGTAGTTATCATGACCCATTGCTTAGAATTATCTCGGTGATCTCTCTCCACCGAGAAGCCCAGGTATTTTTGAAAATTTTATTGTAATTTCTTTCGATCAGATAAAGATAATCGTCGTAGCGCTCGAGTATTGAGATGATCTGGTCGCCAGGATAATCAACATCGATATCAATGACCGGGTTATAGCCAAATATATCCACCATTTCTCGAGGCGCCTTTCCAAGGATCAGGCATTTTGAAGCCATAGACTGAAGATACCGTACGGTCATCGTTTCAACATCACCGGATCTCTCGGGATGGGTAATACTGGATGGAAAACATATCGAGATCTTCGAGCGCGCCAGCCCTTCGATGAAAGATCTTCTCGTGGGAAAGAGAATCTCCCCTTTCTGTTTCTCATATAAATATGTTTTGCCATGTTCATTTAGAGATGAACAGATCTTATTGTGATACCAGTCGTATTTGCGACCGAACTGCATGACATCGATATCTTTCCGGTCGTAAGGACGAAACACGTACGCTTCCGGCGAAATTCCTTCCGGAATCCAATGGAACTGACACCCGCTTCCGTAGGCGGACAACATTTCGGCTGCCGCTCGGGAACTGACGAACGCATCTTGGATTCCGAGACGGCTGGTGAAATAAATCAAGTTTTCGTGGGTGCTTGGCCAGGCATCGAAGAAGTACGCGGATTTATGGCCAGGAAAGAAAAAATAAGGCAGGCACGGCTTGAAACTGCATCCCATCAATATCGAAAAATATTGCCTTTCCCTACGCTGGGATTTTCTATCGGGAAAGGGCCATGATGCAGGATGAAAAGGCACCCGCCTTAATATCCTCAGAGCGAGAAACGACAATTCGGACGAAATCCGATTCGGGGACACTGCGTCTATCCGGCCGTTACCCGAAGACGACAAAATCGCTTGCTCGAATTCCCGCACTGTATCGAGCGAAACGTGATAGGCGTGATCCGGAGCCAAAACGAGGTGCATCAACATCTTCCCGTCGATATCAGATCCGGCCTCAGGCCGATCTTACAGATTGAGTAAAGCTGGTCACGAACGCTTCCAAAGCCGATATTCCGCCCGGCTGAGCATCGTTCAGCGATAGCGCGGTGCGGAACTCGTGCGGCAAGCTGCCGGAATATCGGACCAGAATGGAATTCGCCGGTCTCCGAATCCCATAACATGGAGACCACCACCCGAATATAGGGTCGGTTTCACCTCGATAAGCGGTCAAAGTTCCGCCCGCCAGCGCCAGCCGGACATTGATGTCATCCTCGGTCCAGACAAGCCCCGAGTCCACGGGGGTTAACTGGCCCCTCAAATGCCAGATCAGTTCGGCGACGTGACGCCCCTGCCCTGCCAGATAGTCCCAGATCAGCAGGTGATTCGATCCGTCGAAGGCGATAGCCCGCCAGTGGACGACTCTCAGACTACGATATCCGTCGTGCCGGGCCAGCAAGAGCATTTTTCCGCTCTCGTCCCGATGAGACGCCACGAGCGAAGCTTCGGGGCTATGAGCCCACTGGAATGCCGTTTTCTGCCTGGCCTGATCCTGACCGTCGATGCGTACCGTGTTGTGGGCTGCGGTGCACCGAAACCAGCGTCGCCAGTTCGCATTGCCGGTATAGGTATACGTGTTGGGATCAATCAGAAGTTCGCGGCCGCCTACCGTCATATGAAGAGACAATGCATCGGCATGCCCATGTCCGTACGCTGGCGGCATACCGAGCGGGCCGTGATCGAAGACCAGCCGGACCGGCCGATCGCCGCGCCCCCTGACGACCGTATAACCCGCGTCCGGAAAGGTCACCGGGTTCTGCGCCGGCGCCGGCTCGCTCCAACTGATGCGAAGGTGACGGGACAGAGCGTAGCCGTCGTCGCAATCTCCGACTCGGGGCAAACGATCGGGACTGTCGGCCACGGCGCTCAAAAAGCGACGGCCGCGGCAAATGGCGTCGGATACGGCGCGCGGCACCGGATACTGGCGATGGACGAGTAGCGCCTGCACCAGCCCGAGCAAATCAACGATGAAGAGCTGATACCAAAAGGCCTGTTCGATCCCTCCCCCGTCGGGAAGCACCTGACGCGCGGCCTCTTGTTGCAGGATCCGAAGTCCCTGCGCCTGCCATCGCAAAGCTTGCGGCAGCTCCGGGAACAAGGTTCCGGCATAAACCAGCCCTGCCCCTTCCGCAATGGTGTGATTGCCGGCCGAGGAATAAAGGGACAGTCGTTGCGCGATGAGGGGCGCGTGGGACGAAACGAGCATCAGGAGGTTACACCAGGTCCGCTCGGGTGCCATCAGGCGATCCCTCGCCAGATCCAAGGCATGGCACATAGCGATCATGCGCAGTGCGCATTCCATGGCCGACACGTAATGAATTCCGGTCAGGGGCGGATTGGCCTGCATCCACGAATCCAGAATCGCTTCCAGCAAAGCCTGCGCCGGCGCAGCCCGGGCTTTGTCCCGCATCGTCAGCAAAGCAAGGCTCACGAGCTGCTGCAGCCGGGCGGGCTCCCAGATGATCCGGGCATCGCCGTAGGGATTGCCTGCCCGATAGCCAATCTTGCCGAAGAAGATCCGAGGCCACGCCTTTCCGGTATCCGGCGCTCTATGCCATGCAGGATCGTCGTGCCAGCGCCAGGCGAACCCGAGCGCCGGCCAATGTCCAGCGAGCAATGACTCCTTGGCGGCTTCGCCGAGCTCGAATTCCCACGTTAGATCCGGCAGCATGCGACTCGTCGAGCGGCAAAAACCGATCTCGGCCGGCTGCAGCGGAGGCGTGAAGGGAAGGCCCTTCCGGTGGGTCCGAGCCATGGCTCTTAGGCGCCACCACGCTTCCATGCGATGGATTAGCTCCGCCCGGCTCATGACGCTCAGGCGTTTAACGTACCAGCGGACTTTCTCGTAAGTCGGCACGATCATCGGTCATCAAGCCTTTCCTTTTAGTGTGCAGCAGTGAACCGGCGGACCGGTCCCGCACACGACATAGCCGTGTCCCTCTCGCCGAGTCGGACGGCGCTCCGCGTCCGCAGCGATTCCTTCACGGCAAATGTCGTATCGGTGCTTGCCAGAATCTCCTCGAACGGGATCACTCGGCCGTCTCTTCCCAAGGTCGCGGAGATGAACTGCCGGACCATGTCTTTCTGGCCCTTGTCCTGATTGAGCAGCCGTTCGCGTTTTGTCTTATTGGTCCCATGAATCTCCAGCTCCTTGAAGTCGCGCAATATTCCGGTGATTCCGGCGCGATAGACCTCAAGATATTCCTTGGCCACGCTCTTGGCCCCGTTGGCGCAGTAGAGAATCGTGCCCACCGAGCCGTTGGCGAACGACAGCGTGATGCTGAGCGTATCGTCCGTTTTCGCCGGGTTGTCCATAACGGCGGCATAGACCGTTTCCGGCAAGGATTCGGTCAGATAGATCATCAGATCCACGAAGTGGCAGACTTCCCCGACGATCCGGCCGCCACCGAGTTCCGCATCCTGAATCCAGCTATCCGCCGGAATCGATCCGGCGTTGATGCGGTACATCAAGCACATAGGTCCGACTCCCAGCTGCTGTTTCAGCCGTACCGCAAGCGGCGCGTAACGCCGGTTGAATCCCACCATCAGCAAGGGCGGTATCAAGTCCATCTGCGCTCGCGCGTAGGCCGCCCTGATCGCGTCTCGCTCCTCGAGCGTCAGACAGAGCGGCTTTTCCACGAACACGTGCTTGCCTTCTTCCAGCGCTTTAAGCACGAATTCGGCATGACTGTCGTGGCGGGAGGCAATGAACACGGTATCGGTTTCCTCATGGTCGAGGACGTCCTGTTCGTCCGCCGAGCAGAATCGGAAACCGTATTTCTCCGCCACCGTTCGAGAGCTGGTCCCGGTGGCCGTCACCACACCCATCAGGGAAACCCCGCCGCAATCCGCCACGTTCGGCAAGAGATGACTCATTGCGTAACTGCCCGCACCGATGAAGGAAACGCCGCCGGACTTGCCATCGCTCCGCCGCGCCGGTCCTGCCATCTCGACGCGCTTTTCGGGACGGGCGCTCGCCGCATCGTAGTCCAGCAGGATGCCGAGAAAGTCTTCGGTACGGTTCAGGATCAGATCGTAAGCCGCCGGCGCGTCGTTCAGCTTGAAGCGATGGGTGGTCAGATAGGAAACGTCGATGCGCCCCGAATGCAGCATCTCCTGAAAGGCTTTCATGTTGCGGTTCTCGGTCCACCTCACGTAGCCCGCCGGATAATCGAGGCCTTTATCCTCGTAATTCGGATCATAACGGCCAGGTCCGTAGGAACAGGACATCTTGAGCGCGAGTTCTTTCCGGTAGAAATGCGGCTCCCGGTCGAACCCGGTCGGCACGGCCCCGACGACGACGACGGTTCCCCGCTTCCTCAGCAACTGGCCGGCCAGGTTGATCGGCTCGAGGCTCCGGGTGGCTGCGGCGATAATGACCGCATCGGCGCCGATGCCGTCCGAGGCCGCCTCGACGATCTTCGCCAGCCCCGGCGTGTCGCTGTTGAACGCCAAGTCCGCACAATGCTTCGCCGCAATCTCCACGGTTCGGGGATTGATATCCAGTCCCACGACCTTGATTCCGGAAGCCCTGAGCATTAGCGCGGTGAGTTGCCCCAGGAGTCCCAGACCGATGACGACGCAGGTCTCCCCGAGGCGGAGATCGGCTTGCCGTATGCCTTGCAAAGCAATCGCCCCAAGGGTGTTGTAAGCCGCTTGGCTTAGATCGGCTCCGGCCGGCAGCTTCACGCACAGATTAGCGGGCACCGAAACGATTTCCGCATGGTTGGCATAGCCTGCGCCGGCACAAGCGACGCGATCGCCCACGGCCAGACCGCGAACGGCCGCCCCGGCTTCGAGAACTTCGCCGGCGCTGCTGTAACCTAGGGGCGAATGGGCATCGAGCTTCTTCATGACCGCCCGGTAGGTTTGCGTCGGACCCTGCTGCCTGAGCGTCTCCAGAACTTGCCGCACCTGCTGGGGCCGTTCCTTGGCCTTGCCGATGAGGCTCTTGCGGGCGGCATTCACCGTGCTGCCTTCGGTGCCGGGGCTGATCAACGAAAAGTGGTTACGAACCAGCACCATGCCCGGTGCGAGCCGCGGCGGCGGCACCTCGATAACGCCCATGGCCCCGTTCTTGAGTTTTTGCGTCAGTTGCTTCATCCCTTGAATCTCATGTTCCGGCAAATGACTGTTGCCGTTTGTTTGGGTGGTTAGCCGCTTCGAATTCCTCGAAGGCGGCGTCTTGCCGTTTCATCACGTCGCGTCCATCTTTACGGCGTTTCCGGCCACGCGGGAGACGACGAAGCGCAATTTGCCGGTGTTGCTGCGTTCCAGCGTCTCCGCGTAAGTGATGTCGATGCGGGTATCGTCGCCGAGCCGTTTACGCGCCTCCTCAAGCAACGCTTCGCGATCGGTCCTGCCGAAACGAGGGCCGCGCACGACGCGAAATTCGACTTGCCCCACCTCCGTTTGCACGATCTGGCATTCCCGCACGTTCACCATGTCTTTCAGAATGTGATCGAGACGGCCCAGACGCCGGCCATCACGGGTGACCACATAATCCTCGATCCGTCCGTCGATGGATTCGACTACCCGTCCGGGATTGCCGCAGGGGCAGACCGGCTGGACTCTCGGGAGCACCACGTTGTCGCCCACCTGATATCGAATCAGCACGAAGGCATCGTTGGCGAAACCGGTGCCGATGATGCGAACCGTTCCTTGCTCGTCCGGCACGAATTCCACGGCGCTGAAGTCCTCGTCGACATGCAGGCGGCCTTCGGGACACTCGGAAATATTGGCCACCGCTTCGGTCGTGCTGTAGTGCTGGCGGCAAGTCGTGCCGAAGGCTTCCTCGATCGAGCGCTTCTGATGGGGCAATAGACTTTCCGCCCCGACCGTCACGATGTCGGGCCGATACGCCAGCCGGTTTCCGGACGATTGCATGTAACCGGCAAGTAACGACAGCAGTGAGGGATAGCCCTGAATCCAGGGTGGGCGGCGGCGGTTCAGCTCTTCGACGTAATACCCGAGATAGCGGTCGCTCATGTGATAGCCGCTGAACAGAATCTGCCTTCCGGGATAATTCACCCGCCAGAACGGAGGGCGCATTTGGCTCAGAGGCACCACGCTGCGGCCGTAGAAATGGGCATACCACGTCGAGTGGTAGATGCCGAAGCGTTGCCGATAACGCCACCAGACCGCCCACTGTTCCTGCTCGGCTTCAAGCGTCATCGGAAAAACCAGGCCGGTTCCGGTGGTGCCGCTGGTATGCGTTGTAGTGGTCTGCAGCCGTTCCCGATCGTCGCTGCAAAATTCGGCCAGATTCTCCTGGACTTGAGGTTTGGTGAGGATGGGCAGCCGCGCGAGATCGCCGAAGGCACGGATATCGCGCGGATCGAGCCGCAGGTCTCTAAACAGCCGGCGGTAGTAGGGTACCTTTTCCGCGGCCCGTTGCACCGTCCGCCGTAGCCGCTCGTCACGCAGTCGGCGCAACTCGTCCGGCTCCAGGCGTCCGCGCGCCAGCACCGTCCGTGCCAAGTCGTCGTATCCGTTGCCGTAGCGGCGGCGGATGAGACGATAGCCGTAGAGACTGCATAACGCATCCTGAGCCCAGGTCGGAACGAATGGATAAAGGTCGGAGACTTTCATACGTCCTTGTCCTTACAGCGTTTATGTCCTTCCGTATCGTTCCCTCGCAAAGCATGCGAAAAAGAGGAAAAAAGCTATCCGCTTGCGTCCTTCAGATCGACGAAATAATCCATGGCATGCTTCAAGTTGCGGCCATAAGCCTCCAGCGAAAAACAGCCCTCATACCGTTTTCGGGCCGCGCTGCCCATGCAGCTCCGGAGTTCCGGGTTCCTGACCAGTTCCAGTGCGCGCCGGGCGAGAAGATCGATGTCTTCAGGATCGACGATGAAACCATTGTCGCCATCCCGGATAAAATCGGGGATCGAACCAATCGGAGACGAAATGACGGGCAGCCCCCACTGCATGGCTTCGATATTGACCAGCGGCGCGGCTTCCTTCCCGAAATGGGTGGGAAACACGAAAACATCGGTTTCCTTGAAAAATGCAGCCTTGGATTCGCCTTGTACGGGTCCAAGGATATCCATGAATGGAGCCAGCCCTTCGCGCTCCACGAACTCCAGCAGTTCTCGCCGGTACGCTTCCGAAGCGGACGGGCCGGCCATCGCGAAACGTACGCCTTTTTCCCAACCGACGACTTTTCGGGCCATGCGAAGAAAGGTCATAGGTCCCTTGGCCGGAATCAGATTCGCGAGAAACGAGATCTTTACGATCGCACCCTGCACGCGCTTTCGGCTGTCCCAGCCTCGATCGATATCGGGTACGCCGTTCGGCACCACATAAAGCCTTTGATCGGGAATCCAGTGATTCACGTCGGATTTGAGGCTCTCGCCCAGCACCAGCCCGCCCAAAGCACCAGCGAACGTTCGCCGGACGAGGCCGGCCGCCGGCCGGTATCGTGCCGCTTGGTAAGCTCGGTAGCCCCTGCCGTGAAAGTAGAGGACGTAGGGAATGCCTCGTTGCCTCAAGAGGGCGATGACCAGGCTGTCGACGAGCAGCGAGGACAGCCCGACGCTGATGAAATATAGGCACAGTTCGGGATGCGTGTCGGCGACCGCCTCCAGCACCTTGCGGCACAATAACGGAACTTGCGCGACTTTCCTCAGAGAGATTTTTCCGACCTCTTCGAGCTTGCGTGAAAACGTCTTCTCGACCAGCGTCGCGTCGAAGCCGTTTGCGCTCAGCGCGCCCATGCAGCGCTCGGTCATGATGTTCGATCCGTGGACCGGAGGCGGAAGCTGACCCACAACCAGAATTCTCGACATAAGACGATTACCGATCCGCCAATTTTCCGAAGATTTCCGAGAGATCCCTGGCGACGTTCTCCGCTCCCCATCGGGCAACGGTTTCCGCGATCGCCTTTCGATTACCCGGATGCTCGGCCACCTCCCGTAAGGCATCGGCTACGGTTTTAGGCGTGACTTCGCGTAGCAGCCGGCCGTTCATCCCGTTTCGAACGATATCGGGCAAACCGCCGACCGCCGAGGCCACCACGGGCGTACCGCAGGCCAAGGCTTCCAAAACGACCATCGGGACGCCCTCCATTTTGGAGGGCAGCGCCAAGATGTCGGCCGCGTTGTAATAAGCCGGCAGCCGATCATGGGAAATCTTGCCGAGAAAGCTCACCCGGTCCTCCAATCGCAGATTTCGCACCAAGCGCGACAAACTTTTCCGCTGCGTTCCGTCGCCCGCGATCAGAAGCCTGACCTTCAAATGCTCGCGAAGATGAACCAGGCTCTCGATCAGGCAGTCGACGCGCTTGATCTCTTCAAGCCGGCCGGCGAACAAAACGGCCGTCTCGTCGCCGAGGATTCCCAGCGCTTTCCGCGTACTCGCCCGACACTCCGGGTCGGGTTTGAACAGTTCGGTATTCACGGCATTCATGATGAGCGAGGTCTTGCCGCCGGCTCCGCTCTCGACCGCTTGCGCAAGGCAAAGCCGATCTATGGCGATCACCCAGTCGGCGCGCCGGTATATCGCCCGATGCATCCTGTCGAATAGCCCCGCAAAAACGGCATTCCTCGCCCAGCCGTATTTGGACGTCGTCACCGGGTTGCCCGACCCGTGCTGATGGAACACGACCGGCACTTTCGAACGGCCGGAAAGAAACGGCAGCGCGCATTCCGGGGAATGTACGTAGAGCAGGCCGATGCCGCTGGCCAAGATGCGCCGGCGGTTCTTGAAGTACCCGAACAGAGCCCGAAGACGCAAGGGATAACGGGACAAGAGCTTGAGGCGGTAAGTGGCTATGAATTCGGCTTTCTCGCCGATGGATTGAGGCTGCCACAAGGCGGTTCCCTCCGCTCCGGAGCCGAATATGACGACCGGGCGGTCGATGTGCCGGACGATGTTCTGAATAAACCCGCTAGCCCCACCGAAAGGCAAGCGCTGAATGAAATCGTTCGGAACGACGATGCCGACGGCGAAATTGGCTTCCATGCTTTTTCGTCCTGTTAATCGGGTTACATCTCGTAGCTTCGAACAATGCCCTTTTCGGAACCGGCCGTGACGCGGTTTTCTTCGGCGATGACACTATTCACGGGAGCGCCCAAATTGTCCGATTTCAGCAACGCACCGGTTCCGCTGTAGAGATAAACCGAGCCGTCGGCGCAGCCAACGGCCACTCTTTGCCTGGTCCCACTGACGGCGATCGCATTGATCCTGCTGCCGACCCCTTGCTGCCACAGCGTCCGGCCCGTGTGATCGTAGGCAATGACGCGGCCGGTCGGGCTGCCCACGACGATATCGTTCCGACCGTTGCCGTCTATGTCCGTCATGGGAAGAAGGTGCATGGACGAGCGCTCCTGCTTGTCGGGACCGAAATATTTCATCCATAGAGGTTTGCCGGTTTGTCCCCGATAAACGCGCAGCTCATTGAATGCCCCGGTAATGGTATAGGCCACCTCGTCGCGCCCGTCGCTATCCAGGTCGCCCACGACGATATCGCCGATGCCGTTTTGCATCCAAGCGTGCATGCCGGTGTATCCCGTCTGGATTTCCGAAAAAAGATCGTCTGATTTAAGCCGGTGAGCGCTGTCGATGCCCGAGGGGGTCGCTTTGCCCGCCTTGTTCTTTCCGGCCAGCACCAGAGCTCCGGAATTTTGATAGCCCGAGGGCAACACCGCCAACGACGTAACGTCGCCCCATTTCACCGGCACCCGTTTAAGAAGCTTTCCTTGAAGATCTCTGAACTCGACGGTGGACGGCCGGCCGACGATCAATTCGTCCGCAGGCTGTCCCCGGAAGTCGGCGACCAAAAGCGAATAAGCGCCGGTCTTGTTATCCGGCGGCCTCGGATTGGTAAACCATGGGGCATCGTAGTGATCGCCGATCCTAAAGCTAGGATCGACCTCCGCTTTGAACGACCACAGCTCCCGGCCATTATCGGCGTAGGCACGCACGGTATCGTCCTTAAACCCCAGCACGATGGCGAAATGCCGGGCCTGCTCCGCGGATTTCGGCGTCAAAACGCTCAGCACCTCACGCGGGTTTTTGATCTCCACGAGCCGTTCACCGTCCTCCGAAAGCCGCGTGAGGTGAGATCCGTCGCCCGCCTGACTGACAACCCATGCCTCTCCCGGCTTTCCGTAGCTGCTGGCGAGATGTCGCACAGCCCCCGGAACAACCGCCTGCCACCGAGCTTTCCATGCCGGGGAAGGCGCCGGGCTTTCCTTTTCGGCCGTAGCGAACTTTGGACGCAACGGGTCACGGCCGGCCAAGAGCCCATCGAGTTTCCGAGCGGCATTCTGCGCCAAAGAGCCTACAGTATGCTCCGACTCTCCGGCCGGAATCGATACGGATGCTTTCTTAGAGCCGCTCAATTCGACGGTGGTCGGCCGGTCCGACGCGAGCCGTATACGGCCATCCCTCAGCGACCATATGACACCCACCGGCACCGGCGATTTCAAGAATTGAACGCCCTGCACCGAAAGCTCGGTTGCCTTGCCGAGCACGATCGTTTCCCGGTCCACATAGGCAAAATCGGCCTGCGCGGTAAGTCCCTGAGCCGACAGACGACTCGTGCCGACCAGGGCAGGACTTTTGCCGCCGATCCAATAGCCGCCGCCCGCTCTCGCCTCGACCGTTTCCGGCCGCCCCGTTTCATGGAACAGCGTAGCCAGCGACACCTCTTCGCCCTGTTGCAACTTCCTGCTGACGGTCGTCTGCGCCAGCGTATCCGTCGCTCTCTCCAGGGCGGCCTCCGCATTCACCAGGGCCGCGCCATTGGCCGTGACCAGTTGTTTCAAGCCCGACGCCTGCTCTTTCTGCTCTTTGATAGGGCTCCCGGTTTGCCAGGAAAGGGTGATGTCAAACAAGCCCGGCCGCTCGGCGGTAATCGCATCGATGACGATCACGCCCCTATCTTCGTGATAAAGAACGTGCCGGTTCCACGTCGAAGCCCCCATATCGGGTACCCCGCCATGGATGTACGCCATCCCGGAAGCCGCCAGTTTTTCCTTGAGCGCGGCGACTCTGGGAATGTAACCCGCCATTTCTCCGTCGACGGTGACGGACACGTCATTGCCGTAGCCCGACAAAATCTTTCGCCCGCCGAACATGCGCAGCATGAGCAGCGTGTTCAGTTGGTAGGCATGGCGCCCTTGGCCGTAAAAGCCGTCGAAGAGCAGGTAATCGTCGGTTTCGCGGAGCCCGGACCGGTACGCCAGAACCTGAAATGCTTCATCCCTTGGCACAGCCGTAGCCGCAGTCTTCCAGTCCTTTTCCGCTAACGGGTAAACCTCGATGCGACCGACCAGATCGAGCGGCGGAGCGACTTTCAGACTTTCGGGCGGCCAATAGGACTGGCCGATGCGAAACACGGAAAAATCGAATCCCAGCTGCCGCAACATCCAGATATACCGGCCGTCATCGAGCAGGTACGCGGCTTTATGGAGCAGGCTGATGGGCAGAGCGTTGCTGCCGTAGTCGCTCTTCTCGCCATTCATGAGTATTTCCACACCACTCATGAAGGTTCTTGCGGTGCCGCTTCGAACGAACCGCTCGGAACCGTCCAGCGTGAAAAACTCGAAGATCGGCTCGAGCGACGTAGCGACCCATTCCAGAGTGTCCGCCGTCGCCCAGGTCGGATTGCCGATAAATGACTCGAATCCCCGCCGGACGTTATCCAGTCTCCGTTCCCACACGGGGTTCGGATAAGACCTCGCAAAGTAACGGCTGCCGGTATAAATGCTGAGCATGTGCCATAAGGCATGGCGGTCGCCGTTGAGGACCGAATAGGTATTGTCGGGATCGTAGGCGTGCTGATGCTCCAGCAGCTTGTTGGTAATGCGCAGCCGTTCCTCGGCGGTCAATAACGGACTTTCCTCGATCAGGTCATAAACCACATCGACGAGATGAGCACGGTAATGATCGACTTTTACCAGCGGATTTCCGGGATCGAGAAACGCGCCGTCGGCACGGTTGACGGCGGGAATGCGGCCCGGGGACGGCAGCGCCAGTTCTTTGAAGGTTTGGAGATAATCCGGCTTGCCCGTCATGTAATACAACATGCCGGCGATGCTGACGGGATTCCATCCGAAAAACGTGGAGGGCTTGTAAGCGCCACTCGTCGTCGGACGCCAACTGTCCCGCCAACTGAAAACTTGCCACTTTGGATTCGCGGGGCTGATATCCGGCGGGTTTAGGCCTTTTCCCAGCCTGATCTTCATGAGCCAGCCCACCGCCAGCCGGCCCCTGGCGTTCAGCTCGGACGAAAACGCTTCGGCCGCGTCAGCCACCCCCGCGTCATCGGAGCCGCCGAGGAAAATCACGTTGTGACCGGTGCCGTAAGGGTTGTGAAGACTGCGGACCACGGATCCGCCCGCGCCCGGATAAGTCAAATCGAGGATGACGTAATACTGCCGGTACAGCGTGTCGATAAGGGCATTGGTGGCCATATTGCCGAGCGCAATGACATCGCGGGTTTTGAGGATGTCGTTGGGAATCGCATTGTCGCGGTAGAGCGGCAGTTCGACGCCGGTCAGCCGCCGCACCCGGTCGCGGACTCTTTGTACGCTCGCATCGTAACGTCCGCTGGACGACGTAATGATCGCCGCTTTCGCACTCCCACCCTCGACCAATACCGTCTCGAGGTGTAAATCCTTGAGAGCGTCGATCCCGGCTGCATAAACCCTGCCGTCCGTAAACAGCAGGGCAAGCCAGAAACAGAATCGCCACACCGCCGACACTTTAAATACCTCGTCCTTTGGGCTCCAATCCTGAGATCGCTAATAGTTCGCCTGGCGTTTAGCCGCCAAAACGCCTCATCTCGAACGCCTAAAGTCTGCGGCTGCGCTGTCCCGAGACGTCGTTTCTCACCAGATCCCTATATTCCTGCAGATATTTGCCGGCCGTTAGTTCGATATCGAATCTATCCTTGGCGTAGTTCCGGTTCCGGTTCATCTCCCATGCCATTTCCCTGCTTCGCGAATGCTCGATGATTTCGAGGATTTTATCGGCGCAATCCTCCGCATCGCCCACCCTGAACACGTATCCGTAACGGCCGCCTTCTATGATTTCCATAGGGCCTTCGACATCCGACACCAACACCGGCACCCGGGCCGCCATCGCTTCAACGATAGTCAGCCCGAATCCCTCGTACCGCGAAGGCTGCACTAAAAGATCGTAACAGCGGAGATGATCGTATAAGTGCGCTCTCGGACATGCTCCCAAAAATCGGCAACGATCGCTTACACCCAGCTCTTCGGCCAAGCTCGCCAGGCCATCTCGGGACTCTCCCTTGCCGATGAAATCGACGCTCACCGGGAGGTCACCGCACCGCCGCATCAGGCATTCCAAGGCCCGCAACAGAATATCTTGCCCTTTGCTGTCCGAATCGAGCCGGCTGACCTGAACGATCCGGAAGTGGGCGTTCCCGTAGGTCGTCTTTTGCGCTATAGCGGAAAAATCGATGCCGTTATGCACCATCGTACAGTCGAGCCAGGGGTAGCGGCGATTCAAATCCTCCTTGACCGCCGACGAGATGCAAAAAACGCGGTCATAGTTCCGAGCAGCGCTCGACAGGAGGATCCGGGTCGTGTGTATCGTCACGGTTTTGGGGACACTCAGATACCGGATCAGTTCGATAAAACTTTGGTGGTGGGCATGGAGGACATCGGGTTTCAGCCGCTTCAGACAGGCGTAAAGCTTTAATCCGTACCACGGATTTTGGTTGCCGGCCGGCCGGCCGATCAAAATCACCCTGACGTTTTCATGTATCGCGCCGATCAAATTCCGGTCGACTTCGTCATTCCCGATAATTACGGTCACGTGCTCGCTCTGCGCCTGCCGATTGACGATATCCACCAGCATAGCTTCGGAACCACCGGTATTTAGACTCCAAATCAAATGGATAATCTTCATTCCTTGGCTCCGACATCGACCCGGAGCGGTCGCGCCCGATACTTATCGTCCAGGGCGCCGGCTTCTATGAGGGCGTGCTTGATCCGACTCTTGATCCAGTACCATTGCTTCTTCGACCGGATTTTTCGAACCGCGCCCCTAGGAACCCGCTCGCGCGCCAACACCCGCCCGATTTCATTCAGTTGGCGCTTGAGATTGACGTAAGTCGATTTCTGCAGGGCATGGCATCTGAAATACGCCCAATTCCTGTCGACCATTTTGGGTGCAGAAACCTTGGCCAGACGTATCCACAGGTCGTAATCCATGATCATGTGAAACTCGGGATTCCAGGCCCCGACGGTTTCCAATAAGGCCTTTCTGAAAAAAGCCGGCTGCTGTCGGACGATATCCGGGTTTTTGATTAAAGCTTCCGAAGTGACGACCGGACTTCTGCCCGGAATCGCGTCGCCCGATTCCTCGAAGACATAAGTGAGATTGCCTACCACCCACAGCACCGAGGGGTCATCGAAACACCGGGCCACCGAGGGGAAAATGTCCCGCTCGTAGAAATCGTCGGAATTGATCCAGCCGATGATGTCGCCAGTAGCCTTGTTCAAGCCTTTGTTTAAGGCGTCGGCCTGTCCGTGGTCGGATTCCGCAAACCAGATCAGATGAGGATACTTCCGGAGAATTTCGACCGTTCCGTCGGTAGATCCGCCGTCCATCACGATATGTTCGATATTGCCGTAGTTTTGTCGTTCTACGGATTTAATCGTCTCCTCGATATATCGCGCCTGATTGAACGAAGGCGTGATGATACTTATTCTCGGGCAATTAACTTCGTTCATATCGGGACACTGGCGGCGTGGTTTCCGCTGAGCTTGGAAAATTGCTTCGTACATATCGTATAACCCGCCACCATGAATAACGGTATCTGAACGAGGCTTACGAAACTGCTTCCATTAAACATAAGCATTATCAATGTTACCGTTTCAAGGAAAAAGCCTAATCTGACAGGGTATATGTCGTCCCTGACGATTTTCGTGTTTTTGTAATAATGAACGATAAACCCGACCAGGAACGCCATGAATAATGTAAACCCCACAAACCCTGTATCAATTGCGATGTTGGGCCATCCAATATCCGCCGAGTGGAGCGCGACCGTGTATTGATCGGTATAGGCATATTGCCTTCGGTATTTTTCCGTCCCTACGATCGACCCATACCTGAACTTTATCTTTAATCGCTCGAGCACATTGTTCTCATGGATGAATCCGAAACCGACTACCGGATTTCGTTCCGCCACCAGTTTGAATCTCTCATCGGCTAAAGCCACCCGTCCGGAGAATGTGTCATCCTGGATTTTCTTTTGCGGCGCATTCGTGGCTGTGAGTAGGTGGACACCGCTTGCCGCGCGTTGAATGACTCTGTCCAATAGACCCGCGGAGATCAGCAATGCTCCGAATATTACCGACAACGCCGCAACCGACCCGGCGCGCTCGATCTTTAGGCGTCGTTCGAGAAACAACGTGGCCAGCATGACGAGTGCAGTGAATGCCACGGCAAAATAGATACCCCGAGTATACGTAACCAGCACCAAAAAAAAGACCAGACTTGCATACAGGATTTCATGAAAGGCGAACGATTTTCCGGAAAATATTTTTGTCGCAATTATCCAAAAATTGAGCAGGCAAATCGGCAAGAATACGGGCAGCGCTCTCACGGCTCCATCATATTCGATAATCAAACCCGACAAGAGAGGCCTACTCAATGCATACTGAACCATGCATACGAAAAGAAGGACATAGGTCAAAACATAAAACGACTTCAAGAAATATCTCAATGCCCGCTCGTCATCGGCAAACAACTTGAGCATCGCGAAAAACGACAGATACCCGAGAATCATTTGCCGCGATGCCTGAATTGTCTCCACTACTGGATACTCATTGAGGAATACCGACCATAGAAAGCAGAAACCCATCCAAAACAAAAAAAGCTTAATCGCTTTAATATACCTATATTGAAAATCCTGGCCACCCGGTTTCATGAGAATCAATTGAAGCCAGGCGAGCAAAAGCAGAACGATCCCGATATCCCATATATCTCTTCCATATACCTTACGCGGAGCCAGGTCAAAGCATAAGGTCATTACGAAGAATGCCAGAAGCATCTTGCTTCTCGGCTTTAACAGCAAGAAAAATGTGGTAAAAATGATTCCGACGGGTATCACATATTCCAATTTATATCTCCCTTCCGTACCCTGCCAAGCACTCCTCAGTAACCTATGCCTTCATCTGATCAATGATCATTAACTAATCCAATCGGAAACCATGTAGCAACGTTTGATCTCCATTCGACCCAGCGATATTCCCTTAATTCAATCATATGACTTCCATACGCTCAGAATTGACATTATAAACCGGCATTCCCTTAATCAGCTCCAATCGACGGTCACCTGTCATATACGTTAAGGTGCCATCCCGATTTCTGCTTTCACGGAACTTCGACAAAACGTAGCCTTCTTCCAAGGGTATTTCTCGAACGATATGATTAAGCTTGTCCTTTCTAACAAAATAAGCATTGTTTCCCGCACTATTGCAGCCTATGAAAGCATACCCTTTCTGGCAAGATAGCTGATGCAGGGCGGGCAACGATGCACCAAAATATAAATTGCTGCAGTTAGCCGCAGTCCTATTGAAGGTCTTGTCGTATGGAATCGTGATGGCCTTCTCGACACCGAAGACACTGTTATATTCCAATATGGCCAATACTGGATAAATCACATTGATTTCCTTCCATATCCAGTAATCATTCCCATCCAAATCGATATGAAGTATTCCGACCTCTTGTTCGAAATTGCACTCATCTATGAGGCCATTAATGTTTTCACAATCTATCAATGCTGGCTTTGCCAGCAGCTCGTGCCTCCAGAAATATTCTGAATCGGTTATTTTTTCAATATTTTCTTCAGAGCTGTCCATCACCAAGCCAGACCAATTATCATTCATCATTAAAAATCTGGTGTTTGATTCTCTGTAATCTCCAACCCCGAATTCTATAAATGTTTTATTTGGAAAATCCAAGCTATTTATCAGCCACTGTATTATTCCGTCGTCACCCCATTGGGAAAATACTTTGAATTCCACTTCCCGAAGCGATTTTATATATTGTTTCGACTTTACATGGTCCGACATAAGCCTGCCCATTATTAACTTTTGCAGCTCTTGCTCTTGCGATCGGCCTGTTATCTTTGCTATCGATTTGAACAAGGTCCGCATATGCAGGATGCTGCGAGCTTTCGACTTTTTAGGGATGGTAAATAAGCTCATGTACTTCACGCCTGTTTGACGATTGCTCAGTGAAGCGGCGATTTGGCGCTTGGTTGTTAGTGGAGGCACTTTCTATAAACCTCCAGCGTTTTTTCGGCAGTTCGCCGCCATGTGAATTCCGACGCCCGCTCATATCCGAGCCGCCTTAGGCACTCCTGGCGCTCGTGCGAAAAAATGACGTCCTCGATCGCTCTGGCAAGGTCATCCGGCTGCTCCGGATCAAAATATTCGGCAGCCTCGCCTCCCACCTCAGGCAGAGAGCCGGCATTGCTGCAGACGACCGGGCAACCCGCTGCCATCGCCTCGAGCAAAGGCATTCCGAAGCCTTCGTAGCGGGATGGATAAACAAACGCCGCGGCACGCCTGTACAGCCCTAGCAGCACATCATCCCCGCCGTTCATCTGGGTAGCGTCGCCGTCGGCAAGACCGAGCTCCCTCATGGAACGGCGTTCTTCGGCATCGAACGCGCGGCCTCCAAACGCCATGATCGTGAATTCGCCGCGAAGACGCGGATGCGACGCCACGGCCTTCAGCAAGCACGAAAAATTCTTGTATTCCCAGCGGTGGCCGACAAACAGCAGAAATGGTCTCTCGATCGGGACCTCGCCCGGTTTCTCCTTAAAAGCCCTCACGCCGTGATATACGACCGACACTTTTTCCATCGGAACGTCGAATAACCTGCACAGATCCTTTCGCGTGTTTTCGGAAATACAGATGACATGGTCCGCGGCGTGTACCGCTTTGCGCTTCAGAACCGAGGTACGCTCATCGGGAGGGTACGCTGCCGCGAACAGTTCATGGATCATGTCGTGCACGGTAACGATTAAAGCCTTCACCCCTTTGGGGCGTTGACTCGTCAGATAATAAGATCGGTGCAGCACCTCGGGTCTTAGCGCTTGGATCGCAGACTCGGATATCACGCGATCGAGTCGTTGCTGCAGCCCCGCCGGCATGACGGAATGCCTCAGAAAATAATCAAATCGGGGAGCGGGCGATTTCCAAAGAAGTTGATTGCGGTGGAGCGGCGCGATGATTCGGGGAAAGACGTTCTGAAAGGTTGCCAGTTCGGAGGCAAGCTCGATGATATAGCGGGAAATGCCGCCCACTCGCTGTATACCGAAAATTTGAGAATCGAACACGATCTTCATTCGGCCGCCTCTAGCAGCTTTGCCTCTGTCCGGTTGTCGGCAAACCATCGTTTAAGAATGATGTAATACCCGGGAATGTGGGTTACGGCATAGGACAGGGCAAGCGCCATTGGAACGCCGGTTGTGCCGTAGTCCCGCACGAGCAAAATCTTGAGCGCCACGCACAAAGGCACGAATACGGCAATGATGGCGAGCTGGGCTTTCAGAATGTTTGCGCCGTTCAGGAATATCGCGATGCCTCGTCCCGTTAGCTCAACGACCACCCAGACACACAGCGCCGCAGAGAGCCCGAAGTCCGTCCCGATTCGCCCTCCGAGCCATACCCGCATGAGCGGGTCGGCAAGCGCTAGAACCGCAACTGCACAGGCAGTACCGCCGAAGGCCAAAAGCAATAGACTGCGCGCCAGGATGCGTCGCACCCAGATCAGGTCACCCCGGGCCAAAGCCTCGCTGTAAGCAGGCCAGAGCGGGGTAAGCGCTACGCCGGCAAGTATCTGTATCGGTGAAAAAAGCTTTAGATGAACGCTGTAAGCCGCAACCGCATCGTGCCCGACAAGATGTGCGATGATGATGTTGTCAGTCCCAAAGCAGATAGCGACCGAGACCTGCAGGGCGAAAAACTGCATGCCGGTCGCCGCCAGATCTTTCATCGTTTTTCTATCGATGTCCGAGACGCAGGGCCTGAGATACGACTGGCGGCGGAGCATCAGGAGCCCGCCGATCCAGGTTGCGATGAGTGGTGCCGCGAGAAAAGCCGCAACCAGACCGGTTAGCCCCCAGTCGGCAACAACGGCGAGAACGATCAATCCGAGGGACAGTACCGATCCTACAACTTGAAAAATGCCGCTCAGATAGCCCTGTTGAAGCCCGAATTGCAAGCGCTGGACAACGCCGGTCGGAATATTCAAGGCGAAAAGTACCGCCAGCACGGCCATCGACTGAGCGGCAACGCTTTCCGGTGCGGAATCCTTTAGTCCGAGCACATTGCTCCACGAAATGAAGGAAAACCCTGCCCCGAAAAGGGCCAGGCCGGCTACAGCGACCAGGGATAAAACAAGCAAACCATTGGTAACGATACGGCGGATGGCTGGGTAATCCTCACGTCCATATGCGGAGGCGACGGCGTTCATCACACCGTTCCCGATGCCCATGTCGACGAATACGAGCATCATGACGAAAGACGTGATCGTGGCCCAAAGACCGTAAAGATCGGTCCCGAGGTAGGACAAGCAAAGCGGCACCGTCACGAAAGAAATCGCCACGGTAACGGCTCGCGCGCCTAATGACGAGAAAGCACTGAGACCGATCCGCCTGAGACGTCCGTCTAAAAGAACCGACGCCATGCTTTTCCCCTGAAAAGAGGATTCGGCCCGGCACAGGAATACGACAAACATGGCTCAACCACGCCGGACTCCTGCCTCATGCCCTTCCGTATCACTGTTAGATCAATCCTTTGCATGTCGATTGCATCCTATAATCGGACCCGGCCGGAGTATATCCGCTAAGCGCCGCCCCGATCGGAGCTCCATGCGCCGAGGACGGCTAAACCGCGCAGGTTCCTGTGTCGATCAAGTGCGATAATCCGTCTGATGCTCCAAGAACCAGCCATAGGTTGAGCGAAGCCCTTCGCGAAGCGTCATCTTCGGAGCCCATCCCAAGGACCTAAGCCGCGAAACATCCAGCAGCTTCCTAGGTGTTCCGTCCGGCATGCTCGAGTCGAACCATAATTCGCCGCGGTAGCCGACGATTTCCCTCACCAATTGCGCCAATTCGGAAATACTGATGTCCTCGCCGACGCCGACATTGATAATCCGCTCATCCGAGTAGTTTTCCATCAAGAACGCGATCGCTTCGGCCAAATCATCGACGTGCAGGAATTCGCGCCGCGGCGACCCCGTTCCCCAGACGGTCACCGATCGGGAACCGTTCACTTTTGCGTCGTGGAACTTCCGGATCAGCG
>Ga0196972_1000091_pt1 | contig 72134 bp, 68 predicted proteins | sample S1v_2013CmetaG_FD_148618 | JGI IMG/M metagenome (GOLD analysis project Ga0196972, IMG submission 148618) | Soil microbial communities from Anza Borrego desert, Southern California, United States - S1+v_20-13C | ecosystem: Environmental > Terrestrial > Soil > Desert | place: USA: California...
GGTCCCAGCTTCGACCGCCAGGGCCGGCTGTGGCTGGTGGACGTGCCGTTCGGCCGCGTTTTCCGGATCGATCCGGACGGTGCCTGGGAGCTGGTCACCGAATACGACGGCTGGCCGAACGGGCTGAAGATCCACCGAGACGGGCGCATCTTCATCTGCGACTACCGCCGCGGCCTTTTGAGCCTGGACGGCGCTACCGGTGCGCTCGTGCCGGTGCTGGAAACAGTCCACAGCGAAGGCTTCAAGGGGCTGAACGACCTGCACTTCGCGCCGAACGGTGATCTCTGGTTCACCGACCAGGGCCAGACCGGGATGGCGGACCCGAGCGGGCGGCTGTTCCGGCTGCGCGCAGGCGGCATGCTCGAAAAACTGCTGGACTGCATTCCCAGCCCCAATGGCATCACCCTGGCAGGTAGCGGCCGCCATGCCTATGTCGCGGCCACGCGCAGCCAGCAGGTCTGGCGCGTGCCGCTGATGGCCGACGGCGGCATCTCCAAAGTGGGCGTCGCGATCCAGCTGTCCGGCGGCACCGCCGGGCCGGACGGCATGGAGGCAGACGCCGAGGACGGGCTGCTGGTGTGCCATCTTGGCGTGGGCGTGTGGCGCTTCGATGCACGCATGCTGCCAACGCACCTCGTGCAGCCGGATGCAGGCGAGACCCACCTCACCAACTTGGCCTTCGACCCGCGTGAGCCGCGCGAGCTGTACATGACCGCCTCGCTCACCGGCACCGTGCAAGTCGCCCGCATGCCCGTGCCGGGACGACCGCTCTTCGCCCATTCACCAGCGACCGGGCCGCTTCTGCCCGAAACATGACCATAGGAGATAAGTGATGCGCATGCCCCCTTCGTCCAATTCGCGCGCCGTGCTCGCCGTTGCGCTGGGCATCAGTCTTGCAATCGGCGCTGCCGCCGTCCAGGCGCAGCCAGCCGCCGGTGGTGAGCTGAAGATCGGCACCCTGCTGCCGATGACCGGCCCGGCCGCGCAGTTTGGCCCGCCAATGGCCGCCGCGGTCGAACTGGCGGCCAAGGACATCAACGACGCCGGCGGCGTGCTGGGCCGCAAGGTCACGCTCGTGCATGCCGACGAAGCGGGAGACGCGAACATTGCTTCACAGGCACTGGATCGCCTGCTCAGCCAGAACATCCGGGCCATTATGGGAACGGGGTCGACCTCGGTGACCCTGTCGCTGCTGGACAAGGTGGTGCGGGCCCGTGCCTCGATGTGCTCGGGTGCGAATACGGGCCCCCAGTTGACCGCCTATCCGCACCAGGGCTACTTCGCGCGGACTTCCTACTCCCAGGTGCTGCAGGGCCCGGTCTACGCGCAACTGGCGATCGAGGACGGCCACAGCAAGATCGCCATCCTGGCGCGCGGCGACGCCTTCGGCAAAGGCCTGGCCGAAGCCATCGAGCAGTCGTTCAAGGCAGCTGGCGGCGAGGTGCTGGCCACCATCGTCTATGACCCGGCGCAGACCAGCTTCGACTCCGAGGTCCAGCGCATCGCCGGCCTGCGTCCCGAAGGCGTGGCGGTGATCGGCTACGACGAGCGGGGCAAGATCTTCCGCTCCATGATCGAGCGCGGACTGGGGCCGCGCAACATCGGCCTGTACACCACCGGCGTGCTCGGTCCCGATTTCTGGAAGGGCGTCAATCCGGCCGATGCGGCCGTGCTGGAGAAGGTCAAGCAGGGCGGCTCGGTCCTGACCATCCGCGGCAATGATTTCGGCCCCCGCCTTGCGGCCCATGCCCCCGGATTGCGCACCACCCAGTTCGCTCCCGAGCAGTACGACTGCCTGGTGATCACGGCGCTGGCGATGACCGCGGCCAAGTCCACCGACCCTGCCGTCTACAAGAGCCAGGTGCCGCTGGTCACCAAGGGCGAGGTCGAGTGCACCAACTACAGCGACTGCGTGCGCGCGCTGGCCTCGGGAAAGACCATCGCCTACGTCGGCCCGACCGGACCGACCCGGCTGACAGACAAGGGCGACCCCACCACCGCGCGCTTCCAGATCTACGCCGTGGACGCCAAGGGCGTGTCGCAGCCGGTGCGCCAAGTGCAAGTGAAGGCGCCATGACGTTTTTCAGGCTCCTGATCGCCTGCTTCCTGATGGGGGCGGGGCTGCTGGCGGGCGCTGTGCCGGCCCATGCCGGCACAGCGATCGGCGGAACGCTGCGCGTGAAATCCGCCGATGCGCCCGCGCCGGTCGACGGCGTCCAGCTGACGGTGCAGTCGGTGCAGACCGGCCAGGCTTTTCGCGGGAGATCGGGGCCTGACGGCCGCTTCGAGATCGCGCTGCCCTCGGCAGGGTCGTACCGGATCACCCTGGACGCGAGTTCGCTGCCCAGTGGCGTGCTGCTGCCTGCCGACCGACCCGCCACGCTGACGGTGGACGTGCAGGAAGGCCAGCGCAAGCTCGTGCTGTATCCACTGGAGCGCGCAGGCGCGGTGCAGGAGCAGCAAGGACCCTCGGCGGCCACCCGGGTGATGCAGGTGGTGCTGGACGGTACGGTGTTCGGCTTGATCGTTGCCATGGCAGCGGTGGGGCTGTCGCTGATCTACAGCGTCTCGCGCATCATCAACTTCGCGCATGGCGAGTTCATGACGCTGGGGGCCTTGCTGGCTTTCCTGCTCAGCTCGATGGCCGGCGGTCCGCAATGGCCGCTGATCGCCTCGGCCGCGGTTGCCGTGCTCGCCGTCGGAGCGCTCGGCGGGGCGCTGGGGACCGGGCTGCTGCGGCCGCTGGAGTCGCGCGCCAAGGAGCACTTCGCCATCCTGGTGTTCACCATCGGGCTGTCGTTCGCCATGCGCTACCTGCTGCTGGCATTGTTCGAGTCGAATACCCAGCCTTACCGGGAGTACGCGCTGCAGGAGCCGCTGCGCTTTGCCGGCCTGGCGATCACGCCGCGCGACCTGGTGGTGTGCGCGATCGCGGTGCTGGCGCTGCTCGGGCTGGGCGTGCTGCTGCTGCGCACCCGCCTGGGGCGCGCCATGCGTGCGGTGGCGGGCGACCCGGGCCTGGCCGAGGCCACCGGCATCGACGTCAACCGGATCAAGCGCGACATCTGGATCGTCGGTTCGGCCCTGGCCGCCACCGGCGGCGTGCTGATGGCGGTGAGCCACCAGGTGCGCTGGGATATGGGCTACCAGACGCTGATGTTCGTGTTCGCCGCCGTCATCCTGGGCGGCATCGGGACTGCCTTCGGGACCATCGCCGGCGGCATCGTCCTGGGCATCTGCATGGAACTGGGCACGCTGGTGTTCCCGGTCGAGCTCAAGACGGCGCTCGCAATGCTGGCGCTGGCCGCCGTGCTGCTGGTGCGTCCGCAGGGCCTGTTCAATCGCGCGCAGCGCGTGGGGTAGATCGACGTGGATTTCCTGGAGCTTCTCTCGCTCACGGCGCGCGCCGCCGTATCGCCCGAGGCGGCCGTGCTGGCGCTGGCCGCTGTCGGCCTGAACCTGCACTACGGCTACACGGGCCTGCTGAACTTCGGCCAGGCCGGGTTCATGATGATGGGCGCCTACGGGCTGGCGATCGGCGTGCTGTCCTTCGACCTGGGTTTCGCCGGTGCGCTGGCGATGGCGCTGGCCTTTGCCGCCGTCCTGGCGCTGCTGATGGGGCTGCCGACCCTGCGGCTGCGGGCCGATTACTTCGCGATCGTCTCGCTGGCTGTCACCGAGTCGCTGCGGCTGCTGTTTCGCAGCAGCTGGATGGAGCCCGTCACCGGCGGCGTGCAGGGCCTGCAACGCTTCGGCGACGACTTCTTCGCGCTGAACCCGATCCCGCCCGGCGACTACGCCCTCGGTCCGCTGCACTGGAACGAGGCCCAGTTGTTCCTGTGCGCGGTTGCCTGGGCGACCGTGGTCGCCACCATCCTGTTCGTGCGCATGCTGGTCGCCTCGCCCTGGGGCCGCGTGATCCGTGCGATCCGCGACAACGAGCCGGGGCCGACCTCGCTGGGCAAGCCGGTGTTCCGCTACAAGATGCAGAGCCTGGTGCTCGGCGGGCTGATCGGCGCGCTGGCCGGCGTGCTGCTGGCCCTCAGCCACCAGGACGTGAACCCCGAGACCTACCTGCCGACGCTGACCTTCTTCGCCTACACCGGGCTGGTCCTGGGCGGCATGGGCAAGGCGTGGGGGCCGGTGATCGGGGTGGCGATCTTCTGGATGATCGTGGCGGCGACCGACGGCCTGCTGGCCAGCGCCAGCGACACGCTCTCCTGGCTGGGGCCGCAGCAAGTCAGTGCCGCACGCTTCGTGCTGCTGGGCGCCGGGCTGATGCTGCTCGTGATGTACCGGCCCGACGGCCTGTTCGGAAAACGGGAGCAACGCCGTGCCGCATGATCCTGTCATCCTGAAGGCGCAAGGTGTGGTGCGCCGCTTCGGCGCGTTCACGGCGGTCGACGTCGAACGCTTCGCGATCGCGCGCGGCGCCATCACCTCGCTGATCGGCCCCAACGGGGCCGGCAAGAGCACTTTCTTCAACGTGCTGTCCGGCTTCATGCGACCGTCCGCCGGGAGCTGGAGCTTCGATTCAACCGAGATCTCGCAGCTGGGCCCGCACCGGGTTGCCCGGCTGGGGCTGGTGCGGACCTTCCAGCATACGGCGGTCGCCGCGCGCCTGACGGTGTTGGAGAACGTCATGCTGGGGGCCCAGGACCCAGCGGGCGAGACGCTGCTGTCGGCGCTGTGGCCGGCGCGCTGGCGGCCGGCGGAACGGCGCCTGGCCGAGCGTGCCTGCGAGGTGCTGGAGCGCTTCAGGCTCGCCCACCTGCGCGACGAGCCGGCCAGCGTGCTGTCCGGGGGCCAACGCAAGCTGCTGGAGATGGCCCGGGCCCTGATGGCCGAGCCCAAGCTGCTGCTGCTGGACGAGCCGATGGCCGGGGTGAACCCGGCGCTGCGCGATTCGCTACTCGAGCACATCGTGGAGCTCAACCGGCAGGGCACCAGCGTCCTGATCATCGAGCACGACATGGAACTGGTGCGCCGCATCAGCGACCAGGTGGTGTGCATGGCCGAGGGGCGCATCATCGCCGAGGGACAGGCCGCTGAGGTGGCCGCCGACCCGGCCGTCATCGAGGCCTACCTCGGTGCGCGCCGCGCCGGTGTGGCTCCTGCCCGCCCGGCGCCACTGCCCCCTCCGGCCGAGGGCCAGGCGCCGATCCTGGCAGTGCAGGACCTGGTGGCCGGCTACCTGCCGGGGGTGGACGTGCTGCGGGGCTGCTCGCTCGAGCTGCATGCGGGCGAGATCGTCGGCATCTTCGGGCCCAACGGCGCCGGCAAGTCGACCCTGCTCAAGTCGGTGTTCGGCATTGCGCGCACGCGCGCCGGCACGATCCGCCACGAAAGCCAGGACATCACCGGATCGCCCGGCCATCGGCTGGTGGCACGTGGCATCGGCTACGTGCCGCAGCTGGAGAACGTGTTCGCCCAGCTGACGGTGCTGGAGAACCTGCAGACCGGCGTGTTCATCGCGCCGGATCGCTGGAGCGACGGATTCGACTACGTGCGCGGGCTGTTCCCGCCGCTGCAGCGGCTGCTGCACAAGCGTGCCGGTGACCTCTCGGGCGGCGAGCGGCAGATCGTCGCGCTGGCCCGGGCGCTGATGCTGCGCCCTGCGCTGCTGCTGCTGGACGAGCCCTCGGCCGGCCTGTCGCCGATCATGCAGGAGCAGGTCTTCGAGTTCATCGCAGCGATCCGCTCGCAAGGCGTCGCGGTGCTCATCGTCGAGCAGAACGCGCGGCGCTGCCTGGAGATCTGCGACCGCGGCTACGTGCTCGACCAGGGCCGCAACGCCTATACCGGCACCGGCGCGCAGTTGCTCAATGACGAGCGCGTCGAGCACCTTTATCTCGGCGCGCGCCCGGCGCAGGACGACGGCGAATCGGCCGCGGGCGCGCACCCACCCGTGTTTTCACCCATCCATGGAGCAATGAATGTCACAGCAACGGCACGCCCCCTTCCTCATTGACGGCCAAGCGGTCGAAGCGCTCGAGGGCGGCACGCTCGACGTGCGCAACCCGGCCAACGGCAGCATCGTCGGCACCACCGCCTGGGGTACGGCGGCCGATGCCGACCGCGCGCTGGCTGCGGCGCAGGCCGCCTTTCCGGGCTGGGCGGCGACCGACGTCGAGATCCGGGCCAAGCTGCTGCGCCGCACCGGCGAGCTGATCCGCGAGCGCCGCATGGAGATCGCGCAGGCGCTGACCAGCGAGCAGGGCAAGCCGATCGTCGACAGCCTGCGCGAGATCGACTACACCGCGCGCGTGTTCGAGTTCTACGCGGACATGGCGCCGCTGCGCGCCGATGCCTGGAAGCATCCGCAGGAAAACGCCATCTCGAAAGAGCTGCGGGTGCTGGTGATCCACCAGCCGCTGGGCGTGGTGGTCACCATGGTGCCCTGGAACTACCCGGTCGACATCTTTGCCTGGAAGGTCGCACCGGCGCTGGCGGCCGGCTGCACGGTGGTCAACAAGCCCTCGCCGCTGACGCCGCTGTCCACCGCGCTCACGGTGCAGTGCCTGGTGGACGCCGGCGTCCCCGCCGGTGTCATCAACAACGTGGTGGGCAGCAACGAAGGCCTGTCGATGAAGCTGATCCGCGATCCGCGCTCGCGCCTGGTCACCCTGACCGGCTCGATCGAGACGGGCCAGATGGTGATGCGGGAAGCCGCCACCGAGCTCAAGCGGATCGTGCTGGAGCTGGGTGGGCAGTGCCCCATGATCGTGATGCCCGATGCCGACCTCGACCTGGCGGTTGCGGCCGCGGTGCAACGCTCGTACACCAACATGGGCCAGATCTGCCTGTCGGTCAACCGCATCTACGTGGCCGAAAAGATCCGCGGCCGCTTCCTCGACGCCTTCGTCGAAGCAACACGGGCGGTGCGGCCGATGGACGGCGCCGCACCCGGCGCGCTGTTCGGGCCGATGATCAACGACGCGCAGATCGAGCGCGTCCAGCGCCATGTGCAGGACGCCGTGGCGCGCGGCGGCAAGCTGCTCGCCGGAGGCCAACGGCTCACCGGCGACGGCTACGACGGCGGCAGCTTCTATGCCCCCACGGTGCTGGCCGACACGCCGGACGACGCGCTCGTCATGAGCGAGGAGACCTTCGGCCCGGTGGCGCCGGTGGTCGGCTACCGCTCCACCGAGGAGGTGATCCGCCGCGCCAACGCCACCCGCTTCGGCCTGGCCGGCTACATCTACAGCCAGGACATCGGCCAGGCGCTGCAGCTGGCCGAGCGGCTCGAGTTCGGTGGCGTCGGCATCAACGTCAACGATGTCTGCGAGCTGCAGGCCCCGTTCGGCGGCTGGAAGCACAGCGGGGTCGGCCGCGAGCTCGGCAGCGAGGGCTTGCTGGCCTACATGGAGGCCAAGCACATCCGCATGCGCCTGCCGGCGCTGGCCTGAGGGTCCGGGTGAACGCCATGAGTGCGGCCGTCTTTCCCGCCTTCGATTTCGAGCTGGAGCTGCCAGCCGCGCTGATCGTGATCGACATGCAGCCGGTCGGTGTTTCGCCGGGCCTCGGGCTGGTCAAGTCGATGGAGAGCACATCGCCCGGCTACACCGATTACCTGGTCGGGCGGGTGCGCGACGAGGTGGTGCCGGCGATCACCCGGCTGCGCCAGGCCTTCCGGAGCGCCGAACAGGACGTGGTGTTCATGCTGTTCGGCTCCGTGGTGGGCGACGGCTCGGACATCCGCACCTCCACCATCCGTTACCGCAGCGAGCAGCGCCGCAAGGCGACCGGCACCTCGGTGCTGACCTCGCGCGCGGATCCCGCCAGCGACGTCATCGCCGAGCTGAACCCGGAGCCGGGCGACATCGTGCTGAGCAAGACCTCCATGGACAGCTTTGTGTCCACCCAGCTGCACGAGCACCTGCAGCAGTGGGGCATCCGCTCGGTCGTGGTGACCGGGGTCTACACCGACGCCTGCGTCGAGAGCACCGCCCGCAACGCAGCGGAGCTGGGCTACCGGGTGTTCGTCGCGTCGGATGGCTGCTGCGCCTGGCGGCCCGAGTTCCACGAACAGAGCCTGGCCAACCTGGCGCGGTATTTCGCCCGCGTCGAAAGCGCCGCGACGCTGGCGGACCTCGTCGAACGGGCCGCCGCCCGCAAGGCATGATCCGCGAACCGACGGGCAGCGGCTCAGCGCAACCGCGCGATGCCTGCATCGCGCCGTCCACCGGCACATCGCCGTGCGCGTCGCGCAGCGATTTCGTGCGGCGGCTGCTCCTTCTGTCCCATCTCCGATCCTCGGCCGCCGCGCAGCCGCCTGGGCTCGCCTTCCCCCGACCGTCCGGTGCGCCGGATGGCCAACGTTCACCGACATGACGACTTCCAAGCAAGATCTGGCCGGCGTGCTCTCGCCGGTCCTCACTCCCTTCAACGCGGACTACAGCCCCGACCCCGAGCGGCTGATTCGGCATTGCCGCTGGCTGCTGCGCCAGGAGGTCGGGTTGGCCGTGTTCGGCACCAACTCCGAAGCGAATTCGCTGACGCTGGCCGAGAAGCGCCGGCTGCTGGATGCGATGCTCGAAGCGGGGCTGCCGGCCTCGCGCATGATGCCGGGGACCGGCTGCTGCGCGCTGCCCGACAGCATCGAGCTGACCCGGGCCGCCGTCTCGGCAGGCTGTGCCGGCGTGCTGATGCTGCCGCCGTTCTTCTACAAGAACGTCTCGGAAGAGGGCCTGTACCGGGCGTTCTCGACCGTGATCGAGGCGGTGGCCGACGAGCGCCTGCGCCTGTACCTGTATCACATTCCGGCGGTGTCACAGGTGCCGATCACGCACGGCCTGGTGAAGCGCCTGCTGGACCACTATCCGGGCTGCGTGGCGGGCATGAAGGACAGCTCCGGCGACTGGGATAACACGCGCAGCATGATCGAGGCCTTTGGCCCAGCCGGCTTCCAGGTGTTCGCAGGCAGCGAGACCTACCTGCTGGCCACGATGCGCGCGGGCGGGGCGGGTTGCATCACGGCCACCGGCAACGTGAACCCGGGCCCGATCCTGGGCCTCTTCAAATCGTGGCAAGCCCCGGATGCACAGCAGCAGCAGGAGCGGCTGGATGCCACGCGTGGCGCATTCGCGAAGTTCCCCATGATCGCGGCCATGAAGGCGGCGATCGCCTGGAAGTCGGGACGCCGCGACTGGCTTACGGTCAGGCCGCCGCTGGTGGACCTCTCGCCCGGCGAGCAATCCGAGCTCCAGCAGCGGCTGAACGCTGTGGGATTCGATCTGCCGGACGCCGGGCAGCTGGCCTGAGCGGCGGTGCGATGGCGACATCGATCGACGGCTGCCGAGATCCGCATCCACTGCGACGCCGGACCGCCTGCGTCGCAGTGCCCTGAGGGGAGCAGATGCAACAAGGCGCATTGAAAGGCATCCGTGTCCTGGACCTGTCACGGGTGCTCGCAGGCCCGTGGGCCGGGCAGATGCTCGGCGATCTCGGGGCGGACGTGGTCAAGGTCGAGCGACCCGGCAGCGGCGACGACACCCGCGCCTGGGGGCCTCCCTGGCGAGAGCCAGCCGGGTCCGGTATCCCCGCGGAATCTGCCTACTTCACCTGCGCGAACCGGAACAAGCGTTCAGTGGCACTGGATCTGGCGGATCCGCAGGGGCAGCATCTCGTGCGTGAACTCGCTTCGAAGGCGGACGTGCTGATTGAGAACTTTAAGGTGGGGGGCTTGCGCCAGTACGGCCTGGACTACCAGAGCCTGTGCGAGGCGAATCCCCGGCTGATCTACTGCTCGATCACGGGATTCGGCCAGGACGGACCGTATGCGCAGCGACCCGGCTACGACTTCCTGATCCAGGGGATGGGAGGCCTCATGAGCATCACGGGCCGGCCCGATGGTGAGGCCGGGGGAGGGCCCATCAAGGTTGGCGTCGCGCTGGTCGATGTGATGACGGGCCTCTACGCGTCCACGGCCATCCTGGCCGCGCTCCATCACCGGGTCGCCACCGGCCGTGGACAGCACATCGACGTTGCGCTGCTGGACGTGCAGCTCGCGGCGCTTGCCAACCAGGCCTCCAATTACCTGGTGGGCGGCACGGTGCCGGGCCGCATGGGCAACGCCCACCCCAGCATCGTTCCCTACCAGGATGTCCCGACCGCCGATGGATACATGATTCTCACGGTGGGCAACGACGGACAGTTCGCGCGCTTTTGTGCGGCTGCGCAGCATCCCGAGTGGGCGACGGACGAGCGATTCCGCACCAACACCGCCCGGGTGGAGCATCGCGAGGAACTCCTGGACCTCATCGGCGCGGCCACGGTGCGCAGGTCGACATCCGAATGGATCGAAGTTCTCGATAAAGCCGCAGTCCCCTGCGGTCCCATCAACGACCTTCGCCAGGCATTCGACGACCCTCAGGTGCGTGCCCGCGGTCTGCAAGTGGAACTCCCGCATCCGGATGGCGGCACGACACGCGTCGTCGGCAATCCCGTGCGGCTGTCCGGCTCGCCGGTGACTTATCGCCACGCGCCGCCTCCGCTCGGCGCCCATAACGAATCCGTGCTCGAGGAATGGCTCGGGGGCTGAGCCGATTCGGGTCATGCGCACCCCGAGCCTCGCAAGAGTACCCTGAGTACGCCAAGAGCAAGACGCTAGGGTGTGTTTGGCGGCTGCTTCTGGCCGCAGCGAAACCGCCAAGTTGGGCATGCCAATGTCCAGGATGACGGCCTCGGGGGCGTCGATGTTGGCAGCGATCAATTGCCTCTACGCCATCTCGAGCTGTGCTGATTGCCGGCCTTCGGCTTCCAGGAGCATGCGCAGGGTTGCAGCGGAATCCGCGTTGTCGTCCGCGATCAATATTCTCATTTCAAGAAGATGTGTGCTGATCCCAACTCGCCGCGTCGGTCGCGTAGTGCGGGCGGCATTTGACGCGCGGATTACTGGGCGAGTGCCAGGTCGTTGAGGCGGCGTGCGCCGCGCCGCGAGTCGCCCGGAGCGGACCTTAGCAACGATACCTACCGAGCCTACGCCGAAAATCCGCCGAAGAACTGCTCCTTGAGGAATGCCACGAACGCGGAAACGGCGCGCGGAACATGCGCTTCGTACGGGCGGACGGCGTAGAGCTTGTCCCCGAAAGATCCGACCGGGGTCCATCCGGGTAGCACCTCGGTCAACTGGCCGGTCCGCAGCGAGGACTGCGCGCTGAAGTCCGGGACCAGCGCGATCCCGAGCCCCGCGAGGGCTGCATCTCGAAGAGCCTCGCTGTTGTTCGCCGCAAACGGCCCGGAGATCCTGACGGTAGTTCGCTCGGGCGTTGAACCCCGCCTGGCCTTATGCCCGGAAACCAGGGTCCAGGTCGGGACGGATGGTGGGCGCGGGTAGAAGAGGCAGGCATGCTTCTGCAGATCAGCCGGCTTTGCGGGGGTGCCGGCTCTCCTGAGGTAAGCGCGGCTGGCAACCAGCATGGAGCGCGTTCGCGCCAGGGTCCACGCCACGTGCGTCTCCGGCGGCGTCGATGTGTGGCGCAGCGCCACATCGAAGCCTTCCCGCGCCAGCGAGCGCAGTTGGTCCGACATCTCCAGCTCCAGCCGCACGGCCGGATACTGCCGAAGGAATACCGGTATGCGGTGCACGAGTTGCTGCCGCGCGAAAGCCACCGGCGCCGTGACGCGCAATACGCCGCGGGGCGTGTGGCCGAGATCACGCACGTCGGCAAAGCTGGCTGCGATGTCCCTGAACGCGCCGCGCGTGCCGTCGACCAGCATCGCGCCGGCTTCCGTGAACTGGACACTCCGTGTCGTCCGACGAACGAGTGCGACGCCTGCAGCCTTCTCGAGTTCGGCGATGCGCTGGCTCATGGCGGCCTTGCTTACGCCTAGCCGCGCGGCAGCCGCCGTGAAGCTGCCCTCTTCTCGGAGCACGGTTAGCCAGTGCAGGTGTCCCCAGAGGGCTTCAGCCTCGTGTTGTGCCATGGCTGGATTGTTAGGCATATTGAACAGTGAGTTCAAGAATTTGGCCTGTTTGGCGAACTATTTACTGCCTAGACTCGGCCTCCTCGATCAGTGATACGGAGCCCCCGCATGCCACATCCCTATACCAGCACTAGCGAAGTCGCGCACTTTATCGAGGGGCGCAACACGCGCGGCGACGGCACCCGAACGCAGCCGATCTACAACCCCGCGACCGGCGCCGTGGCGCGCCAACTGCGCCTGGCCGAGAGGAGCGATGTCGAAGCGGCAATTGCCAGTGCGGCGCGCGCGTTCCCGAAATGGGCCGACACGCCGCCGATCCGCCGCGCCCGCGTCCTGCTGAGCTTCCTCGAGCTGGCCAACGCGCACAAGGACGAGTTCGCCGCCATGATCACCGCAGAGCACGGGAAGGTGTTCTCCGATGCGCAGGGCGAGGTCAGCCGGGGCATCGATGTCATCGAATTCGCCTGCGGCATTCCGCAGCTGCTCAAGGGCGACTTCACCGACCAGGTGTCCAGCGGCATCGACAACTGGACGATCCGCCAGCCCCTCGGGGTGGTCGCGGGCATCACGCCCTTCAACTTCCCGTTCATGGTTCCCTGCTGGATGTTCCCGGTGGCGCTGGCCTCCGGCAACACCTTCATCCTGAAGCCCAGCGAGCGCGATGCATCGCCCTCGCTGTTGATGGCCCGGCTGCTGAAGGAGGCCGGATTGCCGGACGGCGTGTTCAACGTGCTGCAGGGCGACAAGCTGGCGGTGGATTCGCTGCTGGAGCATCCGGAGGTCAAGGCGGTGAGCTTCGTCGGCTCCACGCCGATCGCTCAGTACGTCTACGAATCGGGAGCGCGGCACGGCAAGCGGGTTCAGGCACTTGGCGGCGCGAAGAACCACATGGTGGTGATGCCCGATGCGGACATCGAGCGGGCCGTGGATGCGCTGCTCGGAGCCGGCTACGGCTCCGCCGGCGAGCGCTGCATGGCCATCTCCGTGGCCGTGCTGGTGGGCGACGCGGCCGACAGGATCGTCCCCAGACTGGCCGAGCGCGCCAGGCAACTGGTCGTGAAGAACGGCATGGAGGGCGACGCCGAGATGGGCCCCGTCGTGACCAAGGAGGCTTTGCAGCGGATCGAGGGCTACATTGACATCGGAGTAGAGGAGGGCGCAACGCTCGTGGTGGACGGCCGGGGCCTGAAGGTGCCGGGCCATGAGAATGGTTTTTTCACGGGCGCCAGCATGTTCGACCACGTCACGCCCGAGATGAGGATCTACAGGGAAGAGATCTTCGGACCCGTGCTCGGCTGTGTGCGAGTCAAGGACTTCGCGCAGGCCGTGCAACTCGTGAACCAACACGAGTTCGGAAACGGGGTGGCCTGCTTCACCCGGGACGGCAACGTGGCGCGTGAGTTCAGTCGCAGAATCCAGGTGGGCATGGTGGGCATCAACGTGCCAATCCCGGTGCCTATGGCCTGGCATGGATTCGGCGGCTGGAAGAAGTCCCTCTTCGGCGATATGCATGCTTACGGTGAAGAGGGCGTGCGCTTCTACACCCGGCAGAAGTCGGTGATGCAGCGCTGGCCCGAGAGCATCGGCAAGGGTGCTGAATTCGCGATGCCGACTGCGAGGTGACAGCCGGACTCGTCCTTCGTTACCAGCAGCAAAGAATGTCGGATAGGCGCGGGACGCCGACGCACACACCCCCAAGGGCGCCCCGCTGCTTAATTCGGATCACCGGGAACGAGTACCAAAGTACGTGGTGCTTTCCCGATATCGGATCTTAGATTTTTGATCAAATATCGTCACGTCGAGCGAAAGGCGAGCCGTGGCGACCAAGAAGATCCTCAACGATCCTTTTGATGTGGTTGACGAGATGCTGGACGGCATCCTCAAGGCACATCCGGGACATCTGCGTCGAACCGGAGAAACCGGCCGTGCCTTGGTGCGAGCCGCGGCGCCGTTGCCAGGGAAGGTGGGCATCGTCACGGGCGGGGGAGCCGGGCACCTGCCGCTGTTCCTTGGCTATGTCGGGGAGGGCCTGGCCGACGGGGTCGCCGTCGGCAACGTTTTCTCCTCGCCCGGCCCGGCCCCGATGTACGACTGCATCAAGGCGGTGGACGCCGGCTGCGGCGTGTTGCAGATCTTTGGCAACTACCAGGGCGACGTCATGAACTTCCAGGCTGCTGCCGAGATGGCCCGCGCCGACGGAATACAGGTCGCAGCGGTCATCGGCAATGACGATGTGGCATCCGCCCCGAAGGAGCAAGCCCACAACAGGCGGGGGGTTGCCGGGCTCTACTACGCCCTTCGCCTGGCCGGCGCAAGAGCTGCCGAAGGCGCTAGCTTCGAAGAGGTCAAAAGGACCGCCGAAGCCGTGATCGCCAATACCAGGACGATGGGGGTGGCGCTGTCACCCTGCACCGTCCCGGCCGCCGGTCGGCCCACGTTCGAAATTGCGGACGACGAGATGGAGATCGGCATGGGCATTCACGGCGAGCCGGGACTCAAGCGGACCAAGCTCCAGAGTGCCGACCAGCTCGCCGAGGCGCTGCTGGCCGAGATCTGCTCCGACCTACCGTTGCAAGCGGGCGACCACGTCTCCGTCCTCGTCAACGGGCTCGGAGCAACGCCCCCCACCGAGCTCTATGTGCTTTTTCGCCGGGTCCATGACCTGCTGACGGCGCAAAGGGTCGCAGTGCACAAAGCCTTCGTCGGCGAATACGCAACCTCCCTCGAGATGGCCGGGTGTTCGGTGAGCGTGCTTCGACTCACGCCCGAATTCAAGCGGCTGCTGGACGTCCCCATTCACTCGCCATTCCTTCTGCACAACTGACCGGCCGCCATGACAGCAAGCATCGGGACCGAACAGATGGTGCGCCTCCTCGAGAAGGTGGCGCGCGACGTCGAATCTGCGCAGGAGCACCTGACCCAGCTGGACGCAGCCATGGGCGACGGCGACCATGGTGTGAGTATGACCATCGGGTTCAGGGCTGTCCGCAAGGCACTGGCGACGACCTCCGAGTCGTCGGTCCCGGGTTTGCTGCTGCAGGCCGCCAATACCTTCCAGGCAGCAGCTGGGGCAACCGTCGGCGCCCTGCTGGGGGCCGGTGTGAGGGGTGCCGCGAACACATTGCAGGGGAAGGCGCAGTTCGGGCCGCAGGAGTTGAGCGGATCGTTCCGGGCCGCGCTGGACACGGTCATGAAGCTCGGTGGCGCCGAACCCGGCGACAAGACCCTGGTGGACTGCCTGCACCCGGCCACCGAAGCCGCCGAGGCGGCCGTACGCGATGGCAAGGACGCCTTCAGCGCGTTGCGAAGCGCCGTACAAGCGGCCGAGCAGGGCATGGAGTCGACGCGCCTGCTCGTTGCCCGCAAGGGGCGCGCCAGTCGCATCGGCGAGCGCACGCGCGGACACGTGGACCCGGGTGCCGCGTCCTGCTTTCTCATCCTGCGGTCGGCAGTGGAATTCCTTGAACAGGAGCGCGGCATGTCCGCCGCGCCCTCAACCGAGCGGGCAGCCCCGCACCAGCCCTAGCAACAAGAGGTCTATACAGTGAGCACTATCAATGTCAGGAAATGGGTTCTGATCGTCGAAGACACGAATCGAGAGGCCGAGCAGGACGTTGACCCGCCCTTGCGGAAGGTCGCCGCCATTGCCGTTGTCGAAAACCCTTTCGCGGGCCGGTATGTCGAAGACCTTACCCCGCTGGTCGATTTCGGCGAGGTGCTGGGAGACAAGCTCACGCGCCGCGCCGTCGAGGCGCTGCAGGTCGCTCCGGGTGAAGTCAAGGGCTATGGAAAGGCTTCCATCGTGGGAACCGCCGGGGAAATCGAGCACTGCGCTGCGCTCATCCACCCGAAGATGGGCAAGCCGCTTCGCGCAGCGGTGGACGGCGGCACAGCCATCATTCCCTCGACGAAGAAGCGCGGGGGCCCTGGAACGCGCATCGATGTCCCGTTCTTCTTCAAGGACGACGAGTGGTGGATGCCCTACCTGGACGCGATGGAAGTGAGCGTTCCGGATGCGCCCGGCCCCGACGAGGTCGTCGTAGTGGTCGCGCTCAGCAGTGGCGGAAGGCCGCTGGCGCGCGTAGGCGGCAAGCGCGAGACGAAGGAAGAGCGCCAGATGCGCGCGGGCGGCCGCTGAGCGCCACCGACGGTACACCGAGACAGCCAAAGTGGGCGCCGGCAGGAGACACTCATGCTGAAATTGAAGCCAGACGAGCAGGAAATGCTCGAGGGGCGCCAGGGGCGAGCCAGGCAGGTGGCCATGTCCTTGCTGGCCCGGTACGCAGAAGGTCTGGGGGCCGAATCTTTCGTCGATACGAACAACGTGACCCTGATCGCCGGAACGTTGCCCGACATCGACATCCTGCGTTCGGTCGTCCCCAGCCTCGACGTCGATGCGATCGCTTCCAAGGTCTTCCTGGACAGCGATGAAACGATCGTCGTCGACAAGGTGCGGGCATTCACGACCGCGAACGCTACCCATCGAGACCAGAGGTATCCCACCCTGCAACGGGGCGGGCAGGAAGCGTGCGATCTCATGCAGAGCATCGAGCGCTATCTCAAGCGGATCGGTGTCGTCAACCTGCTCACCTGCACGCCCTACCAGTCCGGGAACTCCCCAAGGAAGGGAGAGCACTGCGCCTGGAACGAATCGTCGGCCCAGGCGTACTGCAACTCCGTCCTGGGCGGGCGGACCAACATCGAGGGGCAGCACAGCGCGTTCGCGTCTGCGCTCACCGGCAAGACGCCGCTGTGGGGCCTGCACCTCGAGGAAAACCGGCGTGCCGACATCCGGGTCGAAGTGCAGTGCCAGCCCCGGTCGACCCAGGACTGGTATTTGATGGGATATCACTTCGGCGCAACCCTCGGTCAGCGCATACCCGTCTACAGCAACCTCGATGATCCGCGGGACCTCTATAGCCTGATTGCCTTCAGTGCGGCCGGCATGACCACCGGTAGCATCGCGATGTACCACATCGTCGGCGTGACGCCTGAAGCCCCTACGCTGGAGGCGGCTGCAGGCGGGCGGTCGCCCAAGGACGTGGTCACCTACGGCGAAGCCGAGCGCGCCCAGGCGTACGAGCGGCTCAACAGTTCGGACACGCGGGCGGTCGACGTGATCATCCTGGGATGCCCCCACTACGGGCTGGAGCGCATGAAGGAACTGGCCGAGAAGCTCGAGGGCCGGAAGCTCCATGACAACGTGGCGCTGTACGTCACCACCATGCGGTCGGTCAAGGCCATCATGGACCGGGAGGGCTACTCCGACGCCATCACGCAGGCCGGGGCCGTGATCATGGAAGACTCGTGCGGGCTGGTCCTGAACATGGTCGATCCTTCGATGGTCGTCGCCACCGATTCGGCCAAGATGGCCCACTACGTACCCGGGACCACGGGCGTGCGGCAGGTCTGGTTCGGCACCACCGACGAGTGCATCCGAGCGGCCGTGTCCGGCACCTGGAGCGGAGAACTGCGATGAGCGAAACCATCCGCGGCCGCGGCATCTATCCGGGCGTCGTCGAAGGCGAGGCGCTTGTCATGGAGGACTGCCTCGGGGGCTACGGCGCCTTCAACGTCAGGACGGGAGAAATCATCGAGGCCAGCCCGAACAAGGGCCATTCGGTTGCCGGGAAGGTCGTGTTCTTCCGCCGGGCGAAGGGGTCGTCATCCTGGTCCATCTGGCATCAGGCCCTCAAGTTCACGGGCAGTGCGCCGGCCGCGTACGTCGTCCAGGAGTCGAACACCCAGGTCGCGCTCGGCGCCGTCGTACTGCGCATCCCAGCCGTCGAACTCGGCCGCGCGACGGCAGCCAAGGTTGCGACGGGCGATTGGGTTCGCGTGAACGGGGATGAGGGAACGGTAGAGATCATCGGTGCGGGAAACCGCGTCACACAAGCCGCTTGCGAAGCGGCAAAACCCAGTCGTGACCTCGCGTCACATCCAACTGAAAGGTGAATTCGATGCGAAACAAGCTTGCAGCGATTGCGATCCTCAGCGCCGCGGTCGCGGCGACCTCGGCGCAGGCCGAAGACATCCGGATTGGTGTCATCGCGGGGTTCTCCGGCCCAGGGACCTCCTACGGCATCGGTATCCGCCAGGGTGCCGAGATGGCGGTCAAGGAGATCAATGCCGAAGGGGGCATCAATGGCCGAAAACTCGAGCTGGTGGTCGTCGACGACGGCAGCAACCCGGGCCAGTCGGTAACGGCCATGCAACGCCTGATCAACGACAAGGTCGACCTCATCGTCGGCGGCTGGGGGAGCTCGCAGGTACTGGCGGCCATGGAGCCGGCCGAGCGCGCGGGCATGCCGTACGTTGTGGTGGGCGCCTCCAATCCGCGCATCACGACCGAGAAGAACAAGTGGACCTTCCGCGTGCTCCAGTCGGATACCCTGCAAGCCGAGGAGGTCGCCGACATCGCAGTGCATCGCCTGGGGCTGAAGCGGATCGCCGTGATCCATGACGCGAACGACTATGGCGTCTCGAACCGCGAGAGCTTCGTCGCACGGATGAAGAAGCTGGGTGTCAATCCGGTGGAAGTGCAGGTCTACCAGACCACCGACAAGGACTTCACGGCCCAGCTCACCCGGATCCGCGCTTCCAATCCCGATGGCCTGGCGATCTTCGGGACCATTCCCGCGGCGCCGGCCATCATGAACCAGGCCCGCGAGATCGGAATCAAGGCCCAGTTCCTCGGCACCACGGGGATCGCCAACGAGAACCTGATCACCCTGGCGCCGAAGGCATCGGAGGGGACGATCTTCGCCACCATGTTCCACGAAGACGTGGACCCTGATGCACGCAAGTGGTCCGACCGGTACGTGAAGGAGTTCTCGGGCGGCTCGCAGCCTCCGCGGCCCGTGCTGGCAGCCTGGGAGTACCGCGCGATCAAGTTCATCGTCGCGCCCTGCCTGAAGAAGGCGGGCACGGACAAGGACAAGTTCCGCAGCTGCCTGACGACCTGGAAGGGGCGGATCTTCGGCTTGCCCGATGAAGCCTACTTCAACAAGACCAACCACCTGGTCCAGCAGTCGGTGATCGTCCAGGTCGGGGGTGGCGAGTTCCGCGCGTACAAGGGCGACAAGTAATGGAAACGACCGGAAGCGTCGGGATGCTGCTGCAGATCCTCATTGGGGGGATCGCGACGGGCAGCATCTATGCGGTGGTGGGGCTTGGCTTCACGCTGTTGTACCGCGCAATGAAAATGGTGAACTTCGCACAAGGCCATGTTTTCATGGCCGGCACGTTCCTCGGATTGATCATTGCCAACCGCTTTGCGCTTCCGGCCATCCCGCTCCTGCTGATCGTGATGGTGCTTGCGTTCCTGATCGGTGTCGTCCTGGAGCGCATCGTGTTCCGCCGTCTGTACCATGACCATGACGTGTTCATCGTCGGCGCGATCGGGCTCGGGATCGTGCTGATGAACACGGTCCGCGTCTTCTTCCCGGAACCCGTGCCGTTCCCCAAGGTGTTCGGCGAGCGCCTCGTGGAGTTCGGTGGTGCGCGCTTCCAGGAGGCCTACTTGTGGGTGATTGGCTGCACGGTCGTCCTGGTCGCGCTTCTCCATTCATTCTTCACCTACACCCGACACGGCCGAGCGATGCGGGCCGTCGCTTCCGATGCGGAAATCGCAGGGACCGTCGGGGTGAACGTGCCGCGCGCGATCGCGCACATCTTCGGGCTGACCTTCGCCGTTGCCGCTGGTGCCGGGGTGTTGATCGGCCCGCTGTACTTCGTGTCCTTCGACATGGGAGACATGGTGGGCCTGAAGGCGTTTGCCGCAGCCGTGCTCGGCGGCATCAACAGTGTGCCGGGAACGATTCTCGGCGGCATCGCGATCGGGCTGCTGGAGAACCTGGCGGGCACCTACATCTCGTCCGCGTACAAGGACCTGGTGGCCTTCGTGATCCTGCTTGCAATGTTGGTCTTCCGCCCGAACGGCCTGCTCGGCACCTCGACCCCGGTGAAGGTATGACGCACCAACCGACCATCCGATTCGGCCGTTTGTGCGCGGCTCTGGCTGTCCTGCTGGTGCTGCCATTCGTCGCCCCGAACTACGTCATCCACGTGGCCAACTTTGTGCTGATCATGACGCTGCCGGTCATCGGCCTCGGATTCATCACCGGCTTCACCGGGAGGGTCTCTCTCTCGCAAGGGGCCATCTTCGGCGTCGGGGCCTATGTCACAGCCTTGCTGACCACCAAGCTTGGGTGGTCCCCGCTGGCGACATTCGCCCCGGCGGTGCTCGGCGCCATCACGGTAGGCACTGCGCTTGGCGGCCCTGCCATGCGGCTCGCCGGTTTGTATTTCGTCATGGCCACCATCGGGATCCAGCAGATCGTCTGGATTGTCCTGCTCAATGCCGTGGAGTTCACGGGCGGCCCGCAGGGTGTGCGATCAATCCCGGCAGTTGGCGTTGGCGGATTCGAAATCGATTCGACCTTCTCCTTCTATTTCCTGGCGCTGGCCATGGCCACCGCTTCATACATGCTGGCCAAGCGCATCATCGCCAGCCGGATGGGGTTGCGGCTGCGTGCGATCAGCGACGATGAGCTTGCTTCCTCCGCGGTCGCCATCGATGTGACGCGGAACAAGGTCCTGGCCCTGGTTCTGTGCTCGGGCTGGGCCGGCGCGGGCGGCTTCCTGTACGCGCATTACGTGCGCTACATCCACCCCGACATGTTCACGCTGGAACCGTCCATCCTGCTGCTCACCATGAGCATGTTTGGGGGCTACCGTTCGCTGGAGGGAATGCTGGTGGCCACCGCCATCCTGGAGTCGGCGACCGAATACCTGCGGCCCTTCGGCGAGTTCCGGATGATCGCCTATGGCATGCTGCTGCTGCTCGGAATGATGTTCTTCCCCAAGGGGGTCCTGTCGCTGTTCCCGCGCCGCTCTCCGAAGCCGGCGCAACTGGTCAAGGAAAGGACCAGCGATGCTTGAGGTGAAAGCGGTTTCGCTGAGCTTTCGCGGCGTGCGCGCGCTGGCGGCGGTGGATCTGCAGGTTGCCAAGGGCGAGTTGCTCGGCGTCATCGGGCCCAACGGCTCGGGCAAGAGCACCTTGTTCAACGTGATCTCCGGCATCTATCGGCCCGACTCGGGCAGCCTCATCTTCGAAGGAAAGTCCCTGGTCGGTGTTTCGCCGGCGCAGATCGTGCGCAACGGACTGGTGCGTACGTTCCAGAACAAGCGCCTTTTCGTGAACCTCACCGTTCACGAGAACGTGATGGTGGCGGCACTGAAAGCCGAACCGGGCTCGGCGCTGGGCGACGTGTTGGGGCTGCGGCGCTCGCGCGAAGCGCTGGAATCGGCAGAAAGCCGAGCGCGTGAATGCCTGCGGATCGTCGGCCTGACGGCGCTCGCCGATGTGCTGACCAAGGACCTGCCGTACGGTGCGCAGAACCGGCTGGAGATCGCACGCGCACTGGTGCTCGAGCCTTCGCTGCTGCTGCTTGACGAGCCGGCGGCGGGCCTGAATCCTTCCGAGCGTACCGAGGTGGTACACCTGATCCGCAAAATCCACGAGCGCGGCATCACCATCGCACTCGTGGAGCACGACATGCGGATCGTGACCGGGTTGTGCTCGCGCATCGCGGTGCTGGACCACGGTGAAAAAATCGCCGATGGCGCGGCGAAAGAGGTGATCGACGATCCGAAGGTCCTTGAAGCGTACTTCGGTGCGGAACTCAGTGGAGCACAGGAGGTGAACGCATGAGCGCCGTCGATTCCGCGCTACTGCAGGTTCGCGGGCTGAAAGTCCATTATCGGAATGTCCAGGCCGTCCATGGGATCGATCTGGACGTGCGCGAAGGGGAAGTTGTCGCCGTGCTGGGGGCCAACGGGGCAGGCAAGAGCTCGATCATCAAGGCGCTGATGGGGTTGGTCCCGTCCACCGGCGAGGTGCAGTTTGCGGGTTCGCCGCTGGCTGGAACCAGTGCGAAGCGGGTCGAGGCGGGTCTCGCCTACGTGCCGGAAGGCCGCCGCGTGTTCGGTGACCTGAGCGTAGAGGACAACCTGCGCATGGGTGGCTACATCGTCCGAGACGCTACCGAAGTGAAAAGGCGTCTTGACGGTGTCTATGAGCTTTTCACCCGGCTTGGCGAACGCCGCGCGCAGCTGGCGGCTACCCTGTCGGGCGGCGAGCAACAGATGCTCGCACTTGGTCGTGCGTTGATGCGGCAGCCCAGGCTGCTGCTGCTCGATGAGCCCTCGCTGGGTCTCGCACCGATCATGGTTCAGATGGTCTACCGGCTGATCGAGCGGATTGCGGCCGGCGGCATGACGATCCTGCTGTCGGAGCAAAGCGCGCACATCGCACTCAAGCTGGCCTCGCGGGCCTATGTGCTGGAAACTGGCGGCGTGGCCTTCTCGGGCGCGGCCGCCGAGCTGCAGAGCAATCCGGCGCTGCGCGAGGCTTACCTGGGCAGCGTTCCATCCTGATCGAGAATTCGAGCTTTTTTGCCTGATATGCGTACCTCGGCTTCCCGCGTGTTGACGTTGACTCCGGTCAGAATGTCCAAGAGCAGACTGCAGGACGACGTGTACGAGCGCCTGCGCGATCTGATCCTGACCGGCGAAATCGCACCAGGCCAGCTCATCACGGTGCAAGCCCTGTCAGAGGCATTCGGGGTCAGCGCAATGCCGATCCGAGAAGCCCTGCAGCGTCTGGTCGCGGCGCAGGCGCTGACGACCATCTCTGGGCGCTCGATCGGGATTCCGCCTCTGACCCGGGAGCGGCTGCTTGACCTCACCCGTGTCCGCAGCGTCGTCGAAGGCTCTGCAGCGGAGTGGGCGGTCGATCACGTCACGCCGGCGGTCCTCGCAAAGCTCGAGAAGTTGGCGGACGAGATGACGGCTGCCGTGGCGGACCAACACGTGAAACGATTCCTGCGACACAACAGAGAATTCCACTTCACGATCTACAAGCTTGCGAATTCCGAGTCAGCCTATACGATCATCGAAGGGCTCTGGCTTCAGGTCGCCCCCTACTTCCACCACCTTTACAAGCTGGACCGGTACGCCAAGGCCAGCACCGATCATGACCACGTGCTCAAGGCGCTACGGTCCGCGGATCGGAAAGGCGCCAGCGACGGTATCAGGGCCGATATCCAAAGTGGAAGTGCGCTCTTACTGGGCTTGTTGGCGAGAACTGCCGGCAGCGTCGGCAAGACCGGTGATGCTGACCATGTCACGGGCGTATCGGCTGCGTCGATTGTTGCGCTTGAGTGATCACGGCGAGAGCGGCGAGAGGGCTGCTCAAAGCGGACAAAGCTCGTAGCCCGGCTCACACCTAGCCAGCTCGCCGGCTTCCGTTCTGCACTCCTTCATCGGCCATTGCAGCGCTGAACCCGCCTGGCCCCGTCGAGAAAACCATCTGCATGGCGCGCGGCAGCAATGACCGCAGCCAGCGGGTTCCCGGGTCGTCGTGCAGCCGCTCGTGCCAGAAGACGTCGATGTTCAGCGGCGGCATGCGCACGGGAACCGGGTGCAGCGCCACGGGAGCCAGCGGTTGCATCAGTTCGGCCAGCGGCCGCGGGATGGTGGCGATCATCTCGCTCGAGGCCACGATCATCGGCAATGCCAGGAAGTTCGATACCCGCGCACCCACCTGGTTCATCAGGCCGAGGCGCTGGAGCATCGCTTCCACGATAAAGTGTCCGGTTCCTTGCGCCAGGGCCACCGCATGCCGCTCACGCAGGAAGTCGCGCCGGGTCAGGCGCCGGTGAATGCGCGGGTGGCCGCTGCGCGCGATGCAGACATATTCGCTGCGGAACAGCGTGGTATGCAGCAGACCGCTGCGCAGCGCCGGACTGAAGCCGATGGCCAGATCGGCCGCACCCTCTCTCAGCGCCTTCAGTTCCGAGTCGGTCGGCAGCTGGATGGCCCTGAAGCTCACCAGCGGGGCTTCGGTGCGGCAGATCTCAAGGATGCGCGGCAGGATGATCGCCGCCGCGATGTCGGTCATGACCATCGTGAACTCGCGGCGCATGGTCGCCGGTTCGAACGCGTCGCGCGCATCGAGCCCCTGCTCCAGCAGCGACAAGGCGTCGGCGATGCGGCGGGCGAGCTGCTCCGCGCGCGGAGTCGGCATGACGCCGCCACTGCAGCGCACGAATAGCCGGTCGTTGAAGTGTTCCCGCAGGGCCGCGAGCGCGTGGCTCACCGTCGGTTGCGACACGCCGAGCGCTTCGGCCGCCCGGGAGACGTTGCGGTGTTCCCAGACGGCGCGAAAGGCCAGCAGCCGGTTGAGGTCGAAAGCGCTGTTCATATTCAGTCGCCGAATAGTAGCGACTAAGTCATGGCCATTGCGCCGGGCTGGCGGCTGGGCCGAGACTGCGCCCGCAGATAGCCTTGGAGAAGAAACGTGCAAGCCATCCCGTCCTCAAACGGCATCCGTGTCGCCCGGCCCCTGGATCCGGAGCAGCCCGCGGTGCTGCTGTTGCCTGCGATCGCCGGCATCAATCCGTACATCGCGAGCCGGGCCGAAACGCTCGCAGGGCAGGGCTACAACGTGCTGGCACTGGATTACTTCTGGCGCGAAGGCCAGGCCCCGGACATCTCGACCCCCGAGAAGATCGGCGCCGCGGTCGCGGCATTGGACGACCGCCAGGTGGCCGCCGATATTGATGCGGCGCTGGACTGGCTCTCCGCCCAGGGGATCGCGGCGAGCCGCGTTGCAACGCTCGGCTTTTGCATCGGCGGGACCTACAGCATCCTGGCGGCGGCCCGGGCGAGCCTGGGGTGCGCGATCGACTACTACGGCCAACTGCAGCTGCCCGAATCCGCCTCCAAGCCGGTGTCACCGACGCGCGTGGCGGCCACCCTGCGCTGCCCTCTGCTGTGCCACTACGGTGACTGGGATCGGCTGGTCTCGGCCAAGGACATCGCCGGCTTCGTGCAGAACCTGCGCGAAGGGCAGCGGCCGTATGAACTCCTGACCTTCCAGGGGGCGCCGCACGCATTCGACGAATTTCACCGGCCCCAGGTGTTCCGGCCGGTGGCATCGCACCAGGCCTGGCAAGCCAGCCTGCGTTTTCTCGACTGGCACCTGCGCGGATGCCAGCAGCCAGCGCACTGATCCCTCAACCAGGAGACAAGCATGAAGACCGACGACCTACCAGGCGGCGCAGGCGCTGCAAGCCCGCGCGCCGAGCGTGAGATCCACACCTCCGATCACCCTTCGCGCCGCGTCCAGTCCACGGTGGACCGCACCGACTGGGCGCAGTTCATGACGGACGACGAGTACTACCCTTTCCTCGTCAAGAAGAACCTGCGCCCGGCGATCTGGCGCTGGGACGACCTGATCGAACGGCTGAACATCGTCTTGAAGGACCCGCTGCGCAACGCCGACCGACGCTTCATTGCACTGGTGCACGGGGACACCGGTGAGGCGGGTGGCGTATTCCCGTCCATCTTCCTGGGCATCCAGGCCTTCAACCCCGGCGAGCACATCGTTCCGCACCGGCACAACTCCTACGCGCTGTACCACATCCTGCAGGGAACCGGGTACTCGGTCTTGGACGGGCAGCGCTTCGACTGGAAGAAGGGGGACACGTTCGCTTGCCCGCCGATGGCGAGCCACGAACACATCAACACGGGGGACGAGCCGGCCATCCAGTACGTCATCCAGGACATGCCCGCGCGCGCGATGGAGCGCAACCTCATCTGGGAAGAGCCGATCGGCCGCATGTTCCACATGGTCGAGGGCAACCGGCCGCACCAGGACTGACCAAACGTCGGGCTCGTTGACGGAATCCCGCCCTTTCTGAAGTCATCCGTTCAAACCCGCGGGGGCGGGTTTTCCCCGGCAAATGCTTCATTCCTCATTGTTAATAATCAAGCGGCTGCCCGATCGGAAGCCATGCACCCCATCCAACACGGAAGCCGCTGAACCATGTTTCTGAAGAACGCCTGGTACGTTGCCGCCTGGTCGAACGAAATCGGCCGCTCGCTGACCCAACGCTGGATCGCCGGCGAACCGCTGGTGCTCTACCGCACCGAAGCGGGCGCGGTCGCCGCACTGGAAGACCGTTGTCCGCACCGCCGGGCCGCCCTGTCCATGGGCAAGCTGGTGGGCGACACCGTTCAATGCGGCTACCACGGTGTGACGCTGGACTGCTCGGGCGCCTGTGTCCGCATCCCCGGCCAGGACACGATTCCCCCGTCGATGCGCACCCGCAGCTACCCCGTGGCCGAGAAGTGGCAGTGGGTCTGGGTCTGGCTGGGCGACCCGGCCGCTGCCGACGAGGCGCTCATCCCGGACTTCCGATGGAACAGCGAGCCGGGCTGGGTGTCCACCGGCGGGACCATCGACGTCAAGGCGAACTACCAGCTGCTCACCGACAACCTGCTGGACCTGACCCACGAGACCTACGTGCATGCCAAGACGATCGGCAACAACGTCATCGTCGAGTGGCCCATGACGCACAAGATCGAGGGCAACGAGGTGCATGTGCGCCGGATCATGCGCGACACCCCTCCGCCGCCGCTGTTCGCCAAGGTGCGCGGCACCAGCGAGAACATCGACCGTTGGCAGCTCATCCGCTACCAGGTGCCGGCGAACATCTCGATCGATGCGCGCGCCTATCCGCCCGGCACCGAGGACATGTCCCGCGCCCTGCGCTGGTTCTCGATCAATTCCATCACGCCGGTGGACGAGCGCACCAGCCGCTACTACTGGACGATCACGCGCTGCTTCGCGCAGGACGACAGCGATCTCACGGACCTGATCGGCCGCTCCATCCATGCCACCTTCATGGAGGACGTGGCCATCCTGGAGGCGCAGCAGGTGATGATCGAGACCGACCGGCCCGGCCGCCAGGAGGTCGGCGTGCGCGCAGATGCTGGGGCCATCGCGGCGCGGCGCATCCTCGAGCGCCTGATCCGCCAGGAAGCGCCGGCCGGGGAACCGGCCCGGGCGAACGCGCTGTGAGCCTGGTTGTACCCGCCGGCCGCGGCATGGCTGCGGCCATGGCCGCCGCGTCCTTCCAGAAGCCGCAGCCGATCGCCGACGGCATCGCCGCCGTGCTGCGCGACCGGATTGCACTCGGGGTGTACCCGCCTGGCAGCTGGATCCGCGAAGCCGTGCTCGGCGAGGAATTCGGGGTCAGCAACGGCCCGATCCGAGAAGCACTGCAACTGCTGGTGAACGAAGAGCTGCTCGTGCGGGAACCGCGCCGCGGCGTGCGCGTGGTGTCGCTGACCGACCCGCAGATTGTCGAAGTGTTCCAGGTGAGGCTGGCGATCCTCGAGCTCGCCGCCGAACTGGCCTCGCGGCGGGTCACGGCGGAGCAGTTGGCCGAGGCGCGAGCCCTGATCGCGCAGATGGAGCGGGTGCTCGCAGCCGGCGACATCGATGCCCAGATGCCGCTCGGCAACAACCTGAGCCTCTGGCTGTGCGCCTGTTCCGGCAACGGCCGGCTGCGCCAGATCTACAGCCGTCTGACCTTCCAGTCGCGCATGTACATCCATGAGTCGCTGCGCAGGAGCACACAGCTCGGGCACCTGGCCGGCCTCTGGCGTGCGCTGGTGGACGCCGTCGCGGCGCACGACGCGCCTGCCGCACGGCAGGCCGTGCGCGCACTGGTGCGGCGCGCGCTCGACGACCTCGGGCTGCAGCACGACCTTTGATTTCCCGGCGGCAACGCCGCCGGGCTTTCCCCTTTCCTTTCCCTTTCCCCACACAGGAGACGCGCATGAAACTGAAATCGCTTCTGGCAGCGAGCGCCGCGGCCATTGCACTGGCGGGCGGAGCGGCTGCCCACGCGCAGGAAGTCCGCATCGGTTTGCTCACTACCCTCACGGGCCCGCAGGCCGCGCTGGGCCAGCACGTACGCGATGGCTTCGCGCTGGCGGTCGAGGAGGCTGGCGGCAAGCTCGGTGGCGTCGCGACCAAGGTCATCGTCGAGGACGACCAGTTGCGACCCGATGTCGCCGTGCAGGTGGCCACCAAGCTCGCCGAGCGCGAGAAAGTCCAGATCCTCACCGGCGTGATCTTCTCCAACGTGGCAATGGCCGTGGCCAGGCCCACGGCCGAAAACGAGGTGTTCTTCGTCAGCCCCAACGCAGGCCCGGCGGCGCTCGCAGGCAAGCAGTGCTCGCCCTGGTTCTACGCGACCGCGTGGCAGAACGACCAGCCGCACGAAGCCATGGGCGCCCACCTGCAGGCCGAGGGCGTCAAGAAGGTCTACCTCGTGGCGGCCAACTACAACGCCGGCAAGGAAGCCCTCGGCGGCTTCAAGCGTGCTTACAAGGGCCAGGTGGTCGGCGAGTCCTACCCCAGCATGGGCCAGCTCGACTTCGCCGCGGAAATCTCGCAGATCCGTGCCGCCAAGCCGGACGCCGTCTACGTCTTCCTGGCCGGGGGGATGGGCATCAACTTCACCAAGCAGTACGCGCAGGCCCGGCTGAATGGCGAGATCCCGATGTACTCGGCGTTCACCATCGACTCCATCACGCTGCCGGCCCTGGGCGACGCAGCCGTCGGCACTTTCCAGAGCAATCTGTGGAACGCCGACCTGAAGAACCCGGCCAACCAGAAGTTCGTCGCCGCATTCCAGAAGAAGTTCGGCTACTTGCCTTCGAACTTCGCCGCCCAGTCGTACGACACCGGCCGCCTGATTGATGCCGCCCTGCGAGCCACGGGTGGGAAGGTCGGCGACAAGAAGGCGTTCGCGGCCGCGCTGCGCAACGCGAAGTTCGAGTCGGTGCGAGGCTCGTTCGCGTTCAACACCAACAACTTCCCGATTGGCGACTTCTACCTGCTGGAGACCGTCAAGCGCCCCGACGGCAGCATCGCGCAGGTCACCCGCAAGACCACGCTGGCCGACGCCAAGGACGCCTACTTCGGCGAATGCCGGATGGCGGGGCTCTGAGCGCAGGTACCGTCATGGAGGGCGCGTCGTGTCGCTGATGTTCGAGCAGCTCCTGAACGGGTTGCAGTTCGGAATGATGCTGTTCCTGATGGCATCCGGCCTCACGCTGGTGGTCGGCATCATGAACTTCATCAACCTCGCGCACGGCACGCTCTACATGGCGGGCGCCTTCTTGGCGGTGGCATTCCACGCGCTGACCGGCTCGTACCTGCTCGCGCTCGGGCTGGCCATCGCCGCCACGGCGCTGCTGGGGTTGGTCATCGAACTGCTGGTGGCGCAGCCGCTGTACCAGCGCGACCACCTCGACCAGGTGCTGTGCACCTTCGGCATCATCCTGTTCCTCAATGAACTGGCGCGGGTGATCTGGGGCTCCGCCCCGCTGCGCATGGACGTGCCGCCCTGGCTCGACGGTTCGGTCGACCTGGCCGGCATCGGCTACCCGGTTTACCGGCTGGCGATCATTGCGGTGAGTGCGGCCGTGGCGATCGGGCTGCACCTGGTCATCACGCGCACCCGCCTGGGCATGCTGATCCGCGCTGGTGCAGCCGACCGCACCATGGTCGTCGGCTTGGGCGTGAACATCCAGCTGCTGTACGCGCTGGTATTCGCCGTCGGCGCCGGCCTGGCCGCCCTCTCCGGCATCCTCGCCGCACCCATCTTCACGGTGCAGACCGGCATGGGCGATCACATCCTGATCCTGACGCTCGTGGTGATCGTGATCGGCGGTATCGGCTCGGTGCACGGCGCGCTGGCCGCCGCCCTGCTGGTCGGTGTGATCGACACGGTCGGTCGCGTCAGCCTGCCTACCGGTTTCGGCAACGTGCTGATCTACGTCCTGATGGCAAGCATCCTGTTCTGGCGCCCGCGCGGGCTGTTCCCTTCCCATGGCTGATTCGACGATCACCCTGGCCGCCGGTGCCAAGGTCGCGCGGCCGGCGCGAGCCGGCCGCCTGGGCCTCGCGCTGGGTCTGTCCGCCGTCGTGCTGCTCGCACTGGTGCCGCCGGTTGCGTCCGCGCTGGGCGACCCGTTCTACGTGCGCGTGGTCACGCGGATGATGGTGTTTGCCATCATGGCCATCAGCCTGGACTTGGTGCTCGGCTTCGGCGGCATGGTGAGCTTCGGCCATGCCATGTTCGTGGGCGCGGCCGCCTACGTGGTCGGGATCGCGGGGCACCACGCCGCCGCCGGCTCGGCGTTGGCGCTCGGGCCCCTCGTGCTGACCGGCAGCACGAACGCGTGGATCGTCTGGCCGCTCGCCATCGCTGTGTCGGCCCTGCTCGCTTTCGTGTTCGGCGCCATTGCCCTGCGCACCAGCGGGCTGTACTTCATCATGATCACGCTGGCTTTCGCCCAGATGCTGTACTTCGTGGCCGTCTCGGCCCAGCCGTACGGCGGTGCCGACGGCCTGCCGTTGGAGACGGCGCCGACGCTGGGGCCGCTGGACACCGGCAGTCGCCGCACGCTGTACTACATCGCACTGGCCTGCATGGTGGCGGTGTTCCTGCTGTGTCGGCGCATCGTCGGTTCGCGCTTTGGCCTGGTGTTGCGTGCCAGCCGCTTCAACCAGCCCCGGCTGGCCGCGGTCGGCGTGCCGGTCTACCGCTACCGGCTCGCGGCCTTCGTCATCTCCGGCGCCATCGCGGGACTGGCCGGCGTCCTGCTGGCGAGCAGCCAGGCCTTCGTCAGCCCGGCCGACCTGTCGTGGCTGCGCTCCGGCGAACTGATCGTGATGGTGGTGCTCGGCGGCATGGCCACGCTGTACGGGCCGATCCTGGGCGCGTTCTTCTACCTGCTGGCGGAATTCGTGCTGGGGCACTTCACCGAGCACTGGCAGCTCGTGATGGGGCCCCTGCTGGTGCTCGTGGTGCTGTACGCCAAGGGCGGGCTGGCCAGCCTGCTGCCGGTGGCACGCAAGGGGGGCGCCCGATGAACCACCGCCTGCTGGAGGTGCAAGGCCTCGTCAAGACCTTCGGCGGCATTACGGCCACCGACGATCTCAACCTGGATGTGCGCGAGGGCGAGCTGCATGCCGTGATCGGCCCGAACGGGGCGGGCAAGACCACGTTCATCGCGCAGCTGGCCGGCATGCTTGCGCCCACCCGCGGCGCCATCCGCTTCGATGGCGAGGACATCACCTCGCTCGGGGTGGTGGAGCGGGTGCGGCGCGGCATCGCGCGATCGTTCCAGATCACCTCGCTCTGGCCCGCGTTGACGCTGATGGAGAACGTGGCCATCGCGGCGCAGGCGCGCCAGGGCCACGCATTCCGGTTCTGGGAGCACGCCGCCGGCGCCGCCGCGCTGCGCGAGCCCGCGCTGCAACTGCTGCAACGCGTCGGCCTGGCGGCCAAGGCCGACCTGCCGGCGCAGGCGCTGTCGCACGGCGAGCGGCGCCAGCTCGAGCTCGCCGTCACGCTGGCTACCGGGCCCCGGCTGCTGCTGCTGGACGAACCGATGGCGGGCATGAGCGGCGAGGACAGCCAGCGCATGGTCGCCCTGCTGGGCGAGCTCAAGCGCAGTTACACGATCCTGCTGGTGGAGCACGACATGGACGCGGTGTTCGCCTTGGCCGACCGCATCAGCGTCCTCGTCTACGGGCACTGTGCCGCGACCGGCACGCCCGAGGAGATCCGCTCGAGCGAGGAGGTGCGCGCCGCATACCTCGGGGAGGAAGCCTGATGCTGTCGATCCGCAACCTGCAGGCTTCGTACGGTCTGTCGCAAGTCCTGTTCGGCGTCAACCTCGACGTGGGCGAGGGCGAGGTCGTGGCGCTCCTCGGCCGCAACGGCATGGGCAAGACCACCACCGTGATGTCGACCATGGGCCTGATGCCCGCCAGCGGCGAGGTGCAGTTCGGCGGCCGGAGGCTGGATCGCCTCAAGGCGTTCCAGGTTCCGCGCGCCGGTATCGGCCTGGTGCCCGAGGGGCGGCGCATCTTCCCGAACCTGACGGTCAGGGAGAACCTGGTGGCAACCGCGTCGAACCGGCGCGGCGCGCCGGGGCCGTGGACGTTCGACAAGGTGATCGGACTGTTTCCCCGGCTGGCCGAGCGCCTCGGCAACTACGGCGACCGCCTGTCTGGCGGAGAGCAGCAGATGCTGGCGATCGGCCGTGCGCTGATGACCAACCCGCAGCTGCTGATCCTGGACGAGGCCACGGAAGGCCTGGCCCCGCTGATCCGGCTGGAAATCTGGCGCTGCCTGGCCACGCTCAAGGCAATGGGGCAGTCGATCCTGGTCATCGACAAGAACCTGCGCCAGCTGCTGGATGTCGCCGATCGCCACTACGTGCTGGAGAAGGGTCGGGTGGTCTGGTCCGGCAGCTCCGGCGAGCTCGCGGCGGACACCGCGGTGCAGCACCGCTACCTGGGCGTCTGAGCATATGGAACCGATCGAGCTCCTGGTCGCCGCCGTGCGCGACGAAACGCCGCGGGTGCGCAGCTACGAGCTGCGGCGCCCCGACGGCCGGCCCTTGCCGGCGTTCGAGGCCGGTGCCCATGTCGACGTCGTCCTGCGGGGTGAGGATGGCGCGGAGCTGGAGCGCTCCTACTCCCTGTGCGGCGAGCCCGGCGTGCAGCCGGCCTGGCGCCTGGGCGTGCTGCGCGAGGACGCGGGGAGGGGCGGCTCGCGCGCCGTCCACCGCGACTGGCAGCTGGGTACGCGGCTTCGCTGCAGCCATCCGAAGAACCACTTCCCGCTGGCCGCCGGAGCGCTGCCGGAGGGCGCCGCGCACCTGCTCATCGCCGGGGGAATCGGGATCACGCCCCTGCTGGCGATGGCCAGGGCGCTGGTGGCAACCGGTGCGCCCTTCATCCTCCATTACGCCGCACGCAGCCGCGCCGAGGCCGCCTTCCTGGACGAGATCGAAGCCCTGGCCTGCGGGCGCCTGCAGCTTCACCTGGACGGCGGCGATCCCGGGCGAGGCATGGACGTGCGGGCCGTGCTCGCGCAAGCCGCCCCCGGCAGCCACGTGTACGTCTGCGGTCCGCGCGCGCTGAACGAGGCCGTGATCGCCGCCGCCACGCAGGCCGGCTGGCCCGCGCAGCGGGTCCATCACGAATTCTTCAGCGCGGCCGCCCCGGCGGCCGGCGACGCGGCCTTCACCGTGCACCTGCGGGCCAGTGGGCGCAGCGTCGCGGTGGGGGCGAGCGAATCCATCCTCGATGCATTGCTGCGCGAAGGCGTGGAGCCGCTCTACGACTGCCGCCGCGGCGAATGCGGCCTGTGCGCCACCCCGGTGCTGGAGGGCGAGGTGGACCACCGCGACCACGTGCTGGCGCCCGCCGAGCGAAGCAGCCAGATGTGCATCTGCGTTTCGCGGCCGCGCACGGGCGACCTTGTGCTGGATCTCTGAATGGAAGGAACACCGATGGATTTGCTTGCGACCTTGCGTGACCCCCACCTGCTGCGCGATCGTGCGCTGCTGGACGGCGAGTGGGTGGCCGCCGACGACGGCAGCACCTTCGAGGTGACCGACCCGGCCACCGGCAGGCGACTGGCGAGCGTGGCGCGTCTGGGCGCAGCCGAGACGGATCGGGCCGTGCAGGCCGCGCAGCGCGCCTTTCCCGAGTGGAGCGCACGCAGCGCCAAGGAGCGCGAGGCGCCGCTGAAGGCATGGGCGCGATCGATCGTCGAGAACGTCGACGACCTGGCGGCCATCCTGACCGCCGAGCAGGGCAAGCCGCTGCAGGACGCGCGCAACGAGGTGATGTTCGCCGCTTCGTTCGTCGAATGGTTCGCCGAGGAGGGCAAGCGGACCTATGGCGAGGTGATCCCGGGTGCCCGCCGCGGCGTGGCATTCAGCGCCGTGCGCGAACCCATCGGCGTGGCGGCCGGCATCACGCCCTGGAACCTGCCTTGCGCCATGGTCACCCGCAAGGCAGCGCCGGCGCTCGCGGCGGGCTGCACCATGGTGCTGAAGCCGGCCGAGGACACGCCGCTGTCAGCCTTGGCGCTGGCCATGCTCGCGACGCGGTCGGGCATCCCTGCCGGCGTGTTCAACGTGCTGCCTTCCGACCGCCCGGGCACCCAGGCCATCGGCGAGGTGCTGACGACCCACGTATCGGTGGGCAAGCTCAGCTTCACCGGTTCCACCGCCGTGGGCAAGCGCTTGGCGGCGGTCTGCGCCGGCACGATGAAGCGGGTCTCGCTCGAACTCGGTGGCAATTCCCCGTTCATCGTGTGCGAGGACGCGGACCTCGACGCAGCGGTGTCGAGCGCCGTCTTTGCCAAGTTCCGCAATGCCGGGCAGACCTGCATCGCACCCAATCGCTTCTTCGTGCACGCGTCCGTGCTGGACGATTTCTTGGCGCGCCTGCTGCGCGCCATGCAGGCGCTGAAGCAGGGTGAAGGCGGCCAGCCCGGGGTGGACCTCGGCCCATTGATCAGCGAGGCAGCGGTGCAGAAGGTGGAGCGACACATGGCCGACGCCCTCGCCAAGGGCGCCCTTGTGCTGGCCGGAGGACAGCGGCTGGACCGCGCCGGGCACTTCTTCCCGCCGACGCTGCTGACGGGCCTGCGGGCCGACATGCTCATGTTCCAGGAAGAGACGTTCGGCCCGGTGGTCGGCATCGCAGCCTACGACGACGAAGCGCAGATGCTGGCCCAGGCAAATGCCACCCGGCTGGGACTGGCGTCCTACCTGTTCAGCCGCGACGCGAACCGCATCCACCGTCTCACGCGCGGCCTCCAGGCGGGCATCGTCGGCGTCAACACCGGAGCGATTGCCACCGAGGTGGCGCCGTTCGGCGGATTCAAGGAATCGGGCATCGGTCGCGAGGGCGCGCGCGAAGGCATTGCCGAATTCATGGAGACCAAGTTCGTTTGCCAGGCGTTCGGCGCCTGATGGATGGGGAAACCGAGATGGAGCTGAAGGACAGAAGAATCATCGTGACCGGCGCCGCCAGCGGCATCGGCAAGGCCATCGCCGTGTCGCTGGCCGCGTCCGGCGCGGCCGTGGCAGCGGCGGACGTGAAGGTGCCCCATGACACTGTGGAGGCCATCCGCTCGGCGGGCGGGCGGGCCATTGGTCTTGCGGCCGACGTGACCGACGGCGATCAGGTGAAGGCGATGGTGAGCGGCTGCATCGAAGGGCTGGGCGGTCTGGAGGGCCTCGTCAACAACGCGGGCATGTACTCGTCGATCGTGCCTCGGCCCTTCGAACAGATCGACATCGAGGAGTGGCGGCGCCTGTTCGAGGTGAACGTGTTCGGACTGATGCGCTGCTGCCAGGCGGTCGCGCCGCACATGCGCGGGCAGGGCGGCGGCCGCATCGTCAACATCATCTCCGGCACGCCATTCAAGGGCATTCCTTTCATGCTGCACTACGTAGCCAGCAAGGGGGCCGTGCTGGGCATCACGCGATCACTGGCGCGCGAGCTCGGCTCGGCCAACATCCTGGTAAACGGCGTCGCGCCCGGCTTCACTCTGAGCGAGGGCGTGATGGACAACCCCGTGCAGCTCGAGAAGCTGCGCGAGATCTCGCGCAATGCGCGCTCGCTGGCCCGCGACCAGGTACCCCAGGATGTGGTGGGCGCGGTGAACTTCTTCATGTCCGAAGGCGCGGGCTTCATCACGGGGCAGACGCTGCTCGTCGATGGCGGCTCCCACTTCAACTGAGGGCGGAGCGGCACATGGACATCGTGATCGTGGGCGCCGGCATCGGCGGGCTGTCAGCCGCGGCCTGCCTCCTGCAAAACGGGCACCGGGTGCGCGTCTTCGAGCAAGCGCCCCAGCTCGCCGAGGTGGGCGCCGGCATCCAGATGAGTGCCAATGCAGTCAAGGTACTGCAGCACATAGGCGTCCGGAGCCTCGTCGAGTCGGCCTCCGTTCTGCCTAAGGCATTCGAGTTCCGGCGATTCGACAGCGGCGAGATGCTGCACCGGCTGCCGTTGGGCGACGAACATGAGCGGCGCCATGGCGCTCCCTATTTCCAGCTGCACCGGGCCGATCTGCACGACGCCCTGCGGACGCGGGTGGAGGCGCTCGACCCGCAGGCTATCGTGCTGGGCGCCCGCGCCGAGGCGGTGCAGGAAGAGCCTGGGCGCGTCGTGGTGCGGTTCCAGGATGGCCGTAGCGCCGAAGGGGAGCTGCTGGTGGGTGCGGACGGCATCCGGTCGGTGGTGCGCAGGCACATCACGGGCCCCGACCAGCCGACCTTCACCGGCCAGGTGGCCTGGCGGTGCACGGTGCCGACCGATCGGATCTCACCCGAGCTGCGCACCGACCTCGTGTCCACAATCTGGTGCGGGCCCGCCAACCATGCGGTCACCTACTACCTGCGCGGTGGTGCGTTGCTCAACTTCGTCGGCTGTGTGGAGCGCCCCTCGGAGGAGGAGTCCTGGATGGCGGTGCGACCCTGGGAGCAACTGGCGAGCGACTACGAAGGCTGGCACCCGATGGTGCGCGCCGTGATCGAGGCGGTCGACCGCGACAAGTGCTTCCGTTCACCGCTGAACAACCGCCAGCCGATCGCCCGCTGGAGCACGGCGCGGGTCACGATGCTCGGCGACGCTGTGCACGCCACCTTGCCCTACATGGCGCAGGGCGCCGCCATGGCCATCGAGGATGCGGCCGTCTTGGCGCGGGCACTGACTCTGGAGCTGCCGCTGGAAGGCCGCCTGCAGGCCTACGAACGACATCGCGGCCCCCGCACCGCGCGGGTGGTCGTGGAGAGCAGCGAGATGGGCGAGCTGTACCACATCGGTGAGGCCGAGCAGATGCGTCGCGCGTTCCAGGAGCGCAACATCGCGCAGTCCCGCAACGAGTGGCTGTATCCCTACGAGGCGCTGCAGGCGGAGTTGGTCTGACGCCTTGCACGACTAAGGGATCAACCGCTGACAGGCTCGTCGCCAGGATCTGTGGCGCGGGAGCATTGCGGTGCCGACGTCGCCACGGAATTGGGTACTGAAGCGAATCGTGGTTTGCGGGGCATTGGAATCGGCTACCGATCCGCAGCACGCGCCTCAAGGCTCGCCAAGTCTTTCAATCCGTCTTATCGGACTTCACGTTCCTTCAGCTTTGGCAGTGGCGTGTTTGCTGACCGACCGCTTGAATCCGCCGCTCACAGGGGCTTCCCTTCGGAGTGCGACACGAGGATGGCAGCTTTGGGTCGAAGCGCATGCACTCAGCTCCGACTGGGAACGATGCACTGCACACCAAGCTTCGGCAGCTCGCAAGCTCCGACGAGCCCCGTACCATCACCAACAGAACTCAGCCGAGAGTGTCGGCCTTGCGGCGAATGACCACGGGTTTGGCGCCCCATCGCAATTTGCTCATCCAGTGCGAGAGTGCCGAGTCAAGATGGGCCGTATGGCGAGGGAACCAATCTGCCAAAGCGGTGGCCAGGCGTCTGGCCTCCACTAAGTTGCCCTTGGCCACCACCTCCTGAACTTCCGCGATGGACGCCAAGACGGCCGCGTGCTCATCCATGTGGCATTGCCGCGGAGGAAATTCAGTCTCCTGCATCCAGCCGTCCTCTTGGCCGAAATGGCTTCTGGCATGGGCAGCAACCGCGCTCAGCCGTTCGGCGACGCAGTCGTCAGGCGCCTGCTGCAAGGCGCTCAGACAGGCGACGAACTCTCGGTGCACGTCGTCCAACTCTGAGAAGCCAACAAGCAATGAGTCAGTCCAATGGAGAAAAGCCGGATCGTTCATGCGTGGGTCAGGCAAGCTTGTCAATGGCACTCGCCCGAACATTGCAGGCACAGAGCATGCCTAGGTAGGGTATGTTTGCCAGCGTCGTGTCGAATGTAGCATGCTAGGATGAGTTGACACCATGAACAGATCCATGAGTACGTCGACGGCCGGCGACTCTGTCGAAGAGAAGCACAGGTTCTGGCACGAGTCGATCAAGTCTGCCATCTTCGAGCTGGACATGAAGTTCGCCGGCTCGGCGCATTTCCATGGCTCGACCGAGAGTTTCGACTTCGGAAGCGTCAACCTGACCCGTGTCGAGTCGACGCCGGTCAGCTACCACCGTCACCGTCGATTGTGCGACGGTGCTGACCCGAGATTTCTCATTTGCTTACCGCTTGCCGGTGAGGTCGAGCTTCAGCAGCTTGGCCGTCAGACGCGCTGCCGCCCAGGAGGGATGCTCCTAGAGCACAGTGATGAACCCTACCTGTTCGAGTACGGCAGCGTTAGTAGCATGTGGACGGTGCTGATCCCGCAGGCCATGCTTGAGGCCCGAGCACGCCACACGGTCCGCTTCTGCGGGATGGATTTCGATGCGCAAAGCGGCGCAGGAAAGTTGTTCAGCGACTATGTCCAGGCACTCGCAGGCAATCCCGATCTCCGGTCGCAGCCGTTGCAATTGACCGTTGGCTCGCACCTGGCCGACCTGCTCTCGTTGGTGCTGGACGGCGATCGGCGTGTTCTCCAATCCACCGGCTCCTCGGTGAAGAATGCGCATCTGGCTCGCGTCGAGCAGTACTTGCGCAGCAATCTCAGCAACCCCGAGTTGTCGGCCGAAAGCGTCGCTGCAGCTTGTGGCATCTCCGTGCGGTATCTGCACCTTCTTTTCAGGGACACTGATATCACCTTTGCCCAGTGGGTGCGGGAGCATCGGCTGCATATGGCGCACGAGGCCTTGTTGCGAGGGGCAGGGCGAGTCTCGGTTGCCCAGGTCGCTTATCAGCATGGTTTCAACGACCATGCTCAGTTCTCCAGTGCCTTCAAGAAGAAGTACGGCTGCTCGCCATCTGAAGCGATGAAAGCCGAGCGAATGAAGAGTTGATGGCAGCGCTTGGCTGCCGATCTGGAAGTACTCACGAACAACAGTCGGGTCCGGCCGTATCTTTGCGCTACTTTTGAGACCCGCTAGTACGCTCGCCCAGTCTGACCCACGCGCACCGGCACAAGTGGGAGTCTTTCGAAGCTCCGGCAGGCGGTCGACTCCCGAACCATGCCTAACCCTGCCGAAGGTGGAGCCAAGACACTTCCACTTCGCCGGCAATCGACCACGCGAGACCGCGTCGTCACGCGCCTGAACTCGCCTGCCTAGGGGCGCGGGCCAATGGCGACCCGGGCGCGACCCCCCAGGCCGCCGCCCGCCAGCGCCTTCCAGCCGCCTTCCGCGCTCTTGAGAGATCGGGGTTTCCCCTAGGAGGTTCTGCGGCGCGCCAGGAACACGAAATTTCTCACATTGCCGTTCCTCCTGCGCACGGCAACGAAGAGTGCACTCAGCGACAAGCTTTCCTGCACGTCTGCACAAGCTTGTTGTGAGCGCGGCGTCTAAATTTGCCGACATCGATCGGGGGCACCGGTCAGGGCTTTCATGCAAACGGACGAATGCACAGACAACTTGCGCGCGAGCGACTTTGGCGTGAGCGTGCGTTGAACTGTGCCGGCGGGGAGCCCATTCAGTTCATCGGAATCCAAATAGGAGACAGTCTATGAAACTAAACGATCTGCAAAACACGCGCTGGACACTCGATCATCCGGAACTCGGAACAGGTCCGGTGAACGTTGAATCGTACAACTCGCCTGAGTTCTTCGAACTCCTCCGAGAAAAGGTCTTCAAGAAGACTTGGATCTGCACGGGAAAGCGAGTCGACGAAATCCCGGGCCCCGGCGACTACTTCCTTGAAGAAACGGACATCACCGGGACCTCGGTGATCGTCGTGCGAGGTCTCGATGGGAAGATTCGCGCATTCCACAATACCTGCACCCACCGTGGCACGCAGCTGCTGTTCGAAAGTTACGGCAACGTCAAGGGCAAGCTCACCTGCATCTACCACGGCTGGGCCTTCTCGTTGACCGGAAAAAACCTCGTCGTCACGGAGCGCGAGATGTTCTTCGACATCGAGAAGATGGAGAAGGACCTGATGCCGGTGGCCGTCGATGTCTGGGCTGGCTTCATCTTCATCAACCTCGATCCGAATCCTAGCCAGACGCTGCTGGAGCACATTGGCCCTGAAGTCAACGATCTGTTTGGCGACTACCCGTTTGACACCACGACTGTCCAGGCCTCCTACAGGGCGGATCTTGACTGCAGCTGGCAAGTGGTGCGGGACTCGCAGCTCGAGGCCTACCACGTCAAGTATCTGCACAACCGCACCGCTCCGCACTTCATGGAGTCTGAGGACGCCCCCAACCGCCACGCATACGACGTGAAGCTCCTCGGCAAACACAGCTTCGGCAGCTGGTACGGCAACCGGGCCAAGATGAGCGTTGACATCTCCGCGGAAGCTCCGGTTGCATCGCTGGCAGCGAAATCAGGGCAGACCCTGAGCAGCGATGCCAACGCTGTGGTTGATGTTCAGCATTGGGCCAAGGGGGTCAATCCGGCACGTACTCAGGACTGGTTCTTCGACACCCTATACCTGTTCCCCAACTACCACTTCATCTTTCTCGGCCACCAGAACTACGCCGCTCACAAGATCATGCCGGGCAAGCAAGCGGGCAAGTCGAGTTGGAACGCCCGCTACTTTGCGCCGCCAGTGCAGGACAACGGGCTGGTCTCGCAATGGGCTGCCGAGTACATGATCTACAGCTTGCGTGACCTCTGGCGCGAGGACGGCAACACCACTTGGGGTGCGCATCGCTCGATTGCCTCCGGGGTCTTCAAGCACATGCATCTTCAAGACCAGGAAATCATGATCCGGCACGCGGAAAAGATCGTCAGCGACATGTGCCGTTCCTGACCGCTCGGAATCCGACCCTTTGGAGAACACCATGAGATCGAAGAAATCACTCCCCGCAGCCTTCGCGGACCTCGAGGAATACCTGGATTGGGCCTTGCCGACCGAAGCGCAACGCCTCGAGCATCGTGAAGGACGCAGCATGGAGGAGATCCGCGAGTTCTACGACGCAATGCTGCCGAAATCAAAGGCCATCTTGCAGCACTTCCGCGCTGCGGAGGCAGCAAGCGGCGGCCCGGACAAGGTTGACAAGGAAACCAAGACCTTGTTTACCTTGATGCTGGCGTTCTCATGTGCATCGCTGTCGATCGAGATGCACAAGAGCCCAACCGTTCCGAATGGACTCCCGTGGGATATCTGGAAGCCTGAGCACGAGACGTCCGGCTGGAAGAACAAGCCGAAAGTCAAACTGCTCCCGAAGGCGGCCGTAGCCTGAGAGCGGGGGCACTGGTCGCAGCTTGCCCATGAGTGACGCAAAGCAGGAGGCGTCCCGATGGACCAGCCCGGTTGCTGCCTTCTTTAGCCCCTACTCCCTGCCACTCTATTGAATGTGTTTGGCGTCAACCGGCGTTGGCAGTCGGCGGTTGACCCCTAACTTCTGATCGGAATTTGTGTGATCGATATCTTCAGTAGAGACTCTCTTCGGCAGGGTTCGTCCGGGATGGAGCCAGGCCCTGCGGGCGACGACTATGTCGCGCTTGCTCGTGCTCGCTGCATGGGCGCCTCGGAGCTCACCCAGCTGATCGAAGCGTCCGGCCTTGCGGGAAAAGGAGGCGCAGCTTTTCCCGTCCATCGGAAGCTGAAGCTGATGCAGCAGCAGCCGCCGGGCAAAAGGATTCTTGTCATCAATGGAGCCGAGCATGAGCCTGGCTCCTTGAAGGATCGTTTTCTCCTGGGCCGCTATCCCCAAACCGTCATTGAAGGTGCCCTGATTCACTCACTCGCCAGCGGAGCCAGCGAGGTCAGAATCGCGGTGAACCTCACCAACGTGTCGGCAATCGGGGCGTTGAACCGCGAGATTGAGCGCCTTACCCGGGAAGGCTTGATTGCACGCGGCGAGCATGCCGTTGCGGTCTGCGTCGTACCGGTCCCGGACACCTACATCGTTGGCGACGAATCAGCCCTTCTCGAGTTTATGGAAGGCCGCGAGCCCAAGCCGAGGCGTCGCCCGCCGTTTCCTATCGAGGCAGGGCTGTTTGGGCAGCCGACCTTGGTGCAGAACGTCGAAACGGTGGCGCACCTTCCGTACCTGGTCGTCCATGGCAGTGACGCCTATCGGGCACTCGGCCCGGATGGGAAAGGTCCGACGCTATGCACCTTCGGTGAGGAGTTTGAGAGGAGTGGCGTGCAACTCGTCCCGTTGGGGATCAGTGTAAGAAGTCTGATCTCCGAGTACGGAGGGGGCCTGCGCAACGGCCGCCCTCTAAAGGCCGTCCAGCCAGGTGGCCCATCGGCAGGGTACCTGACGCAAGCCCAGCTAGACGTGCCGTTCGATGCCGAGTCGTTGGCAAAGGTCGGCAGCGCTCTCGGATGTGCCGCCATTCGAGGCTTTTCTCTTGAAGAGGACATGGTTGCCGCTGCATCCGAAGTAGCCGATTTTTTTGCGCGGGAGTCGTGCGGGCAGTGTCCTCAATGCCGGATGGAGACGCAGATGCTGTCGAACATCCTTCGGCAAACGATCGATGGCAAGGGCACGGACAAGCTCCTGCGACAGATCCCGCTGATCGTGAAGGCCAATGTCAGCAAAGGCATCTGCGGACTTATCAAAATGCCCGTCGCGCCGGTGCTGACAGCCCTGAACTCCTTTCCGGCCGAGTTCGCGCAGCGGCTGTCAGCGCGGGAGGGCCAAGAGTCGCCGCCATCAGGTGAGGGGCGCCACACAGCCGCGGATGCGCCTATGACCTCGTAAATTGGATAGCTACTGTGACCACAGACACGATCGAAGTATTCGTCTGCAACAACGTGGACTGCAAGAACAGGGGAGCCGCCGCCGTACTGGCTGGTCTGCGCGACCGATTGGAAGAGCTTTCAGCAAACGGTCAAGTTCAGATCAAGCCTTACGCCTGCTTTTCTGCCTGCAATATCGGACCGAATCTCGTGATCCCATCCAAGCGCTGCTGGTACTCGGGGGTCGGTCCGAATGACCTTGACGAGGTGGTCGCCCACATCAAAGGAGGCGAAGAAATCTCCCGCCTGCGCCAGCAGAACGACCCAGACCTCGAGGAATTGATCTTCAGCATCATCGATGCGGGCTTGATCCCCGACACCGAGCAGGAGTGAGGTCGCGCGGCATCCTATGACACGTTCTGAAGCCACCCCCACCGTCCAGTTGGAGACCGAACGGGTGAAAGTGACTGAGTGGCACTTCGCGCCTGGTGCCGAAACCGGATGGCATCGACATGCCATGGACTACGTCGTCGTGCCGATGACGTCCGGCTCCCTCTTGCTTGAAACCCCGCAGGGGCCAGTCCGAAGCGCGCTCGTCGCAGGCCGCTCCTACTCACGGCTCACGGGTGTGGAGCACAACGTGGTCAATGAAAACGACTATCCGTTCTCATTCATAGAGATCGAGCTGAAGTAGGCAATTCTAGAGGGACCCCACTGGGGAGTGCAGACTGCTCAAGGCGTGGATGAAAGTGACTGCCTTCCAATCGCGCCGGCGGATAGCCGGCGCTCGCTGTCTCATGATGCATGGGCGGTCCAACGTAGAAGCGGTGCGCAGCAAGCGCACAAGTCACCTGAGCCGTCGGCGCCTGCCGTGCACGAAGCAAGGCTCAGGTATCGGAACCGTCAGCGAAATGGGACGCGCCCTCTCGGATGAAGGACTCCAGCATTGTCTTGAGTTCCTTCATGCGCTTCGCGCCATAAACGCTCTCGACCTTGCCCTGGTGTCCCGCCACCAGTGCGTTCTGTTCCGCCAGCGCGGCGCGCCCCTTGTCAGAGAGGAATATCCGAACCTTCCTGCGATCAGTGGGGTCCGGTACACGATAGACCAGTGCCTCAGAAACCATCTTGTCAATGATCTTTGTCACCGTCGGATGATGCATCGACATCTTGCGGGCGAGCGCCCGCATGGTTGGGCCATCCTCCTCGGCGACGATTGCAAGCACGCGCCAATTCTCAAGCGCAACACCTTCCCCAGCCAATTGCTGGTTGACCTGACGGTTGGCCTGCGCAAGCAGGTGCGCAACGTAGTCGTTAACCCGTCGCGCCTTCATAGTTGAAAAGGAAATGGTTTCTCACCGGTTGCGAGTATCGATGGATTCGGGCATCGTGTCAATTCCCGATGGCCGAAGCACGGCCGGTCATAGGAAAGTCAACCCAATGGCGATGCTGCACACTGGACTCCATGAATCGGCTTCAGCAGGCTGGTACAGCCGCGCGCCCTGGGTCGCCAATCCCGGTCGCTTCGGGGCGCACACTCCTCGGGCTGACTCCCGCTTGTGGCGCCGCGCGGCGCGATCTCTGAAGATCGGACTACTGGTTCCGTTCCACGGCTCCGACGCTATCTGGGGGCCGTCATGCCAGTACAGTGCAATGTTGGCGGCAGCCGAACTCAATGCCCATGGCGGCATCTGCGGCCGCCAAGTCGAGTTGTGCGCGGCCGACGCGGGCGGCTCACCAGAGGCGGTCGTTGAGCGCACTCGCGCGTTGGTGGAGGCGCAGCAGGTGGACGCGCTTATCGGAGTGCATCTGTCGAACGTGCGAGTGGCACTGCGCGACGAATTCGCCGGTCGGCTCCCCTACGTCTTTGCACCCTTGTATGAAGGCGGCGAGAACGCTCCGGGCGTGTTCGCCATCGGAGAGACGCCGCAAAGGCAGTTTCCCGACGTGGTGCGCTGGCTCATGGAGTCGCATGGCGTGATGCGTTGGCTCTTCGTCGGCAACGACTACATCTGGCCGCGCGCTACCCACGCGGCGGTTCGCAAGTTTGTCGAGGAGGAGGGCGGTGAGGTCGCAGGCGAGTCCTACGTGGGCCTGGGAAGCGGAAATGTCGCCCAGACAGTGGCGCAGATCAAACGGCTTCGCCCGCAGGTGGTGTTCGATTCCTTTGTTGGCAGCGACTCGGTGCAGTTCAACCGGGCCTTCGCGCGCGCCGGGCTGGCGGAGCACTGCCTGCGCCTGTCTGGTGCAGTCGAGGAGAATACGCTGCTCGGGATCGGTGCGCGCAACACGCGCAACCTGTACTGCGTCGGCGGCTATTTCAACGCGCTGCGGACGCAAGAGAATCGCGAGTTCCTGGGGCGCTACCAGGATGCGTTTGGGGCCACCGCTCCAGTCCAGAGTTCACTGAGCCAGTCATGCTACGAGGGGTTGAAGTTCTTCGCTGCCCTGGCCGACAGTGCAGGCGACTTGGAAATCGACTCACTTCGCTCCGCCTTCGAGGGCCTTCGTTTCCATGGTGCGCGAGGCCTCGCTGTAGTGCGCCGCGGCGAGGTTCAATCACCACTGTACTTGGCGCGTGCCAGCGGCGTTCACTTCAAAGTGATCCATCAGTTCTGAGCCGATGGTGCCATTGCGTGCCACGCTTGAGCGCCCCGCCAGCCTCCAGAGTGCAACTCCCTCTCGCAGCGGCGCGTCTGCGGTCATCGTCTTCCGCTGATAGCGGGATGACTCCCCTGTCTTCAGGCCGCAGCCTGAGCCACGGGTTCGCGCAGGTTGCGCGGCGGAGCGCCCAGCGCGCGGTCGCCACCTAGATCCAGCCTTTGCCATCGGTTCAGGTTAGCAAGCGTGCTGCCCTCCGCAGTGAGCTAGCGGGCACGTGTCGACACCTGCAGGTCATGCGCAAGGCAGGGCAACTCAGCGTAGCGTTCAGCCAGTCGTACGAGGCACTCACGAGGGGAAAGATTCCATTCGGCACTGGTTTCCACGACTAATGGTTGAAACGGAAACTAAAAACGCGTATGCTCCCGCGGACCCCATCTTTCGGGGGCAACCGCCAAGACTGGAGCAGACACGTGACCCTCAATCGACGCACCTTTTTGCAATCCACCGCGGCCACCCTGGCCTTCCCCGTAGCGGCCAGGCACGCCTTCGCTGCTGACCCGATCAAGATCGCGGGCATCCTCGACCAGTCCGGTGGTCTCGATATCTACGGCCAGCCCATGCTGGCGTGCCTCGAACTGGCGGTCGACGATCTGAACGCGGCTGGCGGCCTGCTCGGCCGACCGGTGCAGCTGGTGAAGTACGACCCGCAGTCCAACGTCCAGTACTACACGCAGTTCGCCACCGAGGCCGCGGTCAAGGAAAAGGTCGCGGCGGTGTTCGGCAACACCACGAGCGCCGCCCGTGAGGCAATGCGCCCTCTGCTTCGCCGCTATCAGACACCGTACTTCTCTCCCGCGCTCTACGAGGGCGGCGTGTGCGACCGCAACGCGTTCCTGACCGGCTCAACCCCCGCGCAGACCATCGAGCGCCTTATGCCCTACGCCCTCCAGCATTCGGGCAAAAAGGTGTACGTCATCGCCGCGGACTACAACTACGGCCAGATCTCCGCGGACTGGATCAAGAAGTACACCCGCAGCAGTGGCGGCGAAGTCATTGCAACTGAGTTCTTTCCGCTTGATGTGACCGACTTTGGTACCACCATCAAGAAAATTCAGGCCGCCAAGCCTGACTTGGTCGTCACCGTCCTGGTGGGTGGAAACCACATGTCGTTCTACCGCCAGTGGGCGGCCGCGGGCATGCTCGGCAAGATTCCCATGGCTTCGACCTGCTTTGGTGTGGGCAACGAGCACAAGGTCCTCAGGCCCGCCGAATGCGAAGGCATCCTGACCGCCTACGGCTACATGCAGGAACTCAAGACGCCGGAGAACGCGGACTTCCTCAATCGCCTAAGTGCGAAGTTCGGTGACAAGACACCGTACGTCAACGAGATGGCGGCAGCTACGTGGTACGCGGCGATGCATTGGGCCAACGGCGTGAAGGCGGCGAAGACCACCGACCGCATGGCGGTCATCAAGGCGCTCGAGGCCGGCTCGGTGGTCAATGGCCCTGGTGGCAAGTCGACCCTCGACGCAGCTACTCATCACTGTCGCATGGATGTGCATCTGGGGCAGGTGAAGGGTGGCGCCTTTGATGTCATCCAGTCATTCCCGCAGCAACCGCCGTCGGATACCGCGGCTGTGTGCGATCTGATCAAGCGGCCGAATGAGAACCGCCAATACGTGATCACCGCCAACTAGGGCGCAGCATGGAACTCCTGGCCTTGACCCTGCTGCAGGTGCTCAACTCCATTGCCGGCTTGGCCTTGGTGAGTTTCGGGCTCGCGGTCATCTTCGGAATGATGCGAGTCATCAACCTCGCACATGGCGAGTTCATCATGCTCGGCGGCTTCGCCACCGTGTTCGCACACGGTATGGGCGTCAACATCTGGATCGCGATGCTGGTTATATCGCCCCTAGCTGTTGGTGCATTGGGCCTAGTGGTTGAGCGCCTCATCATCCGCCACCTCTACGGCCGGATGATCGACACGATGCTGGCCACCTGGGGGCTGAGTCTGCTGCTGATCGGACTTGCTACCACGTTCTTCGGCAATCGGGTGATGGGTGTCTCGGCGCCGCTGGGCAGCTTCGCGCTGGGGGCCTACAGCGTGAGTTGGTACGAACAGGTCATCCTGATCATCGTCTGTCTGCTCTACGCCGCCGGCTACGCGCTACTACGCTTCACCCGCTGGGGTTTGATGGCGCGGGCGACGATGCAGCTGCCAGAGATGGCCGCCTCGCTTGGTGTGGCTCGCACGCGAGTCTTTGCTACGACCTTCACCGTTGGTGCGGCGCTAAGCGGACTCGCGGGCGGCCTGCTGGCGCCATTGGCCGGGGTGGTTCCGACCATGGGAGCCGCCTACGTGGCCAAGGCCTTCATCACGGTGATTACGGGTGGCGCGAGCGTTGTGGTGGGCAGCGGTATCTCAGCCACGCTGCTGTCGGTGGTGGGAACGGGTGCGACCTACCTGGCCAATCCTGTGATCGGCGATGTTGCATTGCTCGCCGCCGCCATCGTTCTGTTGCGTCTACTGCCCACCGGCATCACGGGGCGCATCTTCAAGGGGTATCCATGATGACGACCTCAACCAAATGGCCGTGCGTGGCAGCCATCGGGGTAGGACTGGCCGCAGCGCTGCTGGTGCCACAGATGGCGGAGACACACACCCTGCTGAACGCGACCATCTATACCAGCCTGGCGATCTACGCCTTGAGCATGGCGCTGATTTGGGGCTATGGAGGTATCCTGTGTTTCGGACAAGCGGCATTCTTCGGCCTTGGTGCCTATGCCTATGCGGTCGCCGGAATCAACTTCGGTGACAGCACCTTCGCGCTGCCTGCGGCCGTCTTGGTGCCGGCCCTGTTCGCCGCGGTGCTCGGGTACTTCGTCTTTTACGGACGTTTGACTGATGTGTACTTCAGTGTGATCACGCTGACGGTCACACTGATTCTGTACAAGCTCGCCAACAGCACGGCAGGGGAGGCCTATCGGATCGGAGAGGCGCGACTGGGGGGCTTCAACGGCATGCCAGACACGCCCCCGTTGAACCTGCCATTTGATCCTGCGCAACCACTCACGCCGGCACAGGGCTTTGCCGTCACCATTGCGGCCCTGGTGGCTTGCTACGTTCTGTGCAAGTGGATCCTGTCGACGCCTTATGGACGCGCAATCGTGGCTGTTCGCGAGAACGAAGTGCGCGCCGAGTTGCTCGGCCACGACGCACGGTTCATCAAGCTCACAGTGTTCGTGATCGGCGCTGCCATCGCCGGGCTATCGGGCATGCTGTTCGCTACTTCGGTGTTCGTCAGTCCAACCGTGTTCAGTCTCGCCAATGCGGCGCAGGTGCTGATCTGGGTCGTCGTCGGCGGAATCGGCACATTGGTTGGCCCGATCCTGGCGTGCGGATTGCTGCAAGCCCTCAGCGCCTACCTTGGCAAGATCGGGTTTATCGACCCGGCCGTGATGCTCGGCCTGGTGCTTATCGGCTCTGTCCTGCTGGCGCCTAAGGGGCTACTGCCCATGGCCTGCGGTGGGTTCACTCAAGCAAAGAGACGGCTGAGGAACGCGCGCTCCGCTGGCCTGGAAAGGAGCCACGCATCATGAGCGAACCGATGCTGTTGCGATGCACCGATGTCGGAGTGCGCTTCGGCGGCGTCAAGGCATTGGACGGTGTGAACTTCCAGCTGCGCAAGGGTGAGCTTCGCTGCTTGATCGGCCCCAACGGAGCCGGCAAGACGACTTTCTTCAAGTGCCTAACCGGCACCCAACGGCCCACCAGCGGACGGGTGGAGTTCCGCGGCCATGACCTGGCAGGAAAGCAACGGCACGCTATTGCCCGTGCGGGTGTGGGCATCAAAACCCAGGTGCCAAATCTTTTCGACGGCTTGAGTGCGCGCGAGAACGTCTGGCTAGGGCTTCGGGGGCTGGAAAAACCGGAGCGCGCCAGAGCCACGGACCGGGCTCTCGAACGCGTGGGTATCACGGGCCTCGCCACCCGAGTGGTTGGCGAACTCGCGCATGGTCAACGCCAACTCGTCGAGTTGGCGATGGTCATCGCACGTGGGCCTGAGTTGGTGCTGTTGGATGAGCCGGCGGCAGGCATGACGCGCGAGGAAGTCGAGCGCCTTGCACGGGTGGTGCTGGAAATCGCACGCGAGCACGCGGTGGTGGTCGTCGAGCACGACATGCAATTCATCCGCATGCTAGGTGGGCATGTGACCGTGATGCACCAAGGTCGGGTGCTGGCCGAAGACACGCTCGAACAGATCTTGCGCAACCAGACCGTGCGCGATGTGTATCTGGGGAGATCCAATGAAGCCTGAACTCTTGCGCGTGGACGGCTTGCGCGGCGGATACGGTCGTATTCCGATTCTGTTCGGGATTGACTTCCGGGTGGCCGAAGGTGAGTTCGTCGGAATCCTCGGCCATAACGGAATGGGGAAGACGACGCTGTTGCGGACACTCATGGGGCACCTGCCAGCATCCACGGGAACGATCCGGTTGGCCGGCCAGGACCTCACCCGGAGCGTCGCAGAGGTCCGAAGTCGTGCAGGACTGGGACTGGTTCCGCAAGGCCGGCAGATATTTCCGTCGCTCACCGTAGAAGAGAACCTCCATACCGGTGCGCTGCATCTCTCGCAGGCCGCGGCGCGTGCCAAGATTGAAGAGGTACTTGAGTACGTCCCGCGGCTGAAGCCTCTGCTGCCACGAATGGGCGGCGTTCTCAGCGGCGGCCAACAGCAGCTACTGGCGTTGGCACGCTGCCTTTGCGCATCACCCAGACTGATGCTGCTTGACGAGCCCACGGAGGGTATTCAACCCTCGATCGTGCAGGAAATTCGTGAACTGCTGCAGGCCATCTCGAAGCGGAATGGCCTGGCAATCGTTCTGGTCGAGCAGGACCTCGACTTCATCCGCGGACTGTCAGACCGCGTGCTGTTGATCCGCAAGGGCGTGCTCACCGAGGAGCTCGATCCCGCATTGCTCGATAGCCCCGCCTTCGTTGAGGAATTTGCAGGACTCGGGGCCTGAGGTTCTGCAAAGCGATCCATTTCTCTGTTCCATTTAGCAATCAAGGAGACCGTCTTCATGCTCACGATCACTGCAATCATCCGCGTCAAGAAGGGCTATGAGCAGGCTATGCACGACGCGTTGCAGATCGTCGCTCACCACGTGAAGCAAAACGAGCCCAACACCGTCGGCTACTTCATCAGCCAGGACGATGCCGACCCGTGCCGATTTACCACGTACGAACGCTTTAGCGATATGGACGCCATGGAGAGACACAACAACTCCGAGGCGGTGGCCCGATTCTTCAGTGTGGCAAAGCCGATCCTGGACGGCGAGGTGACCGTCGTGACAGCACGAGAAGTCTCTGCCAAGCACTGAACCGCTTTTCCAGTCCTTCACCCAACATCGACATCATCATGACTCTCGCGCCATCTACGAGCGAAACGCTCGATCGGTTGAGCCCTGCCGCCCGCAGCTTCGTCAGCAAGGAAAAGAAGCTTTTCATCGACGGCCAGTGGGTGCCGGCGCAAAGCGCTGCCACCTTTGACGTGATCGACCCGTCCACGGGAGGCGTCTTCGATCGCGTGCCGCGCGGCGAGGCCGCCGATGTCGATTTCGCCGTTGCAGCCGCACGCCGCGCTTTCGACAGCGGCGCTTGGCGGACGATGACCCCTTCGGCTCGCGGCAAACTGGTCTGGGCTTTGGCCGAGCTCGTGGAGCAGCACGCCGACGAGTTGGCCGAGCTTGAGTCGCTGGACAACGGCAAGCCAGTCACCGACGCACGCTGGGGCGACGTCGCCTTCTCGTACGAGCTGCTGCGCTACATGGCGGGCTGGAGTACCAAGATTTGCGGCGAGACAATCCCGCTGTCGCAGCCCAACGCCTTCCACGCGTATACGCTTCGCCAGCCAGTCGGGGTTTGCGCGCAAATCGTCCCCTGGAACTTCTCGCTCATGATGGCCGTCTGGAAGGTGGCCCCTGCACTGGCGGCCGGCTGTACCATCGTTCTTAAGCCCGCCGAGCAGACGCCGCTGACTGCCTTACGCCTGGCCGAACTCGTCCAGCAGGCGGGCTTTCCGCCGGGTGTGTTTAACGTGATCACGGGCTTTGGCGAGACGGCTGGCGCCGCACTCGCCGCGCACCCCGATGTCGACAAGGTCGCCTTCACTGGATCGACTGAAGTCGGCAAGAAGATTCTTGGTGCTGCGCGGGGAAATCTGAAGAAGGTCTCGCTCGAGCTTGGCGGCAAGTCACCGATGCTGGTGTTCGCCGATGCCGACATCGATGCGGCGGTGAAGGCTGTGGCTTCGGGCATTTTCTACAACATGGGGCAGACCTGCACTGCGGGTACGCGCCTGTATGTGCACCGGTCGGTGGAAAAGCACCTGATGCGTGGGCTGGAAGCGGAAGCCAAGTCGCTGAAGATCGGACCTGGACTGGATCCACGCACCCAGATCGGGCCGCTTGTCTCGGAAGAGCAGGGAGCACGCGTCAGCCAGTACGTGAGCTCAGGGATCGAGGATGGCGCGCAGCTGCTTACCGGTGGCCGTCGCCACGGCAGCGCCGGCTACTTCATCGAGCCGACCATCCTGACCGATACCCGTGCAAGCATGAAGGTGGTGCGCGAAGAGATCTTCGGCCCAGTGCTGTGCGTAAGCACCTTCGACGGTGATGATGTAGAGGCGGTCGTTCGGGAGGCCAACGACTCGATTTATGGGTTGGCTGCCAGTCTGTTCACACGCGATGTTAGCCGCGCACATCAGGTGGCGGCTCGGCTGAAAGCTGGAACCATCGGTATCAACACGCACCACGTGGTTGATCCGGCACTTCCGTTCGGCGGTTTCAAGCAGTCCGGCTGGGGGCGCGAAATGGGGTGGTCCGCCATCGAGCTTTACACCGAACTCAAGTCCATCGGAGTGGCGCTGTGACTGACCACGCAGAACGCACTCTGCCGAAGCTGAATGTCAACGGCCAGCGTCTCTGGCAGTCCCTGATGGACTTGGCGCAGATCGGAGCGACGCCGGCCGGTGGCAACTGCCGGGTAGCGCTCACCGCCGCCGACGGTCAGGGGCGGGACCTGGTGGTGGGCTGGCTGAAGCAGGCCGGTTTAACGGTGACGGTAGACCAAGTTGGCAACATTTTCGGGCGGCGTGATGGTCAAGAAAACGGCCGTCCGCCGGTCATGACCGGAAGCCATATCGACACGCAGCCCACTGGCGGCAAGTTCGACGGATGCTTCGGCGTGATGGCGGGGCTTGAGGTCATTCGTACACTTAACGAAGCCAACATCGTGACGCGGGCACCGTTGGAATTGGCCATCTGGACCAACGAGGAGGGCGCCCGTTTCCTGCCCATCATGATGGGGTCGGGCGTATTCACCGGTCGTCATACGCTGGAAGAGGCGCTGGAGGCGCGTGACAGCGCCGGCTTACGTGTCCGGGATGAACTCGCAGCCATCGGCTATGCGGGAACCAAGCCGGTCGGCTTTCCAGTGGATGCCTACTTCGAGGCTCACATCGAGCAAGGCCCAATCCTTGAAGCGGAAGACAAAGTGATCGGCGCTGTTGGCGGATCGCTCGGTATGCGGTGGTTCCAGGTGGTGGTGACTGGAATGGAGATGCACGCCGGCCCGACGCCTATGTCGGTTCGCAAGGACGCGCTGCTCGCAGCCAGCGAGCTGGTTCAGTCCGTAATCCGTATCGGTCGCGAGAACGGGCCGCATGGCCGCGGTACCGTGGGCGTGTTGAATGTCCATCCTGGCTCGCGCAACGTCGTGCCTGGTCGGGTTGACTTCACGGTAGATCTGCGGCACATGGAGACCACCGTGCTGGACGCCATGGAAGAACGGCTGCACAAGGTCTTTGGACAGATCGCGCGCGAGCACGGCGTTGCCGTCGAAGTGATGAGAGTTCAGGACAACCCGCCGACACCCTTCAAAGCAGAGCTGGTCCAGCTGGTGCGAGACAGTGCCGCGCGCCGCGGTCTAGCGCAGATGGACATTGTCACAGGCGCTGGTCACGACGCCGTCTACATGGCCATGAAGCACCCTGCGGCCATGATCTTCGTTCCGTGCAAGGACGGAGTGAGTCACAACGAGATCGAGGACGCTCGACCGGAGCATCTGGAGGCCGGCTGCAACGTACTGCTGGACGCGATGATTGCCAGGGCGGGAATTGCTGCATGAGGAAATGCAGGGCGGCTCTTCCGCCGCCCATCTTCCCGCAGATTGCGGGCCAGCTTTCCTGGGAAGGCGCCAAGTCGAAAGCGCGACGAGGTCGCTTGGCCAGCCTTGCAGGAAGGCTTACGACTGCTCGACCTAGGGGAACAGGCTGCGCACCAGCTGCTCGAACGGATCCAGCATGTCCTCCTCTGCAACGCACGCAAAGCCCAGCAGCAGGCCTCGCTGTGGGTGCTCGCCCGCGTAATAGCGGGAAAGAGGCCTCACCAGTACCCCCCGGGCCAGCGCACGCCGGGCAATCTCAATGTCATCTCGGTCCTGCGGCAGTGACAGCACGAGGTGAAGACCGGCGTTGTTGTCGTAGGGATGCACCCATTCACGTCCAAGCCAAGTGTGCACCAGCGCGATCAGCGCGGAGCGCCGTGCAGCATAAATCAGGCGCATGCGTCGAATGTGGGCGGCGTAGTGACCTTCCTGCATGAAAGCGGCCAGCGCGGCCTGGGTCGGCAAGTGGCCTTCGCGATACAACTCTGAGTGCGCCTCTCGGAAGCTGTGCGCAAGCTGCGCCGGCAGCACCATGTAGGCGATCCTCAGGCCCGGATACAGTGTCTTGCTGAAGGTGCCGATGTAGATCACTGGTGCTTGCGGGTCAAGCCCTTGCAGGGATGGAATCGGGTGGCCTGCAAAGCGGAACTCACTGTCGTAGTCGTCCTCCACAATCCAGCTGCCGTGTTGCCGCGCGTATTCGATCAGCGCAAGGCGACGCGGCAGGCTCATCACAGACCCGAGTGGATACTGGTGCGAGGGCGTCACGAAGATCAGTCGCGGCGGGTGCGCCCCGCTGGGAAGCACCAAACCCTCTGCGTCGACCGGAAGGCCCCTGACGCGCAAGCCGTTAATCCCCAGTACGCCGCGGATCCCCCAGTAACCCGGCTCCTCCATCCACGCGTGTTCGCCCGGATCTGCGAGCACGCGGCTGGCCAAGTCCACTGCCTGGTGGACACCCTCGGTCACGACGATTTGTTCTGGCTCGCATTGCACGGAACGGACCTGCCGAACATGAACGGCAAGCGCCTCGCGCAAGGCCGCTAGACCGCCGGCTCCGGCATAACTGAACCAGTGTGGCGGCGCGGCGCGTAATACGCGAGCTCTGACTTGCTCGAACTTGCGGTGCGGGAAATGCCTGACGTCCGGAACACCCGGCATGAAGGCGCCCCATTGCCGATGCGAAGCGAGGGCTCCGTCCACCAGTATGCGGCCGCGCCGGGACAGTCCGGTTTTGACCGCTGGCGAGACGTTCTGGCGACGCGCATCGGCGCTGCGGCTCCACAGCACTTGCTCCGGCAGCACATCAGCCACAAAGGTGCCGCTGCCGGTTAAAGCCCGCAGATATCCTTCCGCGCGTAGTTGCTCGTAGGCGTGCGTCACGCTATTGCGGGAGAGGCTTAACTCGGAGGCCAACTCACGCGTGGCAGGCAGGCGCGCACCCGCGGGCAAGCTCCCGTCGAGGATGGCGTCTCGCAAACAGTTGTAGAGCGCCCGATTGAGCGGTTGCGCAGCATCGAGAGCGCGCAGCGCAGTCCAACGCTGCACCAGCAGATCGGCGGTGATCGGCTTCAAATTGGCACCATCTTACAACGGCAAAGTGGCGCTGGATTCTAGATCCAATTGAAGCTGCAATCGCGGCTTCGACTACTACGCACACCGGAGCCGCCATGGAAAACGCCGAAATCCAGCAACGCCGACTCGCCGCCACCCCGCGCGGCGTTGGCGTTATGTGCAACTTCTACGCAAAGCGAGCCCTCAATGCCACGCTGTGGGACGTAGAGGACCGCGAGTACATCGATTTCGCTGCCGGAATTGCGGTTCTCAACACAGGCCACCGCCATCCGCGCATCGTGCAGGCCGTTCAGGCCCAGTTGGAGTGCTTCACTCATACGGCCTACCAGATCGTTCCCTACGAAAGTGCAGTGAGGCTTGCGGAGCGCATCAACTCGCTTGCACCTATCGACGGACCTGCAAAAACGGCCTTCTTCACCACCGGGGCGGAGGCCGTGGAGAACGCCATCAAGATCGCGCGCGCCCAAACGGGCCGTCCTGGCGTCATCGCATTTGGCGGCGGCTTTCACGGCCGTACGTTGATGGGGATGGCTCTGACCGGCAAAGTGGCACCTTACAAGAACGGCTTCGGCCCCTTCCCGGCAGATGTACATCACGTGCCGTTCCCATCCGACCTGGATTGCATCAGCGCGGCCGACTCGCTGCGCGCGATCGAGAGTCTGTTCAAGTACGACATCGAGCCGTCCCGAGTTGCCGCAATCATTCTCGAGCCAGTGCAAGGGGAAGGCGGCTTCAACCCTGCACCCGCTGAACTCATGCGTGGCCTGCGGGCGCTTTGCGACCGCCACGGCATCCTGCTAATCGCAGACGAAATCCAGACCGGGTTCGGCCGCACCGGCCGAATCTTTGCCATGCAACATCACGATGTGAAGCCGGACCTGATCACGATGGCGAAGGCACTGGCCGGAGGCATGCCACTTTCGGCTGTTTGCGGCAAGTCGGCCATCATGGACGCGCCGGCCCCAGGTGGGCTTGGGGGCACTTACGCCGCCAACCCGCTAGCCATTGCGGCCGCACATGCGGTACTCGACTTGCTAGCCGAGGAGAAGCTGGCCGAACGTGCCCAGCGCCTGGGTGCGCGCCTGACGCAACACCTGCGGGCGTTGCAGGAAGAGCACCCCGAAATTGCCGACGTTCGTGGTCTCGGGTCGATGGTGGCGCTTGAGTTTCGCACGGACGGAACGCCGGACGCGGCCCGTCTGCAGCAGGTGCAGCGCAACGCGCTGGAGCACGGCCTTTTGCTTTTGAGCTGCGGCATGCACGGCAACGTGATCCGCTTCCTCTATCCGCTCACCATCCCTGATGAGCAGTTCGATCGCGCCCTTGCAATTATCAGCCGATCCCTGCGCGCCTAAGGACGGCCACATGCAACTCACCGATTCCACACTACTCAAGGTCGACGCACTGATCGCTGGCCGATGGTATGGGGCTCAACAACGGTTTGCCGTACACGATCCCGCAACCGGTGCCCAACTGGCCATGGTCAGTAACGTCGACAGCGCCGATGCCGAGGCGGCAATCGCTGCCGCTAACAAGGCCTGGGGGCCTTGGCAGCGCCTCGGCGCCAAGCAGCGCGCTAACCTGCTTCGCCGTTGGTACGATTTGCTCGTCCAACACCAGGATGACCTTGCCCGAATCATGACCGCCGAACAAGGCAAGCCGCTCGCCGAGGCGCGCGGTGAGGTCGCCTACGGTGCAAGCTTCGTTGAGTGGTTCGCCGAGCAGGCCAAGCGGGTCAACGGCGAGACCCTGCCTTCGTTCGATAACGATAGACGGCAGTTGGTGTTGCGCCAATCCATTGGTGTTTGCGCCGCGATCACGCCGTGGAACTTCCCACTGGCGATGATCACTCGCAAGGTCGCGCCGGCTCTGGCCGCTGGTTGCCCGGTGATCATCAAACCGGCTGAGCTGACGCCACTGACCGCGTTGGCAGCAGCCGAACTGGCAATGCGCGCCGGAATTCCTGCAGGAGTCATAAGCGTGCTCACCGCCGATGCGGAACGAAGTGTCCTTGTCGGCAAGGCACTTTGCGACAGCCCAACGGTGCGCCACCTGAGCTTCACCGGCTCAACCGAGGTCGGCCGCATTCTGATGGCGCAGTGCGCCCCCACGGTCAAGAAGCTTTCACTAGAACTAGGGGGCAACGCACCCTTTGTAGTCTTTGACGACGCCGATATCGACAGCGCAGTCGAGGGCGCCTACGCAAGCAAGTTCCGGAACGCAGGACAGACCTGCGTCTGCACGAACCGCATCTATGTTCAGGAGGCCGTCTACGACACTTTTGTCGAAAGGTTTGCCGCACGCGTTCGCCGCGCCAAGCTGGGTAACGGGTTTGAGCCTGGAGTCGACCTGGGGCCACTCATCGAGCCCGCGGCCGTGGCGAAGGTCGAGCGCCACGTCCAGGACGCACTTGCGCATGGAGCGCGTGTTGTCACGGGTGGCCACCGGGTCGAAGGACTCGGATCGGACAACTTCTATGCAGCAACAGTGCTGGCCGACGCCGGTGCCGACATGCTGTGTGCGCGCGAGGAAACGTTCGGCCCGTTGGCGCCGATATTCCGGTTCAGCACGGAGGCCGAGGTGATCGACGCGGCCAACGCCACTGAGTCGGGCTTGGCGAGCTATTTCTACAGCCGCGACATCGGTCGCATCATCCGGGTCGCAGAGGCGCTGGAATACGGCATGGTCGGTGTCAACGTCGGCCTGATGTCCGGTGAGCACGTTCCTTTCGGTGGAGTGAAGCAATCGGGCCTGGGTCGGGAGGGCTCGACCCACGGTATTGATGAATACGTTGAGCTCAAGTACCTGTGCCTGGGCGACATCCAAGCCTAATGGGGGAGCAGTTATGAAAGACAACTCCTCGCTGTCATATGTAGGGCCGGCGGACCAAGGTCCGTGGCAGACCTATCTCGCGCAACTGGATCGGGTGGTTCCGTACCTAGGGCCGCTGGCCCGCTGGGCCGACACGCTGCGCCGGCCCAAGCGGACGCTAATCGTTGATGTACCTATCGAGATGGACGACGGGCGCATCGCGCACTTTGAAGGCTATCGCGTTCAGCACAATCTCTCGCGCGGGCCGGGCAAAGGTGGGGTGCGTTTTCACCCGGATGTCACCCTCGAAGAGGTGATGGCGCTATCCGCGTGGATGACGATCAAGTGCGCCGCGGTCAATGTCCCGTTCGGTGGAGCAAAAGGAGGGGTTCGGGTCGATCCGTCCACGCTTACGCGCAAGGAACTCGAGAAGATTACGCGCCGCTACACCAGCGAGATTGGCATCATCATTGGGCCGCAGCAGGACATACCCGCACCGGACGTCAATACCAATTCCCAGGTCATGGCCTGGATGATGGACACCTACTCGATGAACATCGGCTCGACCGCAACTGGCGTGGTTACGGGTAAGCCAATCCACTTGGGCGGTTCGTTGGGGAGGGGAAGGGCCACTGGCCGTGGAGTATTCGTGACCGGCCGCGAAGCTGCCCGGCGAACCGGCCTGACGTTGCAGGGGGCGCGGGTTGCCGTTCAGGGGTTTGGCAATGTTGGCTCGGTAGCGGCAGAACTATTCGCCGCAGCTGGTGCCAAGGTGGTGGCGGTGCAGGACCATAGCGGCAGCGTGTATCACGAGGCCGGCTTGGACATCGTGCAGCTGGCACGGCACGCGTCGGCACATGGCGGCGTGGCGGGATTCGCAGAGGCGAGTGCGATCGGCGCGGAAACCTTCTGGGATACTCCCTGCGACATCCTGATTCCTGCGGCACTTGAAGGTCAACTCACTGCGGACCGGGCGAGACGCACCTCCGCGCAATTGGTTCTCGAAGGGGCCAACGGACCGACCACGCCTGAGGCCGATGACATCCTCCGCGATCGAGCCGTGATTGTCGTGCCGGACGTGATCTGCAATTCCGGCGGAGTGACCGTGAGCTACTTCGAGTGGGTTCAGGACTTTTCTAGCTTCTTCTGGACTGAAGAGGAAATCAACCAACGGTTGGACAAAATACTGCTCTCCGGCCTCGAGCAGATCTGGAACACCGCCACCCGTCACCAGATCTCATTGCGAACTGCGACCTATGCCGTGGCATGCGAGCGCATCCTGAAGGCCCGTGAAGAGCGCGGCCTCTATCCGTGAGGGAGGGCGCGCGTGGTGGCAGCTTGCTAGGGTGGCAACAGGTCCGCGGGCTCGCATAGATTCGGATCATGGGTGGGCTCGGAGGGGCTGCTTTCGGGAGCTTGAGCCTCCTCGGAAGGAGCTCGCCGCCCCGCAGTGGGCCAGTCTTGAACGACGCATCGCAAAGCCCAGCTGGCCGCCCTGTCGCTAGCGCTGGGTGCCGTCAGCGTTCCGCGTTGAGCAGGGGCTTCCATCAGCCGGGCAGGGCGGCACGAGCAGCATCCGCGGATGGCACGGCGCCCTGCAGGCGTTGCTTGGTGCTGGTGGAGGTGAAGGCAGGGCCGATCACTGGAAGAAGATCAAGCGAGCCCGCGCGCGCACGCCACGCACAAGTGGCGAAGCTGGTCACGCTTCGAAGCACCCTGTGTTCGGGTTAGCTCAGGCGGGCAGGGCGGCTATCCAGCGGCGCCAGGAACGAGTTGGGCTGCCGCCAGGGCCCAGGTGCGAAGCGACTCTCGGTGGAATCACCAGGAGTGGAGTCCAGACCATCTCGCGCGGCCGACCCGCTGCCGTGGCGCTGATGACGTTGCCGATCGACGACCAGGCGCAGCCTGCGCTTGGCCGCATCGAGCTCGGCCTGGGTCTCGTGGCGCTCGCTTGGCCGGGAGGGCAAGTCCCCCAGCAGGTCGAGGCGCAATTCGTTGGGGTCGGGCAGCTTGCCTCGCTGGACGACCCAGTACGCGATGCCGCATTGCGACAGGAGCGTCAACTTGAGCTGGCGGTTCTGCTTCGGGATGCCCTTGGGCCCCGCCACGTCGATGCAGCCCATCACGCGCCCGTCGGAACTGCAGATGGTGAACGTGCAGTACACGCCGTTGAGCAACTCGTACCAGTGCTGGCTGTTCTGGCCGCGCTGCGGCAAGGTGAACCGGGTGACCGGCACCTTGACCATGACGTGCTCGTCGGGGAACACGCCCAGGAGCCAGCGCCAAGTCTTCCACTCGGCGGAATTGACCATCCGGCGCGGATCGAGCGGCCAGTGGCGAGGAATGCGCCGGCGCGCTTTGGCCTGACGGCGGTGCCGCCAGAACTCGGCCGCCGCCCCTGCGACGAAGCCGCACAGGGCCAGCAGAGCGGGACCCAACGGCTGACTGAACGTCATCACCATCGCGCTCACCCCCTGAGCAGGTTGTTCTTAAATGTGTAACGAATATCACAAAAGGCCGACCTGAACAAGGCGAAGTCCCCGGCCCGCCTGGGCCGAAAGAAGAGAGGAGGGCTCGGGATCAGGAAGATGAGGTGCGACAGTCGCTCGCGCGCCACATTGACGCACGCCGACGATGGCTGCTGCCGGCCAGCACCAGACATTCGTTCCGTGTTGCGTCGGCCGATGGAGGTGAGCAGCACAGCACCCATCGCGTGGTTCGATGCCGCCGGTGCAGCCGGCTGCGCTCAGACACTGTTCCGAAAGCGGGCGATTTCCCGGGCTTTCTCCCCGGCTTGGGCATCTCCCTGCTGGCCAGCATCCACTAACAATGTCTCTCATGCACTGCTGGGGAGCGCCTACAGCAGCGGCGCTGTAGGAAGGCTACGGTCGTCCCAGTTGTCACACAGGAGGCACCCCATGGCAGATGACAAGAGCCGGGCCCACGGGCAGGACCGTGACCGCATCAACGTCCACCAGGACTACGAACTGCGCGACTGGGCCAAGAGCTTGAACACCACGCCGGAGCGGCTGAAGGAAGCGGTCCAGGCTGTCGGCGATCGAGCGGAGAAGGTGCGCGAGTACCTCAAGAGCGACAAGCCACGCTGAGACCGCGCGCCCCCGCTTCTTCCCGCCTTCCTGCGGCTGGGCGTGCGGGCGCGAATTCTGCCTTTTCGGCTGCCGCGGGGGACCGACCCGGGCGCACAGCCCCGACCGCTTCACCGGCGGCAGGCGTCCACGGTACATTGCGCTGAGCCCTCACACTCAACTCGATGTCCAGTCTTCGCGCGCTTTCCCTGCTTGAAATCCGTGTTCTCGGTGTGCTGTCCGAAAAGCAACGCACAGTGCCCGACAGCTATCCGCTGACGCTCAACTCACTGGTCTCCGGATGCAACCAGAAGACGAGCCGTAATCCCATCGTCGAAGTCTCGGAGGCCGAAGCCCAGGCCGCCCTGGACAGCCTGAGAGCCCTGAGCCTCGTGACGGAATCGAGTGGCGGGCGCGTCTCGCGCTACGGACACAACCTTGACGGTGTGCTGAAGATCCCCTCGCAGTCCATCGTCTTGCTCACCGTGTTGATGCTTAGAGGGCCACAAACCCCGGGTGAACTTCGAATTGCGTCGGAGCGCATGCACAACTTCGCCGATATCTCCTCGGTTGAAGCGTTCCTGCAGGAGTTGTCCGATCGCACCGCCGGCGCGCTCGTCCGCAAGCTTGCGCGGCTCCCGGGCGCGCGAGAGAGCCGATGGATGCACCTGCTGGGCGGTGAGCCAGCCGGCGGTGATTCGGCGCGTGTCATCGAGGGCACCGACGACCATTCGTTGGGCGAGCTCGGGGCCTTGAAGGCGCATGTGGCGCGGCTCGAAGCCGAACTTGCAAGCGTGAAAACGCTGTTGGGCCGTGTCTGCTCCGAGCTGGGGATCAGCGAACAGTCCTGAGACGAAAGCGCAGCGACGCTCGGGAGCGCGGCGCGGCGCGGCGGCGGGCGAATTCATTGCGACGCTTGTCTCAGCGCGAATGCCCTGACGTGGGTCGACGCGCCTGCGCCCGAGCGAAACCTAGCGTAGCCGAGTCACCCGCGCGACCCGGATCCCCGACCCGCTGGGCACGCGCAAGTGCATCAAGGGTCGCGGGACCGCGGGCTTCGACGATCGCGTTGGAAGCAGCGGTTGTCGTACCAATCCAGAACCCTGGACTTCACGACATCGGGTACGGGCAAGGCCAAGATGATTCGCGTGATGCGGAACAACAGCCTGCGCATCGTGACGATGTAGCACGGGCAATGCCGAGATGAGCTTGATGCAGGTCACTACTGCCAGGCGAGCCCTCGCATTCGGCTCTGCGTACGGCAAGTCTTGGCGAGCTTGCCTCTGCGCTGGCTTGGGCTTAACCGAGCAGCACCATAGTCTTCACCCCAAGTCCAAGATAAGCTCTCAGCGAACGTTTCGTTTCGCTGCCACCCGCTATCTCGATGACTTAAATCAACGGCTCGCTGGCGCCGATGACCGGAAATAGGGCGCCCAAGGGTGCCTGTCCATGCGTCTGTCCCAGCTCGACTCCTCTTCGCTTGCGCAGACCAGGTGCCGCCGGGTACTCGTGGTTGACCGCGATGAAGATCAGGTCCTGACCCTGATGGAACTGCTTGCGATGCACGGGTTTGAGGTTGCCGGCGCAACCGATGGGCGAAGAGCGCTGGCGACAGCGGAGGTCTTTGATCCGCACGTCGTCTTGATGGACCTGTGCCTGCCGGGAATCAAGGGCTGCGATGCCGCACGGGCGTTGCGCTCGAGCGAGCGAACGAAGAACGCGGTGATCGTCGCGATCACCGGGTACGACGGCGCCGAGGAACGCGAGCAGTCCGCGGCAGCGGGGGTCGATATCCACTTGGCGAAACCGGTGGCACTATCCGATCTCCTTCGCGCCGTCGCTGACTCTGAGGTGCACCGCTAGCGAGTGAGCCGACCATCGCCGCGGCCGGGGCGCCGCAAGCAGCGACAGGTCCGGGGGTACGGTGCTCGTTGCCAGGCTGCGGTTCAAGGTACTGGAAGCATGGCCCCGGCGCACGACTCCAGTTGTCCATTACTCATCGCGCTATGTCACAGGCTGCTGATCGTCAGCGTGTCACTGGTCAGGCAGCGATGCGTTCTCTCATTCGTTTCCGCTGGAGCGATTCACTACGCGTGAATCCAAGCTTGCCGCGCTGAGCGGTTGTGCAGGGCGGGACGCTTGACCCGGTCGGCACGGTACGACTCTCCCTCGCGCTCGGCCCGGTGATCGGGCAACCTGCTGCCGGACAACACACCCGGCGGCGCTGGCGGCTGGCGAAGTTGCCGAGACAAGCGCCAGCAGCAGTCCCCAGGGCGGGGCACCTTGTCTCAGCACCATACGCGAATTGCTGGGAAGCCCACACGCGACTTCTCGACCGGGCCGTGCGAGCAGGCTGCGCCTAAGTTTGTGGGGCAGTCGGGCACCGACAGCTCCGCCGGCCATACGCCCATTGCAGGATCTGCTCGCGGGTCCAGCGCGCGCGTACGGCGCCTCCAGCACGCGGCGCCGCTCCCGGGGGGGTAGTGGCCGCTGCTGCCGCCGCCGGACCCCAGGCGGCGCTTGGCAAATGAGAACCTGTCCGTTTTGCAAAAGGGGCGGTGAGCCCGGCGGCCGAGACGGTCCGGAATGAATGGTGCGGCCGCCTTTCCAGCGTCACAGCTAGCAGTGGTGCTACGAAAAAGATAGCGCAGCATGGTGCAATGAAGTCGACTCGCGGATCGGCTGGCAGGTGTGCTGGGCATGGATCGGCTGCTCCCGCACGTGGCCAGCGCTCCCGCACGTGGGCGTGGCCAGCGCTCCTTCGCGGGCCATCGCTCCTTCACGGGCCAGTGGACCAGAGCGGACCTTGAGCGACCGGCCGGCCTCGGTACTGCCGGGAGGACTGGGCCGGCGCCGGCAGTCGGTCTTAACCGTCGCCTGCATCAGCCGAGCCGCCGTCCAGCTCTTGCCCGGCTCACCGCGAATTAACTCGCGGCATCTATCTCTCGGAATCGACGCTCGTTCTCTTACCTGCGTGGCCGCGACTCGAGCCGCATCCGTGGATCCTTAGCGCGCGCCGATTCCGTCTAGATCATGGTGCCAGCGGGCCTCTCGACGCCATCGATAAGGACCGTGATCTTGGCGCGAGGCGACCCTTGGCGCAGGCCCTTTTCCTTTTCCAAGTCGCCAGCGGTCTGCTGGCGCGAAGCGGGGGGTAGCGTTGTGTTTCACGGCGATCACCTCGCGCGTTCGCTAGGCAGTCCACGGCCCTAAGCCTCCGGGGGCACCGTCGCAGCGTCCTCTTCTCGCCGGGACGCTGGTCCTACGAGTCACCGCTTTTTGCCGGCTGCTGCCCCGGTAGCCAGGGGTGGGTGGGCCGCCCGCCTAGCAGCCTGCCAGCGCCAGGATGGAACGCGTTCGCCAATGACACGCTGGCGCGGCGCTTGGCGGAATTATTCGGCCCGCGCCAGCAGCTTTTCGCCGTTCTTATTTTCGATTTTCGAAGTGGATCGATATTTGATGGGCTCCGGCTTAATCGGGGGTGTTGCTGCAGATGCTTATTTATCGCTGGCGCAATTAGTCGATCGATTTGAAGTGACGCTCCAGCGGGCACTCGGGTAAATCGCTAAAGCTGATTATTCGCCATTGGTTCAGGTTCATTGTTGCCAAGGGCGGGGGGCGGGTTGATTGCACGTCTGCGGCGCGAGGGCCAAGCCCAGTCAAAAGCGGGAGAGGAGGCGAGCCGAGGAGGTCAGCCGGGCGCTGCCAATTGAAGAGCTTGATCGCAGCGGCCGCTGCGGTGGCAGTTCCCCAAGCTCATGAATAAAACGGGACATGTGGCGCCAACAACACTCAACAAGGCGCCGCCGGCGTCGAATTGCGGTGCCTGCTGCAAAGCGTCGCTGGAAATGAGTCGACTCTGGTTCTAGAATTTTTTTGTAACTCAGCGGTATCGCATTTAACCGAATCAAAGCTCAGCAATTTGGCTGCTGGGCGAAAAAGGGCGACGGAGCGAATTTGATCATGACCATTCCGAAGAGAAGCAAGCGCAGCGGTGGCCCGCGCACGGCCGAGGGCAAGCGCGCGGCAGCGGGCAACGCCGTCAAGCACGGAGCGACGGCGGCGCTCTGGTGGGACCCGGACGAGGAGGCCGAATACCAGGCGGTGCTCGCCGCGCTGCTGGAGGAATTCCCCGGCCCGTCGCCCAGCGCGCAAATGCTGATCGAGCGGCTGGCCATCAACTACGTCAGGCTCGGGCGGCTGGAGCGCATCGACAACGCCCAGCAGCAGCTGGCCCGGCTGCAGGCCGAGGAAGTCAACGCGCTGCTGGAGCAGCCGAGCGCCGAGGCGCACGGCGCCGCTGCACCGGCGCCGGCAATGCTGGCCCTGCGCCAGGCGGCGGCGCTGCCCAGCCCCGAGCGGATGAACAGCCTTGAGCGCCACCGCATGAACCTGGAGCGGCAAGTGATTACCCTGGTCTCGCGCATCCGGCTGCTGTACCGGCCCCGCTCGCCGGTGGTGGCGCGCCGCGCTGCCGGTGGGGAAGCCGCCGAGGTGGCCGCCATCGTCTATGAGACGCCCCACAACTGAGCCGCAGCAGGCCGGCACGCGCTTGGACACGGTCAACAAGATCCCCAACTGCCGGCCCCGGCCTATTAAGCACTAAGCAATGAAGCCGCGCAGCACCAAGGAAGTCGTGGCCGCCGCCCGCGCCGGCGAGGCAGAGGCCCTGGCCGTCGTGCGCGGCTGGCTGCACGGCCACGACGCGCAGGACGGCCAGCACGGCCAGCACGGCCAGCACGGCCAGCACGGCCAGCACGGCCAGCACGGCCAGAACGGCCAGAACGGCCAGAACGGCCAGAACGGCCAGAACGGCCATGAGCGCCAGCAGCGCCAAGACGGCCAGCAATCCCAGGGCGGGCAGCATGACCAGCGCGGCCCGCAGCGGCCGAACCAGCAGAACCGGCGAGCGTCGGTGCGCCTGCTGCTGGTGCGCCGCGATCGGCTGCTGGTCGATGCAGCGCACATCGTGCCGCGACTGCGGCGTGACGTGTTTGCACCGGTGCCGGCTTTTGGCCAGGACGATCCGCTGCTGCAGGGCCTGGAGCCGCTCACGCGCGCGGCGTGCGCGGCGGTGCGCGCCTGCCCGCCGCTGGAGCGCTGGCTGCAGCGCGCGGCGGCCGCGCACGTGTGGTCGCTGGAGCAGCGGCTGTATGGGGACGACACGCTCCAGGCGCCCGGGCGCCAGCGGCTGGAGCGCGAGTTGCGCCAGCTGCACTCGCTGGCGCGGCCGCTGTGGGAGAACTGGCTCCGCGCCACGCCAGCCTGGCGCCATGACCAGTTCGACACCCTCGTGCGCGCATGGCTGGACGCGCCGATCGACTGGGACGAGCAGCCCTGGTTTGCGCCCGGCTGGCGCCGCCCGCGCGGGCTGGCCGAGGCGGGCACGCTGGTGGCCAGCCTGGACCCGCGGGTGCGCCACTTCCTGGGGCTGCCGCTGGTGCGCTTGAAGGTGGGCGGCTGCTCGGTCCTAGGGGCCAAGCTCGAGGGCGCGCCGGCGCAGGCCAGCGGCTGGGCCGAGCAGATCGGCCTGCCGTGGCGGTTCGCCCCCATGCAGGCCCAGTCGCGGCCCAAGACCAGGACCGCGGCCAAGGCCACGACCGGGGCCGAGGAGGCCGAGGCCAAGGCAACCAAACAGGCCGAGACAGCCAAGGAGGCCGAGACCAACGCAGCCGATGAGGCCCGCGCGAAGGAGACCGCCGCCCAGGTCGAACTGGGGGCGGCGGGGTCTGGCGAATCGGCCGCGCGCGGCGCCTGATTGACGCGCTACTGCTCTTGCGGGCGGGCAGCCGAGCGGGCGAGGGCTTCGGCGAACCGCGCCTTGAGCTGCTCCATGCCCACGGATGCCGCGGCCGGCGGCGCAGGCGAGCGGCTCGCGGGCGGCTCAGGCGGCAATTCGCCCCGGCCCAGCCCCCACGCCTGGCGCTCCAGGCGGATCAGCTGCAGCAGCTTGCGCACCAGGCGGGCGAGCTGGGTGGCTTGGGCGGGCAGGCTCACTCGCTTGAGCAGTGCGGCGCGCCGGCGGCCATTGGGGTCGCCGGCGGTGGCGGCGCGGATCTGCGCCTGCAGCTCCAGGCGATGCTGGGCGGCCTCGTGCAGCTGGGCCAACTGCGCCTGCAGCTCCGCGCGCTGCCGCGCCAGGGCGGTTCGCTGCGCCTGCAGGACTTGCGCCTGCGTGGGGTCGTCGGCGGCGGAGGAGGGTGGCGCGGCTGGCATGGCGCTGTGATCAGAGCACGCCTTGGCCCCTTGTTGCAATCGACATCTGGGCGCGTGGCGCGCTGACAACCACGGCGCTGGCGCGCAGCGGCCGACGTCATGACCGCGGCCGGACCGAGGGCAGGAATGCGGCCGGGCGTGCCGCAGGGGGCGTTTGGGTACAGAGATCGTGCACTTGCTGCCAGCAAAGACCGTGGCCGATTGAAGCCCGCATTTTTCGGGCTTCCCAGTTCCGCAGTCTCTGTGCGACGGCAGCAATGGGGTCGGAAGTAGACATCGTGGACTCCGCGCCTGTCGCCATAGGCGTCCGCTCTCGCCCAGTGGAAAACGATTACATGGCGCGTGAGCCGAATCGAGTTGCCCTGAACGGGTCCGCCGCGGCCCGAGCCAGGAGACGTGACGCTGGAGAAAGTACTAAATCAAGATCTGTTTGAGAGGATGCGGAGGGTGTTGACAGCAGGGGGTTCGCAGTGCATAGTCCAGAAAACGTTTTCTGAACTCAGGAGATCCCATGGGTACCCGAATGAGGTTGGCAACACTCCCCACGCAGCCGACCATGAACGAAAACCATCGTCTGGTGCGCACCGTCTTCCGGCGGGCCGACCTGCTGGCGAGCAGCGTGCTCGCGGTGGAGCAGTCGACGTATTTCGCCGGTGGAAAGTCACCGGTCCACGCGGAAGGCGACTCCGAGGAGGTGATCTACTTCCGGCGCGGCCGCGGCAAGGTCCTTCGCGGCGCCGATTACGTGGAAGTCGGCCCCGGCTCGGCGGTGACGATCCCGGGCGGCATGGCGCACCACGTAGTGAACACCGGCGAGGACGTGCTCGAGCACATCCTGATCAGCGCCGATCTCTCCAAGCCCGCGCCTCGCGCGAAAACCTTGCCCGACACGGGCGACTACCTGGTCCATCCCGGGATGGACGGACTGCAGAGGCTGGCCTGCCGCAAGTTCACTGTGGCCGCTGGTGAGCAGTCGCCGTCGTGGACCCACGACGACCGGGAAGTCATCTACGCAATTTCCGGCGGCTTCGCCATCGTGCACGTTGGCCTGCCGGGTGGTGAGTACGAGTGGCAGTACGCCATGGATGGCTCCAACTGCTTCTGGCTGCCCCCGGGGCGGCCCCATTTCTTCCGCAACGTCGGTGACAGCCCGCTGAGCCTGGTCGCGCTGCTGTGCCTGTCCGACGCGCCGCCCCTGTGAACCTGACGGAGCCTGTCCAATGCTGATCAAGGAAGTGACGGCGGTCGCCGTCTCGGTGCCGCTGCAGATCGTCACCAGCATGTCCAGCCGCACGGTGCATGCCCGTGAATACGTGATCGTCACCATCAAGGACAAGGACGGGAGCACCGGCACCGGATACACCTACGCCGGCACCACGGGCGCGCGCGCGGTCCGCGACAACGTCCTGCATTCGCTGGTGCCGGTGCTGCGAGGGCGGCCGATCCACGATATCGAGGGTGCCTGGAAGGACATGTATCAGGAGGCCCTGCTGATCGGGCGGCGCGGCGCGGTTCTGCGCGCGATGTCGGCGATCGACATCGCGTTGTTCGACTTGGTCTCGCGCAAGGCCGGCCTGCCGCTTGCCAAGTTCCTGGGCGGCTGGAAGGACAAGGTCCCGGCCTATGCGTCCGGCGGCTACTACCGCGCGGGTGATCCGTTCGAACAACTCGAACGCGAAATCCGCGGCAACCAGGCGCTGGGTTTCACCGACCACAAGATCAAGGTAGGCGGCCGGACCGTGCGTGAGGATGCCGCCCGCGTGAAGCTGGCACGAGAGCTGGTCGGACCCGAGGGGCGGCTCTGCCTCGACGCCAACAACGCCTACCGCCACGCAGCCGAGGCGATCGAAGCGGGTCGCGCCTTCGAGCGTGCTGCCGGCCCGCTGGGTCTGTGGTGGTTCGAGGAGCCGCTGTCGCCGGAGGACGTGGCCGGCCACGCCCGGGTCGCGGCGGCACTGGAAACGCCTGTCGCCACCGGCGAAATCCACCAGACCCGATGGGATTTCCGGGCCCTGATGGAACAGGGTTCCGCAGCGATCGTCCAGGCGGATGCGGCCGTGGTGGGTGGCATCAGCGAGTGGCGCCGGATCGCAGCCCTGTGCGCCTCGTTCGACGTGCCCATGGCGCCGCACTGGCACCACAACCTGCACGTTCACTTGGCTGCCTGCACGCCCAACTGCATGGTGGTCGAGCACTTCGACCTGGCCAAGGACGTATTCAACTTCGAGCGGCTGCTGACTCCCGCCTCGCGGGCGCGGCCCGAAGGCGGTTGCCTGGCGGTGCCGGACGTGCCGGGCCTCGGAGTCGAGTTCGATGCGCAGGCGGTCGAGCAATTCAGGCTTGCGTGAGGCGAACCGGCATGTATCACGACCTGCACGGCAAGGTGGCCATGGTCACCGGCAGCGCCCAGGGGATAGGCCGGGGCATCGCCCAGCGGCTGGCAGGCGAGGGCTGCAAGCTGGTGCTCAACGACATCGCCGAGGATGCTCTGGCACTGACGGCCGGCGAGCTGAGGGAGCAGGGGGCGCAGGTGCTGTCGATCGTTGCCGACGTGGGCAGTCGCGCGCAGGTGGCGGCGATGTTCGCGCAGGCCGAAGCCTGGCAGGGCGGTGTCGATGTGCTGGTGAACAACGCGGGCTGGTCCGTGCCGGTGTCCCACCTGCTGGAGATGACCGAGTCGCACTGGGACGACGTCCTGCGCACCAACCTCAAGAGCATGTTCCTGTGCACCCAGATCGCCGCACGGTCTATGGTGGAGGCCGGTCGCGACGGCTCCATCGTCTGCCTCAGCTCGTTCGGCGCCACCCGGGCGCATCGGGCGATGGCTGCCTACGACGCCTCAAAGGGTGGGGTGGAGGGCTTCACCCGGGCGGCCGCGCTCGACCTGGCGCCGTTCGGCGTGCGCGTCAATGCGATCGGCCCCGGTGCGATCCACACCGAATTCTTCGAGCACGAGGGCGTGAAAGGCCAGAAGCAGCGCGCCCGACCGGTGCCGCTGGGACGGGTCGGGCAGGTCCAGGACATCGCGAGCGGCGCGGCATTCCTGGCCTCGTCCGAGGCCTCGTACATTACCGGCCAGGTGCTCTACATTGACGGGGGTATGCACGCCCAACTGCGTCCGCCGGAGATGGACAGGCCCTTGCCCGATTCGCTCGGACGATTCCGCCGCGCAGACCACGCCCACCTGCAAGACCAATGAAGTCCAGCAGCCCCCTAGCCAAGCTGCCAGAGCCCGTGGGCATCCGCGAGATCGCCCGCGAAAGCGGCGTCTCCATTGCCACCGTGTCGCGCGTGCTGCAGGGCAATGCCCGCGTCTCGGGCGACCTCAAGGCGAAGGTGGAGGAGGTGGTGCGCCGGCTGAACTATCGCCCGAACTTCTCGGCCCGCGCATTGCGGATGCAGAAGTCGAACACGGTCGGTGTTGTGGTGCCTCACATTGGCAACGCCCACTTCAGCGATGCGGTGCGGGCGATCCAGGACGTCGCCAGCAACGAGGGCTACACGGCGCTGATCGTCAACTCGGACGGTGAGCAGGAACAGGAGCTGGCGGCCCTGCGGACGCTGCAGGCGCGGCAGGTCGACGGCATCATCCTGGTTTCGGCCTCCCCGACCGGTACCAAGGCCCTGGCCTCCACCATCGACCGGGGCGTTCCGGTGCTCGCCATGGACCGTGCCATCCGCGGCGCCGACGTCGACCAAGTCCTGGTGAACACGCGCGCGGGGACCTGCGAGGCCGTGCTGCACCTGGCGGCCAACGGCTGCAGCCGCATTGCGCTGTTGGCCGGGCCCTCCGGGCTGTGGACCGCCTCCGAGAAGTTCAAGGGCTACCTGGAGGGCTTGAAGGAGGCGAAGCTCGAGTTCGACCCGGACCTGGTGCTGCCGGGCGACTACAGCTTTGACAGCGGCGAGAACCAGGCCCTGGCCCTGCTCGACCTCAGGCCACGACCGGACGGACTGATCGTCGCCAACAACCTGATGACGCTCGGGGCGATGCGGGTCTTCCTGCGCCACGGCGTCGACATGCCGGGCGAGCTCGCGCTGGTGGGCTACGACGACGCGCTCTGGACCGATGTGGTCCGGCCGGCCGTTACCGTGGTCTCCCAGCCGACCTACGAGCTGGGTGCGTCCTCGATCCGGACACTCCTCGCCCGTCTCGCCAACCGCTCGGCCGAGCCGAAGCGGGTCGTGCTGGACACGCGCCTGATTGTGCGCGAGTCCAGCGCGCGCGGACCTGCAAAACCCTGAACCTGCATGAACGAGGTGATGCTCCGCATTTGAATGAAAACGTTTTCTTACATTGGAAGCGCTCCCCCTCACCCACTAGAACCCACCATGTCCGACTCCCATCCCTTCGCCAACCTCCTCGTCAGTCCGCGCGCCGGCAAGCCCCGCATCGCCGGCTCCACCTGGATCACGCTGTTCGGCGAGGGTCCCCGGCAGCTCGAGGTCCTGCTGGAGACCTCCAGCGAGTTCATCGACCGCGCCAAGCTGGCCTACGGCTCGGCACTGCTGGCCAAGCCGGCGCTCCTGAAGACCATCACCGGCATGCTGCGTGAGCGCGGCATCGAGCCCTACCCGGGCGGGACGATCCTGGAGATGGCGATCCGTCTGGGCCAGGTGCCGGCCTTCTACGACTGGGCCCAGGAGATGGGTTTCACCGGCATCGAGATCTGCGACGGCGTGGTGGAGATGACGCGCGAGGAGCGCTCGGGCTACATCCGCCTGGGCGTCGAGCGCGGCCTGAATGTCACCACCGTCGTGCAGGAGGCGATCCGCAAACCGGTGATCGAGATCGTCCCGCTGAACGACCGGATCGCGCGCGCCAAGGCCGACTTCGAGGCCGGCGCCAGCCAGGCCCACTTCATCTACCAGGCCATGGCCCGGGGCGAGACCCCGGCCGACGTCGTCGGCCCGATCAAGTTCGAGCAGGTCAAGCGGGTGATCGCCGAGATCGGCAGCGAGCGCATGGTGTGCGAAGCGCTGTCGGCGGACGACCAGCTGAAGTACCTGCGCGTCTTCGGCCCGGACATCAGCCTGGGCCACATCGATCCGCGCACGGTCGTGCAGCTGGAGGCGCAGCGCCGCCGCCTCGGCTACGAGACGTTCTGGTCGGCCGTGTGGGGTCGCCCGCACTGGAGCTGAGCGTCCCATGTTCAACCCCTTCGGTCCCGTCGAGCGCATCCCTGCCAGGGTGTGGTCGCGCATGCCGGCCAAGTACCGGCTGGGCCGGCGCAGCGCCTGGGCCGACGCCAATCGCGGCGGCGAGGTGCTGGACTGCTTCCTGGAG
>Ga0196972_1000092_pt1 | contig 71775 bp, 58 predicted proteins | sample S1v_2013CmetaG_FD_148618 | JGI IMG/M metagenome (GOLD analysis project Ga0196972, IMG submission 148618) | Soil microbial communities from Anza Borrego desert, Southern California, United States - S1+v_20-13C | ecosystem: Environmental > Terrestrial > Soil > Desert | place: USA: California...
ACGTTTTCCGTTTTCGGTTTTCGGTTTGCCGTTGGGTATCCTCAAGTTATAGGGAAATCGACCCTTTTGAACGGGGGGATACTTTGTTACTCAGGTTCCCAACGGCAAACCGAAAACCGAAAACGGAAAACGTTATTTTGCTTGCATCACGACCGCCTGGTAGGCCTTCATCACCACCTTGTCCGCATGTTGTTCGCAATCTTTATAATTATTGATCAATATTTCTTCATCGTGCCGGAATGTGCCCGGGATGCGGTATTCGACAGTTTCTTTTGAGAAATTTAATAATACAAGGAATCGCTCATCGCCCAGCGTGCGGGTGTATGCGTAAATCTGTTTGTGCTCACGGTCAAGCAGGTGATAATGCCCGTAGAGTAAAACCGGGTGTTGCTTTCTCACCTTTGCCATGCGCCGGAAATAGTTAAGTATTGAATCGGGGTCATTGTCCTGCGCCTCCATATTATACTCTTTATAGTTTGGATTGACCTTTAACCATGGCGTGCCGGTTGTAAAGCCCGCATTCTCTGATGCGTCCCATTGAAAAGGGGTGCGGCTATTATCCCTGGCTGCGTCTTTCTGTCCCTCAAGAAAATACTTGAGATCGCCGCCTTTCGCTTTAATGTTCTTGTACATGTTGATCGTCTCTATATCGCGGTAATCTGTGATCTTTTCAAACCGGATATTGCTCATTCCAATTTCATCGCCATTATAAAATATGGGAGTAGCGTGCATTGTAAATAAAAAGGTGATGAGCATTTTTGCGGAATTGCTTTTGTGCTCAGGACTATCATTACCCCAGCGGCTGATCATGCGAGGCTGATCATGGTTGCCCAGGTAGATCGTGCCCCAGCCTTTTTTTGCGAAAGCATCGTTCCACTTCGTATACAGTTCTTTGAACTCTACCAAATCGAAACCATTTTTATCCACTTGTTTGAATTCTCCTTTTTTGTAGCCTATTCCCATGCCTTCAAAATGGTAGAGCATGTTCAATTCTTTTCGCTCCGGGTCAACAAACTTGTGCGCTTCCGCGGGCGTGATTCCAGGTCCTTCAGCTACTGTCATTACATCATAATGCTGGAGGACCTCGGTGTACATTTCTTTCAGGTAATCATGAATTTCATCACGCGATGCGTAATAACACGACCATTCACCATACTTCTCAGTTATTACTTTCTCTTCTATTACGGGATATTCGCAATCTTTAGCAATAAAGGTTATCGCATCCATTCTAAATCCGTCAACACCTTTTTCAAACCAGAAGCGCATCATATCATAAATCTCCCTGCGCACTTCCGGATTCTCCCATTTGAGGTCAGGCTGCTTTACTGAAAAAATATGGAGATAATAAGAGCGGGTTTTCCTGTCATACTTCCATGCGCTGCCTTTTTCATCAAAGAAGCTGGAGCGAAATGGGGGCTTTCCTTTTTCAGAAGGCCACCAATGATAGTAGTCGCGGTAAGGATTGCGCCTGCTGCTTCGGGATTGCTTAAACCATTCATGCTCGTCACTGGTATGATTAACCACGAGGTCCATTATCAAACGCATTTTCCGTTGATGAATACCTTCCAGCAATTCATCAAAATCTTCCATCGTTCCAAATTCCGTCATGATGTTGCGATAGTCACTGATATCATATCCATTGTCATCGTTGGGTGAAGAATACACCGGATTGAGCCAGATAATGTCCACCCCCAGGCTTTCGATATAATCAAGCCTGGAAATAATTCCCCTCAAATCCCCAATTCCATCCCCGTCACTATCCATAAAGCTCCTGGGATAAACCTGATACACTATTGCTTCCTTCCACCATTTCTTATTGGGAATGTCTTCGTACTTCATTGCAGGTATTTTTTGTTTAGGTTAACAAAAATCCTGCCCTTAATCTGACAGGTCCCCGAACATTGATCATCGATCCAGGGTCAACGGTTCGGGGGTCATGAATGTATGACTAGCTGACTAGCAGATGAAAAACAAATTGGCAATGGGCAAAAGTTATCAGCAACCTGTTAGGCCAACATCAATCATCAATTATCGATCATCCATCATCGATCAAGCGTGCGGGGAAACCGAAAACTTAATAATATTTTTTTTCAATCAGAAAATTCTTCAAATAAACATCAATGCCTTCTTCTAATGAATAGAATTCCCTGCTATACCCCGCCTGCCGAAGTTTGCTCATGTCAGCCTCTGTGAAGTATTGGTATTTATCGCGAATGTCCTCCGGGGTGTCAATGTATTCGATGTTCGGTTTTTTTCCTGTAGATTGAAAAATCGCATTCACCAGGTCATTAAATGAGCGGGCCTTGCCTGTGCCAAGGTTATACAATCCGCTCAATGGATTTTTTCCATTCTTTGTTGCTTCCTGCATGAACCAGTAACTGACGCTGACCACATCATCAGCGTAAATAAAATCGCGGAGCTGTTCTCCATCGCCAAAATCAGTGCGATGAGATCTGAACAATTTCACTTTACCAGTAGCCATTACCTGGTTGAAAGAATGGAATACAACGCTGGCCATTCTTCCTTTGTGATATTCATTGGGGCCAAATACATTGAAAAACTTTAACCCTGCCCAGAAAGGAGGTTGAGTACTTTGTGAGATAGCCCATTTATCAAATTCGTTCTTGGAAACACCATATGGATTCAATGGCTTAAGCTGATCGAGGATAGCATGTGAATCTGAATAACCTAATTCACCTGCCCCATAAGTAGCTGCAGAAGATGCATAGACCAGGGGTACTTGTTGCTCGGTGCAATACTTCCATATTTTTTTTGAGTATTCCACGTTTAGTCTCTCGTGAACAGAATAGTCAAACTCAGTTGTATCGGTCCTGGCACCAAGGTGAAAAACGAAATCGATCTTTACCGGATTTTCCAATAACCACTGGAAAAGCTCATCACGCTCAACTCTTCCATAGATTTTTTTATCGATGAAATTGGGAGCTTTTTCCTTTTTACCAAAATCATCAACTATGATGATGTTATGGTAACCTTTTCGGTTAAGATAACCCGTCATGCAACTGCCTATGAAACCGGCTGCACCGGTTACCATGATGACTGAATTCCTGTCCATAGTTTATCAGGTCTATAGTGCCATTAGCGCTGAGCCTGCTGATTCTTTTGAAAGATAGCTTTCAATGGCGGTGTCATATGATTCTTTCCACCAGTCAATCGTACCCCAGAATTCTCCATCCACCATCATCTCCCCTGTTGAAACCACGCCCACTTTTTCAAATGGAAAATCACCCAGAAGTTTTTCAAATGCATTAACTTTTTCCAGTTCTACTGATACCACTACCCTGCCCTGGCCTTCGCCAAACAGCCAGGCATCTTTCCGGCAACCCTGGTTACAAAGAATGGAAAAGCCTAGTTCATTTTCAAAACCACTCTCGCATAATGTCACAAACATTCCACCATCACTCACATCGTGGGCTGATAAGATCATTCCTTTTTCAATTAATGACAGCAACATATTTTGCAGCCTGAATTCTTCATCGAGATTGAAATAAGGAGCGGGAGAATATTTTACACCCAATACCTTTTCCAGGTACTGGGAACTATTGACGTCGTCAGTAGATTTTCCCAGAACATAGATCACGTCACCGGGATTTCTGAAATTAAGGGTCATTTTCTGGTCAATGTCTTCCAAAAGGCCAACCATGCCGATGGTAGGAGTTGGATAAACGGGTCCGTCAGGATTCTGGTTATAGAAACTCACATTACCGCCAGTGACGGGTGTTTCAAACTTCCTGCAGGCTTCTCCCATTCCCCTGATGGCATGTACAAATTGATAATAAACTTCGGGATCATACGGATTGCCGAAGTTGAGGCAATTGGTAACTCCTAATGGCAAGCCTCCACTGCAGGCAATATTCCTGGCTGCTTCACTCACCGCAATCATTGCTCCTATGTAAGGGTCAGCATACACATAGCGGCTATTGCAATCAACCGTCACTGCAAGCCCTTTCTGAGTGCCTTTTACCGCCACTACTGCAGCATCAGAAGGAGCATTGGTAGATGAATTAGCGGTTCCCACCATGCTGTCATATTGAGTAAATATCCATCTCTTTGAGGCGATGGAAGGAATGCGGATGATCTCTTCGGCTACGGCTTTAAGATCAGCCGGGGCAGTAATGGATGCGGCATCAAATTCATTTATCTTTTTAAAATATCCCGGCTCACGATATTCACGGTCATATTGAGGCGCACCCCCACCCAACACCAATTCATTTGCCGGCAGTTCAGCTTCCACTATTCCGTTCATATAAAAACGAAGGATCCCATCATCAGTTACTTCACCAATCACGGCACAGGGAAGGTCCCATCTGGTAAAAACTGCTTCCACTTCTTTTTCACGACCTTTTTCTGCAACCAATAACATACGCTCCTGGCTTTCACTCAGGAGCAACTCCCATGCTTTCATGTTTTCCTGCCTGGCCGGCACTTTGTCAAGATCGATGCGCATTCCAACGCCGCCCTTTGCACTCATTTCACTTGTTGAACAAATAATGCCTGCAGCTCCCATGTCCTGCATGCCCACTACGGCGCCGGTTTGTATTACCTCCAGGCAGGCTTCCAGCAATTTCTTTTCCTGGAAAGGATCTCCCACTTGCACCGCGGGCAGGTCCTGTGCACTTTCTTCTGTAATATCCGCAGAGGCAAATGAAGCTCCGCCAATGCCATCTTTGCCCGTGGCGCTACCAACAAACATCACCGGGTTGCCAGCGCCCAGTGCGGTGGCTGACACGGTTTCTCCTTCTTTGACTATACCCACACTCATTGCATTCACTAACGGATTGGTGTGATAGCATTCATCGAAATATATTTCACCCGCAACGGTAGGCACACCGAAACAGTTTCCATAATGGCCAATGCCATGTACCACGCCGGCAAGCAGATGCTGCGTTTTATCTTCTTCTATATTTCCAAAGCGCAAGGAGTTCAACGCTGCGATGGGGCGTGCACCCATGGTAAAGATGTCGCGGTGTATGCCTCCCACCCCAGTGGCGGCACCCTGGAATGGTTCGATGGCTGAAGGATGATTATGGGATTCGATTTTAAAAACAACGCCGAGGCCATCACCGATATCCATTAATCCCGCATTTTCTTCACCGGCCTTTACTAACATTCTTCCACCTTCGCGGGGCAAGGTCTTTAACCACTTGATGGAATTCTTGTAGCTGCAATGTTCACTCCACATGGCTGAAAAGGCGCATAGTTCAGTGAAATTCGGCATGCGGCCCAATTTCTGTTGAATAAGTTCAAACTCTTCATCTGTGAGGCGTAACTGCCGGGCTGTTTTGAGGGTAATTTCCATTTGACAAAACTAAGGGATTAAAACGTTCTCCCTTCGATTGGCAACCGTTTTCCCCGACTGCGGTAGGGCAGGCGGGGAAAACGTCTGGGCGTTCGCCGGGAAAACCTTAGTCGGGATATTTTAATACTTTGCAACTTAAAACTAACTAATTGGCCTACCTCCTTTTTGTTCCTTATCTTTTATTCTTTGCCTGGCTAATAACAAAGATTAAGTTCTTTTCGCGGTCTGGTTTGAATTCTTCCCAACTGGTGATTTTATTTTTCCTGAAAGTAATGGCTGGTATCTTTTATGGGTGGATGGGTACTTATTACGGCAGTATGGCGCAAATGGTTGATACCTGGCAATTGCATGAGTATGGTCTTTATGAGTACCGTCTGTTGGGTAATGATCCTCAAACCTATTTCACCAATATCTTTCATAATCCCTATGAAGATGGCCTGAAGAATTTCTTTGGATCCACCAATTCATATTGGAACGATCTGAAGGCAAATATGTTTGTAAAAATGCTTTCCGTGTTTAATATCTTAAGCATGGGGCAATACTACATCAATGTGATCTTCTATGCGTTCCTCAGTTTTTTTGGGCCGATAGCTTTCTTCCGGGTGATGAATGATGTGTTTCCCGGCAGGAAATTAATAATATTACTAGCCACCTTCCTGGTGCCTTCTTTTTTATACTGGACAAGTGGAATTCACAAGGAAGGTTTGTTGTTCGCAGGCCTTTCCCTCATCATTTACCACATGTACTTTGGATGGAAGAATGGATACAGGTTCAAGAATTGGATAGGAATCATAGGAGGGCTGCTACTTCTCATGATATTCAGAAATTTCCTGGTAGTATTAGTGGTGCCAGCCATTATTGCATGGTTCGTTTCACAAAAATTTAAACCACACGGGTTGACCGTTTTTACCATCTTGTATTTATTCTTTGGCGTACTTTTCTTCGCGGGAAAACATATTCATCCAAGGCTTGACTTTCCACAGGCCGTAGTGGATAAGCAGCAGGCATTTTTAACCTTGCAACCAGGCAATTCAACGGTTCCTATTACAGAACTGCAACCTACCCTGGGGAGTTTCATTGGCAATACTCCGCAGGCAATCAGTTTAACTGTAATAAGGCCTTATCCAAGCGATGTGAATCACCTGCTCTCCCTGGCCGCCTGCTTTGAAATAAACCTGTTGCTATTATTCTTTCTTGTTTTTCTTTTTTTCAGGAAAACCGGAAATACTTCCCGGAATACAATCTATTGCCTGCTATTTATTTCCATCAGCATTTTGCTGGCCATCGGGTTTAGCGTTAATAACCTGGGAGCCATCGTTCGCTATCGTAGCCTCGTCATTCCTCTTTTGATTGTACCGATGGCTGCACAAATTGACTGGCAGCGCCTGGCAGGGTTGTTTTCTAAAATAACAAATAAAAATAATATGTCAATTTCCTGAGGATTTGCATGATTTTTTAAGTTTCAAAGCCAATTTTCTAAAAATTTTTTCACAGATTATCCCATTTTTTGCCTTCAACCTCAAAAAAAGTTGGAGAAAATGTATCAATGCCGTTCTTTTGTGAAAAAACAATATATGTCCCTTCGCTTCACTGCATTAAATAATCTTTGTTCAGGACCAGGCGCCCGGCCTGAAGTTTCAACCAAGATCACGGCCATCTTTGGAAGTAATGTTTTTACGCTAAAGGTTGCCCGGGAGTACCTGAGCGATGAAGCCTATAAGAGCCTGGCTGGCTCCATTAAAACGAGTCAGAAGATTGACCGTGCCATGGCCAACCAAATAGCGAGTGGTATTCGTGCCTGGGCGGAAAGCAAGGGCGTTTCTCATTTCACACACTGGTTTCAACCCCTTACCGGAACTACCGCGGAAAAGCATGATTCGTTTTTCACCATTAAAAGTGATGGAACGCCTATTGAGCAATTTGAAGGTGATTCATTGATTCAGCAGGAGCCTGATGCATCATCATTTCCAAGTGGAGGCTTGCGCGCTACGTTTGAGGCCCGGGGATACACGGCCTGGGATCCTTCTTCACCGGCATTTATTATGGAGATAGGCTTGGGTAAAACGCTTTGCATACCCACCATATTTGTTTCATATACCGGCGAGTCGCTTGACTATAAAGCTCCATTGTTGAAAGCGCTCGAGTCATTGAACAAATCAGCTGTTGATGTTTGCAATTATTTTGACAAGAACGTTAGTCGTGTTACCGCTACGCTGGGTTGGGAGCAGGAATATTTTATAGTGGATGAAGGATTGTTTAATGCAAGACCTGACCTGGTGATGACGGGTAGAACAGTATTTGGTCAAAGCTCAGCCAAGAACCAGCAACTGGAAGATCATTATTTTGGTTCTATTCCTGAAAGGATCTATGCTTACATGCGCGATTTTGAAACAGAAGCTTATAAATTAGGCATACCACTTCGTACGCGCCACAATGAAGTAGCTCCTGCACAGTTTGAGTGTGCACCGATATTTGAAGAGGTGAGTGTTGCAGTTGACCACAATTCATTGCTCATGGATATTATGGACCGCGTAGCGCGCCGACACAAATTGCGCGTGCTGTTACACGAAAAACCATTTGCCGGTATCAATGGAAGTGGCAAGCACAATAACTGGAGCATGGCCACTGATACCGGGGTGAATCTATTGGCACCAGGTAAGACGCCGAAGACCAACCTGATGTTCCTTACGTTTTTTGTAAACACTATTAAAGCCGTGCATGATTATGCAGATGTGCTACGGGCTTCAATAGCCTCCGCACCAAATGATCATCGCCTGGGGGCAAATGAAGCACCTCCTGCTATCATTTCTGTTTTCATTGGACAGTACCTGAGCAAAGTGTTGAATGATGTAAAAGAAAGAGTAGGCGATAAATTTGATGAGCAGGATGAAAGCATGCTGAAAATTGATATTCACAGGAGTATTCCTGAATTGCTGCTGGATAATACTGACAGGAACCGCACTTCTCCATTCGCTTTTACCGGTAACAAGTTCGAGTTTCGCGCGGTAGGTTCTACGGCCAACTGTGCTAATCCTATGACGGTGCTGAATACAATCATGGCGGAAACGCTCAAGAATTTCAAGAAGGATGTAGATGCACTGATTGATAAAGGCGACAAGAAAGAGATTGCCATCATGCACGTCATTCGGGAGTACATTGTAGCAAGTGAAAAAATTCTATTTGAAGGTGACGGGTATAGCGCTGCATGGGAAAAAGAAGCTGAAAAAAGGGGCCTGCCAAATGTAAAGACCACGCCGCTTGCGCTTGATGCGATGGTTACTGACAAGGCCAAGAAGCTTTTCGAAAGCAATAATGTTTACACACATGCGGAACTAGAAGCGAGGCATGAAATAGAATTAGAGAAGTACATCAAGAAAGTGCAGATTGAAAGCCGCATTATGGGTGAACTTACAACCAGCCACATACTGCCTCCCGCAATCCGCTACCAGAATTTGCTTGCAAAGAATATCAGGGGATTAAAGGAAGCGGGATTGCCAGAAACATCATATAGCAACCAGATACAGATACTTGACAAGATTTCTGAGCATATTAATAAGGCGAGCGATCTTGTAGAAAAAATGATTGAAACCCGGAAGAAGTGTAATAATCTTTCAGATACACGTGAGAAAGCCATCGCATACCAGGCTGAAGTAAAAGATAAATTCTTTGATGAGATCAGGTATCATGCTGATAAGCTGGAACTGTTAGTAGATGATAAGGAGTGGTATTTGCCTAAATTCAGGGAGCTTCTCTTTCTTCGATAGGATTCATCAATTTGAAATTTGAAGATTCGAAAATTTGGAAATGCGGCTACTCCATTTCTAAGTATCCAACCATTTTCAAATTCTCCAATCTTCAAATTTTCAACTTATCGGTATCTCTACATGAAACGTGGTTCCTCTTCCCTTTTCAGTTTCAAACCAGATCCTTCCCTTTGCCTGCTCTACGATGCCTTTGCACATGGCCAGGCCGAGGCCGGTGCCTGATGACTTGGTTGTGAAGTTGGGTACGAAGATGCGGGACTGCGTTTCAGGGGCGATCCCTTCCCCGTTATCAGTCACACTCACGCGAATCATTCCGTCAATGATTTGTTCATTCACCTGTATCCTGCATTTTTTTTCAGGACATGCTTCAATGGCATTTGCAAAAAGATTGGTGAAAAGACGATTCATTTGTGTGCGGTCAGCTTCCACTTCTATTCGCTGGTTAAGAGGCTGCCAGATTATTTCAACATTCTCATTGGGTTGAAATAACTCACGTAATGAAGCCAGTACGTTATGCAGGTCAAACCGCTCAACGTTAGTATTGCCAATGTTCGCGAATTGGGAGAAGTCAGCGGCAATTTTGGCCAGGTGATCAATTTGCTCTACAAGGGTTGTGGCCACATTGCTGGAAAGTTCTTTTACGTTAGGCTGGTTGCTGTCAATTGATTTTTGAAGATACTGGATGCTCAGTTTCATTGGCGTGAGTGGGTTCTTAATCTCATGCGCAACCTGCCTGGCCATTTCCCTCCAGGCGCCTTCCCTTTCGGTTTTGGCCAGGGCGGCGGCACTTTCCTCCAATTTGTTAACCATCTTATTGTATTCCTTTACCAACTCTCCTATTTCATCATTTCGGTTCCATGATATTTCTTCATTTAACCGGCCGAGATTTACGTCACGCATCTTATCGCTGATCAGGGAGAATGAACGTGTGATCCTGTTAGTGATGAATAATGCAATGAGACCTGCTATGAGAAAGATGAAGGCATTGAGGTTGATAACGGTAACAATGAAATTGGAAATCTCCTGGTTTAGTTCCTGCTGGGATGCAAAATAGGGAATGCTTAAATAAGCATACACTTCCCCATTGTCATCCTGCACCGGTGCATAGATGCTTAGATAGGAAAAATTGGCGATCCGTTCATCCTGCACGTGCTGAACTTTGCTGAGGCGGTCGAGATGGAAATAGGCGGTTGGATCCATTTTACTACTTAACACACCTTCTGTATACACGGTAGGGTCAGAAGAAACCTTCAGGTCACCGTTTAGGTCATACACGTTCACGTCAACGCCATGAATGTCTGACACCTCATCTACAAGATCCTGGAGTCCCCGGTAAGCAACAGAATCATACACTCTGATTACATCATCAAATGTATGATGCGCGCCCATTTCCTTTTTCATTTCATTTACCATTATTCGCATGGTCCTGCTAAGCTTATCGCTATTTGACCTGTGGTAGCGGCTAATGAAAAATGAAATAGTGGCTATGCCAATCACGAGGAAGGAAAAGATACTAATGAAGATAATCGTGCTATGAACCTGCGAGCGGATATTGATTTGCATTAAACGCCTGAAACCTTTCCAGTTGTAACCTGTTTTCAGTATAAGTGAAATCAACTGTACAATCGTCACCAGGAAGAGGAAAGAACAGAAAATGTAAGAAAACAAGGTGATGCTTTCTATTATTGTATCCCGCTTTCTTACCATTACCACCACTTTTTGGTTCCCGGCACGATACCAAAGTTCATCGTAATCGCCGTTTATTCTTCGCTCAAACTCATCTTTTGGCACCTGGCTTTCGGTCAGTTTAGTAGGAAATGGATATTTATTGGAAAGTACGTTTAGTCTTCTGCCATTATAAACCGCGTATGAATAAATGGGTGAATTTTCGGGATCATTCTTTGCATGTTCCTTGAATAGTACGGGAAAAAGAGCATCGCTACTATACTTTTTAGGATTTGATACCATGAAGAATGTTCCGAGCTGACGCCCGGAGGCAGTATCCATTATTTCCCGTTGGGTGATATAGGTAAACTTATCAAAGGAGGTTCCATAAAAATAAAGGTCCTCTGTATTGGTTGGCTTTGCCTGTGCGGTGACGATCATTCGCAATGCTTCATAGGCTGTTCCATCATCATTATATAGAGGGGTACCCAGTGAATCATAAACATACAGCTTGGTATCGTACTTCCTGAGATAGGTCTTGTAACTACCATTGATGATGCTGTCCCTGATTTCAATGGACCTGAGACTATCCTGGAAACGATAGAAATTATTAAACAAAAAATCGTTATCGAGATATTTCGTAACGATGCTCATGAGTGTTTCGCTGGAAGGATCCGTTTCCACTGATAACTTTTCAGCATATGTCTTTCTCTTTGCCCATTCTGCTTTCTTATTTTCAGTAAGCATAATGGTGCAAATGGAAACGGAGAAAACAAATATCCAGAAGAGAATACCGGCGATATTGATCCGAATATTATAGAGTATGAGGCCTTTGCGATTGATGAGCCAGGTGTAAAGCAAAAGCCAGCAAAGCACCGGAATATAAAACAGCACGGTGGAATCACCTGACTTAATCGTAAGAAAGACCAGGCCTGCAAAACCAATGGCGAAGTAAATGGGCAATGTGTTTTCCCTGAACAATGGAAAGATTATACGGAACAACAGCTGGGTGAAATAATAATAGGATAATGAAAGTACGGCCAGGACCAGGAAACCAATGGCAGTATAGATAGTCAGGCTAAAGGCATCAGTAACATCGAATGAAATTTTTGAATCAGCCACTATACTTCGAATAACCGAAGAGAGTATAAATGTGGAATAGATGAGCAGGCAGAGAGAAATGATACCTGTTGCCCACCTGGCCCAGGGACGAAGGCGCATGCCGATCTCATCAAGGTGTTGTACTTTGGACCAGGTGAACAAGACGAACCAGCAGAAAAAAACAGAATTGACGAGCAGGTCGCCCAGGGAACGCTGAATCACGGTGGAGCCATAAATTGTGGGGTCAAACAGTTCAAATTGACGCAAATGCAACAGGTCAGGAAAGATATAAGTAATAACACGGAGGAAAAACAGGCTAACACCCAGAAAAACGATGCCGTGCCACACTCTTCGATTCCGGGAAAGGGATTCAGCTGTAAGGTGGATCAGGATCAACAAGAACGCTATACCACCTAATCGCAATAACAAGGTAAGGCCGCTGTTATATGGAACTGCTCCTGATGCCTTTCTTTCCAGAAAGAAAAGGGAGGTGCCGTTGAGGGATTTGACCTCGTAGGGTGTGTTATTCTTACTAATGCTTACTCTTGCATCGGCAGTTTCGCTCCATAAAAACTCCTCCGGCAGATTCTGTGTATCGAGAAAGAAATCAGTTTGAATGAGGATCATCGCGTAGGCGACGATGGTGCGTTGTCCGTCCTGGATCAGCCGCTTGATGACGACGTACGACCCGTTCATCAGGTCCATGAATCGTTCAAAGTTTCCATCCGTGTATGTTTCGCGTGGAGGCAGTACAAGTTGAGTACTCCAGAAGTTGAGAGCGAGTATTCCCTGACGGTCGACGGTATACAGGAAAATGCCGTATTTACTTGCTACCACTGATTCAAACTCTTCTATGGTTTCATTATTCTCCACCAGTTTGCGTAGCAAAACTGTATCCTTAACAAATATTTCGAAATCCCGCTGATATGAATGGATATAATCCTCGGCAAGCCGTACCTCAACCCCGACTGATGATTTATTAGTGTAAATGGTATTGAAAACAAAGGAAAGGAGGAATAATACCACCGCGGTGACTAACAATCCGATCTTCCAGAAAAAACTATTTCGTAATCGTGGCTTCACTACTGACCCTGTTGTTTAATGCTGTTCCAGATGGCATCCATTTCTTCAAGACTCATGTCATCGAGCTTTTTTCCCTGGTTCAGGGCTTCTTTTTCCATCTGAGTAAAGCGGTGGATGAATTTTTTATTGGTTCGCTCGAGTGCATTTTCGGCATCCACCTGCAAAAACCGTGCATAATTGATCAATGAGAACACCAGGTCACCAAACTCGTCCTCTATCTTCTCCCGGAGACCCTCCCGGATGGCTTCATTTAGTTCACGAGTTTCTTCTTCTACCTTCTCCCACACCTGTTCCTTGTTTTGCCATTCAAAGCCAACCTGTTTTGCTTTTTCCTGGAGTCGCATCGCTTTTACCATAGCCGGCAAGGCCTTTGGAACGCCACTCAACACGGAGGTCTTACCTTCCCGCAGTTTAAGATTTTCCCAGTTCCTTTTCACATCTTCTTCATCATTTACTTTTACATCACCATAAATATGGGGATGGCGGGAAACTAGTTTTTCAGAAATGCCGGAAATAACATCTGTAAGAGTAAACTGTCCCTGTTCGGTTCCTATTTTGGCATAGAACAAAACATGGAGCAGGATGTCACCCAATTCTTCCCGGATCCCCTGCCAGTCTGAATCAGAGATCGCATCTACCAACTCGTATGTTTCTTCAATGGTCATTTGCCTGAGAGAATGGATGGTCTGCTTCCTGTCCCATGGGCATTTCTCACGTAAATCATCCATTATCGAAACCAATCGTTCAAATGCTTGCGTAGAATCAACTCCCATATCTTTTTAATTTTAAATCTGGAAAATGGAAAAAAGGAAAAAGATGGCCAATAGAATAAGCAGCACAGTAAGACCTGCGATATTCAACAATAAGAACTTGATAAAGGTTTTAAATGCTCCCTGCCCGTAAAATTTTTTTAGCCCCATATATAGATATATGGGTAAGGCAATAAATGTAATCGCCGTCAGGAAGTTCCAGATGGCCCAGCCTGTCAGGTCTTCAAACCGTTGCCAGAGGAATGCAAACAGAAGAAGGATGAAGCTCAGAATGTAATGATGAACAGAGAATATCCCATGGTCTGCATAGTAAAATTCTTTACGCCGAACATAAAGCAGTTTAAGGATGAGAGCGAAGAATGGAAGTGAAATAAAGAGCAGGTATGGAAGTTTGTGGAGTATGTAATCACTGATCTTTTGCATGGATGCTACTGCATCATGCTTGTATTTTTCATTTACTTCAATTGCCCGCTTGTTCCATAACCTGGCCAGCCAGCCATCCCTCTCGGAGGCCTTTATGCTTTGTTGAATAGAGTCGTACTGCTTTTGGTCCTTATAGGTTCCATTGATAGTGCCAACAATCACGAAGTCATCTGAATATGGTAATAAAGTTGAAGGCTTTACCTGAATGGAAGTATCAGTAAGCAGGGCAATTCTTTTTTTGATTTTGGGATCACCGGGAGCTTTTTCGAGTTTTGCTTTGTCGATGGCTAATGCAGAATCGCGTTGTGCGTGTGTAAATACATCGTCGCCGGTCACGCTGAAAGTATCTTTAGGGTTCAGCATGGAGAAAAATATGAGGAAAAAGGCGGCGGAGGTAAAGACATACATCCTGATGGGATTGAGATACCGGGCTCTCCTTCCCCGCATGTATTCTTTTGAAAGAAAGCCGGGGCGGAAAAGGAGAAATTTTACCGTATCGAAGAACTTACTATCGAAATGGGTGATGTCGTAAAAAAAATGGATGACCAGGTTTTTGAAGCTTTCTCTTGTGACAACATTTTCCTGTCCACAGAAATGACAAAACCGGCCATGAACTGTAGTTCCGCAATTGAGGCAGTTCTTATCCTTTCTTTCAGGTGCGTGGGACAAACTAAAATTTTCTTAAAAATAAGGACAAATATGCAACACAGGGGTTGTTTTTCGTTCAGGAACAATTCGATTACTTTTGCTGCAACAATATCTTCCAATGAAAAAAAATCTTGTACTTCTTGCCTGTCTTGTCTCTCTTTTATCACATTCTCAATATTATTACCAGGATGTAGTTGGTGTAGCAGATTTACAGAGGCGCATGAGCAGTTATGTGTCAGCGGGAGTAAAGTCAGCCACTGCGACAGGTTATGATGCACGAGGAGCAAAGACCACAGATTTTAATGAATGGCAGGAGGTACTGAATGACGGTAGGATGCTGAAGATCACCAGCCGAAATGGACAAGCTGTGAGCCGTCAATATTATTCATTTGACGATGCAGGAAGGTTAAAAAGCCTTCGCGATTCATCAAAAGATATCGAGACCCGCACTGACTACGAGTATGGTTCCAGTAACAGATTAGAGAAAGTAAAAATAACAGTGACTGATTCCATGCAGGAATTCAATAAGAACGAAGAAAGATTTTATCATTATAATAATGCAGGAAAACTGTTGAAAATGGTTCGAGTGGTGAACGGGGTGGATACGTCAGCGTATGATTTCTTATTGGACGAGTCAGGAAATGTTTCGGAAGAGAAATTGTATAGGATCACTAACAGTGCAGATCCTGTATATTATTATTATGATGACGCCAACCGTTTGACGGACATTGTGCGTTACAACAAGCGGTTGAAGAGGTTACTGCCTGATGTGATGTTTGAATATGATGATGAAGGCAGGGTAATACAGCGAATTACAATAGTTTCAACGATTCAACCCGACTATCTTACGTGGCGATACATATTTGATGAAAAAGGTTTGAAGACGAAGGAAGCGATGTTTAATAAGGATAAGGTTTTACAGGGAAGGATTGAATATAATTACCGGTTTGAATAAAAATGGGGTTTACTTTTCTTAAGACTGGGCTGACACGGCGGGCATTTAAACTTTAGAACCTTCTGCTACCGGCAAAGTCGATTACGCCGCGCCGCCGTGCCACTGCGGGATTTTTTACTGAGTTTTAGCAGCCATCGATCCAGAGAAAAAAATTTCTCGCCTCGACGCAGCGGCGCGGAGGGTTCTTGCTGGTCGGTTAGTTCATGAGAGGTAAAGGGATGGTTTGCATGGCGGGTACGGCGACAGGCGGACACGGTGTGCTTTTAAACTTTAGATTACTCAACTATCGCCAAATGCGATTGCGCCGCGCCGCCGTGCCACTGCGGGATTTTTTACTGAATTTTAGCAGCCATCAATCCAGAGAAAAAAATTTCTCACGGCGACGCAGCGGCGCGGAGGGTTCTTGCTGGTCGGTTAGTTCATGAGAGGTAAAGGGATGGTTTGCATGGCGGGTACGGCGACAGGCGGACACGGTGTGCTTTTAAACTTTAGATTCCTCAACTATCGCCAAATGCGTTTATGCCGTGTCGGGGCGGCGCGGAGGGTTCATTCCGGTAGGTTTGTTCATGATACCCTAAACAGGGATGTTTTGCACGGCGGGTAGGGCGACACGGCGGGCGGGCTTTTAAAACTTTAAATTCCTCTGCTATCGCCAAAGGCTTTTGCAATGGATGGTTTATTAATATGAGCAGATCAGCATTCTAGTCGGCAATTCGATATGCCTGTGCTGATTAAACTTAAATACATTCTCCCGCCGGGGAGTAGTTTTAAATAGTAGATAGAAATTGATTTTTTTGCTAAGCGTTTGTTTTTCTGGATTAAGCATTTAATCTTTTTCTATTAGTTTTCACAGGGAGTTTTCAAAAGGGGATGAAAAATTGTTAACCTTCACCTGACGCGGCTTTCCCCGCCCGCGGGGCCCTCCCTCCCCCGCCTTCCAACCTTCCAATTTTTTTGCCTTGGGCAATGACCGGCCTGGACGCCTTTAGCATCATTTTTAACCTGTCAAATCCCTCCCTTTCCCCGGCAACCGGCTGTTCAGCTATAAAAATTCATCTCGCTCAATTTTAGGACCCCAATAATTGATCAAAACACAAATCTCCATTTTGATGAAACCAAAACCTTGGGGAAAAAACGATTATTAGCGTTTTTTTTCTCCGGGATTTATCCGAAATAAACCCGATAAGAGACCTCCCCTTCTCACTATAAACTTTTTGATCTCCTCGCCGCGATGTTAAACCAGGGGAATTGAAATCACCAGCATTTCCCATTCTTTTCACTCCTAATTCGATTTCAAAAACCCGTATATTTGCACCCCACAAAAGCCCGGGTGGCGAAATTGGTAGACGCACTACCTTGAGGTGGTAGCGCCGGAAACGGTGTGCTGGTTCGAATCCAGTCTCGGGCACACTTAAAACAACTCTCTCGATGAGTTGTTTTTTTTTGCACTACATATGGAGGTTGTCAATTAAACAAATGCCCCGGACCCGGGTACACTCAAATCGACTCATTTGCCACAACTACCCATAATAAACCCCGGATTTACTCCTTTTCCCCAATCTACATAATGTGTAAATTCGTTCTCAGGAATGCCCTTAATTCCCTTTAACTATTTCAGGTAGAATAATTGCTGTATATACAATAAAGGAAACAGTGATATGAGCCCGTATAGCCCCTCAGTTTTGGTAGTGGATGATGATGTTGACCTTTGTCATCTTTTATCAGCTATGCTGGTAGGTAAAGACCTTAAGATCCAGATCGCCGGATCACTCAGGGAAGCGGAAGAAATCCTTCACAAGACTAAACCCGCTCTAATCTTTCTCGATAATAACCTTCCTGATGGACAAGGCATCCATTTCATTCGGCGCTTACGTGGCGCAAATCCTGAAATAAAAATTGTAATGATGACTGCTGACCCAACAGATGAAATGAAGGTGAAAGCCCTGGAAGAAGGATGCATCTATTACCTCGACAAGCCGTTTAGCTACATGGCCGTAACCGAGTTAGTGGATGAGGCACTGGCGAGAAATGTGTGACGGATGACCAATACCCGATCATCGATATTCGAGCTTTCCTGGTTCTTAAAGCCCTTGCCCATTTCGTGTTCGCCAAACTAGTCAGCTCCTAAGCAAGTCAGCCAGTCAGCTTTCTACCCAAACCCCAAGTCAGGCTTAATCCTCAATAATCTTTGCCGATACCAGGGAATTAAACGTTGGACCGCCGAGACTTCCCGAGAAATTCACTTCGCAAAATGTAAGATGCAGCTTTCCATTTACATGCGACACATATAATTGACCAGGATGAGGCTGCCAGAATATACTGGATGCCACAATTGTTACTCGCACTTTTCCCTGCAAAAAGTCACCACCAATACCGATCATATCATAAGAACCTTCAGCCGGCATTGCGCTTCCGGGGAATTCAATGGTTACATCCCCATTAGAACCAAAAGCTTCTACTTTGTAGTTGGTGCCCACCGTTGTTGTAATCACGTTGACCGGACCATCGCCGATACCAGCCGTATGAAACGTAAACGTATTATCATCCGGATCGCATGGCGCTACCGGAATCGTCTCCACTTCAATCGTAAAGCTGCAATCAGAAGTACCTGCTGTTAATGGGAAAACTGTCTCACCCAGTTGTACAGGTGTGCCAGATCCGTGCAGTGTGATAGTGTGTGGCCCCGTGGTTGTAAATGTTCCTGAACCCTGGAAACTCATTCCATTCAGGGTAGGAGTAGTAATAGACCAGTTGCCTTCCGTTTCTACATACACGTCAACCAGGATTTGGTGTGATGGCCCCAATAGAGAATCGCGAATATAACTTCCTTCAATTTCCCCTTCGCATTCGCCGGCAAAGTCCTGGAGAAAATATACGGCGTTACCGCCGCCTCCACCGCCTCCACCGCCACCGCCACCGCCTCCCCCACCTGAAGGAGTGATGTCACAGGGATTATGCTGCCCGATTAATGCAGTAATCTGGCCATTTGTAATATTGATGGTTCCTCCACCAAGCGGGTCAGTAAGCGATGCAGTGAATGTTCCTGAAATTTCAGTGGTATTGATGGTAGTGACTGCAAACGAAAATGAAGTGGCTGTAGATGACATATAGGTTGATCCATCTTCCATTGTCAGCATGATGGTTGCTCCATTGGCCGGAGTGTAGGTCATGGGGCTAAACGTTCCGCCCGGTGACACAAGAAGAATGACAAAGGTGTTTCCTGAAGTATCCGTTCCTTCTATCGTCAATGAATTTATACCACCAACATTTTGATAATACGCCGAATCAATACACCCGCCAAAATCCGTATTGGCAACGAATGACCATCTTGGCTCGCCAATTTCTTCATTATTAAAATCAGGGGGAGTATCTACTTCCTGCTGGCAGCCAGCAATAAAAAGAAAGAGAAATGAACAAAGGATAAGATTAAGTCTCATCAGGCAGTCTTTTAGGCTGACAAGATAAATAAAAAACGTTTTCGGTTTTTAGTTTTCCGTAGAACCGGCAAATCGAATGCCTAGCAGTGAAGTGTTATTGGGCTCAGGTAAGCCAACCCAAAACCCTGTCTGCGGCAGGCAGGAGAAGGCTATTTAAGTAAAATCCTAAAGGTTGTCCCTTTCCCCGTTTCCGAATGTTTAACAAAAATTTGTCCTTTGTGATATTGGTTTATGATCCTGCGGGATAGGCTTAGCCCCAGTCCCCATCCTCTTCGTTTGGTAGTGAAACCCGGTTTGAAGACCTTTGCTGCATTGGCTTTACTGATACCTTTCCCGGTATCAGTAACGTCAATTAGTATTTCATCTTTTTCCTTCCTGATACTTATCGTTATTGAACCTTTTCCCTCCATGGCGTCAAGGGCATTTTTCAAAAGGTTTTCAATTACCCAGTCGAACAGGGGTGGTGATATCCGTGCCATAATCATTTCCGCTCCAAAGGTGTTGATGGTAAAATTTATCTTTCCAGGCGCACGTTTGCGGATATAATCCACCATATTGCTAATCTGTTTCACAATGTCAGTCTCTTCCAATTGTGGTGTACTTCCTATTTTACCAAACCTGTCAGAGACCAGCCTTAACCGGTCCACATCTTTCCCCAGCTCCTGCACAATTTTTTCATCTACTTCGCTTTCGCGCAGCATTTCCACCCAACCTTCAAGTGAAGAAACTGGAGTTCCCAGCTGGTGAGCGGTTTCCTTTGCCATTCCGGCCCAAACCTGGTTTTGAACCGAGCGATAACTACTCTTAAGCGCCGTAATGGTGACAATTATAAAAAGGCCAATTATCATCAATTGCACAATTGGATAATAACGAACCTCATTCAACAGCGCAGTATGCCCAAAATAATACCTGTTCACCTTGGTAGAATCAAACGGGTCCTGGTAAATAATGGGATCATTGATTGACTTTAATTTCTTTAACCTTTTTTGCAGGTATCCCGGCTCATTGATCGCCCTGGCTGAATCAATATTCACATAAAAAGTTATGCTGTCTTTTTCATTTGTTTCAATGATCGGTATGTCGTTATTATTCTTTATAATTCGAAATGGCAAAGCGATGTCTTCAATACTGGGGTTTAAAATGGCTTTACTGGCTTCTACCCATAGCTCTACCTTTTGCCGTTCTTCCCGTGCAATTTTTCGAGCGAGGTATTGTGAATAAAAGATTGTACCACTGACGATCAGGATGGCAATCATAGCAAGACCCGTCCGCCAGTTTAAGATTTGTTGAAACATTATCCGAATTTAATAAGGATCAAACGGCTTCCCTTATTTTTGATCAAATATATTCATTCAACCTGATGGGATCGTTCAAAATAGCAGTGGTGATACTTAACTGGAATGGCAAGCGTTATCTTGAGCGGTTTCTTCCTTCAGTGGTTTCAGCAAACCCTGCAGATTCAGAGATCATTGTGGTTGACAACGGTTCAACTGATGATTCTGTTGACTTTCTGCAAAAGAAATTTCCCTCATTGAGGCTTATTTGTTTCCCCGAGAATCTTGGATTCGCGGGAGGTTATAATCAAGCGCTGAAACAAGTGGAAGCGCCCTACTATGTTTTACTGAATTCAGATGTAGAAGTGCATCCCGGGTGGATTGAACCGATGGCTGAATTGCTTGACCACAACTCTTCCATTGGTGCATGCCAGCCCAAGGTTTTAAGTTTTGAAAACAGAAAACTTTTTGAGTACTCAGGGGCCGCAGGGGGATGGCTTGACAAATATGGCTATCCTTTTGCCAAAGGCCGGATTTTTGACATATGTGAAGAGGACAAAGGGCAGTATGATCAGGTGGAAGAGATATTTTGGGCAAGTGGAGCCGCATTGTTTATTCGCTCATCTGTATTTCATAATGCGGGTGGATTTGATGAATATTTCTTCGCGCACCAGGAAGAGATTGATCTGTGTTGGAGAATACAATTAGCAGGGCACAAGATCTATTCCTGCCCCACGTCAGTGGTCTATCATGTGGGGGGTGGAACGCTGCCGAGGGGAAATACAAAAAAGACCTATCTAAATTTCCGGAATAATAAGATCATGCTCTCGAAAAACCTGCCCCTGGCGGAGCGACTTTGGGTGATGCCCGTAAGAAATTTACTGGACGCTATTTCAGCATGGAAAGGTTTGTTAAACGGCGATGGAGGCTATTTCATAGCCATTGTGCGCGCTCATTTGGCGTTCTTCAAATGGCTGTTATTTTTCCGGCACAAAAGCGTATTTCCCGCCCACAGGAAGGGTGCGCTTTCAGGACGCCTGAACCGGAATATAGCCTGGCTGCATTTCGTGAAAAGGAAAAAGACGTTTTCTGAAATTGTAGACAAAGGAGACTGATTATTTACAGGTATACCTTATTTTTGCAACACAAAATTTTGACATGAACCATAACCAGGAATACCAGGAAGAATTACAAAAGGTCCAGGATCGCGATTTTACACATAACTGGGTTTCATCTTCAGCATTTTTGTTTTACCTGCAGGTAGCCTGTGTGGTAGCCCTGATACTCGGCGGTTGTTATTCTTTGTATAATCACAGGTATGACAGGCCCCAGGTTAGCGTACCCGAAAGCAGTTTATACACCCCGGTATATAAATAATCAACGAAATTATTTTTTCAAAAAAGGGAATGCCTTATTTTTGCAGCCCTTTAGTTCTTTTGAACCGGGAAACCGGAATTGCGGAAGTAGCTCATTTGGTAGAGCACGACCTTGCCAAGGTCGGGGTGGCCGGTTCGAGCCCGGTCTTCCGCTCCAGTCCTCTTGCCGTGTAGGCGGAGGATTTTTTTTTAATCGCCCCGGTGGTGGAATTGGTAGACACGCCGGACTTAAAATCCTGTGAGCAGCAATGCTCGTGCCGGTTCAACTCCGGCCCGGGGTACCAAAGCAATCGAAAGATTGCTTTTTTCTTTTTGAGCAATGGGCAATTGATGTTCAGAATGGTATATAAATTGACAAGTTGGCTTGTCTACCTGTCTCCCAGTAAATGGATTCTTTAACTCATATCGTTCTCGGTGCCTGCATTGGCGATGCCATTGCTTCCAAAAAATTGGGTAAAAAAGCGATGATCATTGGTGCACTTGCACAAAGCACACCTGATATTGATTTCATTACCACTTTTTGGCTGTCTGATACCAAAGATATCCTCGCACACCGGGGCATCACTCATTCCATCATCTTCGCCATTGGTGCCACTTTCGTTCTTGCCTTACTTGGTCGTTATATTTTTCGGCGCTCACAACTATCTTTCAGGCATTGGATACTCATCTTTGGCATCAATCTCTTCACCCATCTTTTAATTGATTCATTTAATGCTTACGGAATCGGCTGGTTTGAGCCCTTTTCTCCTTACAGGGTATCATTCCACTTACTATTTGTTGCTGATCCACTGTTCTCGATATGGCCATTCATTGCATTCCTCGCGCTTTTGGTGATTCGCATTCATCATCCTGCGAGAAACGCCTGGCGAACCTTTGGAATTGGTTTTAGCTTTCTTTATCTGTGCTTCGCTATTACCGGAAAATTGATCGTTAATTCAGCCGTAAACCGCAACCTTGCTGCTAAAGGACTGGAAAAAGAAAAATTCTTCACCACTCCCACCCCATTCAATGCGTTGCTTTGGTTCGTAGTAGCGCAAGACAAAGAAGGCTACCAGGTAGGATACCGGTCCATCTTCGATAGCAAGCCTGAAATGGAATTTACCTATTTCCCCCGAAATGATTATTTATTGGATAGCGTATTGAATCGCGAAGAAGTGAACGACATGCGCATATTTGCAAATGAATACTACACGGTGGAGAAAAAAAATGATACAACCATCTTTAACGTGCTAAGGTTTGGCCAGGTGGTGGGCTGGTACAACCCACGAGAGAAATTTGCTTTCTATTTTTACATGGACAGGCCGGGTTCAAATGAATTAATGGCGCAACGGGGAAGATTTGAAAAATGGAATGGCGAAACACTTTCTGCATTCATTAGAAGGATGAAAGGCAATTGATCAATGTGCCGGCGGATGCTTATGTTCATGTTCTTCATCCGTCATTACCTTGGAAAACTCGGCTGCTATTTCACTGATCACCGCTGCCAGGCCGGGACCTTTGATCTTTAGCAAATTCTTCACGGCAGTGACGCCTTCAATAGACGCTACCAGTTCTTCTGCCTTATGTAATGCATCTTTATCCGCCACAGTACCCAGGAGCGTCACGGTACCTTTTGAAACTTTAATCCGGATGTCAGTGGCATCCCAAAGCACCACATGATCCAGTTTTTCATGGATCATGTGCCGCAACTTCTTCGCGCCAACTTTTGGCTTATTAGTTTCTTCCGATCCCATAACCCAATTTACAAAACTATTACCGTTTTCCCTGCCTGTGGCGGGCAGGGGTTTTCGGCTTTCCGTTTCGTTCGCCGTTTCCCGTTCAGTTTCCGCTAGGGAAAGAGTCCGTGTTTACCCAAAAAAAACAGCTCTTTTCCGCTTCCAGGTTCCCAACGGAAAACCGAAAACGGAAAACGTTAATGCGCCTGGTCGTCTTCACCCGGAGAATCCAACAAATTCAAATCCACTGAATCCATTCCCGCGATGCCTTCTATTGATCCCCTCACGTGAGCCGCATTTAATAATACCTTTTCTAATTGTTTTTCCCGCTGCTTCCAGAGTTTTTCCATGGCATCCCGCTCTTTTTGTATTGATAGCTTCATGCTCATGAATCCTTCACGAATTGCCTTCCACTGTTCTGCAAACTCATTACTTGTGAGATAGTCATAGAGAAGATGCATTTTATCACCCCTGTTCTCATTGTTCTTTGCAGCTCCATACACGCGAATGACACCGTCACGCAATACACCCGCCAAAGCTTTCACCTCTTCGAATGAACAAATCCAAACGCCATCCCTGATCCCGAAACAATCCATCTCCTTTGGCATCGTCTTGGTAACGATCACCGCTATGTCAGCACCCAGGCTACGCATGTCAGCCTTCAGCTTTTCAATCCAGTCTGATGAAAAGTCTTTCGTTCGCTTACTTTCATATATGATCCTTCCACACTCCTGCCCAAAGTTGTTTCTCACTGTTTGAATGCAATCAGCTCCTCTCACGCCTTTCCCCACTTCACTGATCATATCAAATGGGAATGCTGTTTTTAACAATTCTTCAAGTGCCAGTTCCTGCACCTCGCCCTGCATTTGGGTAGATCCTTGTTCCGCCTTGCGACGCATTTCGTCTGCTAACTTCTTTTGATCTTCTAATTGTTTCTCCAATTCCTTCAATCGCAATTGAAATTCATTTTCACGGGCTGCCACCTTTTCTTCTTCGATCTTGCGCAGGTCTTCTGAAAGCTTTGCACGCTCCTCCTGCAATTTCTTTTGAACGGTAATGTCCAACTCTTCCTCCTTATTTTTCAAATCCTGCTGCATGCGGAGAAATTCGAGTTCCTTTTTGCGCGCCTCCTTTAATTTTTCTTCGTTGTCTTTATTGTTCTGCTCTAATAAACGCAACTTTAAATCAAACTCATTGCTAATATTCTTTCTTACGGCTTCTTCCGTGGTTTGGAGTATTCGCTTACGCTCTTCCTCCATTTTCAGATTAAACTCATCCGTCTTCTTTTTTTGCCATTCGGCGGCTTTTGAACGTAATTCTTTCTCCACTTCTTCACGAATAGCTTCATTTGGTTCGAAAACATTGCCGCATTGGGGGCATTTGATATCGGTAGGCATTGTACAAAAATACAAAGGGATTACCTTTTTATAGTTCCCGGTTTTCCTGCCCGGGGCGGGCAGGGGTTTTCCGTTTTCCGTTTTGTTCGCCGTCTGCCCGTTGCCGTTCAGACCCCGATTATCAGGGAGGATTAAAACTGAGGAAAAAGGGGAGGAAATGGAGAAGAAAGGAAACCGAACGGAACACGCGTGCCCGCCACAAGCTGGGAAAACTGAAAACAGTCCACAACCCTGAAAAGCACTATTGCCGATTATAAAATAAATTTCCGATTAATAAGTCGCCGTTTCACCTTTGCCAAAATTGAAAATTAGTGATGCGGTTTATCACAATTGTACTATTCCTCCATATCACAATATTGACTGTTGCTCAGCAGGGAACGATCAAAGGAATTGTTGCTGATTCAGAAACTAAAACCCCCATCGAGGGCGCAACCGTACTCACCGGAACGAACCAGGCTGACAATACGGATGCATATGGGGGTTTCATGATCACGGGATTACAACCCGGCAATTATGAATTGGTAGCATCTCACATAGGATACCGCACTGAAATACTTCCTGTAGAGGTAAAAGAGAACCTGGTGACTACGTTATTGGTGAACCTCAAAACCAGTCGGCCTTCTCTTTCTGAGGTCAGGTTGAACAGCCGAAAATCATTTGGAGGAAATATCCTGGGGCAGGTTGACATCATCTTGCGCCCGGTGAACAATTCGCAGGACATACTTCGAATTGTACCCGGAATTTTTATCGCGCAACATGCTGGCGGAGGAAAAGCCGAACAAATATTTTTACGCGGATTCGATATCGATCATGGTACTGACATTCAATTAAGCGCTGATGGCATGCCGGTAAATATGGTAAGCCACGCCCACGGCCAGGGGTATGCTGATCTCCATTTCATAATACCCGAAACCATTGAAAAGATCAATTTCGATTTTGGTCCCTACAATACGGAAAAAGGAAACCTTGCCACGGCAGGATTCGTAGATTTTGAATCGAAAGACTTCCTGAAAGAAAACTTGGTGAAACTGGAAGTTGCCGAATTTAATACCAGGCGGGTGGTAGGCTTAGCAAAACTCTTTAACCGTGAAACCCATGAAAGCAGGCAGCAGGTTTACCTCGCTTCCGAATATTTTGCGAGTGACAATTATTTTGAAAGCCCCCAAAATTTTCATCGATTCAATCTTTTAGCCAAGTACAGCGCGTGGTTTGGCAACCAGACCCAGCTCACCATTTCAGCTTCCGCGTTTGACAGTAAATGGGACGCATCAGGACAAATTCCGGAAAGAGCGGTAAAGAGTGGAATGATAGGCAGATTTGGCTACATTGATAATACTGAAGGCGGAAACACAGGCCGGTATAATGTTAACTTCAAACTTTCCACTCTTGGAAAGACGAACTGGAAGACCACAAACCAGCTTTATTTCAGCAAATACATTTTTAACCTTTATTCCAATTTTACTTTTTTTCTTAGCGACCCCGTCAATGGCGACCAGATAAACCAGGAAGAAAACCGGAATATTTTCGGCTATACCGGAAGCACGCAAAAAACCTGGTTGATCGGGAACCGGAAAGCGGTCACCCAGTTCGGTGCCGGGTTTAGAATCGATCATATAAATGACATCGCACTTTCGCATACTGTAAAAAGGACATTCCTTCATGCAATGCAATCAGGTGACATACGTGAAGGAAACGAATGGGTGTATGCGGACCAGCATATCGATTTAAGCCATAAGTTTTCCTTACAAGCGGGACTTCGTTTTGATCATTTTGATTTCGCTTATCGAAACAAACTATTAGGTGAAAGGGAATTTACCCGGAGGTCGGGCAATGTGTTATCTCCTAAATTGAATCTTGCCTTTAGCCCTTCTTCAAAAGTGAAATTATCCGTGAATAATGGCATTGGATTCCATTCGAATGACTCACGGGTAATTCTTGATAATACTGCGCGCGAGGTTTTGCCAAAGACATTTGGAACTGACCTGGGAATCATGCTAAAACCATCAAAGGACATTGTAGTAAAGACCACCTTCTGGCATCTCTATTCTCAACAGGAATTTGTATATGTGGGTGACGCGGGAATTGTGGAACCCGGTGGCGCGACTCGCAGACTGGGAACGGAAATTTCCGCAAGGTACCAGGTCAATAAATGGCTATTCGCTGATGTAGATGTAAACCTGACCATCGCAAGATCCCTTGATGTACCCAAAGGCGAAGACCAAGTGCCCCTGGCCGCCGCATTTACCTCCATTGGGGGATTGACAGCCAGAACGGGAAATGGATTCTCAGGGTCTGTGAGATATCGCTACCTGGGCGACAGGCCGGCTAATGAAAGGAATACGGTCACCGCTTCAGGATACTTCCTCGCTGATGTGGTATTGCATTATAGTTGGAAAAAATTAATCTTTAGTGCAACACTGGAAAATATTTTCAACACGGAATGGAACGAAGCACAGTTTGACACGGAATCAAGATTGTTTGATGAACCTGCGCCTGTGTCAGAAATACATTACACTCCCGGAAGACCGCGTTATTTTAAAGTGGAAGTTTCCCTCAGATTTTAATAACTGTTTATTAGCCTACCTGCACCGTGCGGGACAAGTTGTTCTCCATTTTCCTTAGGGTTCGCAGCTTGACCCGCACAATGGTTGTAATATCTTATTTTGCCGAGTAAGGAAATTTCTTCGCCGCGTTTTTCATTAATGCATCAACTAACTTACTGGTTGAAGAGCCAACAGAACCCGAAGCCTCGTAATCATACTTCCATAAAAGGTCACCCGATTGGGCATCATGAATATTAATAGTGGTTTCCACTTTATTTGTATTGCCCCAGGCACCAAAGATGATTCCTACAGCCACAGCCGCACCTTCTGACATTGGCTTTTCTAACCGCGACCTGTTTTGCAAAACTGCGTCAACACCCAATAGCTTCGCTATTTCTGACCTGTCTTTCGAGGCCAGGTCTTCATAGGTGATCCCGGCATCTTTTAATAGAGCATTGGTTCGGTTCACATCCTGGAATGCAACCGTGTAGTCAAACTTTCCCGAGCGCCTGAGGAACCAGCTGTACATTTTATCCTGGATATCATATCCGGTTTTCTCCGCCATGTCAGCCAATTGTTTGGCCGTCAGGTTTTTTGTTTGATTTGGGCGAAGTTGCATGGTGACATCAGCAGGAAGGATCGCTACTTTCTTATGCGTTGCCAACGCTGCGTCAAATTGCGATGACTTATATATTTTGGGCCCGCAGGAGACTAAAATAAATAAGAAAGAGAGTGAGGTTAGGTATATTTTTTTCATAACGGAAATTTTTTTTACAAGAATAATACTTGTATTCATTCAACGAATTACCCAAAAGTTAAAGGGAAAATAAAATGGTGAAAGTGTGAATTGAGAATAGTGGAGGATGAACTGGCAGTGCAGTATGAAGATGGCGGTTGAGGATTGCCGGTTGTCAGCGAACCCGTGAATGGAAGTCCCTGCCAACTCCAAATTCCAAATTCCCCGTTCCTATCCCTCTCGTCAGCTCAGCCGAGCATTGTCGGGTTCTCCAAATTCCAAAATGCAAAATCCTAACTCCTGATTCAAAATCCTAAAACCCTAACTTGCATCTAATTAGTTTTTTCACTATTCTTACCGCCAGTTTTATTCTAAGATTCAACAAGATGTTAAAGAGCCTGAAGCAAGCGTCATCGGATTTCCTTATTAGAAATTTCTCTCATCAGCCCAATGGAATTAACAAAGACTGGCTACTTTCCAAAGCTGAATTAAAGACCATTTCCATTCGTTGGCCTTCAAAGTATGAATGGGAGCATGCCCGCGATTGGGTAAACATTCTGTTGCAGGGTTTTCGCGAACAGGTAAAGGTTGAACTGGTGGAAGATATCCCACAGCCTTATAAGGGCACCATTGTTTTTCATGCTTATGTCAATGGTAAGCAGCTTGTGGTGGCGGTAGGCTATTCAGATTACACCCCGATAGATGAAGATTGCGCCCGCGAAAGTGATTTGTATTTCAAGATGCAATTCAAAAAAGGCGGTTATGGAAATCCCAGGGTTGTGCCCGGGGGTTATGTTCCCGAAGGAACAAAGATCTACCTCCAGTTGAACAAACTTCGCAAGCTCAGAGATGAAAAGAAATACATTTATGATGTATATGGAAGGTTTGGATTGAATTCAGCAAGGGAAATACGGGAACGGGCGATTAACATTTTAAACCAGCAAACACTTTTTCCTTTTGAAGGCGGAATGAAGAGTGTTTCATACACGGAGTTCTTAAAAGAAGTAGCACAATCAAAAGTTTGTATTGACTTGCCTGGTCAGGGTGACTTTTGCTTTCGGTTAATAAATTATATGGCCATTGGTACCTGTACGGTGGCCTATCCCCATGGCACTGAATTACAGGTGCCCCTGGAAAATGGGAAACACCTTGTTTATTGCAAAGCTGATTATTCTGATCTTGTTGACATATGCAGGTACTATCTCGAGCACACTGACGAACGGGAACGAATGGCCATCAATAGCCGCGAATTCTTTGACCAATATCTCCATAAACAAAATCTCGTAAGATATTATCTCAAGACGATCCATGGCTGGAAGACAAACTAATCTTTCACAATCCAGGCGAGCATTACCTGTTTAAGATCTTTGTAGTGTATGGCCAGATGGGTAGCGTTGAGCTCGAAATAACACTCAATCTCATCCGTTGAATTCCAGCTCTTCAACCGGATATGTTTTTTAAAATCAACACTTCCCAGTCCGTACCATTTATATACGGCTTCTTTCGCGCTCCAAAGAATGGTCAATTTGTCAAATTCATGCGCCTCCTGCTCCAGTGAAAAAATTTGCTGTTCCTCTCCGGTTAGAAATTTGTTCCTGATACGGCCAATTGTAGGCACCGGAATTTCAATGTCAATTCCCACATGGTTTTTAGTGCTGACGATGGCAGCGGCAAAATCACCACAGTGGGAAATCGAAAAATGAAACCTCTCATCCTCCAGAAATGGTTTGCGGGTATCAGCAACCTGGATGAGAGCGTAAGGAAAATCCGGGAAAAGAAATTGAAGCAGGAACCTGCCGGCCAGGTGCTGCACACGCTTGTGGGGGTGCGTCACTTCACGATGCACCGGCACATTTCCTTTAAAGAAATCTTCCGTCTCTTCGATCTTCCAGATACCCAATCGGGTAAATTCGTTGATTTGTTGTTGAAAAAAAACAGGCACAGATTCAATTTAAGAGTTGGTGAGCATAAAATTGGGAGCAGAATTCCTTTAGATTTGCCATCGTCTTATAAAAGTATAAAACATGATCCTAACTGACCTGAGAATATTGGAAGAAATTGAGAAAGGAACTATTAAGTTGTCGCCATACGATCGGGAAAACCTCGGAAGCAATTCTTATGATGTACACCTGGGTAAATGGCTTGCCACTTATCGCGAACACATTCTTGATGCAAAAAAGCATAACGAAATTGAATATTTTGAAATTCCTGATGATGGATTCGTGCTTTATCCTCATATATTTTATCTTGGCGTGACCGAAGAGTACACAGAAACTCACGCACATGTTCCTTTCCTTGAAGGAAAATCTTCAACCGGAAGACTGGGAATTGACATTCATGCTACGGCTGGCAAGGGAGATGTGGGTTTTTGCGGCCACTGGACGCTTGAAATATCAGTGAAGCAACCCGTGAAAGTGTACAAAGGAATGCCAATCGGGCAGTTGATATATTTTCCTGTAGAAGGAGAAATTGAAGTAAAATACAACCAGAAGAAGAATGCAAAATACAGTGACCAGCCTGACAGGCCCGTGGAAAGTATGATGTGGAAGAATCGATTCTAAAAATTGATGGCAAAAATAGATGTTTCATGATCCCCGCTTTCCGCTGCCCAAACTAGCCTGGCGCTCCACCTTTTTAACCTGGACCCTTATTAAATAAACAAAAAACCACCATATGTACCGTATGAAACTACTTTTGCTCTCCGTCTTAATATCATGCTCTTTTATCGCGGTTGCGCAGCGGCCGGGTACAATATCGAGAGAGGATTTTAGCTTACAATTTCCTGCTGACTGGACCATCGATACTGATGATCCTGACTACAACCCTGATTCATTATTTAGTCTTGACGCTCCTGATGACGCCAGCATGATAATGTTTATCATTATTGATATGGAAATTGATGAAGAAGAGATGACAAAGAACCAGGTCGAAGCCTTTTCTAATCTCGTGAAAGATGCGAAGATCACCAGGTTTGATACCTGGGGCAGGTATAAAGGAACAGGAACGATGCTTTCCGGCCTGATCATGGGTCATTACAAAGGTAACGTCAGGATTTTCGTACGTAGTACCGGCGAGCGAACGCTATTAGTGGTACAGCAATTTTATGATGTGAACTATGATGAGTTAAAGAAAGGGTTTGAGTTGATCGAGAGGAGTTTTAAATTTAAGTGAGGGGCAGGGTCGTTGTTCGATGATCGGTGGTAGATGGCCGTTTAGCAGGGATAAAGGTCGACCGGGGTCGTTCAAGAGTTCGTCCAATAACGTTCGATCCTGAATGAATCTTGAATATCCCTGAACGTGAACGGCCTTGAACGATTTGACATCAAAGACTTTCCACCCCAAACTTCTTATAGTAGGCCACCAACCAGGCCACCACCTCGTTATACGTCTGTTTGCCCGCCGGTTGATTGTTGGCCTTGAGGTAATGGCTATATCCCCACATGATCACTGGTTCTACCGGGTTCTTATACTTCCTGTAAAAATCCCTGTATTCATTAATGTCATTGACCACTTGCGGATGCAGCTTTTCCTGGAATTTATTTACCAGCGCTGTGTCACGTCTTCGAATTTCTCCGATGGCGTAGTTGTACATGTCAAAATACATGGAGTAGCGGAATTCCGTGGAAGCAAATGACCTGCACGCGAGAAACGCTACGAAATTTGCTTCATTTTCCTTGGCATAACCCAGTTGGTGAGCGATCTCATGCGTAGTCACAAATGGTTCAAGAAATCTCGGAATGGTGGTGTTCACCTGGGCCTCACCGGAGAAAGGGTTATAATATCCCTGGAAACCCAGGTAATTTCCCGCATAACTGAACAACGATGGTTTCACGGAGGGTTGCAAGTATTCCAGGAACTGGTAAGTGTTACCGGCTGACATAAACGCCTTTTTTCCTTCACTAAATAAACTCGATTTGCGATTAAGGGCTGACCGGGAACCTTCGTCAACTAATTCTGCTTCTATGTTAAGCCGTTGTTGCAACACGGTAAGGAGGGTATCGAGGTCAGCAACAGTATACGTTTTCACCTCCAGTTGCAATTGCCGGGCGATTCCCTGGCGATTGTAGTTCAATCCCCAAAGCAGGTTGAATGAAACATAAACAAACAGGAAAAAAAATATCGCTTGTTGTAATGCGGAAGCAAAATAACTCCTGTTAAGCTTTCGCTGAAAGAGCAGCCTGAAGAACCTGGCGGTACGGAATATGACCACGAGAATCAGAAAGGCATAAAAAAGATCGCCGATACTGAAGGGGATCCACCCGAATAGAGCGCGTTGCACCCTGGAAATCAGCGGATAAATGCCATTGCTGTAATTTCGCTCCACCCATCCGGGATACAGGGAAACCCATTTTATAAGTATGGCAGAAATTATTAATAGCACCCAGCTCCAGCTTTTCATTAACCGGGAAAAGAGGCGGGACAGGAATTTTTGCAAACCTCGAAATTTTAATAGTCTTCAAAATCAGGGCATTAAAACCCGGCAAAGGGCGAAAATAATCCAAAATCAGGCAGAAAATTTCACCAGATTTCCCTACCTTTGCCTCCCGAAATTTTCGGGAAAAAATGTAGCGCCATGGGACATCGCCGGGAGTTTGAAATAGCTTTTATTGGCCTTAAGCCCGGGATTCACAGGTTTGAATACGAGATAACTGATGAATTCTTTGAAAATTTCCAGCAGCAGGATTTTCTCAATTGCAAGGCAAATGTAAAGCTGGAATTGGATAAAAAGAGCAGCTTCATGCTACTCAAATTTGAAGTTGGAGGTAGCCTTGAGGTAAGTTGTGATCGATGTAATAATCACCTGCCGCTTGAATTGTGGGATGAATTCAGGATCACTGTAAAAATGGTGGAAGAACCTGAACTGATGAATGAGCAGGAAGAGGACCCGGATGTATATTATATAGGTAGTGGCGATAGTCACGTGGATGTAGCGAATTGGATTTATGAGTTTATCAATCTCAGCATCCCCATGCAGAAGACCTGTAGCTTTGAAAAGATGGATGGTCCTCATTGCAACCCGGCCGCCAGGGAGCTATTGAACAAACTTAGTACTGAAGCCGCTGAAAAGAAAGAAAACCCAATCTGGAAGGGATTGGAAAAGTTTAAGGACCTGGATAATTAAAGAAGGAACACAACATAATTTTTAGACTTATTAATATTTGAGATATGCCAAATCCGAAACGCAGACACAGCCAGCAAAGAAGTGCAAAGCGCAGGACACACTACAAAGCCACCGCAGCTACACTTACCACAGACACTACAACCGGTGAAACCCACGTTCGCCATCGTGCATATGTGAGTGAAGGCAAGTTGTATTACAATGGAAAGGTGGTTGCTGAAAAGTCGCCCATAGCCAGATAAACTTACCAGTTTTTATAAAAGGTTCTAAATTCTAAGAATACTTAATAGTAATTTTAGGATTTAGAACTTTTATTTTAATATAGCTGATGAGAATTGCCATTGACATGATGGGTGGTGACTTTGCACCCCTCGAAGCAGTAAAAGGAATTGCCGATTACCTGAATGAAGAAAATAAAGAAGCTCATCTCGTGCTAATAGGCGATCAGCCAAAAATTGAGCAACTTCTACTGGAGCATAACGTTCCACCATCCAACCGCACCATTATACACGCTGAACAGGAGATTGGTATGCACGAACACCCAACACGTGCATTAAAAGAAAAACAGAAATCTTCCATTGCCATAGGCTTTCATTTGCTGGCAAATGAAAAGGCCGATGCTTTTTTGAGTGCCGGTAACACGGGAGCAATGCTCGTTGGTACCCTCTTTAGCATTAAAGCTCTTGAAGGAGTGATTAGGCCCACTATTTCCACCATAATCCCAAAAGAAAACGGCGCAACCGGTTTGTTGCTGGATGTGGGACTAAATGCGGATTGCAAACCCGAGCAACTAAACCAGTTTGCGGTAATGGGTTCGGTATATGCCCAACTCATTTTAGGAATTGAAACACCCAGGGTCGGTTTGATAAACGTGGGTGAAGAGGAAGGAAAGGGCAACCTCCTGGCGCAGGCCAGCTATCCATTGCTCAAAGAAAACAAACACATTAATTTTATAGGAAATATTGAAGGGCGTGATATCCTGCTCGACAAGGCAGATGTAATGGTATGTGAAGGGTTTACAGGAAATATCCTGTTGAAATTCGCGGAGTCATTATATGAGATCAGCCAGGGCAAAAAAATCACGCATGAATATTTTGAACGCTTTAATTTTGAAAATTACGGCGGAACGCCTATTCTTGGTGTCGCCAAGCCCGTTGTGGTAGGCCATGGCATCTCCAGGGCAACGGCCTTTAAGAACATGATCATCGTGGCCAGGAAAATGCTGGAGAAAGATGTGCTGGGCAAGATGAAAGAAGAACTGATTAATTAACTGGCAGGGATTAACCAACCTCCTCATTCAATATCCTTCGCAATCGATATCCTTCTTTGCCTCAAATGATTACATTACTGACTTATGAAGTTGAACGTTGTATCACTCAAGAAGGAGCTGGAAAGCAGTTTCGGCAGAAGAATTAAATCTTCGCGTGACTGCATACAAATGGTGGAAGATATTTACCACAAAACAGGGGAAACGGTAAACTCTAATACACTCCGCAGGTTCTTTGGCCTGGTAAAAGCTGATTATCCCGCTTCTACCTCCACACTTACCATTCTCTCCAAATATTGCGGCTTTAATTCCATCGATGAGATTGAGCAGCTTTCAGTGGTTGAAAACCCTGAAACGGCGATCAATAAAGAAGAGATCGTTCGCTACATGGTCTCCCTTTTCAAAACCACTGACATTGGAAGCAACCTGGAAAAAGTGTTTTACCCGATAGTAGAACAGACCATAGTTTTCCTCGAAAGAAATCCCAGCATTATTGATAAGTTTCAACGTGAAATTGCACGCACCTCCACCGGGCAGACATATTATTATGAAAAGCTGGTGAATGTTGACCGATTGAATGGCTATTACGGTGACGGATTGCGCCATTACCTGCGTTGTAATAATTCAGATGAAGGAAAAATATTCGCTCATTCCATACACGTGTTCAGGCATTGGCTCACCCGCAATAACGAACAGCTGGTAAAGCATAATGAAGAACTCTCTACCGTAAGTGTTGCCTCCAATTACCCCCAGCATATTTTGGCAAGACTAATTGCCGCAAAATTGTACTTCGCTAACGTACAAGGCGAATCAATTGACAAGGTGCTTGCAGAAGCCAAAAAATACCACGGCGCCATCAAGGCGAAACGCGAAGACTCCCCATTTGCCTTTCCTGATTTTGAATTGATCATCTGCGAGGCGCTGCTGCTTACCGGCAACCTGGAAGAGGGTCATGAGTATATATGGCATGGAAAATCCTACCTCTCGGCATCGGGTCAGGACAAGAACAGCCTTTTCAACCTTTGGGAGGATTTTGCGAATTCACGCAAGACGAGTGCAAGAAAAAAGAAGAAAACGAGTGCTAACAGACAGGTATTTTATTACCCCTTCGCCAAAAAATACAGCACTATCATCAAGCTGCTGTCTGAAAATAACCGCCGGTCAACGCGTAATCAACAATTATCAGAACTGGTCAGGGAAACGGGATATAAACGCCTGCTTTCGCTCCCGGTGTGAGTTTCAGCGAAATATTTTTATTCTGAACAAAAAAGAACATAACAGGTTTTCAATTAATCTCTATTTTAGTGACTCAATTCAGTCCTTCCTATTGAAGTCCACCCTTTAACCTCGTGGTTCCAAATCTTCTGAACGATCCTTACAGTTTAATTTTCTGATTGGTGCAAAAAAGAAAGGCGTCTTTTTTAAACGGCTATTTTTTTTGACAGGCCATTATTTTCTCTAATAGGAAGAAAACATATTTATGATTTTTGGAACCAACAACAAGTTGACTACTTGTATCCTGATTGCTACGGTATTAGTTATGGGATCATGTACGAACACCAGGAAGGCGACGTATTTCTATGGGGTAAAGGACGGGCCCATTACCTCGAATACTCCTTTACCTGAATCGATCATACAACAAAATGACATTCTTACCATCAATGTCAGCAGTCTGAACCCTGAAGCTTCGATGATTTTCAATTCCCCCAATGCTTCCGGCACCTCCACCGCACCGGGAGCGCCAATAGGTTACCTGGTAAATGCGGAAGGCAACATCCAGTTTCCGATTCTTGGCAACATCAGGGCTGAAGGCCTGTCAAAGAGCCAGTTGAAGGACAAGATCGCAAAGGCGCTGGTTGACAAGGAACTGTTGCTTGACCCGATCGTAACCATTCGTTTCGCCAATTTCAGGGTTACCGTTTTGGGAGAAGTGAACGCCCCCACGGTGGTTACCATTCCCAATGAAAAAATTTCTCTTCTCGAAGCGCTGGGTCTGGCTGGAGATTTGACGATTTATGCAAAGAGGAGCAACGTCATGATCATCCGTGAGGAAAAGGACCAGAAGATTGTGGAGCGGGTAGATCTGAATTCGGCGGAATTGTTTACTTCACCCTACTACTACCTAAGATCAGGTGACATAGTATATGTGGAGCCCAATAAAACGAAGATAGCAAGTACAAGCAGAGCATTGCAATGGTTGCCTGTTGTAATGAGTGGCCTGTCTCTTGCATTAATTGCGTACCAAACCATTAATGAAAAATGAACATTCTTACCCTAAAACTTTATTATGCAACCAACTAACCAACGCTTAAAACCGGCTGCCAGGGAGCAGAAGGGGCTGTTAGCGGAGCTTGCTTTCAAGTTCCTGCCGTACTGGCCCGTGTTCCTTGTTTTCATTCCCGTATGCCTGTTCTGCGCCTGGTTTTACCTCCGTACCACCACCCCCATGTATGAAGCCACTGCGGCCATCATGATCAAGGATGAAACGAAAGGAACTTACGATCCGCAAATGATGGAAGAGCTCGATCAACTGTCAGGCAAGAAGATTATAGAGAATGAAATAGAGGTGTTACGTTCCCGAATGTTGATGACGGATGTGGCGAGAAATCTACATTTATACGCACAGTTCTTCGAAGAAGGTGATATGACGCCCAAGGCCGCCTACACAACTTCGCCTATAAAAATTGAAGTTGCCAACCCTGATGCCATTCGGCCTGTGCAGAAAGTGGAATTTCGCTTTGCCGCTAAAGACAGCCAGGTGATCATCGGCGCCAAAAAATTCCCGCTCAACCAATTCGTTGAAACTGACTATGGCCGCCTCAAGTTCGTAAAGAACAAACGGCAGACGCTTGACCCCGAAGGCCCGCTTTACTTCACGCTGAAAACTCCCCGCTCAACCGCAGGAAGCTTCATTAGCCGGTTGCAAGTGATCCCCAGTAAAGTGTCCACCGTGATCACGCTGAAAATGCTCGATCCTGTTCCTGAACAGGGTGAAGATGTATTAAATGAACTGATTACTGTTTACAACCAGGCTACCATTGCTGACAAAAAGCGCCTCGCTTCCAGCACACTCGCCTTCGTTGATGCCCGGCTGGATAGTGTGGAGCGGGAAATGCAGGAGATCGAACAAAAAGCCCAGGCATACAAATCATCCAAGGGCGCCGTTGAACTCAGTACCCAAAGCCAGATCTACATGAACACGATCAATGAAGTAGATCAGAAAGTGGCCGAGATCAACATGCAATTAACCATCCTGGATGAGGTTGAAAAATATATACAGTCAAAGAATAATACCGGCGGACTGGTTCCTTCTACGCTTGGATTGAAAGACCCGATGATGACGGATCTTCTTAATAAACTCTATTCCCAGGAACTGGAATATGAAAAATTAAGAAAGACTACCGCCGCCAATAACCCCATGCTGATTTCCATTCGTGACCAGATCAATAAATTGAAACCAAGCATACAGGAAAATATCAGGAACCAGCGTTCAAGCCTTACTGCAGGCAAACTGAACCTGGCCAGCGCTACCAATACTTATGCAGGTATGCTGCAGTCAATTCCTCAAAAAGAGCGCGAATTGATTGATATTAGTCGCCAGCAGACTATCAAGAACGGCATCTATAGTTTTCTTTTGAAAAAACGCGAGGAAACAGAGCTATCCATGCAATCAAGCATGGTTGACAGCCGGGTGATTGATAAGGCCAATTCTACTTTCGATCCTGTAAGTCCTAATAAAAAAATGATCTACATGGCCGCGTTGTTCTTTGCGCTGGCCCTTCCTGCCGGCTTCATCATGATGAAGAGCATGCTTAACAGGAACGTGATCTTTAGAAGCGATATTGAAAACCTTACCTCCTTCCCTATCATTGGTGAAATCGTTTTTGACAAGTCAAAAGATCCATTAGTGATCAAAGAAGGTAAACGCACATTCATTGCTGAACAGTTCAGGAGAATCAGAACCTCGCTGGGTTACCTGGGTATCAACCAGGGAAGAAAGAAAGTGCTGATCACATCATCACTTTCAGGTGAAGGAAAAAGTTTTGTTGCTGCTAACCTGGCGCTTAGTCTTGCGTTAACGGGTAAAAAGGTCATATTGCTTGAACTTGACCTTGCCAATCCTTCACTGAGTGATAAGCTGGGGGTTAAGTATGAGCAGGGCGCCAGTAATTATTTATGGGGCGAATGCGAGCCTGAAGAAGTGATCAAGCGCTCAGCCGTAAATAACAACCTGTTCTTCTTACCGGCAGGCCCGTTGCCTGATAATCCATCTGAGCTGCTGATGAGTGAGCGTCTGAAGGAATTACTGGATTATCTCGAAGCGATTTTCGACAACATCATTATTGACTCCGCTCCTGCGAGCTTGTTGACTGACGCTTACGTGCTCTCTCCCATGTGTGATGCTACGTTGTATGTGGTGAAGCACAGGTACACTCCAAAAGTTTACCTCGAGCGGTTAGACCAGGAAACAACGGTGAACCAGTTGACGAACATGGGAATTATTTTCAATGGCATCAGATCCCGTGGCTTTACCAAGAATGGTTATGGCTATGGGTATGGATATGGGTATATACATAATAGTGATAACAAAGCAAAGAAGCGAAAGAAGAGCAGGAAGCTCGTCAATTGACCTTGCCTTGTGCACTTTTTGCATTTACTCATTACGATTCAGTACCTGTAAGTGAGATGGGCGGAGCCTTTTTCCGGAAAAACCAGTGAATGAAAATCGTTTTTTCTGGACTTTAAAAATTTTTCATGATTCCTGTTACAAAAAAACAATGGTACGCAGTTTACACCCGTCCCCGCTGGGAGAAAAAGGTGGCTGAACTGCTTGAGAGGAAAAAGGTGGAGGTCTATTGCCCGCTCAATAAAGTAAACCGCCAATGGGCTGACCGCAGAAAGGTGATCCTTGAGCCTCTCTTTACTTCCTATGTTTTCGTTTATGTGTCAGAGCAGGAACACGCCAGCATTAAACAGACCGATGGAATTGTCAATTTTGTCTATTGGCTGAATAAACCCGCAGTGATCCGTAACGAAGAAATCGAAACCATCAGGAAGTTCCTGATTGAATATGACTATGTGAGCCTGGAAAAGACCCAGGTGAACCTGAATGACAGGGTGAGAATCATCAACGGACCGTTGATGATGTGGGAAGGAAATGTGGTAGAGATCAGAACGAATACCATCAAGATCACATTGCCTTCACTTGGTCAAAACCTGGTTGCCGAAATCAGGAAGGAACACCTGGAGACTATACGTCCGATGGAACACGCCCAGCTGAAGGTTGGATAGGCGAATCCGAACCACGCCCGCCTCTTCAAATAATTGCTCACCGGCTTTGAAATCCGGGGTTTTATTTCATCCTTTGTACCCTGTTTTGCCGGCCATTTCCTGTAAAAACCATTTTGCGAACCCTTAGAAAACTGAAATAGCATCCACCCATGCTTTTAAAGCTGAAAAAAATATTTGCAACAGATCTTCTGAAGGTCTCCTTTCTGAATGCCATCGCGACACTCGTCAGGATGCTTACCGGCTTCATCAGCAGCAAGATCGTTGCGGTGCTTATCGGACCCTCTGGTATTGCCCTCCTGGGACAGCTTAATAATTTCAGTACTATTATCATGAACGTGTGCTCTGGCGGTATCAATACCGGCATGACCAAGCACATCGCTCAATATTCGGAATCAGAGCGCAAAACGAGGCTTTTCCTCGCAACGGGTTTTCGCATCACAGCCGTACTTTCCTTTTGTTGTGCTCTTACCCTTGTATTCGGCGCCAATTATTTTTCACAGAAGATCCTGCGGTCAACGGAATATGCATTGGTGTTCTACATCTTTGGCGGCACCATCATGCTATATGCTTTCAATGCATTCCTCATTTCAACTTTAAACGGCTTTCGTGAATTCAAAAAGTATGTAGCCGTAAACATCACCGGAAGCATCGCCGGCCTCCTGTTCACTATTGTATTGGCATATGCATTTGGAATAATGGGCGCCCTGATAGCGTTCGTGACCTACCAGTCAGTTGTGCTTGTAGTCACTATTTTCATGATCACCTCTTCCAGGTGGTTTAAGTGGAAAATGTTCATCGGCGGATTTAGCAAACTTGCCGCGCTGCGCCTTAGCCGCTTCTCAATGATGGCACTGGTGAGCGCAATTGCCGTACCCTCCAGCCAGTTAATCGTAAGAAACTATATTGCCGGAACCTCGCTTGACAATGCAGGTTTATGGGAAGGTATGAACAGGATCTCCGCCATGTACCTCATGGTCATTACCACTTCCCTCGGCGTTTATTATTTACCCAAGCTGGCTTCGTTGAGATCAAACTTTGAGGTGAAGAATGAAATCCTTTCGGTTTTCAAACTGGTAATTCCCTTCATGCTGGTTTCATCACTAATCATCTTCATGTGCAGAGACCTGGTGATCAATATACTTTTCACAGAAAAATTCCAGGACATGCAGGCGTTGTTTGCATTCCAGCTGCTCGGCGATTTTTTTAAAGTAATGGCCTGGGTGCTGGGTTATGTGCTACTCGCAAAAGCAATGACCAGGACTTATATCATAGTAGAGATAATTAGTTGCAGCCTGTTTGCAGGCCTCGGTATTCTCTTCGTCAATATGTATGGTACTATCGGCGCCACGATAGGATATGCATGCAGTTTCCTGCTTCATTTTCTGATCATGGTTTTTGTTTTAAGAAAAATTCTATTTAGTCATGAGCGATAATTGCCTGGCCAGCGTTGTGCTGATGTGTTATAACCAGAAGGAATACATTCCGCAGGCCATTACCTGCATACTTGAACAGGCATGTGATTTCGAATTCGAGATCATTGTGGGCGATGATGGCTCTAAAGATGGTAGCCGCGCGTTGTTCCTCGAATACCAGGAAAAGTATCCTGATAAGATCAGGCTGGTAGCGGAAGGTCCAAATAAAGGAGTGCTTGGAAACTGGAGGGATGCCGTTGCACTTTGCAGAGGCAAATACGTAGCTGTCTGTCATTGTGATGACTATTGGCATGACCCCCGCAAACTTCAGAAACAGGTTGCGTTCATGGAAAACAACCCGGAATACGGCCTGGTGCATACTGATGCCCACTATCTCCTGACCGCTAGCGGGGCAGTGATCCATAATTACAATGCGAAACACCAGCCCGTGGTAAAGGATGGTGATGTGTTTAATGACATGATCATCGGTAAGTTCTTCCTGAGCACACTTACAGTATGCTTCCGCAAAGAATTATTTGACAAGTACGTTGATATTAATGAATACATAAGAGCCGGCTTCATCTATGAAGACTTGCCTACCTGGCTGGAATTAGCAAGGCATACAAAGTTTAAGTATTTGCCTGACAGCACGGCCACCTACCGGATCATGCAGAATTCCATCTCCCGCCCCCAGGATCTGACCAAGCGGTTTGGATTTCTCAAGAATCATTTTGTGATCAAAAATTATTTCATCAATAAGTATAATGTAAGCGATGAACTGAAGGTGCAATTCGAGATCATGTATCACAAGAAAAAATTCAACATGGCCTATAAATGGTCGAGCTACGCGGAGGCTGTTGAGTCATTTGCATACCTGAAGCGCAAACGGCAGGTGAGCACAAAGATGAAGTTGCAGAAAATGGTCCTAAAATTTCCCGGGCTTCACTCCACGATAAAGAAAATAAAAAACATTTATACACCTAAGACCGCCGTATCGCACACCTAGTGTAAAGAAAAATCGAAGTGCTGAAATTATTGATCATAATAATCGGAGGGGCCTGGTTCCTGTATGCGCTGCTTAAAAAGCCAGACTGGATTGCAGTGATGTTCTTTACCATCGCCATTGCGGATATTAATTTCGATCCGCCTGGATCACCTTTGAACTTTAGAACGCTCATCTGCCTTGTACTTTTCCTAAAAGTAATTACGGATAAGTATCGGCCACCCGGCGTTTCTTTCATGAACACGCCGGCGAGTTATTATGTGATGCTGTTCATTGGCTATGTGATATTCATTACCTGGTATAATGATCTGCTTACAGCGGCACTGGTGAAAGAGTTATTGTTATCATTCATGTGCGTGTTCCTGGCCTATTATTATTACATGAAGGAAGGCGGGTACCGAATTTTCAAGTTAAGCCTTGTGATATCAGGTTTCATTTGCCTTGCTGATCTTGCCTGGACGTACAAGCAGGGATATGGCTTGTTCATACAGCGAATCTATTACATGTTCGTTCCCGCGTTCGAGGTAATTAATCATAACTTCTTCGGTTATATTTGCGCCGGGGCCTTCGTATTTCTCTTAGGTGATTACCTGGTGAGAAAAGATGGAACAAAATGGAATCTTTGGGCAATGCCCTGCATGTTCCTGGGAGTCATGCTTTCAACATCGAGGAGCGCGTTATTGATCATGGTGATCATTTCAGTGGTGTTGATTGCCAGGGGAATCCTTTCAAAAGAAAACAATAGCCGTGCATACCGGCTAATAGTCGTTTCGTTATCCTGCCTTATACTATGCCTGTTCATGTTCCCTCTACTCAGTAGCCTGTTTGGGCTTGACAGTGAATTTCTGGAAACCATTACATCCCGGTTGATTGACGAACCACTAGCCATCCTGAACCGGGCACTTGGAAAGAGTTTTGATGTGCAGTCACTTGACTCTATGGATTGGCGGGCAGAAGCATCGGAAATTGCGATGAACGCCTTTACAAACGTGCTCACTCCCGGCGAAAAAATATTTGGCATCGGCAACGATGGTTTTATGGATCGGGGATTAGGATACCTTGGAACCTATGCTGCCCATAATGGAATTCTCCTGATGCTGATTGAATTTGGGATTATCGGGTTTACAATTTTTCATTTGTTTCTGATTTACCTCATCGTTAAGACCAGCCGGAAAGGTTATTTTTCCCCGTTATCCGTGGTACTATTATTTATTTTCCTGTATGTGATCAGTCACAACCGGGAAACCACGTCACTCTTCGCCTTCCTGCTAATGGGAACAATGGTTGGTGAATTAGAATACGTTCCCGAGGAGGAAGAAGAAGAAGTGGAAGAGATTGAACCAATAGCCGGGATACCCTATGCTTCAAACAATTTAAACTAACTACCCTGATGAGAATATTAATGGTGATAAATGGATTGAAGAAAGGCGGGCGAGAACGGCGCATGCTCGAGCTTGTGAAAGATCTTTCCATTGCGCGTGGATTTGATGTGTACCTCGTTTCACTAAGCGATGTGGTAGAATATGATTATGTTTCTTCTTTGCCTATTACATTTGAAATCATCCGGAAAAAAAGCGATAAGGATTTCAGCCTTATATTCAAATTGCGCAGGATAATGAAAAATTTCAATCCTGACATCGTTCATTCGTGGGACGTGATGGCGAGCGGGTATCTCACGGCAGCGAATGTATTTCTTAACAAGACGATTGTAAACGGAGTGATCTATGACGCAGCTCCTGATTCAAAATATTACGACAGGAACCTTTTTAAAGTGAGGTTATTCGCGCACCTGTCAAAGGCTACGGTAGCCAATTCGAGGGCGGGTTTGGAAACATATCGAACGCCCGCAAGGAAGTCACACGTGATTTATAATGGTATCGACCTCAAAAGATTTGATAACCTGAGGCCATCAGCAGAAGTAGAAAAGGAGATCTTTGGTGAACCGAAAGGCGACAGGTTTATTGGCACCATGGTTTCTTCATTTAATAAATGGAAGGACCATGAAACCCTTATAAAGGCGGCTGTATCTTATTGTGCCATCAACGGTAACTTCACCCTACTTTTCGTGGGCGAGGGTCCTGAAAAAGAAAGAATGATATCCCTGGTTCCTTCGGAACTTTTGCAGAAAAAGATCTTCTTCCTGGGAAGCAGGAATGATGTGGAATCCATCCTCCAGCTTTCTGACGTGGGATTACTCATCACTCCTTGTGAGGGCATCTCAAACTCCATTATTGAGTACATGGCCTCCGCCAAACCTGTCATTGCCTCGGTTGGCGGCGGTACTGCCGAACTTGTGAAAGATGGGGAAAATGGATACCTGGTAGAACAGAAAGATCCCAAAATGATCATTGACCGGCTTGATACATTAATGAATGATCCGCTGCTCCGCGACCGCATGGGTAGAAAGGGAAGAAAATGGATTGTGGATAATTTTGAGATCGCCAGGATGTCACAAGCTTACATCAATCTTTATCAAAAACTATTACCTGTTGCAAGGCTGAAAGCTTTGCAGCTGACCAATTAATACTTAACCACCGCAAATCTGACCACTATGACTTATGACAAGTTTGAACACTTTCAGTTGGAGAGAAAGCTCGCCAACGAATTGAGAAATACCACCGTTGATCAACGTCGGGTGCTGTATGGAAAACTGTACAATGATCTCTTTAGCAGTTTCCCCAACATTCCGGATGGTCTCAATATTTCAAAGGAGGACCGTCTTGCCTGGCAGTTGAAACTAATGAAGAGATTGTTTGACAAAAATAAAGTTGTTCTGGAGATTGGTGCAGGCGACTGCCTTTTAAGCAAGGAACTGGCCAAACATTTTCGTAAGATCATTGCTTATGAAGTGGCTGACAGCATTCCTTTCATTGAAGGTAAGCCTGATAACTTTGAGCTGAAGATCTTTAACGGCGTGGATATGAAGGAACAACCTTCATCTGTGGATATAATTTACAGCAACCAGGTGTTTGAGCATCTGCACCTGGATGACATTACTCCTCTGCTCAATGATTATCATTCTTATCTCACCAAAGGAGGTAAATTAGTTGTGATCACTCCCCACAGGTATACAGGCCCGCATGATATTTCACGTGACTTCACCAAAGAAGCTGAAGGCTTTCACATGAAGGAGTATACATACAAAGAAATGAAATCAATACTGTCAGCTCACGGATTTAAAAAAATCAGGGGCTACATTGGTTATAGCAAGATCGGGTACTTCGCCGTTCCCATGCCATTGCTGATACTGGCCGAAAAAATGTTCAACATCTTTCCTTCAGGCTTGAAGAGGAAGATGAGAGGAAATTCATTAGTCTTCAACCTTTTTGGGATGAAGATCATTGCTGAGAAAAAAGATTAATCATTTTAAAGAGTGTAATTAACCAAGATACCATGTGCGGAATTTTAGGAAGCATAAATTTTAAGTATTCGGCAGAATCACTTGACTCCATATCTCATCGCGGACCTGACGGCTACGGTTCAAAGAATTGGAACATTAATGGCCATGCCGTGACCCTTGCTCACAGGCGACTCTCTATTGTTGATGTAAGTGAGAACGGCGCTCAGCCAATGGCATCGGGCGATGAAAATAGTTTCATCACCTTCAATGGTGAGATCTATAATCATGCTGATCTGAAGCCGAAAATGAAATTCACCCAATTCAGAGGTCATTCAGATACTGAAACGCTGGTTAATTTCTTTAATGAATTTGATCCGCCCACTTACCTTAAATTATTAAACGGAATATTCGGATTTGCCTTGCTTGACCTGAAGAAACAACGGCTGTATGTGACCCGGGACCGTTTCGGCGTAAAACCACTTTATTATTATTTCGATGGCAACAGGTTAGTGTTCTCCAGCGAGATTCGTCCGTTCAGGCATTACATTCCCATGCAATATGACAGGGAAAATGTAATGGAGGGACTTAAGATGAGATATGTGGGCGCGCCTGATACCATATATAAGGACATCAAAAAGGTAGAACCCGGCCAGGTGCTTTGTTTTGACCTTTCAGCTCCGGAGGTAGTCCTTACCAAAAACTATTATGTATCTACCCAGCCAATGGGTTCACGCAAGCAGGAATTCAGGAAACTCGTAAAGGAGTATGGTGACCTGTTTGAGCAGGCGGTGGAGCGGCAATTGATGGCCGATGTGGAGATTGGCGTGTTGTTGAGTGGTGGAATCGATTCAGCGCTGGTGGCTGCGGTGGCAAAGAATAAATCAGAAAAACCGCTGAAGACGTTTACGGTAGGCTTCGAAGAAGGTTTGTTTGAATCAGATGAGATTGGTATGGCCCAGGAAACGGCGAAAACACTGGGTATTGAGAATATTCATGTTCGCACCGGCTTTGTTGACTTCATTGAAGATCTTAAAAAAATTATACGGATCGTAGAAGAGCCGATTGCCACAAATTCCATAATTCCCATGTATTCCCTTTCCAGGCTCACTTCACAACACGTGAAGGTGGTGCTTAGTGGCCAGGGAGCTGATGAACCTTTGTATGGCTACCGGAAGTACAAAGGATTGATCTTCCTCAAGCACCTGGAGAATTTTGGGTTCCTCAGAAAGGGGCTTCAATTCTCAGGAATGAAGAAGGTAAAAAAGGAGGAAGTAAGGCGTTTCTACGAGGCTGCAGTGGAAAAAGATATGCTGGTGGCCTACCGCGAGTATAATAGTATATCATCCGCTGATGAAATAGAAAGGCTGCTGCAGAAATCAGGATTGGAAGAAACAGGAAGCGTTTTGCATAAGAAAGATGTATTATTTAAGGAAAAATGGAGCCCGCGCCTGCCTTCGGAAAAATCCATCATTTCATTTCCTTTTCTTGACCTGCGCAACTCATTAGCTGATGATCTTTTAATGTATACTGACAAGCTAATGATGCACTTTAGCGTAGAATGCAGGGTGCCGATATTGGATAATGACCTGATTGAATTCATTGAATCATTACATCATTCCTATAAGCTTAGCTTTAGCAAAGGCAAGATCATTCATAAAAAGTTTGCAACTGACTATCTTCCGGAATCAATCATTAACAGGAAGAAGATTGGCTTTGCCACACCGGCTTCAAAATGGTATAAAACACACAGGGAAATAATAGAAAGCATCATTTGCGAAAACAAAGAGATGCAGAAGATATTTAATACAGGTGCAATAAGCGCAATACTCAACGCTCACGCGGAGAATGAAAATTCTGAAAAACAAATCCTGTTTTTATTGTCACTCGCATTATTGATGGAATGAATTTGTTGATGATATTTACCATTTCCTTCATGAGAAGGAGAAATTTTTTCCATGAAAGAGAATTTTTTTTGAGTGCCAAAGATTTTCTCTAATGAAATTTTAATCGCGATTGAAAACTCTTAATCGTAACATTTTTTTTCTCTAATTAAATTTTAATCCAAATGCGCATTCTTGATTTGAGATAATGTTATACGGCATCGTTGTTGGTAATGGGGTGAAAACAATATTTTATGAAAAAACCCAACAACAGAAAGATGTTGTATGCATCCTCGAGTGCGTTCATCATTGGTGCGATGATCTTCGCTGGTTGCCAGAAAGAAGATCTTCAATCAGAATCTCCGGTAACGGAATTTCCTTCGGAAGTAGTAACCGATGATACAAGCTCAGTAAATGCGAGAGCAACAGGGCTGTCAATCAAGACAGGGCCCGATCAAACCATCAGTCTTCCGGCAACTACAACTTACCTGGATGGTAGTGGTAGCGAAGGTGAAATAAGAAATTATCGTTGGACAAGAGACTTCGGTATTGGTGCAAGAATAGAATCACCTTACTCACCAAAAACAAAAATTACAGGACTTAGGGAAGGAGCTTATAGATTTCGTTTAAGAATTAGCGACAGGTGGGGCAGGTCAGTAACTGACACAATCAGGATCACAGTTGTGAAAGATGGCGGTTCTACAACACCTCCTCCCACAACACCACCACCCACGGGTTCAGAAAACCAGGCGCCGGTAGCTAATGCAGGGTCTGACAAAACGATCACACTACCCACAAACTCGGTTAGCCTGAGTGGTTCCGCTACTGATGCTGATGGAAGTATCGCATCTTACAGGTGGACAAAAGTTTCAGGAAGTGGTGGCACAATCTCTTCACCCAACTCCAGGACTACAAACGTCACGGGCCTTACTGCAGGAGTGTACGTTTTCAACCTTCGCGCAACAGATAATGATGGTGCTACAGGAAACAATACCGTAACCGTAACTGTGGTTGCAGCAACCGCTCCTCCTCCCCCATCCGGAAACTTCGGAACAGTCTCATACCAGCAGGGTTATGATGTTTCTTCCAGCGTAAATACTAACCAGGGACCTAGGAACTCCGTTTCTACTTCAATCAAGAAGAGTGGCGCTGGTTCATTCCGTTCAGAAGTGAGGTCAAGCGATCAGTCAACATCAAGCGGATATCGTGGAGAGATGCAGTACAACGGTACTTCTTACAATCCTACTGAAGGCGTTGTAGAATACGATGTCTACTATGAAAACTGGAGAAACTTTGGTGGTGGCGGTCACTCCATGCAGTGGCATCCTGACAATGGAACGGGTAGTGCAACACTGAGCCTCTATTCTTACAATGGCAAATTCCAGGTAGTGAGAAACCTTGGTTCAAAATATGATGGAGCGAACTATTACCAATCAGGTACACTTCAAACCATTACGCCTAACAAGTGGTACAACATGAGATGGGAATTCAAATGGGCTACTTCAGGTGGTTACATTCGTCTCTATATCGACAACGTATTATATTATTCATACAGTGGTGAGACAATGAACAGCTCTACCGGGATGCCATACATGAAGGTAGGACAGAACAGGTGGTCAATGCCAAGCGGTACCAATACGGTTGTTTATTATGATAATTTGAAAGTGTACAGGAAGTAGTTTTCACTGCCTGCGGCAGACATACGTTTTCCTTGGTAACCTGATTATTTCCGGCTACTGACAACGACAACTGACTACTGGCAACTAACATGTGTTTACTTGGATGATAGATATGGTTTTTTGAATCGCAACCTGGGTGAGTCTTCACCTGGGTTGCTTTTCTTATATTGATGCTGATCAATTGTGCTTAAATTAAACAGGGTGTGATTTGGATTATCTGAGGAATGATGGAAACACTTTTCCTGCATGCCATTGCAAAAGTTTTCTTTCACATTTCCTTATCATTTTAATTTACGATGAGAAGCAATGCCTGCTTTTCAACGATTCACGTGTTTGAACATTGATATGCATCAATGAATTTTTTCCGCAGAAACTTGTGGGGATGTTCAATTGATTTCGATTAATGCTTAGCGGCATAGTTGTTGGCTAAGTGGCGAAAACAATATCTATGAAACCCAGGTACAAGTTGCTTAGCGGCAAAGCTATGGCCGCACTATGTCTGAGTGCTGCAATTTATGCAGGCTGCAGTAAGACAGATTCAGGGATGCTTCCCGAAAACGCTCCTCCTGCCATGGAAGAGACTTCGACAACTTCAACTTCATCAGAAAGTACAGAAGAAAATTCAAATACATTTTCTGCCTCAGCTACCAGGGTTGGTTTGCTGATGGATGGCGGATTTGAAGGTTCTACTCCTTTTGCAGGCATGAGCATTACTCAAACCGCAACGAGTTATGGAATCACCGCTACTACAGAGCAGGCTAATGAAGGAACAAAATCATTTAAATCAGTAGTAAAGAAAACAGATCCTTCCATTTCCGGAGGATATAGATCAGAAATCACTTTTCCCGGCATCACTGACCAGGGCGAAAAATGGTATGGATACTCAACTTATTTTGAGTCCATCCCCCTTGGTGGCGGCCACGTAGTTCAATGGCACCCCAATAATTCAACCGGAAGTGCTACGCTTTCATTGTGGACTGGCGATGGCAAGTTCATGGTGGTGAGAAATCCTTCAGGAACAAACGTTAATACCTACCAGTCAAATACACAAACTATAGTTGCCAAAAGATGGTATGATATCGTATGGCACGTGAAATGGTCATCATCTTCTGATGGCTTGATAGAAATGTGGATCGACGGTGTAAAATATTTTAGCTATACTGGTGTAACCGCGCAAACAGGCGTTTACTTCAAGCTCGGACAAAACCTTTGGGTAAGGAACAATGATGGTATCATATATTATGACAACATCAGGATCGGTGGCTCCGGATCAACCTATAATGACGTGGCTCCTGAAACAGGTTCCACAACGCCTCCACCCACCACGCCTCCTCCTACAACGCCTCCTCCTACTTCAGGAAACCAGGCGCCTACGGTGAGCGCAGGTGCTAACCAGACAATCATATTGCCAACAAACAGGGCAACACTGACGGGTACGGCTTCTGATGCAGATGGAACGATCGTATCATATAAATGGTCAAAGGTTTCAGGTCCTTATGGTGGTGGGACTTCCGCCACTACCCGTACTACCACGGCGAAGAGCCTGATTGCAGGTACCTATGTATATAACCTTAAAGTGACAGATAACAAGGGTGCCACTGCCAACAGCACCGTATCAATCACCGTGAAGCCAGCGGGAAGTACAACAACTCCCACGCCTAACCAGGCTCCAACAGTGAGTGCAGGTTCAGCCCAAACCATCACATTGCCTACCAATTCAGTTACCCTGAGAGGAACGGCATCTGATGCTGATGGAACTATCGCCTCATATAGGTGGACGAAGGTTTCCGGCCCTACTGGTGGCACAACATCTGCCACATCGGCTACTACCACCGTTACCGGCATGACTGCAGGCTCATATGTATACAACTTGAAAGTAACTGATAATGCAGGAGCAACGGCAAACAGCAATGTGAACATTACAGTAAAAGCAGCCACTACAACAACTCCTCCTCCCACAGGTGGCAGTTATGGATCAATGACCTACCAGCAGGGATATGATGTTGCTTCGAGCGTGAATACTAACCAGGGACCGAGAAATACGATGTCAACTTCCATTAAGAAGACCGGAGCGGGTTCATTCCGTTCAGAAGTTAGGTCAAGCGACCCTTCAACATCAAGCGGCTATCGCGGGGAAATGCAGTACAATGGTACCGCATACAACCCAACTGAAGGTGTGGTGGAATATGATGTGTACTATGAAAACTGGAGAAACTTTGGCGGCGGAGGTCACTCCATGCAATGGCATCCTGATAATGGTAATGGCAGCGCTACACTCAGCCTTTACTCTTACAACGGAAAGTTCCAGGTGGTTAGAAACCTCGGCTCAAAATATGACGGAGCGAATTATTACCAGTCAGGAACGCTCATGACCATCACTCCCAACAAATGGTACAACATGAGGTGGGAATACAAATGGGCAACCTCAGGTGGTTACATTCGCCTCTACATCGATAATGTATTGTATTATTCCTTCTCAGGTGAAACAATGAACAGCACTACCGGAATGCCATACATGAAGGTGGGACAGAACAGGTGGTCAATGCCGAGTAATACCAATACGGTTGTCTATTATGATAATTTGAAAGTATATACCAGATAAAGTTTTCGGTTTTCCGTTTGCGGTTTTCCGTTAGGAGCCTGAATGTTCAGGGCTATCTGGACTGTTGAAAAGGTCAGAGGGTTCTAAGGCTGAAAACCACGAACAACGAACAACGTATTTAAGCATCGAATTAAATTAAAAGCAACCCGGCCATCCCGGGTTGCTTTCCTTATAAGTACTCGCCTCGGTTTTGGTAAGTACCAATAATAATTAGGATAAGTACTTTCTTTACGCCCTTAGTAAAACACGTAGCAATTTGAATGATTTGACTTCATTGTCAGTTTATCCACGTTTGATGTTAAAAACTTTTTTTAAAAAAAATCAAGCTTGCAAATCAATGCATCATAAATTCTCGCATTGATTTGTAATTAATATAAAATAAGTGAATAGTATTAACTGCTGAGTACATTGATTTATGGCATTGGTTTGCGGCATAGTTGTTGAAAATACCGGCGCAAATCAATATCTATGAAATCCAGTATCCAACTGCTTACGGGCAAAACTATGGCCGCGCTATGCTTAAGCGCCGCCCTCATCACCGGATGTAAGAAATCCGACACAGCTTTCGAAACAAACACTACATCAACAGAAATTCTTTCAACGGAGTCAGCGAACGGTGTCACTACAGATGAAGTTGCAGGTGAACTACCCGGTACCTCTGCCCGCGTGGGACTTTTTCTTGATGCAGGATTTGAAGGGACTAATCCTTTTCAGGGAATGAGCACTGTACAAACAGCCACGTCATATGGCATCACTGCTTCAACAACGCAGGCACATGAAGGCGTACAGTCATTCAAGTCAGTTGTGAAGCGTACAGATCCTTCAATCTCTTCCGGCTATCGCTCAGAGATCACCTTCCCCGGTATTTCTGACCAGGGCGAAAGATGGTATGGCTATTCTACTTATTTTGAATCAAACCCCCTTGGTGGAGGTCACGTGATTCAATGGCACCCTACTAACTCAAATGGTAGCGCTACTCTTTCATTGTGGACGGGTGATGGTAAATTCATGGTGGTAAGAAATCCATCAGGCACAAACATCAACTATTATCAACCTAATCCACGGCCCATCATCCAGGGAAAGTGGTATGACATTGTTTGGCACGTGAAATGGTCATCATCCTCTGATGGCTTGATTGAAATGTGGATCGATGGAGAGAAATATTATACATATAATGGTGTAACTGCACAGACAGGTGTTTACCTGAAGTTAGGTCAGAACCTTTGGGTGAGAGAGAATGATGGAATTATTTATTATGACAACGTACGCATAGGTGGCCCCACTGCTTCATACGATGATGTTGCCCCTGCAACCAATGTAACGGTGGCGCCTCCTGTTGTAGCAGAACCACCAGTTTCCGGCAACCAACTACCTGTGGTAAGTGCAGGAGCTGACCAAACGGTTGTACTTCCAACGAACAGGGCAACACTTACAGGAACAGCTTCTGATGTGGATGGGGCTATCGTTTCTTACAAATGGACGAAAGTTTCAGGCCCGTATGGTGGCGGAACATCGGCAACAACAGCCACTACAACAGCAAAAAGCCTGCTTGCCGGAACCTATGTATACAAATTAACCGTGAAGGATAATGAAGGTGGAACCGCGAGCAGCAATGTTACAATCAACGTACTGCCTGCTACAAGTACCCCTCCACCACCCACAGCACCGCCAACAACTACCACGCCGCCAGTTACCAGCGCTCCATCAACGAACATCGCGCCAGTGGTGAATGCAGGTGCAAATAAAACAATTACCCTCCCTGTCAGTTCAGTTACACTTTCAGGAAGTGCAACTGATGCCGATGGAACCGTGGTATCATACAGGTGGAGCAAATACTATGGCCCGAGTGGTTCTGCTACCTCAGCAACTACCACAACCACAACGGTGACCGGGCTTAAGGCTGGAACTTATATTTATAAATTAATGGCAACGGATAACCAGGGTGCAACGGGAAGCGCAATGGTGACTATCACTGTGAATCCTGCTCCCGTGGTAACAACCCCTCCAGCGCCTCCAGCACCAGACTTTGGATTGCTGACTTTTCAAACTGGTTATGACAATGCATCAGACGTGAATACCAACCAGGGACCGAGGAATTCGATATCTACTACCATCAAGAAAACCGGCGCTGCTTCGTTTCGTTCTGAAGTAAGATCAACTGATCAGTCAACTTCAAGCGGCTATCGTGGCGAGATGCAATACAATGGTACAGCTACCAACCCCACGGAAGGTGTGGTGGAATATGACGTGTACTATGAAAACTGGAGAAACTTTGGCGGCGGCGGTCACTCCATGCAATGGCATCCTGATAATGGCAATGGCAGCGCTACACTTTGTTTGTATTCTTACAACGGAAAGTTCCAGGTGGTTAGAAACCTCGGCTCAAAATATGACGGAGCGAATTATTACCAGTCAGGAACGCTCATGACCATCACTCCCAACAAATGGTATAACATGAGGTGGGAATACAAATGGGCAACCTCAGGTGGTTACATTCGCCTCTACATCGATAATGTATTGTATTATTCCTTCTCAGGTGAAACAATGAACAGCACTACCGGAATGCCATACATGAAGGTGGGACAGAACAGGTGGTCAATGCCGAGTAATACCAATACGGTTGTCTATTATGATAATTTGAAAGTATATACCAAATAAAGTTTTCGGTTTTCCGTTTGCGGTTTTCCGTTAGGAGCCTGAATGTTCAGGGCTATCTGGACTGTTGAAAAGGTCAGAGGGTTCTAAGGCTGAAAACCACCAACAACGAACATCGAACCACCACCGACGACTAACAATAACGTAATTTTACTTACAATTCCTCAAGCACTCCCCGGCCCCGGTCGGGGCGTTGCCGTTAAGCAATAAAGATTCGGAAATTACTTGTATCAACCATTTTTTATGTGTATTTTTCGCCCGTATAATTACGACCCCAGTCAAAACTAAGTTATGTCCGAACCCAGAGTTGCCTTCCTGATCCACGGTCTCGTAGTGGGTGGAGCTGAGAAATTTTTCATCAGCCTGGTGAATCATTTCTACCGTTCCGGGCATGATCCCCTCGTGATATTGCTGAGTGATGACAATGCACTTTTCCCGGAAATGGACCCGGGAGTGAATAGTGTTATCATCAAACGGAAATTCAAATACGACCTCAGAGTGGGCAGCCGCATCAGGGCTGTGCTTGACGAACATAACATCGATAAAGTGTTTTGCGTGGGAATTTTCTCCTTCTTCCTCATGAAGCTTTATTCGAGGTCCGGCAGGGGAAGAACCTACTATCTGTCACTGCATTCCACCATTCCTGCCAGCAGGAAGGAACACATTCTGAATTATTTCTATTTTAGATCCATCAGTGATGCTGACAGGGTCATCTTTATTTGCAAGGCCCAAAAGGAATACCTGGGCAAGAAATATTTTTTCAGACCCGCTACCTCGAGCGTGATATATAATGGTATCAATACAAAATATTTTACGCCTTGCCAGGAGGGGCCTTCCTGCAAACAGGGATTAAGAGAACAGTTCAGGCTTCCCGCCCGGGAAAAACTCATTGTGAACATTGCCAGAATGTTCCCCGAAAAAGGCCATAAATATGGAATTGATGCCCTGGGCGTATTGCATGACAAGTTTAAATGCCCCGCTCACCTCGTTTTCGTGGGCTCAGGCGATCATGAATACACGGAAAAAACAAGGCAATATGCTTCCAAAAGCGCAGTTGCTCCGTATATTCATTTTATAGAACATCAAAATGACGTCAGGCCCTTTCACCGAATGGCTGATGTGTTCACACTCACCTCCTATTCTATAGAAACCTTTTCACTGGCAGCGCTCGAAGCAATGGCATCCGGTGTACCATGCTCCCTCACTAACATCGGGGGCGCATCCGAAATGATCTTCGACCATACGGGTAAGCTCAGCCAGTCAAAAGATCCTTTATCCATTGCCAGTTCATGGTTTGACCTTTTGCAAAAACAATTTGATCCAATGGCACTCCACCAGTACGTGGAGGATAATTTTTCATTGGACCGGATGCTTGCCAATTACAAGCAGGCGCTTTTTGCCGACCGTTTGAACTAATCCTCCATATCCTCGATGCCAAACCAATGATGGCCGGCATGTGCCCGCACATCACCAGTTAAAACCTTATGGGATCGATTAAAAAATATACTGACAAATTATACCTCAAACAATGGGGCCTGGGATACCTCCATGCCAGCCTGGCGGATATCATCCGGGAGAAAAAATCCCGGCTTAGCTTTCACTGGCTTCCCCTTGAAAACACAAAAATTTCATGGGCTGACCCATTCATTTTCAAGGGCCCAGACAAGAAGGTGAATATTTTATTTGAAAGTGTAAGCACCGTCAGGCTGGATGGTAACATTTCCCTACTGGTCTGCGATCAGAACATGCAAATTGAATCAGAAAGACGGGTACTTGACAATGGCCTGCATCTTTCATACCCTTTCATTTTCGAAGAGAATGGAAAAATGTTCCTCATACCGGAAAATGCCTTCAGTGGTAGTCTTTTTGCCTACGAGTATGATTATGCTTCAGGGCAGGTTTCGAATAAAAGAGAACTTTTGCCATATAAAGTGATTGATCCCACCATCCTGAAAGCTGACAATAAGTACTGGCTGTTTTGCACGATGCTGGGAGATTCATTGAATCGCGACCTCCATATTTTTTATGCTGATAACCTGATGGGACCGTATAAACCACATGCAGGCAACCCGGTGAAATCAAACCTGGTGGGTTCAAGGCCGGCTGGCAGGTTTATTGTCGTAGATGGAATTATCTACAGGCCGGCACAAAATTGCGCCAATTACTATGGGGAATCAATAACCATCAACCGGATCAACTTACTGACCACTTCGCGTTTTGAAGAAGAAGCGTATATGACCATTGAACCTAACCCTGATGATGAATTCAGTTATGGCATTCATACCATCAATTCAGTTGACGATATGATCATTGTTGATGGACAAAAAATCCATTTCCAACCGGTTCAACAACTCGGAAGAAAAATCAGGAAAATCTTTAATTAAACGAACCAGGACCGAATAGAAATGTTATCACCTTATCAACACATACTTTACGTTGGCCCTGACCACAGGAACCACAGGGGCGGCATTGGAGCGGTGCTGAGCATTTATTCCAGGAACATTCAACCGTTCAACTTCATTCCCACGCTTGCGTACAGGAACAAGTTTTATGAGCTCTTCTTTTTCACAAGGTCGCTCCTGAGCCTGGTATTCAGGCTTACCTGGAACAGGAAGATAAAGGTGATACACATACACGGCGCAAAAGATGGAAGCATACTGCGCAAATATTTCATTTGCCTTATCGGTAAGAAGGTATTTCGCAAAAAGATCATCTTTCACATTCATGCTGGCGGATTTGACGAGTATTATAAACAGGGCACCAAGATCTATCGTTACCTCTGCAGGTTTCTGGTAAACAACTCTTCTGCGCTCGTCGTGCTTTCTGAAAGGTGGAATGATTTTTTCGAGGCGAACTTTAAGATCAGGAAACTGATAGTCATCAAGAACCCGGTTGAGCATCATCCACCCATCTCTGTACAGCCTTCTGCGGATGGGGTACTGACGTTTCTCTTCCTCGGAAGGATTGCTGATCATAAAGGGATCTTTGACCTGGTTGACATCCTTATAAAGGAACAGAAATGCCTGAGAGGCCGGTGCCGCTTTCTTATTGGTGGTAATCATGAAGTGGAAAGATTAAATAAAGAAATAGCTGAAGGTGGCATCAGCGATATTGCTGAATACATTGGGTGGGTGCAGAACGATGACAAGCAGGCGGCGTTTGCCATGTGCGATTATTTTATTCTGCCTACTTATGAAGAAGGAATGCCCATGACCATTCTCGAAGCTTTCAGTTATGGTAAGCCCGTGATCACCACTCCCGTGGGCAGCATTCCTGAAGTAGTGACACATAATAAGAATGGCATTCTTTTTAATCCCGGTGATAAGGAAGCTTTGACGAAGATATTGTTTGACGTGATCAATGATCGCTCCTGTTATGACGCGATGAAAAAGCATGCCATGGATACGGCATATAATTATTATCCTGAAAGCATTAAAAAAGAATTGGAATCACTTTACGCTGAAATTTTCTGATATGACAGGAAAATTGAAATGGTATTATAACAGGCTAAGCACGATGAATTTTCGTGAGCTCTTTTTCCGTGCCGGTCAAATGCACCAGCGCACGATGGAAAAGCTATTTACCCCGCAGCCGGAATATCATCATGTAACAGTGAATTCACCAGCACTCATTTTCAACTTCCGGGATACAAAATTTAATGACCAGTTTACCTTCTTTGGCTCCACCATAGAAATAAATGACCGCATCGATTTTCATAAGGACGTATCATCAGGAAAGCAGTTCCCCCTCTCCTTCTCCAAATCAATTGACATAAGAACTGACAGGTTTGGCAGCGCCAAGATGGTTTGGGAGGTGAATCGTTTGCAATTCCTGATTCCCCTGCTCATCAGTTATAAGTCAACCGGGGACAAAGCAAAACTGGATCTTTTTGTCTCTATCATGCGCGCATGGCAGGAGCAGAACCCATATCTCAAGGGTATTAACTGGTATAGTAACATTGAAGTAAATCTTCGGCTTATCAACTGGTATTGGTGCTGGCTGTTACTGGAAAATGATGAGCGTTGGACGACTGATAAAGAATATGAAATATTCCGGGCTGAAGTTTGGCTGCCATTGGTATACAGCCATTGCGTGTACAGCGATCGCAATCCATCCTTTCATTCATCAGCCAACAATCACCTGATTGCGGAGTATGCAGGATTGTTCGTTGCTTCCTGCCTATGGCAATTTCCTGAATCCGCCGAGTGGCAACGCAAGAGCAGGAAAGGGCTGGAAAGAGAAATTCTCAAACAACACAGCGAGAACGGCATCAATAAGGAAGAGGCGGCAGGCTACATTCAATTCATTACTGACCTGTTCCTGCTTGCATATGTAGCGGCCGAACAAAGTGGCCTGTCATTTTCGCAAACTTATAAAGCGAGGCTAAAATCAATTTGTAACTATATCAACAACCTGCTTGACATAAGGGGCAACTGGCCAAAGTATGGGGATGAGGATGATGGCCGTGTAGTGATCCCCGCAGGAAGTTTAACGGATAATAATTTTCTTTCCATTCTTAACACGGCATCCGTGTTGTTTGATGTGCCGGAATGGAAACGCGTAGGTACCATTTGGGATGTGAAATCAGAAATGCTCACCACACACCTGGGAGGCTCCGGTAAATGGAGACATTACCCACATCATCTTTCTCCTCCCGTGTCAGCGTTTTACAAAGATGAAGGTCACTTCATCATGCGCAAGTATACCAAAGACCAGACGGAGATCTATTGCCATTTTGATGCCGCACCACTGGGATATCTTTCCATTGCGGCGCATGGTCATGCTGATGCACTATCAGTGATCATGCACATTGATGGATACCCCTTCATCGTTGACCCCGGCACGTATGCCTATCACACGCATAAAGAATGGAGAAAATACTTTGTGAGCACCTTAGCGCATAACACTGTAACCATTGAAATGATGGACCAGGCGCATTTATCCGGACCCACACTTTGGCTGGATCATTACAAATGCACGGTGCTCGAGGCAGGTACATCTAAAGAACTTGATCATGTATCAGCAGTACACAATGGCTATCGCAAATTGAACACAACGCATAAGCGTTCAATCGACTTTAAGAAAGAAATGGATTGTTTTCAATTGCAAGATAAGATCACGTCAGGCCGGCCAAGTTATTCTGTGCACCAGCCCTTTCACCTGCATCCTTCAGTGCATGTTTTGCAACAGGGAAATACATTTATTTTAAGCAGGAAAGAAACCGCCTCCACCCTGGAGGTGACATTTGACGAGTGCCTGCAAACGGAGCATATTATTGCTACTGACGAATCGCCGATCGGTTGGTATTCCCCGTCATTCATGAACAAACAAAAGTCATCAGTGATCATGGGACACATTCAATCGAACCAACAAACTTTAACCTTAACCACTTATATTAAAATTATCAACCGCCCATGAACATCAGCATTTTTGGATTAGGATACGTTGGATGCGTCAGCCTTGGCTGCCTTGCACGCAACGGCCACCAGGTAATCGGAGTAGATGTGAGCGAGACAAAGGTCAAGCAGATCAATTCCGGGCTGGCTACTATTATTGAGAAAGACATAGATCACATCATTCGGGAAGAGCATAATAAATGCAGGATCTCCGCTACTACAGATTACAGCAAGGCTATCCTGGAAACGGATATTTCCATTATTGCAGTGGGTACCCCTTCAAGTAATACGGGTCATCTCAACCTCCAATACATTTTCAAAGTGGCAGAGAATTTTGGCAGGGTGTTGATGACGAAGAATAGCTTCCACATCATTGCCATCCGCTCCACGGTGTTGCCCGGTACTTCGGAAAAATTCGCTTCGATTATAGAAGAGTTCTCAGGTAAAAAAAGAAATATAGATTTCGCCATGGTTTCTAACCCTGAATTCCTGAGAGAAGGAACAGCCGTGCATGATTATTACCATCCACCACTTACCCTACTTGGATCCGAGCATCCCGAGGCTGCTGAAAAGGTGGCGTCACTTTACAGACAGCTGCCAGCGGAAGTGGTGATAACTGACGTAAGAGTGGCTGAACTAATGAAGTATGTAAACAATACCTTCCACGCATTGAAGGTTTCATTTGCCAATGAAATAGGAAACATCTGTTCTGCACTTAGTATTGATTCGCACAAAGTGATGGAGATTTTCTGCAAGGATAAAGAGCTTAACATTTCTCCATACTACTTCAAGCCGGGATTTGCCTATGGCGGATCCTGCCTGCCCAAGGACCTTAAAGGACTGCAAACGCTGGCGCATGATAATTATGTGAAAACGCCGCTTATTGAAAGTATTGACAAGACGAATGAACTACAGATATCCCGCGCAGTTGAGATCATACAACAATCGAAGAAACGCAAACTTGGTTTCCTCGGCCTGAGTTTCAAGGCGGGCACGGACGATCTCAGGAACTCACCTGCCGTTTCATTGATAGAAACCCTGCTAGGAAAGGGTTACGAGATTGCCATTTATGACAAGAACGTGCATCTCTCCAATCTTACGGGAACAAACAAAGAATATATTGATACGCACATCCCGCATTTATCCAAATTGATGAAATCACAGATCAGTGAACTGATGCATGAATCAGAATTGATAGTGGTGAACAATAAAGAAAAAGAATACATTGACCTGTTGATGAATGTAGAAACGGAACATCCTATCATTGACATGGTACGGCTACCTGAAGAAATTAGGAAAAAGAAGAATTATAAAGGGATAAACTGGTAAAATGAAAACTATGTTCACTGGCAAACACATATTAATTGTTGTAGAAAATCTACCCCTGCCTTTTGACCGGAGGGTGTGGCAGGAAGCAAATACGCTTAAGGAAAATGGCGCCGAAGTTTCTGTGATCTGCCCCAAAATGAAGGGTTATACCAGGTCATACGAATGCATAAATGGTATTCATATTTACCGGCATCCGCTGCCTCTGGAGGCGCGCGGCGCATGGGGATACATCCGGGAATACTTTGCCGCGCTCTTCTGGGAATTTTTCCTGAGCTGGAAGATATACTTTAAGAAGCGCTTTCAGGTAATACAGGGTTGCAACCCGCCTGACCTCATCTTCCTGGTTGCCTGGAGTTTCAAATTATTTGGCGTGAAATATGTATTCGACCATCATGACATCAATCCGGAACTATATATCGCCAAATACAACAAAAAGGGCCTGTTCTATAAATTTTTGTTGTGGGCGGAAAGACTCACATTCATGACAGCGAATTACAGCATCGCAACCAATGAAAGCTACAGGCAGATTGCCATTACCCGCGGCAAGATGCCCCCTGAAAAAGTTACGGTAGTCAGGAGCGGCCCCAAGCTTGATCGCCTCAAGATCACTCCCGGAAATGAGAAGTACAAAAAAGGCAGGAAATACCTGGTTGGGTACGTGGGCGTGATTGGAGAGCAGGAAGGTCTCGACCTGCTGCTGGAGTCGGCCAAAATCATCACCCAAAAGCGCAATGACGTGCAATTTGCCATCGTAGGTGGCGGAACTGACCTGCAACAGCTCAAAAAGCTCTGCACAGAAATGGGCCTGGATGACTATGTTGACTTCTATGGCCGGGTGGATGATGACACCCTGGTTGACGTGCTTAATACGGCCGATGTGTGCGTAAACCCTGACAAGCCCACGGTAATGAACAACCTCTCTACCATGAACAAGATCATGGAATACATGGCTTTAAAGAAACCCATTGTGCAGTATGACCTGAAAGAGGGCCGGGTTTCAGCCCAGGGTGCTTCCCTTTATGCCAATAATAATGATACGGCTGACTTTGCCCATAAAATTGAATGGCTGCTTGACAACGAGGTGGAAAGAAAGATGATGGGAGAACTTGGATACCAGCGAATAATCACAGAACTTTCGTGGAATTATGAAAAAGACAAGCTGACCAATTTTTATAAGAAAGTCCTTAAATTGAATGCCGCGGCAGAAGCCGGGCGAAAGCTGGAGCCGGCGCCCAATTATTTATCCTGATAAGATCCTCCAATACCTTTTCGAACAATCTCCTCCGATAAGCCTTAGTAGAATCCTTCTCCAATACCAATGACACGCTGGAACGTCCAATGATTACTTGTGACCAAAGAATTTTAAAGAAGTCATTATGAATCAACGTCTAGCCATTTTACTTAGGATAAGCTTTGCCATCCTTGATCTGGTTGTATTAAACGTGGTCTACATCATTTGCCAATTTGTATTCGAAGATTATATCTACGAAGAGAAAGTGCAATACACGTATTTATGGTTCTTCTGCAACGTCGCCTGGGTGATGGCGAGTTGGGGAATAAGCATCTATAACGAGCGAAATATTTACTCATTCGAGAAATTTTCCAAACATACCATGCAGGCATTTGTGTGGTTCCTTGGCCTGGTGATGCTTTACCTGGTATTTAATAAACAGGCCGATCTATCCCGCCTTTTTATCATTAGCGTCCTGTGCTCCTTTGCCATCAGCCTGCTGGTGAATCGTTTTCTCCATCTTGCCTTGCAGCATTTCTTCCAGAATAAGGACCATATCGTGAGAAAGATAATGATCATCGGGTATAATGACAGGGCAAAGAAACTGGCTACCTACCTGGAGCAGGAACCTATCAAGACCGAAATAGTTGGCTTTTGCGAAGAGCCTGAAAATGTAAATGAACTTACCCATTATCCCATAATCAGTGACCTGGATAATGTGATTGAAACATCGCGCCAGCACCAGGTGACCGAAATCTTTTCCACCATTTCACCCGAGCAGCAGGCAGGCATTTATACCCTCATCAACCAGGCTGACCAGGCCTGTATCCGCTTCAGGATCATCCCTGATCTGAACCAGTTTATCCGAAAACCCGTTCACCTTGACTACCTGAACGATATGCCGGTATTGTCATTGAGAAAAGAGCCGCTTGATGATGTGGGTAACCGCATCAAAAAACGCTTTTATGATATCATCATTAGCTCTCTCGTAATTATACTCCTGCTTTCATGGCTGGTACCACTCATTTCCCTGCTTATCTGGCTTGAATCAAGAGGACCGATATTTTTTATTCAACAAAGAAGCGGGAAAAACGGAAAAACCTTTAATTGCATTAAATTCAGGAGCATGAAGGTTAACAATGAAGCTAACCTTAAACAGGCTACTAAGGATGATTCGCGAATTACGAGAATGGGACGGTTTATGAGGAAAACGAACATTGATGAATTGCCACAGTTCTTTAACGTATTGATGAGTGATATGAGCGTGGTGGGCCCACGCCCTCACATGCTCAAGCACACTGACGATTATTCAAAATTGATCAAGCAATATATGATTCGCCACTTCCTGAAACCTGGTATCACAGGATGGGCGCAGATCAACGGATGCAGGGGCGAAACAAGAACGGTAAAGGAAATGAATGACAGGGTACAATATGACCTCTGGTACCTTGAGAACTGGAGCCTTTGGCTTGACACCCGCATCGTTTTTCTTACAGCATTCAATATGATCAAGGGTGAAAAGAATGCGTATTGAGTAAGATCTTAAAGTTTGTACTTTTTGCTGACAGGTACTCCGGGCTGATTCTTCAGCCTGAGTACCTTTTTTTTTGCCCCTCCGGCTCACCTGTACATAAAATACCAGTTTATACGGATGCATTTGAAGTCAATGGTATATATCTTGCCGGTAATAAGCACTGAAATGATTAGAAGAATGTTGCTTTTCGTGATCCTTCTCTTTACCCTTTCTGCCTGCGATGGTCAAACAAAGGAGAAAGATTTGATCACGCCCCGCATTACCACGGTTTATTACAAACTTGGCGATAAAACAGTCCCCTTGAAAATTTACCGGTATGGTGACAGCAACGACCCCGTATATGTAAATATGCACGATGATGAAAGAACCTCCCTCACCGCCGCGCAACATTTACTGCAACAAGAGGGTGGATTGCTGATCCGCATTGAAAACAATTCACAACGCAACATCGGGTTTAGACTGGAAGGTCATCATTATACCTTCGACCCGAACCGGATGTTTTCCCGGGAAGGAATTCATCAAACGCTAATGAACCATGGCAGGCAAAGTGAGAAAGCGATTGAATCCATCGAATATTTTGCAGCCCGCTTTCTTGAGCTTATTCCTCCCAATCCCTCCTGCATCATTGCCTTGCACAATAATACTGATGGAAAGTTTTCAGTTGAAAGTTACCTTGCGGGTAATGACAGGCATATGGATGCAAAGGCTATCCACATCAATCCCTCCCATGATCCTGATGACTTTTTCCTAACCACGGATAGCTCGCTTTTTAGCCGGCTCGCGGGAGAAAACTTCAATTCCGTACTGCAAAATAATGCTACCGCAAAAAAAGATGGTTCCCTAAGCATCTGGTGCGGCGAAAAAAATATCAATTATCTGAATTGCGAAACACAGCATGGCCGTTTATCACAGTACAAAAAAATGATAGTGGCGGCTGAAAAACAGGTTCGTTCATTGCGACCCTTGCGCAATATCGTTTCCTTTACATTGCCAAAACCCGGTCGGGACATAGAGATTGTGGATGGCGCTCCTGTGTGGTTTGGAGAAAAAACCGTGGGTGTGGTAAAAAGAAACCCTCGTGTTGATTCCCGGGAAACGATAACCGGGCAACTCGAGATCAACAGGGACTTTCCAATTTACTCGAATATGGATTTCTTCCTGTTAGATTCTGCTTCCGGCTCTTCAAGGTTGGAAGTAAGAGTAGATCCTACCAGGAAAAAAGTGCCGATTACGAACCCCGTTGTAAAAATAACTTATCGCCATATGCCCTGACCAAATCATCATTCAAAAGCCAACCATCAATTCATCACCTCCTTGTTTCAATTCATCCATACCAGGATTTTTGCGAAAGCGTTACGGTTATACTTTGCGTCAAAATCAACAACCATGACAAAAAGAGTAGCCATACTGCTTGTGTTTACCTTCGCCGGCTTCCTGGCCCAGGCACAATTTGGCACCAAACTATTGAACAAGGTAAAGAACAAAGCTACCCAGCGTGCTGACCAGCGAATAGATAAAGAAATTGATAAGGGATTGGATGCAGCGGAAGGTAAGGCTCCCACGCAGGGTGGCAGCAGCAAGCAATCAACCAATAACGGAGCGGTAGAGGAAGTAGAAACACCGGCTGATAATTCCATTAAAAGCTATTCAAAATTCGACTTCATACCGGGTGATGCCATTCTCTATTCAGAAGACTTTCAGCAGGACGAGATAGGTGAATTTCCACTTAACTGGAACACTGCGGGAAAGGGCGAAGTTGTAACGTTGAATGCCTTCCCGGGCAAATGGCTAAGGATGTTTGAGAATTCGCTTTACCTGAGTTCAAACAAAACACCTTTCTCAAAGAACTTCACAATAGAATTTGATGTGGTGCTTGACATGAAATACAATGGCTACACATATCCCATGTTTTCATTCGGGTTCTTATCAACAAATGAAGATTCTACCACTGATAATAAGTTTCTTGGTAACCCCAATGCCTACCAGATGGCAGAAATATATCTCCGTTTAGGTACGGGAAAATCAAGCTATACCTATCTCTATACTTCGGCAGATCGTAGCCGGACATTTACCTCTGAGAACCAGGAATTTTCTAACCTCGAAAAATTTTATGGCAAGGTTAGCCACGTGGCCATCCAGGTGCAGGAACAAAGGATGAGGATTTGGGTGAATGGAGAAAAAAAGTATGATCTCCCAAAAGCTGTTCCCACTAAGTATATATTTAACCAGGTTTTCTTCAATGTGTCAACCTCCAGCTATAAGGATGATGAGCTTGGATTTTACCTCAGCAACATTAAAGTTGCTACCGGAAAACCTGATACAAGGCACAAACTGGTTGAAGAGGGTAAATTTTCGACAACGGGAATCCTTTTCGACTTCCAGAGTGCAGTAATCAAGCCCGAATCATATGGAGTTGTGAAAGAAATTGCATCTGTATTGAAAGAAAATGGCGCCTTAAAGATCAAGGTACTTGGGCATACCAGCAATGATGGGGATGATAACGCGAACATGGAACTATCCAGGAAGAGAGCGGCGGCGGTAAAGGATCTGTTAGTAAATGAATTTGGAATTGATGCGAGCCGATTGGAAACCGAAGGGAAAGGAGAAACGCAACCTGTAGCAGATAACAAGACGAGGGAAGGAAAAGCATTAAATCGCAGAGTAGAATTTATCAGGATATAATTACTGAACCGTAACCACCAATTGTCGATTCAGTGAAAGAAAGAACAGCCACCATGAAATGGACGATCATTATCATTCCACTGATCACTTGTACACTGCTGTTTGCAGCAGAAAGTGAATCAAAAAGGATGGTTAGCAATAAGTATAATGATACAACGGATGTACGTTTTGCCTCCGCCATCAACCGTGCAACTAAGGATAGTTTTCTTGCCGCCAGCAGGTATAACCTGGCTGACCTGGATGTAATTACCACAGAAAGAAAAGCTACTTTATTTATACTTGGCTATTCAAAAATGGATAGGGAAATAGAAGCCTGGTATTTTCCCGGAAAAAGTGATAAGCGTGCGCTGATAATTGCAGGCGTACATGGATCAGAGTTATCTGCACTGGAGATAGCCAGAGAACTGATCACTATGCTGAAAGAGGGGAACCAGCCCTATTATTCTGTTGTAATCGTGCCTACACTCTTTCCGGATAATGCATCCAAAGCTATCATGAAACCGGCCACTATCAACTCAGTGGATAATATTGGCAGGTATAGCTACCACGGGGCTGTGGATCCAAACAGGCAGATGCCTTCTCCCGGCAAGCCCTTCATCGATAGCTGTGCAAAAGATCATGTTGGAAGGGATATCGAGCGGGAGAACCAGTTGTTATTAAAACTGATCCGTGACTTCAGGCCTATGCGCGTAGCCAATCTTCATGCCATCAGGAACAGTAAGTATGGCGGTGTATATGCTGACCCGCGCACAGATCATGAGGGATATGCGTTGGGCTATGAAACAGATAGCAGTCTTGCGGTAGACATGGCTAAGTATATTCAGGGAAGGGGTGGTAATGTGGCGGGAAATAATTTGAAGAAAAAACCCACGGCCCTGTATTACAAAGATCCCATCCCGGCGCCGGCGGGAATGTTGCAGAGACGAAATATGACGGGCTCAATACTGAATGCAAACCGCGGTAGCGGAGTATCACTGGGAACATGGGGCGCCACTGCGGTGGTGGCTGAAGATTCAGCATTAAGCAGGCCCGCGATGCGGATCATAACCATCGAATATCCTGGTTGCAAACGACCCATAGATTATAAAACCCCTGCAGAGCGGCAATATCACCAACGCCAGGTGAAGACATTTGCTGAGGCGTTGGCTGTTAATTTTTTGGGGGAGGGTTATGTGGAGGGAGTTGATTAGTTAAGAATTTCGAGGAAGCTGACGAGCTGATGAGCTGAACTGACGAGCTGAATAGCTGACGAGCCGGGAAGGAATCGGGAATTTGGAATTTTGTTTATGGGATTGAATCATACCATGGTCTGTTCCACAAATTCCTAATTCCGAATTCCACTTACGCTCGTCAGCTTGTCAGCCAGTCAGCTCGGCAGCTCGGCAGCTTTTTTGCAATACCATGGTCTACCTCCCAAATTCCAAATTCCCAATTCCCAATTCCGAATTCCACTTACGCTCGTCAGCTTGTCAGCTTGTCAGCTTTTTGTAAATACCATGGTCTACGCCCAAATTCCTCTACCATTCAACTCGTCAGCTCGTCCCAATTCATACCCCAAAACTATCAATCCACCCACTCCCCTCTTTCTTCCCGCCAATCCCACCATTATTTTGCAGCTGCATTAAACCTTAAACCATGGAAATCAAGATAGCCTTGTTTATAAACTTGTTGCTATATGCATTCGTGATCAGCCAGAGCTTCTTTTATATACTCGGACTGACGGCGGCCACCCGCAATATGCAGGTAAACACATACATTGAATCAAGGAAACTTCTTGATCAACGATTGAGCAAGTCATTATCCTCTGTATACTATCTCGCCCTTATTTCAGGAATTGCACTCACCACTTTTTGCGTGGTGAATCCTTCGGGCCTGTTATTCATCTGCTCAATTGTTTCCCTCGGCGCATTGATAGCTGATGTGACGCTGGCCGTGAGAGGAAATATTCCATTGAACAAAGCGATAAGCAGTTGGACTAACACTTCCTATCCCTCAAACTGGAATGATTATCGAAAAAAATGGTTCCGGTTTCACACCACCAGGCAAGTAGTAAACATAATCGGATTCACCACGTTGCTGGCAGGATTCGTCTTCGGGATGTAACTAACCTACATAAAAATAAACCAACAACAACATGAAAAAATCGATTCTAGTATTGACGGCCATCGCCGGTGCCGTATCAGTTGCACTCATTGCATGTGAGGCAGGTGCAAAAGAAGAAAATCAAACAGAGATCACACAGGACAGCCTGGTAAAACGTGGCAGCTACCTGGTGAATGCAATGGGTTGTGACGATTGTCATTCTCCCAAAGCATTTGGTCCAAAAGGTCCGGAGATTGTTGCGGATCTACGGTTTTCAGGGTATCCCTCTAACCGGCCAATTCAAAAAGCTGACCTGAATGTAGTCAGGGATGGATGGGCATTATTTGGCCATGATCTGACTTCTTCCGTGGGACCCTGGGGCATGTCATTCGCCGCCAACATCAGCTCTGATGAGACGGGGATAGGCAACTGGAGCGAAGCTCAGTTTATTAAGGCAATTCGCAACGGAAAATCCAAAGGATTGGATGAAGGTCGTGAACTACTGCCTCCCATGCCATGGATAAATTACAGGAATCTTTCTGATACTGACCTGAGAGCCATTTTCGCCTTTCTTAAGACCAGCAAACCGGTTCATAACGTTGTACCCGCACCTATATCACTGAACGATCTTTAAAAGCACGATAATGAAAAAGGTATTGGGAATCATTCTTTATATAATTATAACAGCAGCCGTGATAGTGGTAGCTATCAAAAGCGGAAGCGAACATTTTAATTGTGAGCATTGCGTGGTAGCTAAGTAGCTGGTGTGGGTTCACGGTCGTTTAAGGCCCTCCTTGAACGACCGAACCTCTGCCACCAAATAATCACTTTCCCCGCCAGGCACACCATCAACGAACCACGATCAGGGAACAACGGTCAATGAACTACGATCTCCCTACCCTCCCGAAATTGTAACCGCCTGCCTGATAAATTCTCCTGATGAAAGAATATCAAGCATAAACGATGCAGTATCACGCCGGCTAATTAATAGCCCCGGACGAGGTTCATTGTTGATACTGACCATCACTTTTCCCGGTTTCCTTTTATTGGTAAGCGCCGTTGGCCTGACGGCTGTCCACTCAAGGGCTGAAGCTTTTACTAACTCTTCCTGCACCGCGTGATCCAAATATGGATACCTGATGTTGCTGTGATCGATCAACCACCGAAACCAGGTTGGAATATCCTTTCTCGTTTCGCTCACACCCCATGCTGATGTAAATATAATCCGCGTAAGCCCAACATTTCCGGCCGCATCAATAATGGCCTTCATGGTTGCGGAAAGAAGATCCTTCGGGCTTCGGAGTGGTGACCAGGGAAAATCATTTACCCGGGAAATATTGAGCGTACTTAGAATAGCATTGCAATCCACCATTGCTTCCTGCAACAAACGGGTATCCGTTGGATTACCTGTAAATAATTTAAGTGCGGGATGCCTGTTCTTAATTTTTCTTTCATCCCGAACAATTGCATGAACACCAAATCCTCGCTCCAGGGCAAGGTCTAATAACTGTCTACCGGTTCTGCCGGTTGCACCAATCTGGAGGAACTTCAACATCGATCGTTAGGGTTGGGGTTAGGAGTTAGGCGTTAGGGGTTAGGAGTTAGGGGTTTGGGGTTTGGTAGGGCGCCCCAATTTCATTATTCTGGATTCTTGAGGATGGTTTTCCATGGAAATATGTCATAATGCTTAGAAAGCAGGCATACAAAATTCAGGACTTTGTATGGTGAGAATGGCATTTTTGGTAAACAATTTATTAGAATGCCAACTCACAAAACGAAAAAAACGTTTCGAACCAGCGGTTCTCATCAACCCCCACCCCTAACGCCCAACCTAGAGCACATTATGAATATTCTTCTCGGTCTGCCTGTCAATCCAATTGCTCCTGGTCATCATCGCAAGCAGGTAAAGAAATAATTGTTTCATACTATATTTTTTTTATGATTAGGCAAGCATTGCTCCTTCGCTTAAATATTCCAATACCTGGCGGAATCTCTTTGGATCAAGTTCTTTCTCCGCAGTTACGAAAAGAGATTGAAACACCTGCTCAGGTGCATTTTTTTCTACCTCCCTTAACCAGCCGGTAATCTCTGCATTATTCAAACCCCGCATCATCCATGCATTAAAACGGCCAAGATACTGTGATGGAATATTTGCTATTATCGCAAAAGTAATCTCATGCAAATCTTTGTCAGAATAATATCTCCATAACAATGGATTCAACACCTCTTCCTCCCTGGTCATGTGTTCCAGGTTAAAGATCATGAACCTTGCATAGGCAGCATGAATGTTCTTTGCCGCTGCCACCTTTTCCGGTAAAAAAGGTGCGTCGCGGTATGCCTCGATCGAAGCCGCCAGTTGCCTGGAGAGCACATGATCCTGCACATGCTCCTTTTCGAAAGCATCAGCCACCGACGGTTCATATTTTTGAATGGCAGGAAACACAAAATTATCCTCGCTGTCAGCATGTTTGGTGAAAAGCTCCATTACTTCCCTGATTCTTTCAATTGATAATTCTGCTTCTTCAAGGTGCCAGAAATCAGTATGCTGAAGTTTCAAGGCCGTCTCACAGAGCATCGCCCGCAAGCCTTTGTGTATCTGATGAAACATATTATACCGCTGCATAATGTTGGTTTAATGGTGAAAAATTGATGTAGTAAAATTGCAGCAGCACGTATCATTTGTCAACCTGCTATTGAATGGATTGGCCAATTTTTCGTGCGAATTGCTACCGCGATTCCCCTATGTCTCCAACCCATTATTGATTTTTCGCAACTCATCGGCAGCAACGGCAGTTCATCTTCAAAAACCTGCAGTTTATTCCGCCAATGGTTATATTTGGGCCAGTCAAAATAAATTCTTTGCCACGCATACTGCTTTTCATATCCCTGCTATTTACAGGATTTTCTTCATTAGCGCAACCTAAGCAGTATTCCTTTACCCATCACGGCACCAATGAAGGACTCGCCTCACATGAAGTTTATTCAATTGTACAGGACGAGAATGGATACCTCTGGATAGGCACAAATAATGGGCTTCAGCGTTTTGATGGTACGCGGTACCGCTCCTT
>Ga0196972_1000093_pt1 | contig 71670 bp, 101 predicted proteins | sample S1v_2013CmetaG_FD_148618 | JGI IMG/M metagenome (GOLD analysis project Ga0196972, IMG submission 148618) | Soil microbial communities from Anza Borrego desert, Southern California, United States - S1+v_20-13C | ecosystem: Environmental > Terrestrial > Soil > Desert | place: USA: California...
AGCTGCCCTGGAGCGGTCGGCCGCGCCGCGGCCGAGTCCCGCAGGGACCGAGCGAACAGCGAGCCCGGAATGGGGAGCGTCGCCGGCGCCGCCGGCGTATGCCCAGGGGTTGCTTTTGAAAACACTGCGACTGGCGCCGCCCACTCAGTTGCAGCTACATTTACGCCGCTTCCCGCAGGCGATTATCGAGCTGCTGCAGATCCTGGGGCAGCGGAATATCGGCAAGAACGAGAAGTTGCGCTGCCGTGCTCTTGACGCCATCGGCGGTCTTCTGCATCTTGCCGAGCACAACACATCGATTCGCCCACATCCAAGCATCCTTGTGTGGAACGATTTTCGAAAGCGCCGCCATGCGTTCCCAATGCGCCAGAGCGGGGTCGACGATTCCAGCAAGTGCGTCTGCCGGGTTGCCGATCAATGCCGTCTCCCGGAAGAAGAGCGCACGGCGGGCGAACATGGCCAACGCTTCCAGGAAAACAGCATGCCCGATGACGAATTGCTCGCGCACGTCGGACGCGGCCATCTTGTGATCGATCATGTCGGCCCATTGCGGAATGGACTCGTGGCATTCGGAAAAGAACCGTACTAAGAATTCGTCGATTTCGACCAGGCGCGCATTGTCGACCTCGCTGATATTTCGCTCGGTGACGCCGGTCAGAATCGATAGGAATTTCTTGAATGCGACGAGGCTCCACAGCTTGAAAGACTTGGCTGCGACGCTTGCATTTTCAAAGTCGATGCGCTTGCCGATTTCCGGCAGCAGATCCAGGATCGACAGAACCCAGGCATTGAAGGGATTACGGCGGTCATACAGTGCATTGATGGCTGAGGACGGCTTCACCTGCTTACCATTGATGTCAGCGAACATTTGCTGACTGCGCTCTAACCCTTGGTCAAAGAAAATCGTTACTGCGATTGTCTCGTCACGTAGAAAGGGCTTTTCGGCTATAGCTTCTTCGATACCCTTGCGCCGGTGCTGACCATCATTGATAAGTATGGTTGCTTCAACCGGAATATGGAGGATGCCAACGCGATCGGCCGCGCCGTTGACGGCCAGCGGTTCGAAGTGCATCTCGGCAGATACGCTGGCGGTAATCGCCGGCAGCACGTAGTCTGTCGGATTCTTGACGACGTAATCGGCGATATCGGAAGCTCGGCGCTCGCTTAGGATGCGCTGCGCGCGATGCTGCGGCGGAACCGCATCTTCCTCGTTGAAGACAAACAGTTTGACCAATACGCCATAGGGAATTTGCGCCACGTAATAGGCGCGGCCGGCTTGTACCCCTCGCACCGCAGGAAAGCTGTAAGTGATTTCGCTTCGCCGTGTCTCAAGATCGTTGCGCACAGCCATAGCGCGAGCGTGGCGCTCGGCGTCCTGTTGCCGTTTGACTGCGGTGGCGTCCAGCTCCGCCTGTGCCATCGCGCCAAAACGCTCGCGCAGTTCGTCAAGCGACATACCTGTATCCGCAACCCATATTGCTACGGTTTCCGGGTCGATCGGTTTGCCTCCGCGATGCGCAGGATCGAGAACAAACTTCATGGCGTCGATCGCCTTGCGCTCGTCGCGTTCGGCCAGCAACCTTTGCAGCAGCTCTGGATAGGTCTTGCCCTTTTCAAGCGGCTCTGCGCTCTCGATGGCCCCGAACACGCTTCCGCCATACGAAAACCTTACCTTGTCGGAGAGTCGCGAGGCCTTGAGGTTCGCAGACAAGGAATCACGGTGCTGGGAAACGATTTCGGCTGCATCATAAGAATCTTTTCCGACGCTGCATCTGGTAGTGGTGATTACATAAAACTTGCTCATCTTGTCCTCGTCGTTGTCGATGTTTTGGGATGGTGCGGTACGTGTAGGCACTTCTCCCAAGTGGCCGCAACTGATTCGCGGCCACTTGGTAAATGCTTCAAGCAAAAAGGGAAAGCTGCTCTGCCTTTGCGATTCGATGCTTAATGACGTCCTCACGCTGTTTGATGATTGGCTGGAGAGGCAATGGTGCCTCTTCTTCCTTGGGCGTTGTGATGGCCGCATTTTCGCTTGCAGCGTGTCGAAGCTTGCTGTCCCAAAATCCCAGCACGTGAGCCGGCGTCGCCCAATGACTCCATACCTTTGTAGGGTCCAAGGAATTACCATGCAGGACTATCGCCGGAATATGCAAGAGCGAAAGCTGTATGTAGCTCATGTGCACGGCTGTCTGGTCGATGTCTTGAGCGGTGACATGCATCACTTGCTGGTAATTGATCCGTTCATCCTTCAAAGCGTGCGCACACGCAATGACCATTGCACCGCCGCCGCACGTTGGTTCGTTGAGAGTAATGAAGCCCTTGTGCTCTATGATGTCCGCAGCATCGGATAGTGAGATCTTCGCCATGAGCAAACTCACTTCATACGGCGTAAAGAACTGGCCTTTCCAGTGGTCGGACAGATCGAGCGCCATGAACAGCTGACCTAAGCAGTCGTGGAACCTGCACTCCAGCGATTCCACGATCTGAGCCAGCATCAGCGGGAAACGGTATGCTTCTTCCCTGGTATAACGCTGGATGATGTCGATATAACGCGCCTCGCGTTCCGCATACTGCAAGCGGTCGACGGCATTGCTAATGGAGAGCGCCGCCAGCTCGCAAAAATCCCGGAAAACTTCATACGTGCGATATCGGCCGGTGTTTTGCTTTATCAGTTTCACGAATTCTTTTTGATACTGATCCAAGGCGTACTCCGTAGAGATTCCAAACTTAGAGAAGAAGGCCAGGGAATGAAGGTGTCGGCGTGCGCGCTGCTCGACACTACAGCAAGGCCGGAAAACTGCACCGCAAGCCGAACCCATCCGATTTCGCGGATGCGCCGCGTGCAAGTTCGGCTTGAACATGGAGCCAGAATGCGCGCTTGTTGTGTAAGCCAGTGGTGGAAAAGCCCGCTTTCAACATCCACTTTTGGACCAGTTCGGCCGGTTGGTTATCGACGATGGCCAGCGCTGCGGGCAAGTCGCCGGCGTTGGTGGCCGCCCGGATCGCGGCGGCCTTTTGTTCGGTAATTTGTTCGTCTACGGTCATGGTGGCGTCAATCGCCGGCCTCGGCGCAAGACGAGGCCGGCGCCGTGGTTAGTCGATGATGATGGCGCGAACGAAAGTCGGCTGGCCGCCTTGTGTGCTCAGAACAAGCAGCTTGTCGCCGTCTCGCATGCGATGGTCGGCCGGCAGGCGAACGAAGTCATGCTTACGGATGTTCACGGTTCGGTTAAAATTGACGCTCAATTTCAGCTCCCTTACTGTTGAAGTTGAATCCAGGGCCGGGTAAGGGTGCATCCTTGCTCGGCCCGCCTTATTTGCGCGTTCAGCGCAAATTCGCTACTACCATCTCCACGTCTCGCGCAGTCACGGTCAATAGCCAGCGCTTTTCCGGAACTCGATACCATCTGCCGACGTAATGGCGTCGTGGATGTCGTGCATCTTCGTCGCTCATCGCTGCAACGAGGGAATCGCAGCGGTCGACGGAAATGCGGATAAGTGCTTTGCACGTCTGTAACGTCGATTGCACTGCCCACAGGCCGATGTAACGCGGCGTAGCCAGGTTCTCAAGCGCCTGTCTCGCTTGATCCCGGACATCCCGGTTATTGGCGTGCTCGGCAACGAGCACCAAGCACAGCAGCTGCGCAGATACAGACATCGCCCGAAACTGTTCCTGCTTCTCTTGCGGTATGACAGCGGCGGCGAGTTTCGGAATATCGACGTGCAGTAATGGCATGGACGTTCCCTTTTCGATCGCGGAGGGATGCCGCCCTTGCGGGCGGCATCGTCGTTCTTAACCCTTGAGGCGGCGCATTTCTTCGGCCAATACCCACAGAGCGCGATTCAGCTTCACGTTCTGATCGATGCCTGTCACTGCACGGGTAGTCGCACGCTTGCCGCTGGCATTACGCCCGTAGAGACCGCCGCGAATCGTGTTCTCCTGAACGACGTTGAAAGTCGTCCAGAGGTCGCTGCCGCTCTCTGCAGGGCGGCGCGGCTGGAGCAGCTGACGCTCGGTAATCGGAAACGCCTTGGGTGCGGCAGATGATTCCTCGCCCTCGGCCGGTTCGTCGCCGCCGTAGCGCAATTCCAGAGCGGCGCGGGCAAAGGCGGCGCGTTCGCCGTCGTTGAGCTGCAAGGCTTTCATGCCTTCCCGCTGTTCGCGAACCAAATCGAAGCCTTCCAGAACCACGTTTGCGCCTTCGATAACGGCATCGACGACTTTGCCCTGATGACGAACGCGGACATCGTTTTGCGTCTTGCCGCACACAAGACCGTTGCCGCAGACGAAAACGAACTGTCCGGCCAGCATTTGATAGCTGCTGGTGCCGTCATGGCTGTTGAGAAGAATGATTTCGTCGGCTTCTTGCGCGGTGATCTGGTTTGCGTGGCGTAGGCGGATCATGTGCTTGGCATGCTCGCGCTTGGCATCGTCGCGGACGCGCGACTGGCAGACCATAAACGGCTGGAAGCCTTCTTTGCGCAGGCCGTTGAGCACTTCGATGGTCGGGATATAGGCATAGCGGTCGGAGCGGCTTGCGTGCTTGTCTTCGGCAAAGATCGACGGGGCAACGTGGCGGATCTGGTCATCCGTCAGTGGAGAATCGGAGCGGTAAGAGGTCATTCCACGGCCGAAACGAGAAGCTAACATGACAGGTTCCTTTCGTAAGTTGGTCTTTCGGATGTAGCAATCGACCCTCATCGATCACCACAAGACATATTATAACATTGCGTAAACATTAGGTCAACACTTTGTAAGCATTAAATCGCCTTTTTTTGCGGCAGCGCGACACGTTGCCGCCGCACGTCGACGCCGCTGGCACGGGCCTTGCAAATCGTTTCCTGTAGACCATTGGGAGGTTGCGACCTGGTTGCCGTGTTTCGCCGGCATGAAGCGGTGCCCCGCGCCCAGGCGCGGGGATTCGGCGGTAGGAGCCGGGTCGGTAGACCTGGCCGCGCAGCGGCCACTCCGTAGCCCGCCGAAAGCATGCCGGCGCGCGCCGTCGATTGCGCACCGCTGGCCAGCCCGGGCGGTGCCATGCGGCAGGGCGCAGCCCGAGAGCGCATAAGCTGCCCTGGAGCGGTCGGCCGCGCCGCGGCCGAGTCCCGCAGGGACCGAGCGAACAGCGAGCCCGGAATGGGGAGCGTCGCCGGCACCGCCGGCGTATGCCCAAAGAGCGCCGTTGATGGTTTGCCACATGCCGCCCGAGGCAAATCCCATGCATAGCCACAATGGAATGCATGGCACTTCTCAGCCTGGCCGGAACATGGCTTCGCTTCCCTTGAAAAACCATAGCCGCGAGCTGGGCATCTGAAATCGACGTCCCTCAGACCTTGCGCCGCTGCTGCGAATGCGTATTCCGGCGAGGCAGCAAGTTCAAGCCCAGGCGCGAATCGAACGCCAAGAATCGTCGATCGTGCCTCGACAGCCACGACATGAGCCGCTGCCGCTGGGAGAAATCAGTCAAATTGAGGATGAGCGCCGGGATCTGCGGGAATTAGTCAAAATGAGTAACGTCCCGGCCGCGCAGAAGATCCTGTCGACCTTGCTGCGGGTGCCAAAAGGGAAGGGGAGGATGCCGAGAAAGAGGGCCGGCAGTGGCGGCGATCGCGGAGCGATTGCCGCCACTGCCGGGGCCGTTGTAGGGGTTGGTTTGCGCTCCAAGGGAGCGCCACGATGGCTGCGTCGTCGCCTTCATCGGCGTAAGCCGATGCTAGAGCAAGGCATTTTTTGCCCCGGCCGCGCCGGGGCCACGATAGGCGCATTCCACGAATGCGGTGCTGTTGCTGTCCTTACCGATCACCGATGCTACCAGGATGGCCTGTGTTCAACAGCCTGAGCAACGATTCCACGTCGTCAGTTTGGGTATTGCCGGGCACGGTTGCCGCCAGCTGCGGCTTTTCAAGCCGAATCCTGACGCGGCTATTGGTTCGCTTCAGGATTTGGTCTGCTTGCTCAACCGACTTCGCAGCAGCAAGCTCGTCGGAATCAGCCTCATTGACGATCGACACGCTGACGCCGAATTTGCGTCCCTGGTCGCGATAGAAGTCCAACACGGCTTGTTCCTTCTCGGAGAGCGTGGCGAAAATTCTACCGTCCAGCGCCTTGATTTCTTCAATCGTGGGAATGTTCATGTGCTTTCTCCGTGAGCGGTATAGATGAATGAGCAGCTTGAGCGCGTTCTAATTTTGATGCGGTCGCTTGCGCGCATTCTGACGCCCCGCAAGGTACGCCGACACAACGATATCTGCAAGTGGCACGACGATAAGCAGCACGAACCACCAGAAAGAACCGCAAAGCAATGGCATCCAGTCTTCCGGTGTGCAATATGGACGGCCCATACTCGTCAATTCAGGGGCAATAAGAGCCATCACGATCAAGAATGCTATGAGACGCATAATTTCCTTATCCGAAGTACGCGATTGCCTATGAGCGTTGCCGTCAGAGGAAAGACGGCAACCGCGTCCATACGCGCGGAGAAATTGCCGATATAGACATCCCCTCGTCAGCGCAGTTGGGAATGTCGCCGTCTGACGTACAGAGGTACCATCCGTTTGTTACAGGCGACCCCCAATAGCGTTGATCGACATAGCGGCCAGTACCTTCATCGGTCAGAATGACCGTCCCATCCATTGGCGCTGTGCTGATTGGCTCAAACGTCATGTCGATTACCTTTCCCGGCCGCAGCCGACTTTCCTTTACTGCGCGTGAAGTCTGTAGCGCCGGCGAGCAACTACGAAATCATTTTGTTTCAGGCCGAACGAAGAGTTCATACCGGCTAATATGCCTCCAGCCTCCGGCAACCAAAGCCTCATCTCCAATACGCTTTTCGACAACTCCCGTCCAAATCTCGCCGGTTCTGGTGTGCTTCAAATACTTCCCGTCGACTAACTGATCGGCGGTGTACTGACACTTTCCGTCCATCGTTCTGCGCAAATCTCCTCGAATGGCAACCACATCTCCTACTCGAATATCTTGCGCGGCCTGATCGCTTTCCACTTCTTCGAGATCGACAGGAATGATATTCACGCCATCTGAAACGCTGAACGAATTAGCCGATGAATTCGGTGCGCGCATGAGTGCCCACGCTTGCTCCGCTGCTTCACGCGGCGAATCAGCCGAAATATCAATTTCCCAAAATACTTTGTAATCAGCCATGCTAAGTCTTTCCTACCAGACCTTGAAAACTCGAAGGGCGATTACCACTGCTTGAAGCAGCAGCGACAACGTAAATATCAGAAGCGCAGCCAGAAACAGCTTCTGGAAAGTCGTCATCTTGTTTTCATTTTTCATAAGTTCGCCCTCGTCCATTGTTCCATGATAGCCGCGCTATCGATCTGGCACATCGACCTCGAACTGGCATCGATCAGCACAAACACATTATAACAAATGGCAAACACGCGGTCAACATTAAATTATCATTATGCTGCGCTCGCTCTTGCGTCGAGATGCTATCCGTCGATCATTGTACGCAGCTGGCGAGCCGCATCGAGCGCAGCGGTTGAGACGCCACGCTCGTAGAGCAGGGCATTGGTCTTGCGCATGAAGCCGTGCTTGCGCAGCGCGTTGCGGATATCCTTGCTTGGCTTGGCAAGGAACTGGAATGAGATAGTCCGTTCCTCGCTATCGATGCGGTAGGTATAGCCGTTACCCTCTTCCTCGATGCTTTGGCCATCCTGCGCGGCGTCCAATTCGCGCAGCTTGTCCTTGATAAGACGAATCTTCTTGGTGCCGTTTTTCAGCTTGTAGGCCGGGAAGAACCCGCCGCAACGAGTCCGTTCCGGCGACATGAAGGCCTCGATCTGCGCATCCGAAAATCCCATTGCCACCAGAGCGCGGCGGTTGCCGTTGCGCGCATAGGAATTCACGCGGCGCATGCGCTCCTGGGAGAGTTGCAGCTTGTCGAGGCGAGCGCGCAGCTCGGCAGCGTCCTCGCTGTTGGCGGCTGCGTGCCGGTTGAGATTGCATTCAACAATTTGGTTCAGCGAAACGAAAGTCACGGCGCCTTGGCCGCTGTTCATGGACGATTGAAAGCCGGTGTCCTGGTAGTTCGTCAGCATGATGCAATTCCTCTCTGTCGTGTCGGGCAGGCATGCGGCGCTGGCCGCATGCCTCATGTCGTTGTCAGTTCGGGCGGTATCCGCTCAGCGAGTATTCGTCTATCCAGCTCCTGTCGCATGCGTTGCAGGACATTTCCTGTTCCGCCTTGCCGTCGCTTGTAGTGATCTCATGACCTACCGTGTCGTCCGCTCCGCAATAAGGGCACTTCGCCCCTTGGTTGGCGACGTGCTGCGCGTCGGTGATTCCTTCCGTGTTCTCCTGTACCGTGTCCGTCATGAGGATTCCCTTGTCTGAAAAATTCCGGCCTTGCCGGGGCCGATACGCCCGGGGACGCATCCCCGGGCGGCACTGACCGATTAGGCGGTGCGCAGCATCTCTGGCAACCAGCCCTTACCGGCGACAAGCTGCTCGGCTGCTACGGCGGCTTCGCCTTTCTTCGACTTCTCCAGCGGCGCAGCGGCTTCCGCAGACACGGCTTCGGAGACAACTTCGATCATGCGGCCTTTGGATACATGGTTGAAATAGGTCGTCGCGGTCGGTTGCCACCAGTTGCGCATGTCGAGATTGACGGCCTTGGCCAGCTGATCGAATGCAGCCGTCTTGGTCGTTTCGCGTCGGAGCGTTGCGTCGAGCGACAGCGCCGTGCAATAGGCGAGGATGTCGTAGGTAACGTCCATCGGCTGTTCCAGCATCCATGCCAAGAGCGATGCTTCGTCGCAGTATTCGGGCAACTGGCTTTCGATGGCTTCGCGCTTCGCGTCCAACGCAGCTTGCGCAGCGGTGCCTTCCACTTCGTCCGCCAGCTTCGGCGTTTCCATGTCGATCCCGGAAAGGCGAGTGCGGACGTAGCCGGTTTTGATGTTGAAGACCTTGCAGGCCAGCGCGTGAGTCGTCACGACCAGAGCGACTTCCGGACGCTGTAGCATTTCAGCTTGCAGGGCCGCAGTGCGATGTGACGTTAAGACGTGCGTCAGGCGGTCGGAATGCGCCGTGCGTCCGTTCATTGATGCGTCGTTGGCGGCATCAGCTGTGTCGAGCGGTTCGGCCTTGGCGATTTTCTCCATCTTCGGCTTGTCGTCGGGACGGATCAGGCCGCGATAGACGAATGCTTGGCCGAATTGGTCAATGGTCACGATAGCGCCGGCCAGCGCCTTGTCCGCTTCGTGGACGCCGGACAGCGAGGCCTTGATTGCATTGGCGCGGGAGCGCAAGTCGTCGATCTGTGCTTCCAGTTCGTCATACTTGCTTTCGCCTTCTTCGGTGTCGTCGTCTTCGTACTTCGCCTGCTCGGTTTCGAGCTTCGCGATATCGGCCTTGATCTGTTCGTACTCGGCCTTTTCTTCCGGTGTCGGGCTGCGCGTGACATCGCGCACGGCGGCGAACTCGGACAGATCGCCCTTGCTGAACCGGACACGAACTTCGACCCACGCATGGCCTTCTTCCTTGACACGCGCAACCTTCTTCGCCAGTTTTTCAGCGGCCAGCGTTTCCAGCAAGGCCGCATCCTTGATGTAGCCGTCGCCGTTGTTGCTGAACAAATCGCGCACCACTTCGCCGCCAGCCTTCTCGTAGGCGTCGATGCCGACGAACTGGGCTACGTGGTCTTCTCTTGCGTTGATATGCTGCGCCGTCAGCATTTCGCGCACCCGCCAAGCTGAGAGCCGATGCGTCTCGCTCAAGGTCTTGTAGGCCATTTCCTGCTGCTTGTGGTCATCCGTGATGGCGAACGCACTGATTACATCGGAGTTCAGCTTGTCATCGCGATACAAGTCAAGCAGCTTGGGCGACACATTCGCCAGCTTGAGGCGGCGGCGCACGGCCAATTCGTCGGTGCCGAAGGACAGCGCGATATCGTCAACGCTGACGCCGCGATTGAACAACTCCAGCATGGCAAGAGCCACATCGGCAGCATGCATGTCTTCGCGACCGCTGTTTTCCGAGAGGCTGACCGCAACGGCTTCATCCTCGGTCACGACCAGATACGGGATCATGTAGTCTTCCGGCAGCAGGCCACGAGCAATACACACGCCCACGGCGGCAAGACGGCGACCGCCTGCAACGACGCCCTTGCGGCCTGTTTTCTCGCCCTTGACGACTTCTTCATAGGCGATGAGATTTTGCAGCACACCTTGAGCAGCGATCAGGGAAACCAATTCCTCGAATTTCGGGTTGCCTTCCTGCATGCTGGCCTTCTTGCGGCGCACGTTCAGCTTGCTACGGAAGAATTCTGCATAGGTGGCGTAGCGGATCGTGGAATGCGCGGTGATGACCTCGACCGCAGACGCCGGGGTATCCGTTTCCGTCTTGACGACGGATAGGTGCGAGATCGCGGCGACGATAGGGGTCAGTACGGGCTTGGCATCTTTGAGGACTGCGGACATAGCTTGTTCTCCTGAACGATTAATTGCTGACAAGGTTTGCTGTGGGTGCGCTGAAGCTCTACGGCGGATCGTGCATGTCGTCTCCTTCACGGTTAGCGAGTCGGATAGACGGCGACGCGAAGCTTGATGCGGTCGCCGGGGGCATAGGGAAGAATCGCCGTGAACGTGCGGCCTTGGTATTCGTAGGTGACGCTGTAGCCGGTCGTGCGGGTCTGCCAGTTGTCGACCATGTAGCAGCGGTTCACGTCGCGGACAGTCACGGAGCTGCCGCTGTTGCGCTCGATGCGATCACCGATAACCGCCCCGACAGCAGTAGCGACTACTCGGCCATTGCCGCCGCCGATCTGGTTGCCGATGATGCCGCCCATGATTGCGCCGACGCCTTCCGGCGCGTTCTGACGCTCGACGTAAACCGTCTCGACACGGCATTCCTGACGCGGCAGGTTCACCGTCTCGGTGCGCTCGGTGACTCTGACAACGCGACCGTATTCCTCGAAATCGCCAGCACAGGCACTTGCGGCGGCAAGGAAGGCGATGGTAGCGGCGATGATCGATTGGCGTTGCATGGCGACTCCTTCGGTAGTAATGGAGAACAGGGGAGGGAAGCGGCGCTAGGCCGCTTCCGATGTTGGGTCTTAATCGATGGCGCGGAATATCTCGCAGCCTTCGGGATGCGTGGCGGCGAAGTCGCGCAGCTGGTGGTACAGGTCGATGATGCGATCGTCGCGGAGGTAGTTCGCCAAATTGCAGAAGGCGAACAGGCAGGCGGTGATGCCGGCAGCGTCGGCGCTCATTTCACCGCTGTAGCCATTGCTATCAACGAGGATGTCGAAACGCTCGGGGGAAGTCGGAGCCATGTAGAAGCCGCCATTCGACAGTTCGTAGTAATTCCAGTAGCCGCCGATGTAGTCGCTTGCCAGCATGGACATCCAGTTATAGACCGTCGCTTCGGCTTTCAGCATGTGGCGCTCGCCGAAATACTTGGGAAGAATGCCGAGGCGTTTTACTTCCGGCACGAGGGTTGCGGTAACGATTTCTTCGGCTGTTGCGCACATACAGTTCTCCTTGTTTCTGGTGGATGGATTTGCTTGCACGATGGTGTCGTTTTCATCGATCACCATAGGACATATTATAACATTCGGATAACACGCAGTCAACATAAAGTTAGCAAGCAAATGCCTTTTTGCGTCAGCGCGACACGCCGCCGCCGCACGTCGACGCCGCTGGCACGGGCCTTGCAAATCGTTTCCTGTAGACCGATGGGAGATGGCGACCTGGTTGCCGTGTTTCGCCGGCATGAAGCGGTGCCCCGCGCCCAGGCGCGGGGATTCGGCGGTAGGAGCCGGGTCGGTAGACCTGGCCGCGCAGCGGCCACTCCGTAGCCCGCCGAAAGCATGCCGGCGCGCGCCGTCGATTGCGCACCGCTGGCCAGCCCGGGCGGTGCCATGCGGCAGGGCGCAGCCCGAGAGCGCATAAGCTGCCCTGGAGCGGTCGGCCGCGCCGCGGCCGAGTCCCGCAGGGACCGAGCGAACAGCGAGCCCGGAATGGGGAGCGTCGCCGGCGCCGCCGGCGTATGCCCTGGGGTTGCAGTTGAAGTTCCTGGGAACACGTATTGCGCACAGCCAACGACACGCGAGAATGGCCTATGCGCTGAGGGAGATCAAACCTGCTTTTCTGGCGAGGATTATGTTCAGCCCAAGGAGAGACTGCATCATGAACCCTGGGCCTTATGAAATTCCAACCGATGTGCAGGAAGGTTTACTCGAGATGTCTCATATGCTTGTCGATCGCGCCAATCAACCACGCGCGCCGATCGACGCCAATCAAAAGATAGCCATGTTGGCGATCGCCGAGAAGCTTGAGTTGCTGGGCTCGTTCAATTTTTCCAGCGGAAATCAGATGGGGCTCATGAAGCCGGATTTCACGTTCGGCTATGTGCGTATGGGCTGCGAGATCTTCCTGAACGATCGGCTCGGGACACCGCCGCCAGTGTTCCAACAAGCGCGGCGAGTTCGCGATTGGCTGGACAAGATAGGGCACAAGTACCCGCGTAGGCATCGATAGCGAGATCCGATGCGTGTCAAGAGACCGGCGCCGCAAGGGGGCGGCAAGCGCGTGAAACGCGCCGGCGAAGCCGCCGCCCTGGAGCTGCAGAGCGAAGTGGCGCAGCGACTATTGCGAGCGCCGGCCGGCAACGCCGGCGAGCAGGTGTGCTGTTGGTTTGCGAGCGCAGCGAGCCACTTGTGAGCATTGCGCGATCGTTCGACGCTTGGCGCTGGCCAAGCGAATCAATGATGAAGTGTGAAGTTGTTGGGGAGAGGGTAGGGCGGCGGCAAGAGCTGCCGCCGTCAGCGCATCGAACCGAGCGCGTTGCGCGAGGAAGCGCCGGCCGCGATCGCGGCCGGCGAGCACCAATTCTCGAACGGCCGTAAGGCCGGAGCACGATTCCTCTTTAATCCGCGATCATTTCAGACATACGGGCAAGCACCTTGCGCGCAAATTCAGGGGCCGCATGTTTAGCGTCCTCGATCGTCTTAAATCCACCAGCCTGGAAGTTCAGGTAATGAAGGTCATAAGCCCCATTGTCATCCGTGATTGCCGTCATCTTATGCCCTGCAAAGCTGGCGGTTTGCATAACCTCTGGCGAATCCCCGAACCACTGCTGTTGAGGAGCGCGGAAATTTACTTGCCCCGCTCCGTCGAGTTCAATTCTCATGATCTATTCTGGTTTCCTATTATGAAACGCATCCGCTAGGTCAAAAATCGCACGTTGGCTTTTTGCGGTCATCGGTGCGTTCGCCAACTCTCGAATTTTGACCAAGGCTTCCGAGACCGCCTTCAATGCATCACGTTCTTTGTTGTTAAGCTCAGACATATGTTCTTTCCGATCTATGTCACACGCATTGGCTGACCGCATTCTGCGCATCGATACGTAGCATAGCCACGTTCGTCCTTGCCAGCCTCGACCATGCCTTTGATTGAAATCGATTCCCAAGATTTCGAATACGGCTGGTCATTCTCTGAAGTCTTCTCCTCGCCCTTATGGCCTTGCGGGCACTCGAAATGGCGGAATGTGCGTAAGGTCATCGCGTCTCCTTCACGTAGGCGTCTCACCTTGCAGCAGCAAAATCATCTGCTTCATTCGCCATGCGCACCAGCGGCAAGACGATCGCGAAAATTCCAGCAAAGATTGGAAGGAAGTTAATCGCGAATTTGAAAACGACATCTCCGAGTGCCGAAGGTACGGCCTCGCCCATTTCAATCAGCGTAACACGCATAAAGACCGCGATACCGGTAACTCCAATCATCAACACCCCCATGCCAATACCGGCAGGATCTCCCGACCTCGCGGCGACATAGGCGGCGATCGTAAAGAGGCCGGCAGTTACGCATGCCACCCATAGCGGCACGTAGGAAAGTCCGACGTCGACGCTGTGAGCAATCATGCCGAGAGCGCCGCCGACGAGGAAGGCGCTCAAGAGCACACAGATGAAGTTGACTGCGCCATCGAAGACTTGTCCTACGGATTGCAATATTTTCATGAAGATTCCTTGTGAGAGTGTTTAAAAATATACTCGAAATGACTGATTTCCTTTGGCCGCATCAGAGGATGCGTGGTCGTCCCTTGGCTGTCGGCGCCGCGGCTGGCAAATCAGGCGCCGTGCCCGGGCCTTGGCGTCCGGCCTTGTAGCCGGCAGAAGCATTGAGCAAATCCGCAAGACGCATCGTGCGCTTCTGACCATAGGATTCGCTGAGTTCGCCGCTCGCCGACACGTCGACGAAGACCGTGTATACGAGGCGTTGCGGCGGCCGAACTAGGATGCTGACCGACTTGCCGCGATAGGCTTGAAGAGATTGTTCAAGCTCTTCGATGGTGTCGCATTCCTTGTCGTTGCCGAAATTCCGGATTTTGAATAATTTCACGTTGGGTATCCTTTTGACAGTTATTGCGCGGCACGGGCAGCGTGGCTGGCCGCAGCTTGCTTCGGCGGCCGAAGTGTGCGCCGGTGCATGATCTTAACCTTCGGTTTGGGCATCTTGTTCGTCTTACGCAGGTCACAGACGCGACGCAGCACCGTGTTGATGGTGCGCCCGAGCGTAAGGCTGACTTCTTCGGCGCCGAGCGCATCGTAGTGCTCGATGAGATAGGCTTCGTCCTTCGTTGTCCATGGCGCCCCTTGCTTGGGGTGAAAGTCCGGGTGGTACTTCATTCGTCCCTGGGTATCGAACTCGATCGGTTGCGACAGATCTTTGGATTGTTTGACTGCAGCGGTATTGGACATAGCATGCTCCCTTAACGTGCGGTGTGGTGATTGGCAAGATAGTCTCGCCTCCAGGTGTCGATGAATGTTGAAACGGTATAGTCGATGATTCCATCATGATCCTGCAGCTGATCGGAGCAGGAGACGATCGCCACGCCGAGGATCTCGCCTGCCTGGTGAATCCTGATCTGCGCGACCGTCGCGCTGCTGATCGCCGACAAGATCTCGTCCTCGTTGGTCGATTCAACGGCCGTCCAACTGCGGCCGTCATAGACTGAAAGGGCGGTGCCAGCGCACAGCGCATACTGAACTAGATGTTTGATTGCGTTTGTCATTCTGAGTCCTCAATGTGCCTGCCGGTCGAAGAGTCCTGGTTCGGACAGCGCCAGGTTGGCGAGGTCGGCACCGAGCCGGCATAGCGCCTTGTGATAATCGGCAGACAGGTGGTTGCTGGAGAAGTGATGGCCGAACTCGTGGATAAGCAGCTGGTTGATCGCCGGCAGCGGGCCGGCAAACCATTGCTTCCCAAGCCTGCCCATGTTGATGACCAAGCGTTCGCCTCCGTAGGTGGCACTGAACGGCCACTGCGGCTCATTGGCAATGTCGACGGCGATCGCGGTCGACAGAAGCTTGGGTGCCAAGCGGTGGATATATGCGACGACGGCGCGCATCTCGGGTGTCCAGTTCGCCGACGAAACCAGGTTCAGCGGCTTACCGCCGTCGGCATACGGCTTCGGGCTGGGCGTGACTTGCCCGGCCGGTAGGATCGCGCCGGCGCGCCGCGCAGCGTCCCATTCCGTAGCGGACATTTGCGACCCATGAACGACGGTGTAGCCGTTGGCCACGGCCAAGCAATTTGCCTCCGGATCGGACGGATCGTAGGAGACGCGCTTCTCGCCGAAGCGCAGCTCGACAATCCGGCGCACCGTATCGGATTCCATCTCGTGACCATGCTCTTGAACAGCATGGCGCACCCATGTGGAGTTGGCATCCTCGACAGTCAGGCTGGCATGCATTTCCTCGACGACGAGGGCGCGCACGCGCGCCAGGTAGGCAGGACTTACGTTGTCGCGCTCGAAGTTCACCGGAACTTTCTGCTGGACATTGATGTGCCAGCGATCGCCGGTCTCGACGACGGGTATGCCCATTTCGTACAGCATGCCGACTTCGCCAGGCGCCGGTTCATGGATCTCAATGTCGACCTTGCGCACGGTTCGACGCAACACACCCTGGTCATCGGCAATCTCGGTAGGAAGTGCCGCCCAAATCGTGCGCAGCGGCTTCCGCTCTGGCAGCAATTCGCCGTTGTAGTAGGTGGCAATGCCTTGCGGCGGCAGCAGACGGCGAACCGCTTCATGGCAGCGAGTAATGTCGGCCTGACTCATCCGTACCAAACCGCTGAATCTCGAGCCGCGATCGCGACGGCGGCGGCTTTGCCGTCGGCCGTCCGCGTCGAAGACGATGCTGCCAGTCGTCGATTCGATGGTGGCCTCGTTGCACAGCGCCAAAACCAGCTTCTCGCCGAGGTTGAACCGTCCGCGTTTATCAGGATTCGCCTTCTTGGCGCTGTCCGCGAACAAGGTGAATGCATGCGACAGGTCCGCAAAACCGGTCGGGTTGTCGTCTTCGACCGTCAGGCGCGCGCTGCGCGTCGACGGAACCTTTTCGAGCGAAACCTTCACTTCGGTCGTATTCTCGTCCCATGCGTTCTGCAGCAGCTCGTATAGAACGAACTCGATGCCCTTGCGCGCCAGCAGCTGAGCCAAGCCTTCCTTGTCGACATCGAACCATTGCATGTTATTGCTCTCCTTTTTGATGTGATGTAGCACCCATGCTCAAGGCGTGGGCTGTATGACGTGCGTAAGTCGAAAGCGCCCGGCAATAGAGGGCCGCGGCGCCGTGTTCTCGTGCACGGGCTCGTCCAGGCCGCAGCACCGTCGCGGTGCCAGCCATCAGCGATTTGCCGGCATTACGCGCAAATATCCCGATGTGGCGGTGATAGAGTGCCATCGGCGCCTTGCGTCGGTGCCACGAGGTCGCCGCGTCATGTCGCGCCCTGTGCGCAATATCCATGCATAGCGCGGCCAGAAGGCGACGCGATGCAGGCGGCAGGCCCAGCAATGCACGGCCTGCAGCGAAATCCCATAGCGGATTCAGATGCAGCGTTTGCAACGCCGGCTTGTTGCGCCACGCCGATTCGGCTGCGGCGTTTGCTTCCGCGCGTAACGCACGGACGGCGCAGACGATGGAACAACGGGCCTCTTGCGGGAGCGCAGTAAATGCCTCGATTGCCGGTAGCGAGAGAAGAGGATTTTTGTAGCCCATGCCGTCACCTACAATGCCAGCGCCAGTTCGTCGTCTGCCGGCGGCGTCAGCTCGAGCGTCGCCGATTCTTGGCGCAACATGTCGTTGATCGAGCAGTGCAGTCTCATGGGGTCTCCTTGGCGGCTTTGGTAAGTGCTTCCGCGGCCTCGCGCGCTGCTTGCAGACGCGCTATCACACGGCTGAATTTGCGAGATTCCGCGTGTATCTCAATCGCGGCAATCTGCAGTGCTGCTTTAGCGGCGGCATCGGGCGTTGCATGACATGCAGAGAGAATGTAGAAACATGTTCTGCCGGTCGAGGTCTTGCCCTCGATGCCCCAAGGCTCATTGTTGGCAAGTCTCTTCCAGCTGATAGCACGTACCAGGACAGGGCCGTTGCCGTCGCGCACGCGCTTCCGATCGATCGCCCAAACGTGCGGCGGCGGCAGCGCGGCCGTTTTGTCGATTGTGGCCATCACTGATGCACCTGCGCAGGCATTTCCATCACGCCTTGGCTTTGCGGCACGATCAAGACATCATTAGTTGGCAAAGTGTCCTCCCTAACGGAATCCATAAAAACAAGCGGATAACGTCATGGTAACAGCGAGAAAACAACAGGTCAAGAAAAAGATTGCAATTCTACGGATATTGCTGGAAACTGGTGGATATTAGTGGATACCAAACGGCAATCAGAGGACAGTGGCTCAAGCGGTATTCGGTTCAAGCTCATCGATGAGATAGGCGCAGACGATGAATGCTTTTACGTGACGCCTTGTGTTCCATTGGTACTGCAAATGTTGAAATCGATAATTGTGCAAGAGAGGCTAATTTGACCACCACCGAGGAAGCCCTTTACGAAGAAGACACCTATCTTTTCCCGATGCCGAGGTTGCTAACCTATAGCAACGCCGAGCTGCGGGATCTAATCGCGAGCAATCTGGATCAAGCTCACGATATGACTGATGGAACCGACTTCAATTCCGATGTCAAAATCGACCACGCCCAAGACATCATTGAACAGGCCAGAGACATCTTGCTTGCGCGCGGCGAAGTTTTTACGCCCGAAGAGCAGGCACAAATGGATTTTCTGGATTGGCCTTTAAGTCCGGAGGAAATCGCTGCCCAGGAAGTGGCGGAGGCCCGAGAGCGCGAAGCCAGGTACTTGTTGGATTTGGAGTGGAGTCGAATTAAGAATCGTTATACGCCCTGGATTGAGCAGCTAATCCGTGGCGAGGCCTTGCCGTCGGATGCCGAATTCGATGGCATAGAGTTAAACATTGGTTGGAATGGCTGGACGAACTCGCCTGATGGCCGAACGACATTGCGGCCGAGCGGCGAAGAAGTCATGCGCATGCGAGACGAACTTGAAAGGGTCGCCGGCGTGCCAGTGGAGCTAGGGCATTTTGGCTCACGAGCTGGCGTCACGATTGAAACTGATCCTGCACCAGGCTGGAATTTCCGGTTTCCGGTACCGCGTGCCGCAGAAGCATGGTCTTTGTTGCTGCAATGGTGGAAAGAGCATCGATTCACTTCTCAACCTGAATTCTGGTATCGCGGCAATCGGCAGGACAATGGTCTTCCGTTCTACGTACATTGGACTGTAAAAGCATGGCCAATGTCGTCGGATTGCACATCCTGGCTCTATGGAAGGCTGGGATATCCGGATTTTCCGTGGGTTCGCTATCACCTCCGCGATCAAGACGGCAAGTGGTACCTGGAAGATTTCAACAAGAACTTTCTTTTCGCGAACGAGTGGGCAGCAGAACGCTTGCGTCTACTGGAAGCAGGGGAGGAGCTGGCCTATGAAATCACGAAACTGGCGCGCGTGACGGATGTAAAGCCTGACAGCGACCCTTTCTTTCAATCGTCGGATCATGAGTGCGTTGCACCCATATATGCCGACGAATTGCAGGAACACGGTGAGGCAAGAAAGGTGGGGTGGTTTGCCCGTCTGATTGCTAGATTTGTCAAGCGCAATCAGCCATATTGAGAAACAAGGCACAGGTCAAACATGAACGAGGCAGCGTCCTTGCCTACATTGGAAATCTGCGAGCAGGCTATTCTCGACACGTTTGCCAAGAGGGGGATTCGCCCTGGTAAGGGCATACAGAGCCTGGATCTGCTTGAGCTGACGATCGGAAATCCACCGCCATTTCGGGCCACAGAATTAAATGCCGCTCTTGATTCGCTACAGAAAAAAGGCTGCATTGACACCGTTACACGGCCTGGAACGACCATCTTGTTGGAAGCACGTCGGCGCGAGTGACAGGGCAGGGTGGGCGCCATTCACGGCGCCCGGATCGGCCGCTACTTACTCTTTTTGACTGACGTTGCGTGAGGCCCTAGTTCCTTCTTGGCGCTTGATCCCTTGGTGCGCTTTGCATGAGAAAGGGTATCGACTGCCTTGAGCACTGAAGCAAGTTGATCTCTCAGTTCCGCGATGTGTTGTTCGGAAGTCTGGACCTGAGCGCGAGTTTCTTCCATTTGATGTTGAGCTGCGTCACGCTCGGCGCCGGCAATCGCCGCGGCTTTCTCGGCAGCTGCGTGTGCCTGACGTTCGGCCTCGATCTGTCCGCGCAAGCTCGTAATTTCCTGGTGAATGGCTGCTTCACGCTGTTCTGAGGTCGTTACCTGCTTGCGGATATCCTCGACCTGGCGCAATGCTGCTTCCCGTTCGGCCGCCGACACGGCCGCCGCCTTCTCCGCATCGGTGCGCGCCTTGCGTTCTGCGTCAAGCTGTTCGCGCAACTCCCGCAACTGCCGCTCCATTCCCGGCATTGCCTCCAACCGCAGCTCGGCGCGTGCAAGGGACTGCCGCGCCTGTTCAGCAACCTCACGCTCATGCTGAGCTTCAGTGCGTGCCTCGGCAATCTGTTGAGCTGAATCTGCGCGCACCTGCTCAATCTCTTCGGTAAGCGCGGCTACGCGGCCTGTGAGTTGTTGATTTTCGGCCTGCAGCTGCTCGGCATTCTTGGCCAACGTATCGATTCGCTCGAAATACCGTTCATTCTCTTTGGCCAAATCCTCGGCCTGCTGCTGCGCTTCGTGCAATTGAGTCGTCAGGTCGGCCTTTGCGCGCTCGATTTCCTGCGCGATGAACTCCAAGAGCACGCGCTGAATGTTCGCCGGTAGCGTCAGCGTCGTTTCGACTTGAACCTTGTCCCTGACCTTCCAGCGTTTCCAGATCGGGTGAATGGTTCCCAAGCTTCCGCTCCCATGCTCCTGCAGAACCATGCGCGGCGTCGGATTCTTGCCCTCGCCCTTGAGGCGATCGCAGATCGCAAAAACCTGGTCTTCGGTAATTGTGGCTTCGCGCGGCATGGTTCGATCCTTTCAGAAACGGCGTCTGCGCCGGAATACTCATATCGTAGCATAACGATACGGAACGTCAAGAACGTTACGATTGATACGATACATTACGATATGATACGTTACGCAATTTCGTGAAATTAACATTATGTCAACTTGCAGAAAGGAAACATTGGCGGTGCTCAATCCATTAGCACGCGAAAATGAAGTTACCGTTGATGTTGGTGTCGGCCGACCGGGGAGCAATGACTGAGAGGCGGTCGCTTTGAGCGATTCCGCGGAATTGTCAATGGACGAGAAGCCTTAATGACAGCGGCAATCGTTACAGAGGCTTAGAGAGATGTTGATATAATCACGACATATACCCGCGTCAAGGGATATATCCTCGACCGGCGATGAGATAACTCATTCGCCGGTTTTTTTTACCCAACAATCACGCGAAACAACACAGTAAAAGCCGCAGACGCCAGACCGGTGCCGACGATCGGGTGCTTAGAGATCCAAGTCAGCGGGAATGTGACAGGAAGCGCGAGCAACCGCCACCAAGACGATGATGCGTCGCGCTTGGCTTGGCCAAGAGTCACAGCCGCCGCGCAAGCTAGCGCAATTACCGGCAGTGCAATGTTAAATGCACCTTCCATGATTCCTCCCGTTTGAATTTTTTGCTATTGGGGAAAATCATGTCAGCCAAATGTGAATCAATTATGGAACTGAGCTGCTGAGCTGCTATCGTTTTTCCTGGGCGTTAGTGTCGGTCTTGCCGGGCGCGACTTTGGGCATTCCTATATGCGAACATCGAGGCATGATCGGCATCGCGGTCACGCAGTACCTTCAGCTCTTCCTCGAACTGTTGGCCAAATCCGTTTTCTTGGGCCTTGCGGCGATAAGCCGGCTCGCGTCTTTTCTCGAATGCTCGATCGAACAGCATGTAAACGGTTCGACCGGACAGAAAATCTATCAAAGCACTTCGCGCGTTGAATCGTTCTTGGGTCTTCATTCGCCTTTTTCCGATCACGAGTTCCAGATTTTCCAAACTGGCTGCGACGATTCACAAGCCGATATCCATTCGCCAATCTCATCCAGCATTTTCTGTGCACGCACCTCATCAATTTCACCATTGTTCAGCTGGTCCCACACGAAACCGAGATATGCGCCAACATCATGCGGATACTTTACGTTGTCTTGGCAAAGATTTGCCTCTAAAAATGGCACTCCCTCGCGATCCGTATCACCGTTAATTGCGATATGGGAGATATGCCATCCATTTGCGGTTTTACGAACAGTAAGCGTCGTTTGGCTATTCCAACGGCGAGTGTAGTAAGTAAGTTTTAGGTCGTGCATGTTCATCCTATTCTTATATTCGGCTACCGGCCGGTGCGGGGCGCAAGCGCCGGTTTTTCCTTTAGCGAAAGAGCTTGTCCTGCCTTACGGCTGCGTCATGCAATGCATTGGCAAAATCGCACAGCATCGGCACGGTGTTCCATGTGTGAATCCAATCCAAAAGGATTCGCTTCCCCCTATTGGCCTCTTCCTGCGCAATTCTTGTCGCCAGCTCTTTTTGTTCTTGAGTGATTTCAATGCCGGAAATTTGCACAAGGATCGACATTACGAAATCGGCATCAGTCATGATGCTGTCAATCGGCATGGTCCGTACTGCTTGCCCTTGTGACACTCCTAGATCAAACCAGCATGGATTTTTTTGATTCATCACTTCGTTTCCCTTTCCGGCTCGCGCCTTTTTCCTTAGACAGTCGCTGCATGAGCATTCATCTGGCCGGCAACCTTATCAGCGCTGATGGTCGCAAGCGTCTCGGAGCAGTCATCGCAGCCGAGGAAGAAGACGCACTCCACATCGCGGGTGGTCAGGCGTCCTTGCTGGACGTTCGAGCGATTGACGATAGAGGTTTGCCAGGTCAGATGCGTGCTACCGCACTCTTTGCAAGTCGTTATCGGTTTTGCGTCGGTGGCCATGATTTTTTTCCTTAGAGTCCGGTGACAGCGCGGAAGTCACGCTCAAAGACTGAACCAGCGACGCCAGAATGGCTGCGGTACACGCTGGAACTTGCCTTCGGCCGTTACCAGTTGGTCGGCCGACTCGAACCTGATGGTGGCTTTCAAGGGCGACGGCAATGGCTCCCATTCCTCACCTACCCGGCGATGGCTCCAGGTCACGTCGAGAGAATTGTCGCGTGGCGCCATGGAGCCGCGATACGCATAGCGGTTGGACTTGGGATCGGTGTAGATCATCACCGCCGTCTCTGCGTCGACCAAGCGTAGCACGTAGCTGCCGCGTTTGTTCTCGGTGCGGTAATCGCCGGCGAAGTTCGGCTTTGGCCAGAGGATCTTGTAGGACGCGAAAGCGATCAATACGCCAGCCAAAAGGACGGCAAACAGTCTAACGAGCAGAGTCATCGTCCTTCTCCACTCGTACCAGGTTGCGGCCGTGATGCTTGATTGCGTACTTGGCCAAGAGGCGATAAGGCCGCACCAGGAAGTAACCGGCCACGCATCCAGTGCTGCCGATACCCAGGGCGATCAGCGAGTGCATGCCCGGGTTCTCCATCGCGACGCCAATGCCGTAGCCGAACACGGCCGCGCTGAAGATGTAGGTGTAAAGCCTCCAGAGAATGCTTCTGAACTCCGTTACTGGAATCATCGTTGGCGCCGTTGCTTCTGATGCCGTGCCGCTCTGCTGAGATTCCCGATCGGCGATATCTATGGTGTCTGTCATTGTTCTCCGACTCCCTTTCCTTCGAGTTGAACGTCATGTTCCATGCATTTGATTTGAAGAGATGGTTTGCCCCAAACCTTTAGCTCGCACATTGGGCACATGTACCTCCACTGCGTCACCTTCTTGGGCTCTTGCTCGACAATCCGGATAGCCAGCGCATGCGCTTCTTGCTCCGTGATCGCAAGCTGAACTTCCTCAGGCAGCTGATTCAGCGTATGGGCCATGTTCTGCACGCTGGCCGGAAATCGATCCAACCAGCGGAACGTGAAATCAGTCGTCATGAGTTCCTTGAAGGCGGATTCGAATGGACCGCCTTCAATGACGTAATCCGATATGGACTCGCCCGTGCGTTTTCCTCCCGGCTTTCCTGTACTTGTAGGCATCAATCCGATGGCTTGCATTTTGTCTGCCCACTCTGCATTGTGATAGCGCTTTCGACCTGGAGTGCCAAAGTGGTACTGCCAAAGGTGCGCCTGCTCATGCACCATCGATTGCATCGTCTCACGGATGCCGAGCACGAAATATTCCGGGTTAAGCGCGATTTCGTCGATATAGACGCGCGTTTCTGTATCGCCCCAGCGCTGGAATGAAAAGTAGGCCTGAGTCTTTTTTTGCCTCTGCAGGGTGATGACGCAATCGGGTAGAGCGCCGCCGAACAGCTGGGCGTTGAAATGCTCGAAGGCCGTCTGTAGCTCTCGGTAGATCGTGAGCGTCGGCGGAACCGGTCTGACGTGTTTCGTGTACCTATCGTTATGCATTTGGGACCAGCTGAAACAATTACGAAACGTCAAGATAACATGAATGTGGATCATAGGATACAAAGCAAGTAAATTTCACTCACTTTTCAACGGCGATCGAGAATTCGATCTCAGACGCCTGTTCGGTCGAACGGGCACCCCGGCCTACCCCGCATGAAGATCTCGGCTCAGCGAGCCGATTTGCGAGGTTCCTGAGGCAATTCGCAAGACAAGGTACCCCCCTCTCCTTGTAGACAGATCGGACGTTGCGTATTGATTCAGTAATTCACGGGAGGCCGTCACAGCGGCCCGGTTGAGCGGCCGGCGCGGCCGACAGGACGCGGCGGGCGTGATTTATCCGGGTCTTAGCGCCCGGAGGGTGGCGCGATAGCGCCAGGGCAGGTTGGCCGCAACGCGGACAGCCTGCGCCGCTTAGACCGAGTGCGCGGCTACGGTGGTGTTGGGAGGTGTTGAGTTGTTCCTTGTGCGCCGCCCTAGGGGCGGTGCAGTCTAGACAAATACGGGGTCAACAAGCGCGAAGCGCGTAGGCCCCCACTTGTGGGGGCTGGAATTGATGTACCCCGCTCGCGGGGGACATTTGGTTAAAAGCTGTTAGAAATGCGTTAGCTCGCCTCAAAAACAGCTGCAAGCCATTGATTATATGCAACATTTTCGGAAAATCGCATTAGTCATCTTGAGTGGAAAAATTAGTCAAAATGACTGATTCCCGAGACACGTGAGCTTTTCGAGGAAATTTCTCAGTCATTTTGAGCATCCCCTAGGGAAACGTTAGTCATCGTGAGCTTGTATTAGTCATTTTGAGCGTCATTTTTGCAGGTATTGTCGTATGGATATGTAGATATATTCAAACCAATATAGTTTGCAGCGCTTGTGGCGTGTCGCAAGCGGCTGCAGACGTCCATGGATGAGGCGCGGTAATTAGTCATTTTGACTGATTCGATTGCTGCCCTGGTTTGCCAGCCCTAGCGGTAGGTGGCTCGCGATGGAACGTCACCAGCCAGTCCAATTTGTCGGCCGATGGTGTCAACTCGTAGGAATGGATGACCTCATGCTCAACCAGCTCGTCAAACAACAGCCCCAGGTTGTATTTCAAGGCAGCAAGGGTCTTGTAGGACGCGCCGATCATTTTTTCCAGGCTGCGCAGCTTGACCGGATACGGTTTCTTGTGGCTCAGAACCCATGATTGCACGCGCTTGCCGGTGGCGCTGAGTTCCGTGCGTACCTTCTTGTCGACCAGGGTTAAAAACGGCTTGGCAAATAGCAAAACCATCTTGCGATCGAGCGTGATTTCCCAAATCAGATTGCCTTGCGGAATACCATCCTTGACGGACTTTGCACCGGTGAAGGTCGGCTCGCCGCTGACGAGTGAGAACATCATGCCTGTGATATCGCCGCCTCCTTCCTTCTCCAGGGGATATTCGGAAAACGGCGATTTTTCAAAGTCAGCAAGCTCCCCGTACAGCTTGGCCAGCTCCTCGCTTGAGGCGTTGTTGTCGAGTGCCTGCTGGCACTTGAGCGCCTTGGTCAGCCGGCGTGAGAAGACCGTAATCGCACCAGCCTTCATGCGCTGGATGGACTTGAAGATATTGGTGTAATAGGCTTGCGACTGGCGCCAGTTATTGTCTTTGCAGATCTCGCTGCTGGTGATGCGAACCTGCATCTTTCCTGACGGCAGCTCGCGCGCACGATGCGCGAGTGTGATGAAAACATCCTCGTCATCAACGCGCAACTCTTCCCCTTTGTAGGTGAGTGCGCCTTCCCCAAGCATAAATAGCGGCTCGTTGTCGAAATACGCCCGCGGCTTGCGCTTGTCGCGGGCCTGAAACAAGGCCGATCGCGCAAGCTCGTTGGCGATCGCGCGTCTATCGTCAGGCCAGAACGATAACTGCTGAGGGGCATACTTTTGAATTTCCACTTGGGCGGCCTTCGCCCAAATTTTGCGTTCAACGTCTTTCATATCTGCAATTCCCCTTACTCATTCTGACTAATCGATGACGCTTGATTTAACGCAACCGTGGTTTAGGCCCGGTCGGCCCGAGCGAAGGATTCAGGTCAGCCAGTGTCAATTTCGCATGGTTTTGCACCGGATTGCCCCCTTCCCTCCCCTGCAAATACGCATTCGAGCGCATAGGCTCGATCGGCACTGCAATATGTCGGAATACGCGCTGCAACTCGTCAATTCGCCCTGCTAGTCGCTCGTCTCCATCCAGGCTGATACGCCCCGACATACTGGCGGCATAGTTCCATGCCTCTTTATCGACTTTAGTGAAATTGAGCCGATATCCGGCTTGCTCTGCAAGCGATTCAAGATAAAAACGATGTGTCCGGCCGTTCCCCTCTCGGAACGCGTGCATCTCATTGGCGATCTGATAGACGCGCGAGATGGCATTTACAAACTGCTCAGGATTGAGTGCCTTGAATTTATCCGTTTCGCGCATGATTTCGCGCAGCTGCTCGTTCAGTCCGGAGATCTCTTCCGGACGAGCAAATTCCGTAACGAGCCCATCAGGACGCCGCTTGAAAAGTGGAAAGTCGCGCACTTGGCCTGCCCACGGATAGATACCGCCGAACAGCCGCTTGTGGATTTCCTGCATGTGCGGAAGATCGAAACCGCCCTTGATCTGATTGAAGAGGCGGGCGTCCAGAGCGGCCGCCATTGTGTAGTCGCGCTCGAGCGCCGCCAGCTTATGCGGATCTTTCTCGCCAAAGAAGTTGATGAGCGTCTGTGTGCCTGGGTAAAACAGGGAGTCGAAACGGCTCTTGGCCGCCGTGTCATCCGTCGACATGCCCTACCCTTCAGTGGACGGAATCAATCAATTGCGCCTGGCTGGAATCGAACCTGACACCGTGGCGCGCACGGATCTCTGTCAGCGCATCGTTCAACGATAGCTCGCCTGCGATCATCTTGCCGGCAATGATCTTGTTGTCGCGCGTGGCCTCGATGCCTTCGATCTCCCAGGACGCCATGATCTGCTGCCAGGTCTCATTGCTGTCGGCCAGCTGCACGTAGTATTCGTCATTGTTTGCCATCGCGCATACCCCCGGTGCGTCGTTTAATTTCATGCTAATACTCCTCATTTTAATCGACTTTAGACCACCGCTCGAACGCGGCTCGTTGTTTTGGCTTAAGTGCGTCCAAGGAACGCTCCTCCTGTCGGAAAAATGCCATTTCGGCATACACATCGGCTAGCTGGTTGGAGTCAGCAGACAAGGCAAGATGCTCTCCGACCGGAGGCTCAGCCGACATGCATCGCATTAGCGCGGCTTGGATTTCACTGAAAGTTGGCACGATGCTCCCCCTTGATGACGCGACGGTTAAAAATGACTGGCGCTGTCGGCGCCGCCGAAAGTGCAAAGCCACAAGCGCTCGAAGCGCTTTCTCATGTTCTGCTGGATGAACCGGATTGCGCAAAGCAGAGCGAGTATCAGCGACGACCAGGCGGCCCAACCAGAAAGCAACATATGCCCGCCAATTCCAAGGGCTATGCAGACGAACCATTGAGTAGGCGTCATTAGCACTACGATGGAACGTCGCTTGCCGATCGCCAACTTGCCCACGACATCACTCCTTTTGATTCAGCACATATACCGGCTGGAACAGCGAGAGAAACACGAACATGATGCCCCCCGCCATCAGGGCCACAAAGAAGCCGGCAGAAGCAAACGTCGTAAATAATCCGAACTGCGCGGCGGTACCGATCGCCCCGTAGAGTAAATTCGTCTTGGTGAAGTTTTGATAAAGAATCCACCAGGCCACAACAGCGCCGGCGGCGATCACCGTCCATCCGATCATCTGCGCCATCTCCGTTTTCTGTGCAATGGCCGCCACGCCACCCACGAACAAAAACGTTGCCATGGTCATGAGACCAAAGGAGCGTTTTGAAAAAAAACGAAAGTGGAATTTACGATCACAATGGCGATTGAAGAAGTACAGCACGATCGCGCCCGCGACACATGCCACGAGCACCTGAACAGCTTGCACGACATCAGACATCAACATGGGATCTCCTTGGTAGTTATTTTGCAATCGAGTGCGATAGGTTAATTATAACACACAGTCAACATTAAGGCAACATCTGACAAACAAATGTATTGCTCTTACTCCCATAGATATGTAAGCTTGCATAACCGAAATACATCATATCGGTTATAGCCCAACAGGCAAAGATAAGGACACTATGGACAACCCGAAAACAGGCGACGCCTCACAAGAAACTGAATCGCCACATGAGACTGCCGCCGCAGCATCTACTGAACTGAATCACGCGGCTGAAATCGCCAAAGCACAAGTGGAAACGTGGAATCGCGCAGTACCAGTTGGCGTCGAGGTGACATACACGAAATCCGAGCTTGAGGGGAAAACGATCGACAGGACCGTTCGGCCGGCTTATGTCCTCGGTGACAAAGCTGTCGTCGACCTGAAAAACATTGGTTGCGCACTGCTGACCAAGGTCGAACGTTTTCTTGAGGAAGGTGCCATATCAAAGAGCGCCGCGACGGAAACGACAGGGGAAGGCCTGGGCGGCCGAGTCGCAAGTTATCTCTTCACAGCCGTAGTAATCACAATGTTCGTTGCTGCAACGGTAGTCATTGGCAAACAAATACGGGAAGAATACTCGTTCGCACCAGCCACAGCCGCTCGCGATATCGTAGAGCTATCGAAGATTTCGCAAGACACGGTTCCTGAAGATATATTGGCAAGAGCCAATGCTTTTATAGCCAATTCCGCGCCGCGACTAAGAATGCACGAATACAAAACAGCCGTTTTAGCCGCATCACACCGATGCTATCTGCTTTGGCGGGCAACGAAATCGGAGGGAAGCGCGCCATACATCCCGCCGGACACGAGGGATCGCTGTGATCTCGTAATCGCCCTTGAGCGTTCGTTATTCGACGACGAATAAAAACTCCCGTTGCACTGACAAACTGTACTCTGGTCCATGATATTTCAGCACTTACGGTTTAACCGCATCAGTATCGGCAAATGCCTGCTCTGGTAGGATTTCCGCAAACCACGTCTGAAAGACGTTCGCAAAGATTGTCGATCGCTCGATGCCGGATATAGTCATCCGATTGCCGTGAATCGCGACGATTACAGCATCGGACAAAGGCGTAAGCACATCCAAGGGTACACCGCGCGAACTCGGCACTAAGAGTCGGGCGATACGCATTGTGCGGCGCATATCCTCGTCCCTGTACTCCTCCAGACGAAACTCACCTTGCGCAGCTTTCAGCCGGTTGCGCTGCCACTTCGGCACCAGTCGGCCGTCTTCCCACAATCGCCAGACACGAATTTGCACCGCCCTACCCTCTTAATCGCCTGCAGCCGAGAACTGTATAAATATACAGCAATCGAGAGATTCCACTTAGAGGGGGAACAGAAATTGCCAATTGCCCTCTACGGCTCGAATACAGGCCCATAGGAGCGCGATCGAGGATAATCCGGATACCGGATAGCCACACCCAACGGTGCGGCCGTACAAGCATCCCGGCAGGAAATTTGGTGAGAACCAAAGAAAGAGGCGAGCCATGTGCACCAACTATCGACCGACGTCGACCGAAGACATCATCGAGCACTTTGGGGTACGGGTTGCTAGCGATGCAAGCTGGCCATCCGAAGCTTATAAAGACTACCTTGCGCCGATCATCCGCCACGACGCCGGCGGCGGCCGGGTCGCCGACCTTGCAGGCTTTGGCTTCGTCCCCCGCCGGCACATCCCGCCGCACGTCAAAAAGTGGGACACGATGAATGCGAAGTCAGAGACGATTGGCGAACTCCGTTCGTTCGGCAAGTACTGGAAGGCCGGGCAGCTGTGCCTCGTCCCGATGGTCGGGTTCTACGAGTACTTCTACGGTGACTCAGGCACAGAAAAGCCGGTGCGCTGGCGCATCGGCATGGCGGACGACGCGCCATTCGCCGTCGCCGGCATGTGGCGAGAGTGGACCGAGCAGGACGGCTCCAAGACGCTGGCCATGACACAGATCACCATCGACACCACCGAGCACCCGTTGATGCGCCGTTTCCACAGGAAGGAAGATCCAAAGCGCGCCATCGTCATCATCCCGCGCGAGGAATACGACGACTGGCTGGCGTGCCACGACCCCGAAAAGGCGCGCAGCTTCCTACGAAATTATCCGGCCGAGCTAATGAAGGCATGGCCGGAACCCAAGCCACCAAGAATGCCCTAGGAGATGGAATTTCTGAACTAGCAGGGCAAGATTCTTAGTCACTGCCCCTAAACGTTCTGCGCACGACGTTACGCCATTCCTCGTGCGACAACTCGCGCACCGTTCGGCCAGTCGCACCTAGACAAGGCTCCACGATTTTTCGATACGGGCAATTTCATCCAATAGCATGTGCTTCCGCACATCTTCGCCGCGCCCTCCTGGAACGAAGAGCGTGCTGTCCGACTCGTACTGCTTGATGACATCAGGCCGCATGTGTGCACGTAAGGATGCGTATTCTGGAGTGTTGCCAAATCCGTTATCCCATACTTCATAGTCGGATATTGCTGCTCGCCAAACCTTGATCTGCTCTCGCCTGTAGACCAACCTTTGTTCCTGCTCTCGTATCTTCCATTTGATCCACGGCGTCAGTAAGCCTCCAATGAAGCCAACAATAGCGCTGAGGAGCGGAATCGCAATGTCCATTTGTGGCTTTTCCTCGATCAGATGCCCTGCACAGCCGCAGTGGTCATCGGGCCGATATACATTCCAGCCAAGTCATAGACGCGAGTATCGCCCGGTTTCAGGCACTTGAAACCGCCTCCGTTGCTGAACACTTGAACCGGGCAGCCTTCGCCACTTTCCAGAACATGCCAGTAATAACCAGGCTCTCTCACTTCATGACCGTTCATGATCTTCATGGTGACGATTTTCCTTGGCCATTCATTGAATTTGCGGATGCCAACGCTTGAGCCAGGCGCGCACCGCGGCTTTGCTCGATACGATGGATTCATTCAGTGTAAACATTCGGCGGTGCATGGCGCAGCGATATTTCCCGGCGTCGTCGACGTACACCGTGACGGCGCCGCAATCGCCAGCGGCCAGAACGGCGCGGTGTTTGTCGAGCTGTCGCAACGCATCAGCCACGTCGCTGAAATACGTTGCGCTGTCAATCTTGCCGCCGGCGACGCCCGGCAGACCGGTCAAGTTCAGCATTCCACCACTCCCTCCTGAAAAAAGCAAAATCGCTTCATTGGATTTGGATACATTTTTCCTGGCGTGCCCGGCGGTTCAGTCGTTGCTTCTCCCCCGTGCCAATTCCCCGACTGCGTTATGCCTTGTAGATCGAGCCCGGATGCCCGATCGACAGCAGCCGCACCAGGTCCTCAACTTCGACATCGGTGTTGCCGGGGTTGGTCACTTTCTCGAAGAGCGTGACTGGTGCCGATCGCGCGCCAGCGTCCCATGCGGCGACGAGCGGCGCGCATCGGCTGCACACGCCGGTGTGCGCGGCATAGTCCACGCGCAACCAGGAACAGCCGCCCGCGCAGGCGCGCAAGTCATGGCAGCGGCAACCAATGCAAACGGCGGTCAATTCTGCGTACTGGTACTTCATTGTCAATTCCTATCTGTTTTGTCGACGCGCATGTTCCCAGCGCATGATTTGACTTACCAACTTCAAATGCTCAACCGTGCCGGCCAGTCCAGCGGCTTGCAGTGCCATGCTTCGCTGACGAGCATCGGCGATAGCTTCCTCAGCTGCGTTCATCAACAGTTGGGCGGGCGTCGGCTTGGCACCTTCTTGCATCCGGCGAATTGCTTGCTTCATGCGAAGCTCGGCGAGGATAGACTGGTTTGGTGTCACGGCTTTGCCATTTAAATCTGGTTGTTTAGGGGATGAAGTCTTGCGCGTTTATCACAACCACATGGCCGGTCGGAATTTCTGCTCCTTCGGGAAGGACTTGTGTAATTACCGGTCCCCATTCATGATCGTATGCGACAACATTTGGCGCTTCCCCAATTAGGTACAACTCGCACTTTTGGGCGCCCATTCGTACCGCTCTAGCATATGCTTTCTGGTCAGCATCAGGATTCCCGCTACAAAGAATGCAGAATGCGGTTATCGGCCCCTTGGTGCTGCAATCCGCCAATGCTTTGGCGAATTCCATCATCTCGGATTTGATGGTTTCATTTATCATTTGAGTGACTGATTCTCACATCAACATTTCTGGTTAAGAATGAGCGTTACGCGTCACGAAAAATTTGCTTCGCTCTTCAAGTCTTGGCGGGGTAAAACACGTCCCGACGAGGTGACGAGCCCCAATGCCAGACATTCATCAAAAACATCACCCATCTCATCGCGATTGATAGCAGCATAGGTATCTGCCATCTCCTGCGCGTAACGCTCCTCGTCGTCCTCCGCGTAGGCCGATCTAGCCGTTTTGGCTCCGCTCTCGAACGCCTCACGAAGTAGGGGATGACTGTGCGGGTTGGCGGGAAAATGTGAAGCCGATTCCGTCGCTGTGAACCCGTCGCCCGCGCACTCGTAGCGTTCTTCCTCTGTCGTCCACCCATACATCAGATTCAACAACAAAATTCGAATCCGATCCTTCCATCTCCATAGACGGTATCGCACTGCTTGCAACCTCGTTGCCTTCATGAGATTTCCTTCGGCGGTATTACCAACGGCACATGCCGTTTTTCGCAGCCACACGGATCGCTGTTTTGATATCATGACCGAGTGGCGCATCATCAAGCTTCCACACCTCGTCGTATGCTGCGCTGAGGATCTTATTTTCGGCAAGCTCCCGATGCATCGGCCCGTTGCTAACCTGAAGAAGAATGACGCCATGCATGCGGAGGCGTCTGATCGTATCCCCCACGGCGCCCGCGAGCGCTTCTGCTTGGCGCTCATGTTGGGCTTTGATTTGCCACTCAAGCTGGCGGATTCTTGCTTGCAGACTGTTGATAATCCCTGCCGGATCTGCTACCTCAACCATTTTCGTTTCCTTTAGTTACTGGCATGACAAAAGTTTTCTTGCCTGGAGCCAACCGAGCGCCGGCCGAACCATCCCTCAGCGACGCATGCCGCGCGCCGCTTGGCGATCGACCTGAGCCGACATCTTCATATCGAATGCCTGCTTGAATTGTCCGTTGTCTGCAATCGTCGTGCTCGCAATCTTCTGCGGCCCTCGTCCAAGATCCACGGTTGAGGCGATGACCGTAGCACCACCGTTGCCAGCCGTGTACAGCACGCGCGGAGAAAGCTTCGCGTCGGCAGCTGCATATGCAGCTGCGGCTGCGGCCGGATCATTGAACACTTGTATCTTTCGATTCGCGGTCTCATGGACGACATACTGCGCGTCCGCTCCTGATTTCCGTCCCTGAAGATATGGATTGCTCGATCGTGCCAACGTCTCTTGGCGCGCGAGGAATAGCTGCTCCCGGCCGTATGACGGCGCCAAGTTCTCATCCCGAAACGGATTCATCATCCTGGGGCTATCGTGGGCGGCGAGTGCGCGAGCTAAATCCATCGCGGCGAATTGATGCGGCTCTAACATGTCCCCAGCGCTTCGTGCAGCCGGGTCGCTGCCGGCGACGGATCGATGCCGATGGCTCATCGCACTCTCAGCCAACCTCACAACCTGCTCGCGCTCGGCAGGCGCCAGTTCCGGGCGATCGCCGGCGACGGCGCGACGCACTTCCGTTGCGACGCGCTCCAACTCGGCCGCCAAGGCGCCAGAGCTGATTGGCGACGATAGATCCAACTTGACATCGAGACCGACGACTGTCTCGTGCTTGGCCAGCATTTCATTCCGATCCTGGCGCAGCACGACGCCATCTGGATCAAAGACGATCAATGCGCCTCGATAGCGGCCGATATTGTCGGTGCCGGCATCTCCCCAAGCATACCCGCGCGCAGCCAGCGCGGCCGTCACCGTTTCCACGTCATTCTGCGTAATCGATTCGGTGTCGACCTTGGGCAAGATCTCGAAGCGCAGGTTGCCGGCGACGCCGGCATCGAGCGGCTGCAAGATTTCTGGAATGTCCGGCCGCTGTAGCAGCGGCCCAAAGCCTACGCGCACCACTTTGTCGCCGGCGTCCAGGACGTAGTTGAACGCTCCGCCGGCCAACGGCTTCAAATCGCGAAATCCGCGCTCGTGCAGCGCCTTGTCCAAAGCATCAAAACTTGCGGCTTTGAGGATATCTTCTGCGATCGGATCAGAAACAGGTCCCCATCGTGTCTCGCGTGTTGCAGCCAGCAGTGCTGCTTGTAGGCCGGTCTTTGCGCTGGTTGCGGATGTGTCCAGGAGCGCTGCTTCTCCCTGCAGCTCTTTCCAACCGATTGACGGCCGCGGCGACTGGTCCGGCATGCGCTCCACCAACTCACGAAGTTCAGCCAAGCGGGTGGCATTGCTCTCGAAATTCGTGGTGAGCAATGCCCGCATTTCGGCGACCGTGATGCCGCGCTCGGCCGCATAAGCCGCGAGCTTTTCGGGATCTGTCAGCAGCTGCTCCCGTTTCGCCTGGCTTTTTTCGGTCTGCAGCAAATCAGCAATCACCTGGCGGCGATCCTTGCCGTCAATCTCGGATATCACACGGAAATCCGCGTCTAACGGCTCCTCTTGTCCCTGCAATGCTTCCCCTGGCCATGTCGATGGCGCATAGGGCACGTCGGGATCGGTGAGCTGGATGCTTGCCCATGCGATCGCTTCTTCGCAGGCGGCCGCATCGAACTTCTCTGACGCCGCCACGACGATGCCAAGCTGATTCTCTCCCTTGATTAGCTTGCCGATATCCGGGTCGTTGTACATCACGAGCAGCGTGCCGTCGACCAAGACGGGTTCTTCGCGCAAGAGCGCTTCAGTCAATCGCTCAACATCTCCTGCGCGAAGGGGAGTCGTTGCTTTGACGGCCGCAATTTCCCGGTATTGCTCATTGGTGTAGTACATCGCATCTCCGTGTCGTTTAAGCTAAATTCTCTTTTGCTTGAACTTGGCTGGCCAGCGCGACGAGGATACGCCGGCAGATCTCGGCGTCATAACGGGCACGATGGCGCGGCAGATTCCGCAAATCGGCGCCGGCAAGACGTGCGGCCTCCCCAAGCTTTGGCCAACGGCCGCCGTTCCATTCCGTGAGCATTTGCATCGTGCATAACCAGGTAGCGGCCGGCGCCTCCAAGCCGAAGCGGCGACATGTTTGCCGCAGCATACGGCTGTCGAAGCCGGCGTTGTGCGCGACAACCAGCCGGCGATCCAAGATCTCGGCAACCACCGGCGCGATCGCTGGCCAGGTCGGCGCTGCTTCCAGATCTGCATCCGTGAGCCCGTGTATAGCTGTGGCGTCGGCCGGAATGGGTATCGTCGGCCGCACCAACGATTCCAGGAGTACGGCGCCGGCACTGTCCAGGATAGCGATCTCGATAATTTCGGCGCCCTCATCGAGCCCGGTTGTCTCCGTGTCGAGGAACAAGGCGTTCTGCGCAAGAAGCATGGCAGCGCATTGCCGTATCGCGAGCATCTCTTGCTGCCAATCTTCGATGGCCTGCTGCTTTTGACACACAAGGCAAACGTGCTCTTTCTCGATGATGCTGGCAATCTCGCGGCGCTGGCAGTTTGGGCACGCCTTCGTTCCGGCCAGCTTGCGGCCGGCGGCAAGCGCCCGCAGCTGCGCCGCCGACAACTCGCCTTTCGGCCGCATCGGCGTTGATAGCGCCGGATCGTACAAAGCGACGTAGGAATGCCCTTGCCAATAGTACGCGGCCGGCGATTGATCCGGAGCCGGCTTCAGCCGGTCCTTGCGCATCTCAGTCTTGGTGCGCAAATGTGACGGTGCCGCAGATCGATTCTTGAAGCGATTATCGGCCGGCATTTCGTACAGCCCTTGGCGAGCGGTTTGCTGGTCAGCCGACCATCGAGTGATGAATCGCCTTGGCGAGCTTCACGAGCTTGGCAAGCGCTACAGCCTGGCTTCGTGCGCCCATTGCCTGCTTCAAGAAATGGAAGTCCTGGATCGTTTGTGCAGAGGCTTGTATGTTGAGGAATTTCTTTTTGATGGGAGCTGCTTTTGTACGGGACTTAGCGGGTGTTTTGGTTGGCATGATATGTTCGGGATCGTCACTGTACGCTCATGGGAGCGTGGTTAAAGGGGACAACAGGAAAGTCTCTCGATCATCGGTAAAGGGATATGTCATCTCGATACTTCATGAAACATTCAACTGCCTTTCCATGCTTCTAAACCGATGATTGCTGTTAATCGGATAGCCTTTCCGCAATCCATTCTCGTATAAGGCGTTTCAGTTCCACGTTGATAAGGCCTGCCCATCCTGGAGCGTTGATGTCGACGCCCGGATTGGCGACCTGTACGATATCGCGCGCTTGCTTCCGGAGTCGCGCCAATTCCTCGACCGGAATATTCGTCGCCTCATCTAGATCTTGCCGCGGCCGTGCAAGAGGGCCAACGAACACTTGTCGACGGCCGTAATGCGCCACTCCGGCCAAACGATTGATGCGGCGCTCTGTCTCACGTCGCATTTCCTCCTGTCGACGTGCCTCCGCTTCCGCGGCACGCTGGCGCTCGATCTCGGCACGAATGCGTTCAGCTTCGAGGCGCTCGAACTCGAGCCTGGAGACGAAGCGATCGGTATGCGCGATCAACTCGGCGCACTCTTCCACCGTGAGCGATCGGCTGTCATACGATCCGTAGCGCGGCTGCTGGGACGCATAAGGCCATTCGCCGTACAGACGCTTGAAGCACTCGGAACCGACAACCTTGAAATTGCCATTGTCATAGACAATGTGAATGCGCTTGTAGACGGTGTGCCCGCAGCCTTCGGCCTGGCACAAGACACGTTCTTCTTTCGGGACTTCGATAATAGCCACCAGGTAGGCGGTATGTGTGGCGCGATCCATGCCGAAACTAGCCTATTGAATGGTCGTTCTGCCGGCAGCACAACTGGCCAGCATGTCGTTCATTCGTTGCACCAGGACGCGAGCCAACAACTCGGCGTCTGACGCGGCATCAACAGGATCGCGCGCCAAGGCGGCGCGCAAGGAATCTTTGAGCCAAAAGGAAACCTCCGGGCTGGCCAGCAGCTCGTCAACGGCGGGGACGTTGCCGGCGGCCGGAGTGATTGGCATCGTCATAAGGAGCGCCCCTTGCGGCGAGTCGGCGCTACCGAGTTTTCGAGCTTCTGTGCGTTCGTATTCGTGGCGGTGGGTGTGGCGGCCGTCGATAGACCTTGCCTAGCGGCGAGATACGGATTCATTGTTTTGGCCGGTTCCTTGGCCTGTGCCGCAGCCTTTCGGACTGCCGATCGCTCGATCGACACGCCGATCGACACGGCGAAGCGCTCAGCATGGTTCGCCGTCTTGGCATTCGCCGGCACAACGACGCGGACGTTGCCGGACAACGACATGAACTGATTGAAGCGGGACAGATGCCGCGACTCCGCGAAGCGACGGGCGTAGTTCACCTGGTTCGGCTTGCTCGCCGGCGCAACCATTCTGACTGCGGTCGGACTCTGAAAGAACTCGCTTGCTCTTGGGGTGGCCATAGCGCAGATCCTTAAACGATGTCATGCTCGGCGACAGGGCCATCCGGCCCGAATTCGCACACAAAAACACGGCGCGGCTCGCGCCGGAACATTTCGAGAACTTGACGGCCGGTTTCATCATCGGGCCATTCAAAGGCGTATCCCTCGGCCGCGATCAGGCGGCCTTCCTCGTCGAACGTCAGCGGGTTCTCGATGCCGACATGATTGATGCCAATCATGCAGCTCGTTTCATTGAAAAATACGGTGGCTGGCAAGACAAAGTAGCCAAGCAGCTGCTTGGACTCGGATTCGATTGTGGCAAATGCTGTCATGGTTTTTGGGTTGCTAAGTGACAGGATCTACATACGCATGCCGCGTGAGCGCGTTTCGGTTGCCTGCGTCATCGCTGGCGAGTTCAAGGCTGCGATGTTCTTGATCGCCGGTGACAGCGCTCTTTCCTGGGCCATGCCGAAACGCCCCTGCAGGTACGGATTGAGCGGCGGGATCTTGCCTTCCTGAAGCTTGGCGGTAATGCGTGTACGTTCTGCGTCGACCAATCGGGATGCGTCGCCGCCGGGCAGGCCCTTGGCGAATCGTTCGATCGCATCGAGCCGGGCGAAAGCCTGGTCCAGAGCCGGATGAAACCTGACGGCATCGGCACGCTTCTCGACCGTGAAGGCATGTGCCAAGGTCGGAGTGATCGCCTCGTGAAAGATTTGACGCATGTCGGATTGGTTTGCAACCAGACGCTTGCTCTCGTCGTGCATGTCGTATTGGGTCATAGCGCGATGGCTGGCCAGATTCCAGCGATCGCGGTCGATCTTCGACAGGTCAAGCTCAAAACCGGCTTCCTTGGCCAACTGCGTTAGGAAGACGCGCGTGCTACGGCCGTTCCCCTCACGGAAAGGATGCAACTCGTTCAGCTTAGTATGGACTTCGGTGATGGCTTTGACGAATTCAGCCTTGGTCAAGCCTTTCAGCTGGTTCCGATCGGCGACGAACTTGTTGAATTCCTCGGCCTTCAGATCGATGACCACCGCCGGCATGAACTTGCTTTTCATGCCGGTTTCCCGGTTCGGCTTGGCAAAATCGATTTCTCGGATCTTGCCGGCCCACTCGTAAACATCACCCAGCAGACGCTTGTGGATCGCCTTCAAGTGGTCGAAGTCGAACTTTCCTTCGATCGGTCGCATGCGCAGCTCGATCTCGCGCGCCGCTGCAAACTTGTATTCGACCGAACGCAGCTTGGCTGCATCTCGAATGTCGAATTTATTGATGAGAATGTCGGTGCCAGGGTAATACGCCTTGTCGCCCGGGATCATGCCGCACCTTCCTCTTTCTTGGCGGCGAACTCCTGGGCAGCGGCAAGGAGGTCTTCGACAGTCGCCTCGCCGTCGATGAAGCGCTGTTGCAGCTCTTTGTCGGCCGCATCTGGCTCGAAGCCTTCGATGGCGGCATTTGCGTTGACCTGCTGGACAATGGCCGCGCGATCTTTACGAGTCGTCAACATGGCTACTCCTGGAAAAATGGCCGTCGATGTATTCAGTCAACCGGTATTGTGCGCCCTTAGTCGAAATTTGCAAAATCACTTTCTCTTACCGGCACAGAGAAACCTTGCCGCGATCGATGTCGATCGGCAGGCGGCCTCAACTTTTATTTAACAAAATGGATACTTGAAATCCGTCCTGTGGCGATGTTGCAAATACGGTTCGCTGCCCGGGAACCAAGTACACGACAGTGCTGTGCTTGAAGTTAGGTTTCATAACCGGGATCTGCACCTTGCACTCACCAATCGATTTTTCCTCTAACGCGGCAAGCTCGGAATGCTCAACGGTAATGGAAGTCTTCACTCGACCGTCCGCCGTTTTTTCCTCTGGCTTGATCTGGATGGCAGTGCCGGTAGTGACATGACCAGGTGTGAGCGCACCAGTCATCGCGTCGCAAGCCTGAACAAAGGCCGCAGTCTCTACATTGCTGAAAGCAGCGGATTCCCCATAGAGCGTTATGCCGGCGTACTCGGCAATTTTCGCTTCTGCGCCCATCCTTTCAAAGGCCACCAAGTATTGAAACTTGTCGCCGGCGAACGCCGAACTGGCCACAGACAGCAGCATAGTGAATGCAAATGATGAAATCTTCATTGCGTTCCTTAAGAATGGTCACGAACTCGAAGTCGCATTAAGGCTTAGGCGACAAATTTGTCGCTTTGCGATACAGCCAGAGACGTTGCGAAGCTACTGGCTCCCATACTAGATCCGCAGGACCGTCTTCGGTGCTTCTTACCCCCCATTCGCGCGGCGTGCAGATCAACGCCGTCTTGTTGACCTGGATGATCGAACCTTCACTGTACGCTTTGTCCTCATGTCGACAGACGCGCGCCGGCGCCATTGTTTTCGAATCGAGCATACGATCATAAATCATCGTCAGCAATCGATTCGTGTCCAGCTGATTCACCGTGTTGCTGAAATTGGCGCTGTCAACGGCAATCTGCGCATTGGCCATGCAAGCAGATGCCAACAACAAAGCGCCAACAAAAATCTTCTTCATATAAAATCTCCCTAAAAATTTGCTTGACCCAGCGATATTCAGCCGGCCACACACTCGGCATGAGAAACGAAATCGCTGCGCGCGGATCGAGATGCGGCAGGCAGATTCTTGATGCGCAGCATGGAGCCGTCACGCAAAAAAACGGCCGCCACTCCATTGACAGGCTGAACGGTCGTCACGCTATCGAAGTTCACATATAGATTGAACTCTTCCTCGTCACCATGGCCGTCGCCATCCTCGGAGATGACCATATTCAGATGAGGAAACATCTCAAGCAGGTCATCAACCGTCTCTCGCACGGCAAACAGTGTGCCGCGGCTTTCTACTGCCACAATAGCATTTCCGCGTTGTCTGATGCTCGCACGACGCACGAAATTGACACTCGGAGCGCTGACAAAAACCTCGAAGGTAGTGCCATCCTCGTTGAGGCCGTGGAGCTTCTTGATGTTCATTGCGAAAGTCCTTAAGTTACTCACGTTGCCTCCCTCAAATCCGTTGAGTGGAAGTGTTTCGCTTTGAGCGTTGCTTGTTATGTCGGAGTCGCTTCTATCGAACGGCGTCAGTACAAGTTTGGTGTCGCGTCGACGACGACCTTGACTGCCGCCTTTCTGCCTGTATGCAGCGTCATGACGCAAGCCGTTTTCTCAATGACGGGACCGCATGCGCCAAACGCCATATCGCACAGCAGCTCGTGGGCGACCGCACTGAGTTGCGCGGCCATTTCACGGGTAGACGCGCCACTATCCACCATTGGCAATGCATCAGCTCGGATCGCATCCATAGATGTTCTTCGTGTTGACGTTGGTGGTGGTGAAAGTCCACGTCTTATCGATCGGCGTACCGTTGGCGCTACCGACGAAGCGAGCCGTGTACTGCGTAGCGAGCTTGAGCGGCTTGTACGGAATGACGTAGGAGAAATTCGAGCGTGCATAAGCCGGGTTAGCGTCGATCGTCGGGGTTGCGAGTTGAACGTTGACTGCTGCGCCCGTAGCAGTCTCGGCCAACGTGAATTGCGTAACAGTCAGCGACATTCCATTGCGGACCTGCACCGATACCGGATAACCAGCACAAGCGCCGTTGTTGACGGGGATCGGATTTGGCGTCTCGCCGGCGAATCCGTACATAACGTTCGTCGCCTTGTCGAGCGGCCACAGCCCTACCCATGTCGTGGCCGGCAGCTGCATTTGCGCGCCGAAGGCAACGCCGAAATTGGCGGTGATGAAGTGATGGAGTCCCCCCTCTCCGTTAATGCGAGCGGTCGCGGTGCCGAATCCGACGTCACGCATACCGTCGAACAGGCTCATACGATGGTATGGCGCAGAAAGCAGAGTGTTGATCGCAACGGCACCAGGATCGCTCTCAACTCCGTCGACCTGAATGAAACTCGAAAATACCTCGGCAGTAAACGATGCCGCGTACTTTGCAAAGGCGATACGATCTGCAGGCGACACGCCAGTAAACCCAGGTTTGGCGGCATCCTCGATATGGCCAACTGCGGCAAAGTCCGCCGCCTCGTACCGCCCTTTGTTGTAGATCGAATGGTTTGCTGCGGAAGTGTCCAACAGTGGACTTTGCGCAACAGGACCGACGCCATAAGGCACGCGCGCCGCGTTCAAGGCCGTATATGCAGCCAGCGCGACAGAGCCCGCAGCGTAGGTCGGCGCCGGCACGGACGTTTGCAGTGCGTTCGCGTCAGGCGTCGGCGTCGGCGTCGGGGTGGGCGTCGGGGTGGGCGAAGGCGACACTGGCGAACCACTGCCGCCACCACCACCGCATGCGCTCAGGATCAGGGCGGCAAGAGTCGAAGCCACTGCAATACGAGTTTTCATTGATTTTCCCTTGTTGTGTTGTCAAAGACGATCAAGATGATTTTTAGTGTACACCGATTGATTTCCAAACGCTACTTTTTTGTTGACCGAAAAATGTTAGAGGACAACCGCGTTTTCTGAGTCGATTTCGGAATGTTACGCAAAGCCTGTTGAACGTAACCCTCACGAAAACCGGTCGTAAAGTTCCCGCTGTTATAGCAACTCAATGCTAGGCGGTAGGCATGCTGTTCATCCGATGTTCTCCGCTTAGCTCGCTCAACACACTCCACATAAATTTGCGAGGCCACATGAAGGTTCGTGCATGCATCGAAGACGTTTCTCGTATTCAATCCATATTTGGGCCAGTTGCGGTAATTAATCTGCCCAGCACCAGCGCTGAAATTGAGGCCTCGCCGAATCAGCTCATCTGCGGTGTCGATCGCCTCCTGGAGCGTGCGTGGTTGACGCTGCAGGTGCCAACCCGCCCTTCCTTCTTTTCCAGCGATTGCGATGGCGTACGGATTGAGACTTGATTCCGTGCGGACGATGGTTTCCATGGTCGTGGGATGTACGTCAGGTGCGCACCGGGCAACTAATGCCGCAAAGGCGATAGCATCTAGCATCTCGTTATGAGGGGGCATAACGCCCCGTTCCCTTCTTATACGTTACGGCGTCCAGCTACCGTTCTTGCAAGTCGAGGTAAATGAATAGCACCAACAACCTGGATAGCCGGCGCCGCGGCTGCAACCCATAACCTTGAACGTATCCCCTTGATTGCCAACCGGACGGCCGGATTGCCCTAAGCACCATTGGTCAAAGGAATTTGGTCCTGTAGGTGAAAGCGGCCCAGGTTGAGCAGGACATTGGAACTGGTTGCAGGTGGGGTAGTTGACTGCGCCATTACTGCACGTCGGGAAAATGTTGCATGCAGGCGGATTAGTCGCACCATTTGAACATGGCGGATAGATGTTGCACTGTGGCCAGTTCGTCGCGCCATTCGAGCACGTCGCCTGCTTGCAGCTGCTGGTGTTGTAGTCGTACCAGTTGCCCCACGTTCCTGTATTGCCGTTGCAGCTGTAGTTCCGGCGCTGCGTCTTGTCACCTGTAAACGTGCCGCCGCAAGCAACGGTTCGGTCTTCGTAAGTCGGCGTGCAAGTGGGAACTGCAACGCAACTACTGGTGTTGTAGTCGTACCAGTTGCCCCACGTTCCTGTATTGCCGTTGCAGCTGTAGTTCCGGCGCTGCGTCTTATTACCGGTATAGCCAGAGCCACACGAAACGCTACGGTCTTCATAAGTCGGCGTGCAAGTGGGAACCGCAACGCAGCTGCTGGTGTTGTAGTCGTACCAGCTGCCCCATGTCCCCGTATTGCCGTTACAGCTGTAGTCTCGGCGCTGCGTCTTATTACCGGTATAGCCAGAGCCACACGAAACGCTACGGTCTTCGCTGGTCGGCGTACAAGTCGGCGTTGGAGCTGGCGTCGTGCATTGATTATCTGTGGTCGACCAAGACCCACACGATGTCGTGTTGTCGCTGTAACGTGTGCAAGTCCGCTGCTGATCCCGATGGCCAGTTTGACCAGTCGGACAACTGATACGCCTTGTTTCGCTATAGGTGTTGACTACTGTCGGAACCGCAGTACAGCTGCTAGTGTTGTAGTCGTACCAGCTGCCCCATGTGCCTGTACCGCCGTTGCAGGTATAGTCGCGTTGCTGAGTCTTGTCGCCAGTGAAGCCGGTTCCGCATGAGACCGTTCGCTGCTGGTTGGTTGGCGTGCACGTTGGCGTCGGCGTCGGCGTCGGCGTCGGCGTCGGCGTGGGAGTAGGCGTTGCCGGCGGCGTTGGTGTCGGTGTAGTACAGGTGTTTGAGGTTGTCACCCAAGGCCCGTAGGTGACATTGCCCCACGTATCCGTCGTGACGGTTCGCTGTTGTTGAATAGAGCCGGTTTGCCCTGGCGGACAAGACACTGTTTGGTATTCAAATCCGACAGGCGGCACCGTTTGGCTTGCTTGATTGCTCCCCAGCCACGTGGCAGCGACGACAGTACCTGGCACGTTACCGAGCGGATTAGAAATCGTCGGGCCGCCGTTTTTGGTAAGCAATGCGCCGTTATTCGGCACGGTGGTCCAGCCAGCACCATTGGGGATGGATCTGGCAATTTTCGCCGCACCGTCAAAATCGGTCCCGCCACCGGGAGTAGTAAGGCCGGACTGCGGACGCACATAGATACCGAGAATGCATCGACTTGGGGTACAACCGGTAGGTTCGCGAGAGATCTGAAGACTCAACGCACCGCCGCGGCCGGTCGCTGTGAATCCGCTTGGAAGGAAACCTGTAGCGATCAATTCGGCAACTGTGGGTTGGTATGGATTAACAACGCCAGCCACCGCCGCGCCATTGAGAAGGGCGGTCTGATGTGTTCTGGCAAATTTGTCGCCGGCAGATAATACTGCGCCGTACTGTGTGGCGCGCATCTCGCTTGCCTGATAATTCTGATAGGCGCGATAGGCCACCGGCGTGCCGTAGGCCGCTGCGGTCAAGATCGCTACGCCGAAAATAGCGTTCATAAGAGACGATCCGCGTTGGCGGAAAATCTCCCTGCTCTGATTTGCGCGACGCTGCTCCTTTTTGTGGAACATAGCTTCTCCTTCTTTTATGTGCGCTTTTTAAATGAGTTTTAGAACGGTTAAGCGGGTACGAAAATCGACGCCGCGACCGTTGCCGGCTGGCCGGACGGATTCGCGATCGGCGTCGTCGATCCATTGCCAAGAAGCGCCGAATTATTCGGCGGAGTACAAAGTCCGATGTCTCCCAGGGCCACAGCGATGCCGCACGCATGCGGTTGGTCCGCAGCGCCGGTAATCGGGTGTCGAATGTTGCCGTTCAAGTACACCAGTCCGGTGATGGCGCCGCTAGGCAGCAATGTGAGCGTGATGCGCCACGTTGAGCCGAACGGACTGGTAATGTTCGTTCCGGTGTTGGTCAAAAAACCGAGATTGTTCAATTCATTGACTGTCGGCGCATACTGATTGCTGACATTCATCACCGTCTGCCCGCTTTGGAAATTCGACTTGTTAGCGGCGGCATATGCAGTTGCCGCGCGCTGGACAGTCAGCAAAGCATTGGCCTCACTTTTGTAGAGTGCAGCCAGGTCCTTCTCGCGAACGATCTTCATCAAAATCACAGCGGAGATGAAGAACACGGTAACAATCAGCATTGCCATAGTGATGCTTCCTTGTTGTCGTCTCGTATGCATCATTACACCGGATTAGGTACAGCCGCCCAGGCACAAACAATCGCGGCGCCGGCAACAGGGCTGGTAATGCCGCCCTGGAATGCCGTGCCGAAAAGCGTGCCTGTGTTTGCGGGGCGTGTGCGCAGGCCTGTGCCTCCAGCAGCAGCAACTACATAAGCAGCCTTCGTTTCCGAAGGTTGTCCCCGATGTCGGATATTCTGGTTGTCGCAGACGAGACCAAGCAAGTCGTTGCCGAGGCCTCGCCTGACGGTGAAAACCAAAGTACCGCCGTTCGGAGTCGCCGCCAGCGAGTTAGGAGGCATGAAGCCAGCCGCGCGCAGTTCAGCCAATGTCGGGTTGTACGGATCAGCAAAGCCAGCCGTGGTGCCGTTTACGACGATCTGCCTACCTCTTGCGTCCAGATAGTTTTGTAGACCGGCCGCCGCTTTCGCAAGGAATTGCCCTTCGCGGTTAGCGCTGCGGGCAAAGTCGGCGTACCCAACTACCCATATGAAGAGGCCGAGCATCAGGTAGGCGACGGAGGCCGCCGACATAAGATCGACAAGACTGGCCCCCGACTGGCGTTGCTGCTTTCGCATGGATTAGTTGGCCTTCACCTTGTCGATTTGGATTGCGACTGTGGCGGCCGAATTGCATTGCGTGTTCAGTGTATTGGCATTGACCGCAGCGTTGGCCGCCTTGACCACAGTACCGGCAACGGTAATCACATCGACATCATCAACCATCGAGTTGACCATCGTCGGGCACGATCCGGCCGGAACACCGCCCTCGGTAAACCGCATGGTGTCGTCGGCGATTGTGGTCGTCGCAGGAACGACCGTGATGTTGCCCCCCCAACGGTTGCGGATTACACCGCCGCCAGGCAGGTATTTATCGGCGAAATTCTGGCGGTTCGCAACGCCAGCAGTTGTCATGCCGTTGAACGTGGCCGAACCGTTATAGACCGCGGCGATCTTGTTCATGCTACTTACTGCGGATTGAGCTTCCATGAAACCTTGGAGCATCGGCCATCCAACCGCGCGCATCCACATCACGAATGCCAGTAAAGCGAGTGCGCCGACCGCATACAACATCATTTCGACGAGCGATGCGCCCTTCTGCTTATTTCGCATTACCTTATACAGCTTGGCTTTAGTTTTCAAAGTTTGTACTTTCATAAGTTGCTCCTGGTTTTTGAGTTGCTGTGATTGCGAGGGTTATTTGGTCAAGCCTGATGACATAACCATTTTTGCGGTTGCAATCGCCCCTGCCGCGAAAACAACCATGAGACTGAGCCCGATTAATAACTGAAGTAATTCCTGTAACTTCGGGCCGAACTTTTTAACATCTTCCGTAACAATAGCGAGTGCAGAATTCGCGATCGGCCGAACCTGCTTCGTCCAATCAGTCCAGCGCGTATAGTTGACGAGCAAATCACCTATCTCCTCATTGAATAGCCCTGTGCCAACGAGTGCGACGCCGGTATTCGTAGACTTGTTGCTCAACGCTTTCAGCATGCGCTCGATGTGTGTGCGCATGTAGGCGGTACTGTACTTAAGCATCCTCTCTAGAGATTCACGCGGCGGATGACCTGCGTTCATGAGGAAAGCCAGATTCGTCAAGAACAATGCGCACTGAAAGTCACGGTATTTGGAGTAAAGAGGCGTCCGGTCCCAAAATGTCCCAGCCCTGCTCCCCCAGCGGGAGAGAGACAAATACCAGGCAACGACGATCACCGGCGCAACAAACATAAGGAACGACACGATCGAACCGACGCGCGATGTCACTCCAGATACGATCTTTGTAAGGAATGGCCACTCTTTGCGCGGGATGCTGTCAGTGAGCATTGGAAAGAAGAACTCATCCACACCCCAAAAAATGGTTAGAAGAAGCACGGCCGGAATCCAAACCGTCTTCACGGCATCGACGACGGCACGCTGCATCTCTTCGATGCGAAGAGCAGAATCGGCGAGAAACTTCAAGCCTTCTGCCAGCGTATTGGTTTCTTCGGCTGAGGCAATCAATGCGTACTCGTTTGTACCGATGGTCGACTTCATCGCTGGCGCAAGGCGGCCGGCAGTTGTTCCGCGCATCTTCTCAAGCCAGTCGTTATATACAGCCGCAACCGAGCTGTGCCGCTTCACAGCATTGGAATACATCTGAGCGATTTCGGCGATTGGCGGCGCTCCACGCTCAAGAGCGAAAGCGATCTGCTCATAAATACGCGCACGACGCTTTTTGAAAACAAGAGACGCGAACCAAAGGCGAATGTTGAAAGCCATTATTCAATAACCTCCATCTCGCGCGATGTACGCGAACCAGGCTTACCCTTCAACATGTTCGGGTGCGGCGTGTATGTCTCAAGGCGATCAATTACGCGCTCCAAATCTACGGGATCAATTTCACCCTGCGCCATGCGATAAATCGCATTGGCGATGAGAGGTTTGCCGACGACATCTTCGTCCAACAAGCCTGATTTACAAGTGCTCAGCCAATAATCGCGAGCCTCGCCGTCTTGTCCTCTGCGCATGTAGGCCATGTATTGATCATCCGGTTCGATTGCTTCGACGACCGGTACCCGGCCGCGCCGGCCGTTGTTGCAGTGTGGGTGATTGCAACCTCCCGGCTTATGGACTCGCACCCTGGACAGAGGAATCTCCAGGCGAATCAACTCGGTCATGAGACGCGGGCCGAGTCGTTCCGGGGTGGCCGGCAAACTGCAACTACAGAGCATCGGAAGCAAACGTTGGTAGAACATGACGGCAATCATGTCACGGTCACAAATGCTCTGACGAGGCAATCCGATTTCGTCGCCAGTTAGGCGATCAATGACTCGATTGGCGCCATTGACATGCAACGTCGTAAAGACCTTCTGGCCTGTCTCCTGGAGCACCTTCACAAGACCGCCCATTTCCTTGGTCCGAACCTCGCCGATCAGCACACGGTGCGCGCCCATACGAAGGGTTGTGCTGACGGCTTGAACGTAACCGATCTTCCCGACGGGAACGCGAGTTACGCCGAATTGGAAATACTCGACAGGATCTTCAAAGGTCAACACATATTCGTCGCGCTCATCCTTTTTGCGATATAGGAGAGCGAACAAGGTACTTGTCTTGCCCGAACCAACTGGTCCGGTAGCGATGACCGCGCCCAAGGGGCGTGCGGTTGCGCGTCTGAGCAATGCAATCGCAGATGGAACGTGCTTCAATTTCTCGAGCGACGGCACTTCTCCCTTTTGCCCTTGCGGCAAAATTCGCAAATTCACGTCCATGCCACCGTCTGCTTCCGGCAGGCTTTGATAGCGACATTTGTATTGCGCATTATCGATCGTCCGAACTTTCGTCATGCAGCTTTGATCGACCAACATGCTGAACGTCTCTTTGCCGCGCTCGAACGAAGTCGACTCTGATAGGTTCGTGAAAATGTTCGATAGGATGTCAATGCCTTGCTGCTTCTCGATCGATTCATACGGATAAATGAGACCGTCGATGTTGAAAACAATGGCGCAACTTTCCGAACGGACGTGGAACTTGATCTCCGCGGCATTCCGCTTGATTGCCGCACGCAGCAAGGAATCGAAATGTGCCGTATTCTCGGATTCGCTTCTTCCGACACTATGTTCGGTGTGGTCGAGTGTTTCGTTTCCGTAGTAGCTGCGAATCACGGCGCCGGACTCAGTCTCGACCTTTGTTTCCCAACCCATCAGTGCCAGTTTCTTTTCGAGCTGCTTATAGACGCTTGAATACTGATGCAGGAAATCTTCGGTCACGTACATTACCGCCCTACCCTTCGCTACGGCGCGTACGATGACATGCGCACGATATGCCGGGAGCAGAGTTATGGTGGCGTAATCGTCACCGGTCAAATTGTAGGGATAACGAACACGATCATCCTTCGCACGATGGGCGGCGAAGCGCGATGCAAAGCGCGAAAGAAGCTGCTTCATTAGTTTTTCCCCTCGGAGTCAGCGCCGGTGACGAACGTCACGCGCCGCGCGCACTTCGATACACTAGGAACGGCATCGAGACAAACACCATCCTCTCGAATGGCTGTTACAGTCATTTTGAGAACCGTGTCACCGACTTTGACACGACGCCCTGCACCATGCACCAGCAACGTCGCTGTTACATCGTTCCCCTTTCGGGAGATGCGCGTGAGCGAGATGTCCGGAATTTTCGGCGGCTTTGACAGCTTGGCTGCAGCGTCGTCGACAGCCTTTCCGTTGCCGTCGACGATAGTAATAGCGTGTGACACAGGCTTGATTTCACCTACCTTCTGCTGCGGCTTTTCCTCGGCTGGGGCCTTAGTAGCTTCTCCCAACGGAATCACCGCTTGCTGCGCGCCACTCTGAGCTGGCGGCGTTGTGGTTCCAATTCCAGGCGCCCCATTACCAGCAGTAGAACCAGAAACGTTTGCAGCTGGCGATGGTTTAGTCGTCGCGGTCGCGGCCGGTGTGCCACCAAGACCGGGCGTTGCGGCATAGCCTGATGTTGAAGTTAAACCAAGACTCGGGCCAGCGGGTGTTTTGGCAGCTGCAGGTGTTTGCTGAGCCGTCGCAGCACCGCACAAGAACATCAGCAACAAAAACAGATTAAAGCGCATAGAAATTCCCTTTAAGAGTAACCTCGACCTTGCCAGCTTGGCGGGCATCGAGCGTGATGTGTTCGATAGTGATCATTGGAGGAAATTGCGCAACCGTCCATAGATCGCGTTCCCCGGGAGAGGCACGATACGGGAGTTGAAATTCATAGGTGCCGACCTTCGCTTTGTCAGCAGGAGTGAGCTGCAATGATGCATCTGCCGGCACAAGCGCGGTCATTGTGCTGATAGTCGGGTTATAGCCCTTGTCTTTGAGTTCATGCAGCAGCGAAAGAATCAATTCGGCGAACGTTGTTTGCGGGACCAACATCAGCTTCTGAGTCTTTTTTACCGGCTTGAATTTGACCTTCCGGGTGCAGTGATCGATATCGGGAAAACTAATATCTGCAGCGTTCCTGTCTAACCCCAAACCTTCAATAATGTCGCGTGCAGTTGCGCCAGGGCCGCGTTTCCATGTAATCACGCAATCCTCTTTGGTGCAGGCGATTGTTTCTAGTTGCCATCCGCGAACCTTCCACTCGACACCCTCGGCAAACGGAATAAAGCCTTCCAGCACTTCATTGGGGAATTGATGCAAATCGACCACAGAATTGATCTTGGTGGCAAGTTCCTGACGATATTGATCGATCGGGGAAATCACTTGCTGAGGGCGTTGCGGTTGCATCGCTTCATAGATATCGAATCCGAACCAAGCACCAAGCACGCCGACAACCATGGCTATCCCGATAAAGACGCGCTTATCAACGGATCTGCCAAGGCCCTTGACAATGCCTATCCCGACCGACTCTTCCAACTTGGATAGGGGGCACTCTTCTACATTGGCCAACTTGGGTAGGGGCCAAGTGCCATGACTGGCCAGCTCAGCCTCAGTTAAATCGCCAAGAAGTCGAACCGCAACTTCATTGGCTGGACGATCCGCTATGAAGGCTTTTGCCTTGGCGATCATCTCGTCGCGCGGCCCGATGACGTCGTACCCATCTACCGGCAAATGCTTGTCAACGACAATGCAGCAGGAGATATTGTTGCCCAGGTCGTGAACGAAAACACCCGCATCATCGCCTAGCAGGTTGGTGACGATCGCCGCTGCAGAGCGGATGCCCTTCGCTTTTTTCAGGTTGCAAAAGCCATATTTACGGACGTTGCCCCATATGACTTCCGCATACGCATTCGCACCAGCTGCCTCAGCATGGTCGCGCAGTTCTTTCTGCCCATTGTTCAGCGGCGTTTGCCACTCCAGCGAAAAAATTAGGCCATTGACAATGTGCGTCATGTTACTGCCCCGTTCCAACGAGAACCGGTGTGATGGTAATAATTGTCTCGGTGGCCTCGGTGTCTCCCGCCTCGGTCCCAAGGCGTTGATCTGGCAATATGCCCGCTTCGTTCAGCGAGGCTGTATTGCGTTTGAATCCTGTCAGCAGGAGCGTCGCACCATTCTTGAGAATGATCTTGGTATTGGCGTTGAGCATACCGAGCAGCGGCTTATCAACTTCGCCTTGCTTGCTGCCATAGATGATTTTTTTGAGTTTGGTGTCGTCGAGACCAAATCTCACGACGATATCGCCACCAGGCAGAACCGTCGGTATAACCTGAACCATCTGGCCGAATGTAATGTAACCGGCCGTTTGGGAGAAGACCGGCGTGCCGCCGACGCCGGTTGGAATCACACTCGTGCTTTGCACGTACACCTGCTGATCCGCACTGGTGAACGTCGCAGGCTCGTTGTTAAGCGCAATCATGTCATACGGCTTGTGGTCCACGACTTTGCTTGCTGCTGAAATTGCGCGAACAAGCGCGGCCGTTTCCTCGAAACGGCTTGCGTCTGTGCCGTCAGGTGGATTCAAGATGTTGATGCCTAGAGCACCGGTCGCGGCATTGCTGAGCACGCTCGCCGGCGATAGCATGTTGATTTGGAAGTTCCGCTTACCGGCTCCCAGGCGCTTATAAACAACGCCCCAATCAACGCCGGACTGCCCGGTAGACGTGGTTGCAACAGTGATTTCGTTGATGCGGAAAAACACCATTCGAGTTGCGGTATGGTTCACCGTGTCGACATACTCCTTAACCAGCTTATGGCAAGCTTTAGAGCAATTTACGCTAACTAAGCTGAGCGCCCGATTTGACGTAACGTTCCCATCTCCGGCGATCGCCTTGACGGATTTCTCCACATCGTCCCACGGGTCGCTATTGTTCTCGAAGTTCGATTCAAGAGAACTTTGGAAGCTACCGGTACTTTGTTGATTGGTTCCGCTCTGTGTGCTGGACGTCTTCCCCAAGACCATCTTCCCGGTCGTCTTGCTTGCGGCAAGATAAATCGGATAATTCTTGCGAAATGTGCTTTGCAGGTACAGAACCCCATCGATCCAGTCCCAATCAACGCCATAGGCGCTAGTAGCAACGTTCAATAGTGACTGAAGAGGCATCGGAGGCAAGGCCGCAATGTCAAGGAAGATTGGCGTCACCATCTGTCCTTGTTTAGACGGCATTTCCACGCGAACCGGCAACTTCGTTTCCTCCGCCAAAAGGCGGGCGAATCCATCTAACGTCAGTTGCGCATTGGGTGTAAAGTGAACCGTTGTCGGGTCTACCAAATCTTTTGGCAAGCCGGCACTGGCCGGTTTCGCCGCCATCGACTTTTTGCCAAGATACGGTGTCTTCAGTGGCGGCAAGATGATAGGTTGCTTGTCGGCGCCCTTCGGACTAGCCGACTTGCGCGCTTCAGCGATGACCGCTTCGGCAGACATATGTTGTTGGTTGACCACCTCCTTAACCTGCGTGCTGGCGCACCCGGTCAAGGCAAATGCGATCGATGTTAGTTTGAAAAGCGTTTTCATTGGCTGTCCTCTGCTTGCGGGATGGCCTGCCCCATTGGCAAGATGATGATCTGGTTGAAAGTCGATGGCTGCACTTGGAACGGAGCATCGGAATCACGATAAGCCTCACCCATCAGCTCAAGGGCATCAAAAATATTGCCGGCGCTGATGACACGCTCCTTCTTGACATCAATTGGGAAGTCGCGAGTCTCAAAGGAGACCTCGCAGTCGATCGCGACACACCAGTCCTCCACCAGCTCTTTCAAAGAACGGTGTTTCGGCATGAGTCTCCACTGATGGCCTTTCGGCGGGCGCTTGAACAGAGCAGCGAGTTCGGCATACTTACTCACTGGCTCGATTGCAAGCGCAGGTTGCGGAACGGGCGCCGACGGTGCCGGTCCCGCGACAGACTTCGGTACCTTGTCGGCGCTCGTTTCAGTCGATGGCGATGAAGCCGGCTTCGTCTCAACCTCGGACAACTTGGGAGAATGCACAGGCAGAACAACGGCCGGCAACGTCTCCCTATCCTTGTTCATGGCCGCGCATGCATCGGCGCCGTCCTTGTTCGGAGTTTTCGCCTCGAACAGTCCGGTGCTTTTGTTCTGGATGCACACGGTAGCAGCATTGATGTTCGCAGCAACAAGGACAGCGATTCCCAATGCGATCAAACGTCGATCGAGTCTCATGATTACCTTTCAGTGGATACGCCCGTTAAGGCTTCTTGATTTGATCTTTGTTATTCGTTATTTGCGGCTTGATGACGATGAGCTTGCGAGTGATATTCGCTGTAATGTCCAAGCCGTACTCAATGCCGCTCTTACTTAGGGCGTCAATCCAATGCGAAGATTCATCGAAACGAACGAGAGTGTCGACATCGACTTCGGCGTCAGTGAAGACACGGTATTCGCTTGGAACATGCTTATCGATCACCTCTGCCAAGCTGGTCTCAAAAGGCTTCACAAGCATCGCCTTCTTATACATGTTGGCATTCATCTCGAGGCTAAGAGCGGCAAGGCCTTTGCCCAACGCCTCCATCCACGGTAACGAAGGATCATAGGTGATTACCATGCTGGTATTCACTTCCGGCGTGGTCGTAATCTTGTAATCCTTCGGCACGAAGCGCGCAATCGCGTCCTTGATCGGTAGCCGAACTGGCGTCGATTGTTTGGGCGTGGCGTTAGGATGCTTATCGGCTCGCACCAAAGGCGGATTGATCTTGTTGAAGTAGCTGATGATCTTCTGCGCATCCTTGATTTGCGCACGTTGCTCCGCGTCGTTGTCAACCATAGGCTGAGCCGGTGGCACCCCTTGCAGAGGAACCACAGTGCATCCGCCTCCCCCGACCGACAACAACATTGCGAAGCAAATTTTGATTGTTATTTTCATGCGTTTTCTCAACCCTATATATCAATAATCACTCGACCGCGATACTCATACACCTCTCGAATATGAGCTACGGCGCGGTCCAAACTCGACCATTCGCGCGGCTTCTTTGAATGCAACGTCCAAAGCTGATACTCCGACCTGCCCCAGGTTCCCTTTGCCCACACTTGGTACTTCTCTCTACCTTCTTCTTCGATTAACTCCAATCGGAGGTACTCGACGATCTTGGCTCGGAAATAGGTGATTAGCTCTTTCTCGTGAACGGTCTTCGGCTTCTTCTGTATTCGTACTCTTGCAACGGATGAACTGTTAGTGGCCATAATCGACTTTCTTATGTAAGGGGATCATATTCCGACTTGCTATATATTGCAAGACCGAAATGATATAGAACGAACTTACGATATGGTATAAAACGACAAACCGAATTAACACTTTTCAGATACATTCAAGGTGTCGAATACCGAGTTGCGCCGTCTGCCACTAATGGCGAGACACAACGCAAGTCGATCGCGGCACACCAAGAAGCCGCGTACTGCGTAACCTTTCTAGAGTCACCTCTCTACGACAAGCCTCGCTTAACCGAGGAGGGACAGTCGATATATCGGGTCGTAATAGATCTCGGGGACGTGGCGCCCTTTTTCCTTATCTAAGACGAGCTGCACCACGACGTTCACCGTCATGTAGAGCTGCTTAAGGATGGTCGCCAGATCTAGAGTCTGCCCAGTGGGCGACGCCAGGATGAGCAATGCCAATCGCGAAAATGCTTCCTTAGTCGATCCGCTATGCGTGGTGGTAAGTCCTCCGGGATGACCACCGGCCAACACGTCGCTAAGGTAGAACATCGCCTCATCACCGCGCAACTCGGCAAGCAAGATGCGACCAGGCGATTTACGCATAACTGAGTGCAAGACTTCCTTGGCCGTCGCTCCTTCGTCATCCGGATTCTTCTTGTAAAAGAGCGCATTGTGATCGGGATGATTCGGCAGTGGCATTTCCGGCGTATCCTCGACTGTCACGATCCGTTCGTCTCTATCGATCAACTCGATGAGTGCGCGCAGATAGGTAGTCTTGCCGCTATAGGTCGCACCGGATACGACAATGTTTTGCTTGTATTTGATAGCCTTGCGGATGAACTCCGGGAAATTCTTCGCCTTGGCCAAGGCCCATAGCTCTTGTTCCTGCTCGGAAAGCAAGGAATGAAGCCTCTCCCGAGTCGTGTCATCGAGATGAATGGAATACTGGTGCTTGGTATATCTGTAGTAACCGAACTCAACAATCTCGTCGTGCGTGAATGACGCAGCGACGTGCTTTCGAATGTTTAAATAACGAGTGTGGGCCGGACATGTTGGCGGGTGCGTCATCTCGACGCGCTCACCTGTCGGCAAATGGGTCGATAGGCTGGTATCTTTCGGCCCGAAGGACTTGTTTGTCAGGTTGGCCAAACGCCTTCCGAGGGCTTTCAGAAATTCGAGATCGATCTCAGGCGCGTCGACCACTTCCGTGCGACCACCTTTTTTCAGAAAGATCTTTTTCGGATAATTTACGATTAACTCGTTGACTTCAGGATTGTCCAAGAATGGCTTGAGAGGCGCTGCGCGCTCCCAAAACGCTTGAAGCGCCTGCTTCTTATCTGCACCATCATTGGCCGATTCTTCTCTTTGCACAACATCACTCATTGACCGGTCCTTGCGAGCTTGAGGCGATACACCTTTGAAAAGTCGATGTTTCTTGCGACGGTAATGGAAATCGTGTCGCCGTGATGACGATAAAGGGATGGCTTGACGTCGGCGCCCTGCTTCAGCAACTCGGCAATAGCGGATTGACCTGTGGCCTGTGTGCTTGGCAGCAGAACCGTGTTGGCAGTAGTCTGTCCGCCTCCCTGTGTTGCCCTTGCGGCGGCGACGGCTGTCGCGTCCTCAAGGACGGAGTACATCAACGCGCCGCCATAACGCTCCCAATATTTGTTATCAACCTGGCCGCTGATGCCGGCACGGCCAAGCGTGTCCGTCCCCGGAGACAGAAGATCAAACGTAACGTGATGCGGCGCCGGCGTCGTCGCGCGGGTCCACAGTACAAAAATTGAACGAGATCCGCGTGCCAAGTCGCGGGTGTATTCGCCATTGATTTTGGTACCGCGCTCTGCCAGCACAACCTTGCCGTCCATTGAATAGATCGGATAATCGGTTGTGCATTCGACGAATCCGAATTGGTCTGTTTGAATTGCAGTATCGAGGGTACAGGTAATCGGAGTGCCTTTACGAAGGGTTAGATGCGGATTCGGCACGATCCCCACTTCGCCATTAGGTGTCGAGATAGGCGTAAGTTGAGCGGCAAGGCCATTCTGTTGGCTTACCGGTTGTTGAGCGCTTCCAAAGCCGCCTGCAGCCGGCACAGGCTGGGTGGAAACATTATTGTTCATTGGCCGTGGCGTACCAGGCGCTGAGTTTTGAGCATTGGAAGACGAATCTCCCGGCGCGCTGCCGAAGTTACCCAAGTCGCCGGCATATTTGCGGTTGCGGGCGTTAGTAATCTCGTCGGAGGAATCGTCGTCGCTCGGATAAGTATTTCCACCTGTAGGCTGGCCCGCCATTCCGGGCGGAAGTCCACGAGTGCCAGTGCCTCCAGTGGCCGATCCACCGATTTGCCCGCCCGAAGCCGCCGGCGGAGGTGAAGGCCGTGCATCTCCTGCGAGACCAGGTGCCGGACTGAACAGCTCTCCGTTTCCAGCCTGTGGCACTGCTGCTGCGCTTGCTGCTGCAGCATCAAGGTCCATCGGAGCATGAAGCTTAGGTGCAGCGGTCGGAGTTGGCGGCTCCGGCACTTTGCCCTCCTCGGACTTGGCGTTCATTTCCCTATAGATTGGATAGAGATATCGCCAAGAGACTCCCCCTAGAATCACAAAGGAGGCCACAACGATTACGACGACGGACAAGATCCGCTGGCCAGGTGCAGTAGTCGCCTTGGCAACTTGCTGGATTGTTGAACGCGGCTCCTCAGGAACCGCAGATTTTTTTTTCTTGAGCAGCATGTCAATTCGCCTTTCGAGTCTCGCGAATCACGGAATCCGAAATGGTTTTTGTTTTATTGTTTGGCCCGGTCGGCGAGAAACTTCCATTGATAAGACATGCGACCTTGCCGTTATGCCGGAGCACAAAGCGCTTCGCCACGCGATGCACTATGAGCATGTCGTTCTCGACGTGCTTGGGCACGATCGTTTCGGTACCGTCAGATTCCTTCACGAAGATCGACGGCATCGGGTTGTTCGGAGCAAATGTGAGCACTGTCTGTTCGCCGTTGTCATACACTGACGTAGGCTGCAGTTCTTCGGGGCCGATAATCCCGTAGTTTCCATTCAGGGTACGCTCGCTTCGAGCCTCAACAGGTTCGACTTCATACTGCGGGCCGCCTCCTAAGCGTCGCTCTACCTCGTTCTTCTCCTGCACAGCCAGTTGGAGAGCCACAACTTCCGGATTTGGTGCCGGAGGCGGTTTGGGAGGGTCGGGCGGATAATCAATGTCCAAGTGCCACAACTCGGCCGTTTGCGGCCTGCGCGCCATGATGACGTTGAACCAGTAGACTCGCTTGGTCTTGGGCGACCAGATCTTCAGGTTCGTATCCGCGAAAGCGGCTTTTGGCTTGAAGGCGAACAGATTGCCGGCAACCTTGATCGTCCAGGCATCCCGATCACCGATGCCGTACAGGATATCGGTCTCGTCGGGATGAAACTGGATCTCAGCGAACTTGCCGGGACGCACGATGATGTCGACTATCTCATGCGTATAAGGGACAGACTGAAAATGCGGATCGTGCGGCGACGGAACCGGTTTGACGCGCGCATGTGCTTGCACTGCCAGCACAAGCATCAGCATAAAAAACAATTGACGTACACGCATCATCACTGCCCCCCTGTGGAGACGTCCGGTATTTCGCGCTCTGGTCCGGATGGGTCGGCACGATGGTTAATCACCGTGAAACCGAAGGCATTGGCGATCAAGCCTTCGATATTGCCCGGGACATTGGCTGGATCGTAGTTGTAGGTCAGCGTCGCGACATACGGCTGGCGCGTTGGGGCCTTGCCTTGTAGGCGCTTCTCAAGGTCGAACCGGAATTGCGCGACTTTGTATTTATCGTTGTCGGACGGCAGCCAGGTGATGCTAGGGTTCACGATCTTCACTTGGTCCTTCGGGCCATAGATATTCAGCGGAGATCTCTTGTTCAACTCCGGTCGATATTCCTGCTCCCAAGCTGGACGCATCTCAGCAGGAAGTGAATAGTAGACAATCCTAAAATTGTTCTCTGCTTCACCGCGAGTAAATCCCCATCGCGCATTCACGAAGCGACCGATATCGGCAATCATTCGTTGCTCGTTCTTCTGATCGTGAATGTCGATACGCTCCTTACCGACTTTCACCTCGTAAGTTCCATCGCGGCGATCGACAACCACTTGTATAGGAATGAACTCGTGCAGCGCAATCAAGGGGATCACCGTTGCAATCGAGATGGAAGCGACCGTCCACCCAGCAATGGCAGACCATAGACGCCTCTTGGATTTCTCTTCAAGCTCATCACGCGACGACTGATTCCAATCGATTTGCTCGCGCAAGAACGTGGTAGCGTTCTCGGACAACTTGACACCAGTTGCGCTCATCACGCGACCTCCGACTTGCACTGAATAGAAGAGAGCACGGTTTCCGGGTTCACTTTGCGCACCGGGCCGGAGCACTCTGCGGGAGGCTGAACGGCCGCACAACCGGATGTTGCTACGGCGATGAGGATTAGAGCAAAACGTTTCATGGTGAATCCTTCGTTGATATCGTTATTTCGTCAGCGAGCGAGAGTTAATCCGCACCGCCCTTGCCTGCCTGGTGCCGCCCCCAGCCGCCACGCCACATTGTGCTAACCACATTGACGACGCCGGAACCGAACGAGCCGCCGCTGCCGCCCGTCATGCTGGCCACCATCGTTCTCATTTCCATCGCTACCAGAAACAAAGGAACGAAGATCAACACCATTTGAAATGCAACAGACAGGATGTTGAATTCCGCCTGAATCATGCCTCCAACGGCGCCACCGACGCCGCTAGCATCGGCGGGCTGATCTGTCATGGCGGAACTAAGAAACGAATAGACACTCTCGGCGAGATTTCCCTTCGCATCGTGAGCCTTTTGAAAGGCCTCACTTAGCTTGTTCATGAATCTGTTTGCAATGCCAATGAAGAGAAGCATCATCAGCGTGGCAAACGCCTGTAAGAACGAGAAATACATGATCGTGTTAAGCCAGCTGAAGAACCAGTTCTTGATGGGAGACCAGAGCAGGCACATGACGAAGAACGGTCCCACGGCGAGTAAGCAAGCAACGCCAATCTTGGCGTAGACCATGTTGAACACGCACGCAAGCTCAAGCAGAGATCCGGCAACGGCGATCGCGCACATAGCGACGAAGAGCACCACCGCACCACCGATATTCCAGCTTTTGAAGGCAGCCACGATCGATTGCGCGACGCCGATAACTAGCTGATCAAGCGAGCCGGCAAGCACGTCTAGCGAGCTGGTTGCACTGTTACCACCTGAGAGAGCGTTCGACAATTCGTTCGGCAGGTTGTAAAGAGCACCTATCACCCAAGGGCCGTAGAGTGCGCTTGCTACTTGAATCACAACGACCCCGAGGAACATCTTCTTCACAAATTCCGTTACGTTATGGCCGCTCCCTTCCATAATCAGGAAAGCCCAAACCAGAAGCGTAATCCCGAGCATTACCCAGCCGATTGGCACAACGTACGCGCTCATGCCCTGGGCCGCAGTGGCAAAAACCTCTGCGATGACCGCATCAACGGCATTGAACATGTCCGTGAATGGAGAAACCGGCGCAACGGAAGCCGTCATTTTGATGTCCTAGTTACGTTAGAAGCGGATCATTCCCGGCTTTAGCATCTTCACTGTGTTGTCGATCGAGTTCTGCCTGCGCATGTCTTCTTGGGCCTTTTGCATATGCGCGATCGTTTGTAGTTTCATGTGCTCGTTCTGCAGCTTCACTTGCTCCACGGCGATGCGGGCCTGCAGATCCTGCAGAGATTTGGAGTCGGGAGAACTTTGGATCTTTGAGATAAAGGCCTCGAGATTCTGAATATTCTTCGCCGCTTGCTCATACCCTGCCTCGCCGACATACTGGTTCATGGCATGGTTCTGCCACGTCGCGCGGCAATCCGCCTGGGCAGCTTGAGTGCCGTATTGACTGCAGTTGCGAGCTTGGTGAGCCTTGACGATTTCGTTCAGCGTGCCGCTGATACCAGAAAGAGACCCGCCCTTCCCGGATTTCAGCTGTTGGTAGGCCTTTTGAAACTCCGGGGGCAGATACTGCTTCAGCAGTTCGTCCTTCATCAGATTACCGACATTGCGCAAGCCGTTGAGGTTGTCGAACAATTCTTTCGACTGCTTCAGCTGCGATTTCAATTGGTTAATCTGCTCAATGTACTTACTGACGTTAACTATTTGATTGGCCATTGCGGTCGCGTCGGTCGTTACCATCACAGGCACGCCGGTCCCATAGGCCGGAACGGCGATAGTGGCAAATAGAGTGATTCCTAAGCAGAATTGTTTGCGCATCAGTTCTTCCTCCTTTTGAAGAATTCAGGGAGCCATTTGCTCGGGTCATGGTCGTAGGCTTCGATAAGACCACGAACCAACGGAAGATTGTCGGAGCTGCCAGACAGAATCGAAAGCATGTCTCCCATTCCGCTCAAGTCGGCTTGCACGACGACAGATTCGATACCTCGTTTGAGCAGGAAAGCGCCAGGCATGGAACTCATGCCTTTCTTGACCATCTCAAATTCGCTCTCGGTCAACTTCAGGCCGTCGACATAGTGCTCGCGTGAGGCTTGGCCGTTCGGGAAAATCAGCATCGTCGGGAACTGCGTCGTCAACAGGCCGGCGAGCGGTCCTTGTGTCAGATCGCTTGCATCCTGAACGCTGAGCACTAAGATGCCATCCTTCTTGCGAATAGTCCTCGCTTCTTTACCAATGATGTCTTCGCGCAAGATCGGATCGCGAAGAGCTGTCGCCGCCTCGTCAAGTTCAAGGGAGTACGGTGAGCCTGGCGCCTCCATGTCGATCTTGAATTTGAGTGAGCGCAGGATTGGCGTTCGCGAAAGGTCGTCGTCCAAGAATTCGCTCATGTCGAAGCCGAAATCGCGGGCTGCATGAAAATCGAAACGATCTTCTGGACTGTCGAGCACCCAGGCATAGGCACCATTTTCCTCTTCACACCAGCGACTAAATGCAGAATGAAGCGGACTGCCTGAATCCAAGGTATCAAGGATTCGGCCCCATCTCTGCAGCGGCCTGGACAGCTGATACACCTCTTGGATCGCCGCATCCAGCGTTTTCTCGTCGTACACCGATGGAACATAGGTTTCGTCTCGCGACGCACACCATTTGGCCATGTCGAGCATGAAACTGCGAGTACGCTTGTTGTTTGGCAGCGAGTGGAAAAGATTGATGCCTGTGAATTCCCCTTTTATAAAGCGGAAGTAGCGCCCGCCCAAGGCACAAATGAACGCCTCCTGTCCATAATCCTTATCGAAGGTGAATGACATGTATGGGCGCTTTCCCCTCAACTTCTTTTTGCGCGTGAGCGCCCGCAGAAGACATTGGGCAACCGTCTTACCGGAGCCATTCGGGCCAATCAGTATGCAGTTCCCGGAATCCTTGCGTTGCTGGCGCCGGCGCTTGCCGCTCTCTGCCGGGCTTTCATGGAGATCGATCTTCTCGATGTCGTCGCTGGCGTATGTCGGTAGCTCGGGGGCGGCGTCAGATTGCGCAGAAAGTACGCCTTCCGCGCCTGCCGGCAAAGGAACATCGCTTGCGTCAATGGCTTCGGCTTCAGCCTCCTCGTCTTCGTCTTCCTCTTCCGTGTATTCGAGTTGCACGCCCTGGTCGCGCAACGCTTGCCGGCTGACGTGGTAGTTGTAGAAATAGGGTGAGTCGCCGGCAGTCTTGAGCATGGCGATTGGCATGCCCCATTGACTTCCGGACGGATTGCCGGTGACGTAGTTATGCATCGGGAACATAGAAACGAAGTTCTCGATGCTGATAGGTTGCGCCCGAACTCGCTTCATTCGGAAGTTCGCCGGCAACATGCTGTAGTAGGTATCGATCAGCCCGCCGCGCGCCTCGCGTATTACTTCCAAGCTCTTCTGGTCAAATACGGCCTTTGCTTCGGCGATCGCGGAATTGAGTTCGGCAACAGTGTCTCCATACAAGCACAGGATGAACTCGTGCTCGCCCATGCTGAAGTCGCCGTTTTGCAATCCGGTCTTGGCATTTTCCAACTCTTTGATCTGTTTGGTATTGCCGGTCGTCGATCGGATCTGCTCGAGCTGCACGTCGATGAAGCGCTCGGCCTTCGCTGCCGAGAGGAATGTGAGCGACTGTGACAGTACAAATTCCGCTTTTAACTTGAGGAGACCGTGCAGCAAGTGCGGTTTGACTTGCTCGATGCTGTACGGCGCCTTGAGCGTGAGTATGCCGGCGTAGCGCGTGCAGTCCGGTCGTTCGATGATGACCGTATCACCATCAAAATGGATTTCGGATCTCTGTATGGCGTAGGCGATCGGATATCGGTTGACCGCCACAGGATGGCTTTCGCCGCCATTCAAAATCCTGGCATACAGTTCAGTGTAGGCGGCAAGCAAAGCCCCGTCGTCGGTTTCGGTAGTACCAAGGAGGGACGGATGATAGCGGCGCAAGCTAACCATGAGCTGCGACGTAATCTCTTCGATTGACTGCAGCGCATCCGAGTGAACGATGCGCTTCTGGTCCTTGTCGCGGGACAGCCGTTGAGCGTAGCGCTCCGCGGCCGTCCCGGCAGGGCGATACACCGGGGACAGGTACAACTCGTTGACATAGAAATCGTTCTTCTCCAACTTCGCCGCATATTGCCGATTCAGCTCGTTGGAGAAGTAATTGTCATATTCGATACCCGCCAAGTCATACCTGATCTTGGTACGGATCAAGTGCGACCACAGCGCAACGCGCGTGCTTTGCGTCGCGAGTCCGTTAAGCGTAGTAATGAATTGTCTAGCGAGGTCGTTGAGAACGCTGGTTGCCTGCGTCTCAAAAGGTACGCCGGCCATCTGAAACGTGCGAGTCACGTCCCAATCGCGCGTCGCACATGTGTACGGGTCGAGCGGGACGGTGTACGGCAAGTTCTTGGTATGCGTCTTCTCTCGGCTATTACTCGATGTCGCCATAGGTCGATTTCTTGTTTCTAATGGGGGCGCATGTAAAGGTGAGGGCTGTCTTACTCTTCAACCCCTTGTTAGATGCGAACCACCAGTGCTCGTAATTGGCGCTCATGGTTCGCATCCAGTGCATGTCTTTATTTGTCCACACCATCGGAATGATGTGGACGGGTAGGAAGCAAAGCGCCCACAGCCCAAGGAATGCGAACAGCATGAAGAGAATAAGCAACTCGATAAGAAGGCAATTCAGTGGTACATACCCCCACATCGGCGGACGTTGAGCCGCACGAATGACCGTGCTCCCGATTAACTCTTCTTCGTCTTTCATCAGAGGCTTCCGATATCCGCACTGCCGCCGCCAACAAAGGTCTTGATCGCGTGGATGATGCCGACGATTCCGTAGGCAGCGCCAATGCCGATCATTGTGTTGACAACTGATTTCTTGGGATCTTCACGACCGAAGAAATTGCCGGCCTTCCAGTTGATGATGTGCAGCAAAAGGATGATGCCGCCGATAACACCGATCAATTCGTAAATGGTGCGGAAAACGTTGACGCCTGCTTGCTTGAGTGATCCATTCGCCGCAGCGTCACCGCATGCGAACAGTAGGACATAGCCCATACAGGCGGCAGTGCTGTAGGCCTTGCCGAATCGATCGCTCGTCGTAATATCGATGAGGCGGGAAAGTGCTTTTTTCATTGTTGCTGCTCCTTCTCGTTGATGATGATGGTGTACTGCTTCAAATCGAATATCTTCTCGGCTTCCCGAAATGCGCCCTCAAGGCTTTTCCATACGCGCACTTCGTCTGGCCAATGCATCGTGATCGCGTGATCCTGCGCCCCTCCCCCTAAACGAAAGTGAATCTCCCAAGAATCCGGCGCCGTTCTTACGAAACTCACGCTGGTTACTTCCTCCCTAACCGGACCAATATCTCTAATCCTCATCGCCTTTTCCTAGTGGGTTCCAAAAAGCGAGAAAGCTAACACAGAACTCAATGCAATTTGGAAACGCTTTTGTCAAAAGTACTTTAGGCAATTGTGGAAGTCAAGTATTCCAATTGCCAAAATGATGTTTCCCAATTGCCCAAAGAGAAAAATACAATCACCAAAACTCAGCAAGACAATTGGCCAAACGGGTTAAGCCAACATTCAATCCTCAAAAAAGTCCTTTGTTTGCCCGTCGCTGCGCACGTCACTCGATGCATCGCCAACTGCACTCTCGGCCCTCGTGGCCAAGTAACTAGAAAAGAAATCAGCGGTATCCGTAGAGACGCTCGGCGCCGCCGGCGCAGCAGCCTTGTATGCCCCGGCCTTCGGGATAGGAGTGACTACGACACGCTGGACCGCGAAAGACGGTGGACGCCCCAAAATCGCCGCCGCGTAGTCGTTGCTGACACTGGCGTAGATATCACCAGAGTTGTATCCGCGTAATGCGGCGAACACAGCATCGTCGCCGGTGAATCCAGCCTTCAATGCCTTTGCATGGAACAACTGGAGAATCTTTTGGCCGTATGCGAGGTTCGTACAGGGATCGAAGGCCTGCCGCCACGTCAGACGATAGCTGCGAACATTGCTGATGTGAACCTGTGAAATACCGACAGAAAATGTCTTCCCCTGCTTGATGAGCGTCTCGGCCGTGCGTACCGCCTCTTCATAGGTGCGCGGCTGCGGCAGCAGTCTCTCCTTCCCATCCAATCCGATCGCAAAAGGGTTGTAGCCAGACTCACGTTTCAAGAGCCTAGTTGCCAAACCAGGCTCGATCACTGGAGCGCACTGCTGGACAAGCGCGACAACATCCATACCCCGGTCCTTCCTTCGATGTCAGTTTTCGCGAGGCCGGTTGGGGTCCGGGTAGTAGTAGCTCTCCGGGTTGATAAGCGCACAGTCGTGGGCTTGACTCACTTGCCAAGAGGTAGCCGACAAAATTTCACCACTCGGCCCTTTGGTCACGACGCGGCTCTCCTTTGCATAGCCGTATCCAATCAACTTGTTGCCGTCGTAAATGGGATGATTGGCATAACCGCCATAGGCCACAGAAACCAGCTCGCCTAGGCGATACAGCTCGGCTCCATCTGGTACCGGAATGCCGGTGATGTTTGGCGCCCCGATGGTCTGCTCGAACTCAGGGCGGGATGCTGCCTCGGTGCAGGTAATGACGCGAGACTCCTGGACGACTGCGCCTTCCCCGTTGGAGGCGGGAGACCCGTAATGCTCAGTCACGCTCTCATCATCCGTGGACCACCAGACCTTGGCGAAAGGCGCGCCATCCATTACGACGGTGACGGCCCCGGCCATTCGGCACCTCAACTCCTGCCCATCGTTACCGGCATAGTATTGATAACCAGGGGGACAATTCTCACCCGACGCCCACTCATGATGCCCATAGTTCTTCGGATTCGATCCCATGTCGCACATCGGGAATCCTCGCCCACGAGCGAGATGCCGCCACAAGCGCTTAATGGGAGAAACGCAGGCCGGCGCCGCCATAGGCCCCGCCGGATTGGCAAGGCAGAGCAAGATCGTGCATGCCCATGTGCGATCATCGTCGGCATGAGCAGGAAGAGTTGCCAAAGAAAGTGATAGTGCGAGCGCAGCAGCCTTGAAAAACCGCATCTTCAGTCCCCTGTTAATTTTGTTAAATGGAGTTTGACAATTGTCAAATACCATTTTGAGAAGACCGAAGTATATCAAAACGAGGCTACTTTTTTACTAATTTCGGTGAGCCTTTTTTCAGTTTATTAGTAGATTCATTCGAGGAGAGGCCAGGCGCTACAGGCGTACCAGCTTGTTTTGCGGATTTCATCGCCTTCGCAAGAGCTTGTCGGCTTAGCGTTTTGGCAAGCATCTCCTTTTCGAGGGATTCGTTACGCAGCTCCAGGGCGGCGTATTTTTTAGGCTCCCGGGAAACGGATGCCGGCAGCTTGGTTTTGTCGTCAGTGAAGATCACCAGCTCATCCCGCGGCCGAGAAATGGAAACATAGAAGACTGCGCGATTGGCCGTGAGACTCTTGGTGTCGACGTCAATCAACACGCGATCGGCGGTAAGCCCCTGTGCGCTGTTAACCGTCATGGCATAACCATACTGCATATGCTGCGGCTCGCTCCGGGACAGCTTCACCCCGTTCGTGAAGCATATGGAGTCCGCCGTCACCTTCTCGACCTGGTAGCGTTCGCCGTTCGCGATGCCAAGGGCAGTGTTGTTGCGCGTCATGCGCACCCAATCGCCCTTTGTCAATTCGATGTCTTCGCGCGTATAGACGGACAAGTTTCGCTGTTTGGCTGGTTCGATAACAACAACCTGGCCGTCAGGAGCGGCGACGGTCAGCCGATTGCGTAGGTCGTCGGTTTCGAGCACGGTGTAATGAAGCCCTTTCACGAGGACGCTGCTACCCTTCTTCCCCCCTTCGTAAATAATCACTTGACCAGGCTCGAAGCTCCCGGCTTGCTTCTTCTCCGCCCTGGTCATGTCGACGCTTTGCAGCGTTCGCACGGCTACGCCCCCTTCCAGCACCAGAAGTTCGCGCACCTTCGCATTGATCTCCCGGCGGGCCTTGTTCGTTCCGGCGACGATGAGCGTCTTGTGTCGCTGGGCCTCATCCAGGCTCACGTATTTCGTCGCGATAGCGAGATAACGCTGCGCCGGATCTCGAATCTGCAGAGTCCTACTGCCCAATTGACGCGCAGCCTCCCGCAGCTTGCCGGTTGCCGCACTAACCACAGCTGCTTTCAGCTCCTGATTTCGCTGTCTCTGAATTTCGGTAATGTGCGCGACGGCCATGCCGTTTTCCAGCAATTGCTCGAATGGCTTCCCTGCCTCTACGGCTTGCGTCTGCTTGATGTCGCCGATAAGCACCAAGCGAGCACCAGCCTTTTCAATTTTTTCAAACAAATCGCGCATCTGATGAACAGGAACAACGCTTGCCTCATCGAGGAAAACGATTGACTTATCGGTGAGCCGACCGTGATCCTGCTTCCGCAACAGGAAGGAAGCCAAGGTTTGCGACTTCATTCCCAGTTCGGCAAGCGCCTTGTTTTGCGAGGCATACGGAGCCAAACCGAACACCTCGTATCCTTGTTCCCGGGCCTGCCGAACGGCCTCCTCCTTGATTGCATCGACGGTTTCCTTGAGCATGTGGCTCTTGCCGACGCCGGCATATCCTTGGACGCCGGTGAAACGATTCTCTGTGGTCAGAATCAGGCGCGCTGCTGCCTTCTGGCCGTCATTGAGCGTACTCGATGCGAACATCGCGTCCACATCCGCTGCGGCCTTGATAGGCGTAACGGTTCTGCGGCCGGCGACTTCCATTGCCAGGACGGTTTTCTCATCAGCAAGCATCGTCCGTGTCGTGAAACGCTCTTCGGTGCGCACTAGACGGCTCGCAGCAATCGAGTCTTGGACAAGCTTTTCGGCATCCGCCTGGGCCATGCCGGTACGCGCCATAGTGATTGCCACCCAAGACGAGGCAGTAAGCTTCAGTGCATCTTCATGCTTGAAATACTCATGCTGAAAGTCTTGCGTGCGAGCTTGAGCATCCCGCGAAAACGACTTTGCGCTTTGATATAACGGCAGCTCAGGGATAATACGGCCGTCGCCGATCGCTCGCGCAACCTCTGTCTCGATCGCGCCTAGAGCGCCAAGCCCCCTCATATAGGCGCGTTCCAGCAGCTCGGCTTTCGTGAAAATTCCCTGGCGCTCCATGAGATGTTCGATGGCGAAGTCCACTGCCCTCCTCGCCTGGTCGCCTTCACTTTCAGCCTCTTTCGCCGCCTTCCTGGCGTCTAAACGCTCGCGTAAGGCATCAGGCATGACGCTACGGCCGATCTCCGTCATTGCCTCCTGAACGCGCTCTTTGATGTTCTCGAAAATACCTGACGGCTTGATTTCGATGCCCGCCTCATGCAGCACGTCGATCCATTCTTGCCGCAATGCGGAACGGTCGGCATCTGTCTTGTTTGGGCGCGTAGCCTGTGTGATGGTCTGCTTGGTCTTGCTGCCTGCTCGGTCACGATCCAAGCCCTTTTCTTCGAGGGCTTTTTCAATCTGTTGACTGCGCTTTGAAAACAGCTTGATTGCCTCTTCCGACACATCAGCCAACTCGAATCCGTGTCGTGTCGCACGGATCTCGTAACCCAACTCCTGCAGCCGCTTGGCGAGATTGGCGCGATAGTAGGCGCCAATGACCTTGACCGCTTTCAGCATCTCATCATTCGTCAACGCAACCCATTTACCATCGTCGCGTTGCGTGAGATTCATGGCCACGGCGTGCGTATGCAATTGCGGATCTTGGGTGCGCGACAGCTCGTGGCGGAAAGTAGCGAACGTGAGATTGCCCGTGTGCTGCCGGAAGCTCAATCCCTTCTCCTTCTTGCGAGCCAGAGCCTTCCCTTCGAGAACGGCCAACGCGGCGCTTACGGCTTCGTCGTGGGCGCGGATTAGTCTCTCATCACCGTTGACCAAGGCGACAATGCTTACACTCTTCGGCGCCGAGAACGTGAAGTCGATGCCTAACCGTTCTTTAGATTTCTTGCCTTCTTTCTGCAGCTTCGGCATGCGTTTGCGAGCCACCTCACCATTCGGCAATTTCCCTTCGAGCAGGCTCTTAAATACCTCGCGATCGACGCCGCCACTCAGCCCCAGCAGCTCAGCGCCCTTCCCTTGCCATATACCTCGATGCCCCTCTTTGGCATAGTAATCGTCGGTATTCTCAAAATAATGTGCGGCGCCGCCCGCGTTCGTGACGAATTTAAAGGACAGCATTAGGCTTTGGCCGCCGCTGCGAAGCGACGGGTCTCAGGTTTGATTGGATCAGTCCACTTGCCCTTAATAATGATGAGCTTTTCCGTCACAGATGGACGCTTCTTATACTTCAGCTTGACACGAGCAACGCCTACGTCTTCGGCAAGCTTCACATAACCCGTCAGAGCTGGAAGATTGTGAACATCAGCAGGGCTGACAAGGTATTCCGTCACGCTATCAAGATTGGTTGTTGCTCGCGCGCCGGCAGTCCCTCCCGATAGCGTTGTGCGGCGACGCGTGACGGTAATTTCGCCGATCGCCTTATGAATCTCATTTGCGGTATAGGTATCCTTGTCAGCGACGCCGAGGCTGACGCTGTTGCGCAAGCTGTTTCGCAGTGTAAGTGCATCGTTCTTGCCGTTCGTTTCGTCGAGCTGGGCATACGACTGGAAGCCGCAGAATAGATGCAGCTTATGCTTCCGTGCTTTCGTCGCAGCCTGCACCAGGTAATTGAGTTTATCGAGTGAGTCAAGTTCGTCGATGACCAAATGCATGTCGTGCGCGCTGTCGACATCGGCCGACAACAAGCTGGCACATATGACGTCGGTCCAGCAGGCGATCAGCGGCTTCAGAGCCGGAAGCATGTCTTCGCGCCAGGGTACCCAAAGGTTGCCCCCGTTCGGGTTATCGAGCCAGCGACGAATAGAGAAGGGGACCTCGCCCTTGACCGGATCTTGTAGGTACTTATGCGCGGTGATGTACCTCGTCAGCACCGTTCGCACAGAGCCCAAGGTTTCATCGGCGCCGTGGAACATACCGGCCGCGGCAGTATCAGCCAGCATCTTCTGCAGCTCGTCATTGCTGGCAATGGTCAACCAGTAGACCAGTTGTTGCGTGGTGTTCTTCCCCAGCTTGCAGAGCTTCAGCATGGTTTCAGCGACGATTGTCCGAGCCATCGCATTCCATTGTTCTTGCTCGGTCGACGGACTTTTAGGAATCAGGCTGACGGAGAACTGTTCCACATCGTAGGGAGTCTGGATCTCGTTGAAGATCGACCATGCTTGGCCGCGCTGATCGAAAGGGTTGAGGATATAGTCGCCCTCCTTGTAGAACTCGCTCATGAAACCGCCGTTCGGATCAATCACGATCGTCCGGTCGCCACGCTCGTGAGCGCTTTCCAGGTAGTCCGCAATGACCTGCGATTTACCCGAACCAGTCGAGCCGACTGCTTCAAAATGCAAATTTTCGAGGCGGGTAGGTACTGGCACGCCCATCAGTCTGAGTTGCTTTTTTCCAAATTCCCGACAAGCGTCTATTAGCTCGGCGGCACTCCGAATGCGCGGGCCGCGCAACTGCATCACGAAGTCAGCGATGCCGAAATGCGTCGTTGTATAAGAGTTAATTACCGCAAAAAGAGCGATACCCCAAAGCAGGGCGAGCAGGGGAGGGAGCCACAATCTGAAATTGTCCGGCGTCGACATGGCCGCGTAATAGAAGCCCCTAAAGAATTGCCCCTCCGGGATTTTGTACGTCTTGAAAATCGCGAACACCCAAGCAGCTACGATTATAAAAACAACAACTAAGCTAAGAGCTGGCTTGTAGCGATCATCATATCGGCGCATTGCTGCACTCATTTTCTTTTCCCCTTGTTAGTGTTGCCAGATAGAAAATGCTCCACCACGGAATAGTCGATGTGCTGGTCGACTTTGGCCTGGACGCTATCATCGACCGAGGGGTATAGGAGGGCGTACAAGCCAGCCAACAACCTGAGTTCCAGATCATCGCTTTTTGCAGTGGCGAGCTGCTGCACGGCCCGACGAAGATGTTCTTGACCCTCGGCAAGCATCTCTAATTGCCTTTTTATTTCCCCGATCTGTACGTCTCGTTCAGAAACATTTTGAAAGTAGACGCGCCGAAAGTGATCAGATCTTGTCCTATCGCCAGCCAAGGCCATCCTCGCAGCAATAGCAGTTTCCTCTTCGTCTGTCGTTCTAAATTGCGCATTTCCCATCAAGCCCTCCGTATACATGTTTTTCGATTATAAATCAGTATCTTACAGAAATGTTCATTACAGAAATTCCGTGTTGTATACAGCAGAATCCAGCAATGGCGCGGTTTTCAAGCACATTTGTAATGTGCGTATGGTGTGTTAAGGCTAGGACGGCCCAGGGAAGGGGGTGCCCGGGGGCGGAATCGACCGGTCGAGCGACGCAGGAAGCTCCCGGGAGAGCGTATCCAACAACCCATTTGTTGCATATTTTCCTCAGCTCACTTGGATTACGGAAACCATTCTGAAATCGGCGGATTTGGTGAGGAAATTATAGGAAATTGAGTGGATACTACTTGCAATTTGTGGATATTAGGTGAAATAATTGGATAACACGGAAATCGACGGGAAATTTTAAAGAAATCGTTAGAAATGCTATGAAATCGAGTGTAATATCGCCGGCAACTAAACCGCGCAAAAGGAACGCTATGCCCACAGCTAAGAACACAGCCGAACCGACCGTAGCCGAACTGAAAGCTGAGCTGGCCAAGTTCTCCAATCATGCCCGTGAGGTGGCAGGGTTGGGCCTCAAATCGAAGGCCGCCGAGATTCGGTTGTTGATGGATCAGATCGAACACATGAACGGCGTCGGCTTCTCGTTGGAAAAATTGTGTGAAGTGATGGGCAGTGTCGGCCTTGACATCACGCCGCCAGTGCTCAAGACCACGATGGGCCGCGAGCGGGCCAAAGGCGCCAAGGCAGCGCCGAAAAAGAAAGCCTGAGTCGATCCTATGCCGCAAATTGGATCATAGGATACAAAATGGATCATAGGATACAAAATTATGGATAAGACTAAGGCCGAAAATCTTTTGGCCAATCTCGCCCCGGACGTATCCGCCTTAGACAAGGAATTCGATGCGATCTGGCCGGCAACGCAAGAGGCGATGCAGCGAGGCGTTCAACTCAAAGTGATCTGGTCCGAGCTGAAAAAGGCGGGGTTGTCATTCTCGTATGTCACCTTCACAAGGTACGTGCGAAAGAAGC
>Ga0196972_1000094_pt1 | contig 71666 bp, 68 predicted proteins | sample S1v_2013CmetaG_FD_148618 | JGI IMG/M metagenome (GOLD analysis project Ga0196972, IMG submission 148618) | Soil microbial communities from Anza Borrego desert, Southern California, United States - S1+v_20-13C | ecosystem: Environmental > Terrestrial > Soil > Desert | place: USA: California...
GTCCGGTTCGATGAGGAGGGTGTGGAAACGGGGTGATGGTAGACGCTACTAGGGCACCGCCAAGCGAAAGCGGCGGCCAACGGACAAGCCAAGCCTAAGACTACCGCGCCACATCCTTACTCTACCGACTACAGGCATAACCAACATACCCGTCACTGACCGGTAAACACACTCAAGTTGCCATCGGCAGAAAAGTTCGAGTGGACAATGGACGATCAAAAGAAGAAGGGCCAATCGTGGATCGGTCAGCCCTTCGTTTTTAACGTCCTTCACAGGATAAGTAGCGTCGGTCGTTTGCAGGTCTTTTACACGCTTCGTCCGACAGATTTTGTTTTTCTCTGACGGACTTTATCTGTAGCGATCACTGCTCCAGCAAGCGTAGGGTGCGCTTCGCGCACCATGTCATCTCCACTCGTGAGATCCAATCTTTGAGCACTCATATCTTCGGATCGGTGCGCATGGCGCCCCGTACGCTTGCTGAGTACCGTAGACCTCGTGTCAAATGCCGAACGATTATTCTCACAGCGTGCCATATAGGTCGGCAACAAATGCTTCAACGACGCGTGCTGCCTCTACATGTGCTACTTGCAGCAGCATATGCGGAGCCTCCAACCGCGCAACGCGAATGTGAGGGATATGCTTTTGTACAAGGTCGGTAGCCCGCATCCCGACAAGCTTGTCTTCTGTTGCTTGCAAATAGAGCGTTGGAATCCTGATCTGCTTTGCGGCTGCGCTGACATCGACGTTCAGAACTTCACGTGCGCGAACACGAAATACCTGCGGCGCAACTTGTGCAATTGTCCCTGACAGCAGCTTGCACAGTTGACGTGTCGAGAATCGGCCAAGCAACGGAAACGAGAGAATGCGTTCCGGTATCGATGTAACAGATATCAGGCCCGCGACACTGCGGAGAAAGCGTAATCGAGGCATTGGGCTACGAACAAACGATGCGCAAAGGATTAGTCCCTGAAGTCCTTCGGGCATTTCTGCAGCGATGGATACAGCAATTGGTCCGGAGAAGGACTCACCCAACAGGAAGAACGGGTCGTCTTTCGGCAGCGCTTCGCGGACACGGGAAAGTAGTTGCTGGTACGTGAGAGGATCGCTTGCGGGATAACGTATGACGATTGTGCGGATACGCTTGTCAAGTGCTGAGACAAAAGGTGCAAATAGCTCGCCCGTCCCATCCATTCCCGGTAATAAAACCAGCGTCGTCACATTCTCACGCGATGTTGTAACCCCATGGCCGTGTCAAAGTGACATGGTCATATTAAGGATCGGATACTGGCACGGATTGAGGTTCCCTCTGTTTTTTAGCCGTTTGCCTGCCAACCCTCGAGAAGTTTTATTACAAACATCGCTGTCGCGGCCGCACAAAGGGAACTTGGCCCCTTTCATTCGCCACTCATCAGCAGTCTGCCCGAGGTTTCCAACGCAGGAGCCGACGGGACACCTTAATAGCGAGACGGATCACCCGATGAAAATTTCAGTAAATCCTGACCATCGTGTCATTGTCAGTCGGAATATTCGTGACCGTGACGGCCTCGTCGCCACAACTGCTCCTGCTGCCTTCCCGCCATCTAGTCTTCACTTGTGGGCGAATCCCGGACGCGACAGGGCCAGGTTCACACGCCGTCTTCCCGAGAATACAGGATCTCGTTCTGCACCTGCACCTGCACCTGCACCTGCACCTGTAATGCCTGACTACGAATTCTCCGTGCGCCCCAGCTACGGTGCCGAGCGTTCCATTTTCATCAGGGAGGTCGACTTTGCAAGGCAGGCCGCCAAGTATGTCGTCGACAGTACCGGACAACTCAACCATGACCATATCAATGATCTCATCAAGGCGCTTGAAGACACACAAGGTTCGTTGCGATTGGCGTCTAGCCATCGCACCAATGCGCTACGCACCCTCAGGAAGTTGCGCGACAGCGAAGAGTTCGCCGCCAGGTTAGAAAGCATTTGCGAAAACGGCCCTCCGGAAGAACCTGCTGCCGGCGTTGTGCGCGGCACGCTGAATCTGGATCCGTCGACGTCCGTCGATGATATCTGTGCACGAAGGGCTGTCGTCACGGCATTGCTTGGCAACCTGCACCAACACGAAGTGGGTTCTTGCTTCGCCACCGCTGTTGCGATCACCTTGCACAAAGAGTGCCCAGAACAAGTCGTTTTAGACATGAAATGTCTGCTGGAAGAGAACAAGATGACGTTTCGCGACGGCGATACCACCATCGACATTCCATTGAACTCGCTGGTCAGCCATCATCCCTTCGAAATCGAGCGCAAGGTTCGTGCAGATGGAACGTGTTACGGAATATTCGGCCAGAAAACCGGTTTCAAGCCGTACAAGGTGCATCAAGGCCCGGGCATGCATGCATGTCTGGTCGCGTTGCGGATTCCAGAGCACAGGATGGAGGCCACGGTGTCTGCCGCGCTGAAGAACTTGCGTAAAGCCGGCCACCCTCTGCACCGAATTTCAAACCGGCAAATCCTTGAGCAAATCGCTTGGGACACGCACGGATCCCTTTCGTATAACCAGCGGATGGCGCGTGTACGCGGCATCTATTGGGAAACGGCCAATATTCAACTTTTACGGACATGGGAGTATACGCTTGCAGCATTTGCAGAACTGAATAACGGCCCTTATTCCAATCAGCTGCAAAATTCGCTCTTGAGCGGGTCTGTCGCCGACAGGGAGGATCTGCAATCCATTGCAGGTCTTCTTGACCGCCAGATGATGAAGTTCATAGAGAGTCTGCCCGACGAATACCAGAACTTACCGGGGATCAGCCATGTATTGGTCGGCAATATCAGGACTCTGATGAAAGAGCGCTTTATCCGCAAATTCAATGCCACGATCAATCAAGGCGACAGACTGAGCCATGGCCGTGTCGGCGGTTTCGAACTGTACTACCGCCTGCCTTCCGATGAACCGTCGCAGTGGAGCCGCATCGGCGACCCGAAATCGTTTCAGGAGTGCCTTGCACATCTCGCGGAGGATGCGGCGCGCATGTGCGAAGACGAGGTTCATTTCGAAACGGAAAGCCAACAGCACCATAGCCTGTTCCGGGCGGCTCTCAAGGAATTGTCAAGGGATCTCAAGTCCTATATTCACACCCCCGAGTTTTACGAACACGTTGCGCGTCAGATGAACCCGCGGAACGACGGCATCCATGATGCCGACAAGCTGCGAAATGCGATTTTGAGCAGGTCCACCAGCCACGACGAGGATCTGCAATCCATTGACAGTTTTCTTGGGTATCAGATGGCGAAGTTCGTGGAGAGTCTGCCCGACGAACACCGGAATTTGCCTGGGATCAGCCATGTGTTGGTCGACAATATCGGCACCCTGGTGGATGAGCGCTTTATTCGAAAACTCAATCGCCCGATCGATCAGGGTCGCAACCAAAAAGGGTTCAGTGTGGGCGGTTTCGACCTGTACTACCGTCGTCGCCCTTCCGATGAACCGTCGCAGTGGGTCCGCATCGAGAGCCAGGAATCATTTCAGGAGTGCCTTGAGCATCTCACCGAGGATGCGGCGCGTATATCCGACGACGAGATTCATTTCGAAACGGAAAGCCAGCAGCACCATAACCTGTTCCGGGCAGCCATCAAGGAATTGTCAAGGGATCTGAAGTCCCATATCCGCACCCCTGAGTTCATCGAACATGTCATGCGCAAGATGGCCCAACATCAGGGCGGCACCGATGAAGTCGACATCGCATTGACTGAAAACGCACCATGGAAAGCAGTCTCTGGTTCAAACGCATACGGACTGGTCAGGCACTATGGAGCAGGGGAATTCAACATCAATCCAACTCCGACATCCGAGGGCCCGAGAAGATTCAAGACACCGCATGATTTCATGGTTTATCTAGGCTACGCACTAAATGCCATAAAACCGCAGCTCCTTGAAAAGGCGACGGTAACCGGCCTTGACTTCGAGGTGGTTGTTGGGAATGGGAATCACGCATTTACTCTCTCGCCAGGTGCGTTGCAAAATTGTTGGTACGGCGAGAACGGCGAGCCGGACGACTTCGGTATCTGGACGTCCAGCATGCTGCAGCCATCGGCAAACGCTTATTTGAACGAGCCGCGCTCGAGCCCGCCGCTCGCCACATTGCTTCGATCGATGGAAAAAGAGGCGGGCATCAGCAAGCAGGAAATGGAAGAGCTGTATCGTAAGCACGCGTCTTCAACTGAGGCACTGGATACGAAAGGCGGCTCCTATCTGCTTCGGGATATCAGAAAAGCTCTTTGGGACTACTGCGACCAAAAACCGAGAGAGGAAGAAGGAAAACTGCTGACAAAAGTTGGCGACTACCTTTCTTCTGTGTTCCCGACCCCCGCATTAAGATTTGCCAGAACAAACTATCTGACCAATAGCGGAAGTGCCGAAGACATTGCCGTCTCGCGGAACCAGTTTACCGGTAAAACTGAATTGCACTTCATGGATGAAGAAGGCGGACTAAAACCAGTGCCACACGAATATTTCGAATTCGGTTGGACAGTCTATGAGCCGATCAGGCCCGATGGTGAGATCGCAACCCACATGAGGCCGTAAGCCCAATGCTGATTTTTTCTGACACAGACACTTCGAGTGACAAGCTTGATTTATCGGGGATGCTCACCGAAGCCCGTCCCCAACCGCCGTGCCCGTTTCTCCTCGTCGGTGCGCAGCGCATCCAGTGGAGCAGCTTGGCCGCCGCAGCTTCTCCGTTGCTGCGGCGGGGCTATCCTCCTAGAGCGGATCAGTCGCCTGTGAGAAGACTCGTTTATGACGTAAACGGGGTTTGGGGCGTAATGGAACAGAAACTGCTGTTCGGTTGGCCCTTCGCTTTTTAACGTCCTTCACCGGAGAAGCAGCACCGGTCGTTTGCAGATCTTTTACACGTTTCGCCCGACAGATTGTGTTTTTCTCCGATTGACTTTATCTGTAGCAATCACTGCTCTAGCATGCTACGGACGATGTGTCGTCAGCACGGCACCCCGCTGCGTTCCACCAGCCACGCCGGCGGATCCTGCAAGACCACGGGCCGCAGGAAGCGGTGCATCGCCATCAGGCCGACGGACGTCGTCTGCGGCGCGGTCGAGGCCGGCCACGGGCCGCCGTGGTGCTGTGCGCGGGTGACCGCCACGCCTGTCGGAACGCCGGCAAACAGTACGCGGCCTCCAATCTGCATTGCGCTGCGTACGATGGCGAGCGCGTCGGCATCTGCCGATTCCGCTCCCCATACCGTCACGGTCAGGCTGCCGCCGACTGCCTGCAGCGCCTGTTGCGCTTGCGCGATCGAACGGGCCTTCATGACGATGCAGGATGGGCCGAAGATCTCGTGGCGCAGCTCGGGGTGGGCGATGAACGCATCCACGTCCACCTCGACCAGGTTGGGCACGGGGTGTTTTTCCGCGCTTTGCTCGCCGGTCGTCAGCCGTTTCGCAGCCGCATGCGACACCAGGCGCGCGACGCCTTCATCGAACGCTTTGCGGATTGAGGGCGTCAGCATGGCGTGCGGCGTTTGCGCATCCATCTCCTGCGCGAGCAGTTGCAGGAAGCGATCCGTCGCTTCACCGTCGAGGGCGATCAGCACGCCGGGGCTGGTGCAGAACTGGCCGCAGCCCAGGGCGATGGAGGCAGCGAGGGTCTTTGCCAGTTCCGGCCCTTTTTCCTTCAGGGCGGCGGGCAGGGCAACGATGGGGTTGATCGAGCCGAGTTCGCCGTAGAAAGGAATCGGCTTGTCGCGGCCGTGGATTTCCTTCTGCAGCGCCGTGCCGCCCGCGAGCGAGCCGGTGAAGGCAACGGCTTCGATGGCGGGGTGGCGCACCAGGTGGATGCCGACTTCTTTGGACGCACCTTCTACCATCTCGATCAGACCGCGCGGCACGCCGGCGGCATCGGCCACCGTGTTCGCCACGGCATACACGGCGCGCGAGAGGCGCGGATGCGCGGGATGCGCCTTGACGACCACGGGGCAGCCGACTGCCAGCGCGGCAGCGGTATCGCCGCCCAGCACCGAGAAGGCGAAGGGAAAATTGCTGGCCGAGAACATCGCCACCGGGCCGAGCGGCACGTTGACGCGCAACAGGCGCGGCCGGCCTGCGGGCGGCGCGCCGGGCACGGCGGGGTCGTCGATCACCTGGAAGGCTTCGCCCGCATCCACCGCATCGGCAAAGGCGCGCAGCTGGAAGGCGGTGCGGTCGAGTTCGCCGTTGAGCCTGACCGGGCCGAGCGAGGTTTCTTCATTGGCCAGCGCGACGAGCTGCTCGCGCTCGGCTTCCAGTCCTTCCGCCAGCTTGCGCAGGAATGCGCTGCGCGTGGCCGCATCGGAGGCGGCCCAGGCGGCGCTTGCCGCGGCAGCATTGGCGACCGCGCTGTCGATTTCGGCGGCGGTCGATTCACGAATGGCGTCTTGCATCTTGTTCCGTTCGGTTAAGGGTTGACGACGTTCAGGGACGCACGAGGCAGGGCTTCTTGTTGTCGAACTTCCAGCCGCGGATCAGGTACTGCATTGCGACGGAGTCGTCGCGCGCGCCGAGGCCCATGTTGCGGTAGAGCTCATGCGCGGCTTCGAGTTGCGCCATGTCGATCTCGATGCCGAGGCCCGGCTTCTTCGGCACGTCCACCATGCCGCCCTTGATCTGCAACGGCTCCTTCGTCAGGCGCTGGCCGTCCTGCCAGATCCAGTGAGTGTCGATGGCGGTGATCTTGCCGGGCGCCGCTGCCGCGACGTGGGTGAACATCGCCAGTGAAATGTCGAAGTGGTTGTTGGAGTGCGAGCCCCAGGTCAGGCCCCATTCATTGCACATCTGCGCAACGCGTACCGAGCCCTGCATGGTCCAGAAGTGCGGATCGGCGAGCGGGATGTCGACCGACTGCAGTTGGATCGCGTGGCCCATCTCGCGCCAGTCGGTGGCGATCATGTTGGTTGCGGTCGGCAGGCCGGTGGCGCGGCGGAATTCGGCCATTACTTCGCGGCCGGAGTAGCCGTTCTCGGCGCCGCAGGGATCTTCCGCGTAGGCGAGCACATGGTGCTTGTCGCGGCACAGGCGGATCGCGTCCTTGAGCAGCCAGCCGCCGTTGGGGTCGAGCGTGATGCGTGCCTTGGGGAAGCGTTCGGCCAGCGCGGTGACGGCGGCAATTTCTTCTTCGCCGCGCAGCACGCCGCCCTTGAGCTTGAAATCGTTGAAGCCGTAGCGCTCGTAGGCTGCCTCAGCCAGGCGCACGATGCCGTCTGGCGTCATCGCCTTTTCGTGGCGCAGGCGGAACCAGTCATTGTCGGCGTCCGGCTCGCTCGCGTAGGGCAGGTCGGTGACTTTGCGGTCGCCGACGTAGAACAGGTAGCCCAGCATCTCGACCTGGTCGCGCTGCTGGCCTTCACCGAGCAGGGCGGCGACTGGTACTTCGAGGAATTGGCCCAGCAGGTCGAGCAGTGCTGCTTCCAGCGCGGTGACCGCATGGATGGTTACGCGCAGGTCGAAGGTCTGCAGGCCGCGGCCGCCGGCATCGCGGTCGCTGAATGCCTTGCGGACCGAGTTGAGCACCTGGTGGTAATTACCGATTGTCTGGCCAACGACCAGCGGTTTGGCGTCTTCCAGCGTCTGGCGGATTTTCTCGCCGCCCGGAACTTCACCGACGCCGATTTTGCCGGAGGAATCGGTGAGGAGCACGATGTTGCGGGTGAAGTAGGGACCGTGCGCGCCGCTCAGGTTGAGCAGCATGCCGTCGCGGCCGGCGACGGGAATCACGCGCATTGCCGTAACGATCGGTGCGCCGTGGACGGCCTTGCCGTTGGTTATTGCTGACATGTTGGTTTCCAGATGGGGTATTTCGGGGAGGCGAACCGGGCAGTGCCGGTTCGCGGTGCGTGTCTTAATCGAGCTGGATCTTGCCGACTTCGATCACCTGCTTCCAGCGGGCCAGTTCTTGCGCCTGGAATTTGGCGAATTCTTCCGGCGTGTTGGCGACGACTTCGAAGCCTTGCGACACGAGGCGGCGCTTGGTGTCCGGATCGTTGAGCGCGCCGGTGATTGCGCCGTACAGCTTGTTCTTCACGTCGGCCGGCAAGCTTTTCGGTGCCGCGACGCCTTGCCAGGAATAGACGTCCACGCCTTTCACGCCTGCCTCGCCCAGCGTGGGCACGTTCGGCAACAGGGTGGAGCGCTTTTCGCCGGTGATCGCCAGTGCCTTCAGCTTGCCTGCCTGGATATGGCCTGCAACGACGTTGATGTTCTGGAAGGACACATCGGCATGGCCGCCGAGCAGGTCGTTGATCGCCGGTGCGCCGCCCTTGTAAGGCACGTGGACGCCGCTGGTGCCGGTCTGTTGCCAGAACAGCGCCGCCGTCAGGTGGTCGGAGGAACCTGCGCCGGAGGTGGCGAAGGTCACCTTGTCCGGGTTCTTCTTCAAATGGGCGATGAAGTCCTGCAGGTTATTGGACGGAAATGCGGGTGTCGCCACCAGCACGTTCGGCGCACGCACGGCAACCGTCAGCAGGTCGAAGTCTTTTGCCGGATCGTAGGCCAGCTTCTTCTGCAGGAACGGGTTCACGGCATAGACACCGATGGAGGCGACCATGAAGGTGTAGCCGTCCGGCGCGGCGTTCTTCACGAAGCCCGCGCCGATTGCGCCAGTCGCGCCCGGCTTGTTTTCGACGACCAGCGGCTGGCCGAGAATCTGGTGCATCTTCGGGCCCATTGCGCGGGCGATGGAATCGGTCGAGCCGCCGGGCGGGAAGGGGACGACGGCGGTGATCGGTTTTTCCGGGTATCCGGATGCGTAGGCATTGGCGAGGACGGCTGCGCCGACGGCGAGCGCGGTAATCAGTTTTTTCATGAGAATCTCCTGTGGTCTCTAGTTGGATTTACTGCGGCCCGAGTCGTGCCATGAGCGCGCGCAGGTCTTCTACTTCAGAAGGCTTGAGATCGGACAGCGGCGGACGAACCGGGCCGGCGCTGTGGCCGATGATGGTGGCGCCTGCCTTCACGATGCTCACCGCATAACCCTGGCAGCGGTTGCGAATGTCGAGATAAGGCAGGAAGAAATCCTTGATGAGGCGGTTGGTGGTTTCGGTGTCGTTGGCCGCATGCGCGTTGTAGAACTCGATCGCGGTGCGCGGGATGAAGTTGAATACCGCGGAGGAATACACCGGCACGCCCATCGCCTTGTAGGCGCCGGCAAAGACCTCAGCGGTCGGCAGGCCGCCGAGGTAGGCGAAACGATCGCCCAGCTTGGTGCGGATGGCCACCATTGCCTCGATGTCGCCGATACCGTCCTTGAAACCGACCAGGTTGGGGCAGCGGTCGGCCAGGATCTGCAGCGATTCTGGCGTCAGGCGGCAGGCGCCGCGGTTGTAGACGATCACGCCGAACTTCACGCTGCGGCAGACCGCCTCCACGTGGTTGACCAGGCCTTCCTGCGAGGCTTCAGTCAGGTAGTGGGGCAGCAGCAGGACGCCTTGCGCGCCTTGGCGTTCCGCTTCCTGTGCGTACTTGATGGCAAGCGAAGTGCCGCCGCCGGCGCCGGCAATGATCGGCATGCGGCCGCGGCAAGTTTCGATGGCGGTCTTGATGATGGCCGAATACTCGGTCGGCTCCAGAGAGAAAAACTCTCCCGTGCCGCCTGCCGCGAAGAGGGCGGACGCGCCGTAGGGCATGAGCCACTCGAGGCGCTCTGCATACGGGCCCGGGTTGAAGTTCAGCTGCGCGTCGAAGTCGGTCAGCGGGAACGACAGCAGGCCGCTCTCGAGGACAAGTTTGAGTTCTTTCGGATTCATCTGCTTACCTTTGTTAAATAGTTGCCGGCCTTTAAGGCGCTCAGGCTCATGGATTCGGTGCTTGACCGGGAATATTCTGGGTCCGAATGGTACCGCTACCAAAGCAAATGGTAGCGGTACCAAAATTGGATGTCAAACTATTTTTCGGGTAATGAAATGAGGAAAGATCAGGCGCTGGCGCGCTGGACGATGGTGAAACCGACGTCGTGGATGGGGGATTCGACCTGGCGGCCTTCGGCGCGGTCGATGATGAACTGCGCAGCAACACGCCCGATGGCAGTGCCGTCGATGCGGACAGTCGTCAATGCGGGGTGCAAGTCGCGGGCGTAGGAGAGGTCGCCCAGCCCGACCACCGCAATCCTGTCCGGCACGGCAATCCCTTGTGCTTGCGCTTCGGTCAGGACGCCGAGGGCGAGCAGGTCGGAGCTGCAGAAGATCGCGTCGATATCGGGATGCCGTTTCAGCAAGTCGGCCAGACCGGCGCGGCCGCTACCGAGCGTAGTAGGGGCGGGAACGACGAAGGACGGAATGTCCGTCTCGCCAGGCTTGCACATGCCGAGGCTGACTGCCGCCTGCGAGAACGCGCGATGGCGCCTGGCCGCGCGCTCGTCGTCGCCGCTGATGGTGGCGACACGACGGCGGCCGCGCGCGTGCAGGTACTCGGCCACCTCGATGCCGATCTTTTCATGCGAAAAGCCGACCAGCATGTCGATCGGGGTGGGCGTCAGGTCCCAGGTTTCGACGACGGGAATGCCGCTCGCCAGCAGCCGGCGCCGGCCTTCGGGCGAGTGCATGATGCCGGTCAGGACCACGCCGTCCGGACGGCGGCCGATGATGGTTTCCAGCAGCGCATCCTCGCGTGAATTCCGGTAACCGCTTTGGCCGAGCATCAGCTGGTAGCCGTGCTCGGCGAGTGATTCCGTGAGCGATTGCACGGTCTCGAGGAAGACCGGGCCGGCGATGGTCGGCACGACGGCGGCAACCAGGCGGCTTTTGTTGGAGGCCAGTCCGCCGGCGAGCATATTCGGCACATAGCCGGTGCGTTCGACCGCTTCGCGCACGCGCTGCAGGACTTCCGGGGAGACGGCGTTCGGGGTGTTCAGCGCGCGCGATGCGGTGATCGGTGCGACGCCTGCGAGTTTGGCAACATCGCGCAGCGTGATGCCGCCAGCGCCGCGGCGGCCTTTCTTTTCACGCGGGGATGTGGTTTCGACAGTGGAAGCTTTTTCACTCATGCCGCGATTTTATCATCGGCACGATGGTACCGATACCATCAACGTGTCATTCCTGCACGCCAAAAGACGGGTGATAGCTGACCTTGCCGCGCGCGACGGCCGTGCCGAATGCCAGGCACTGGAAGTATTCCTGAGGCACATCCGGCAAGACCAAGTCGGGCGCGTGAATAAAGCCGAAACGTGAGTAATAAGAAGGCTCACCCAGCACCACGCAGCCGCGCGCACCCATCGCCCGCAGGCGTTCAAGCCCGGCGCGCACGAGCGCTTGTCCGATTCCCTGGTTCTGCATGGCAGGCAGCACGGATACCGGGCCAAGTCCGAACCAGCCGGTCGACCCGTCGGAGATCGACACGGGGGAAAAGGCGGCATGACCAGCGACTTGGCCGGCGCGTTCCGCGACCAACGAGATCGTGAGTGCGCCCGAACGCCGCAGTGCATTGACGATCAGGTGTTCGGCCCCGCCGCTGTGCGGATGGCCGAGGAAGGCTGCGCGCGTCAGTTCCTCGATGGCTGGCTCGTCGCCAGGGCGCTCGTCGCGAATGAAGGTTTCCTGCATGGCGTGTATGGAATGAGTTGTTGCGCCATTCTGCCAGCAGCGCGGAATGATTTCACCTGCGCGGCTGGACAGCACCCCGTCACAACGCCGCCGCCTCGATCGTCATGATGGTGACGCGCCGGTTTCCGGGCCGCATGGTATGGACGTCACAAGCAAGGCCGCCGGTTCGTCATGTATTCCGTGAACCAAACTTTTCATGACAGGAGCAGACAATGAGCAACCGCAATCCTCTTCCTTACCACAGCCTTGTCCCGGCCCTTTACGGCGCGCTGGAACAGGTACACGGCCATATCGACGCGCACGAGCTGCCGCGTGCGCTGCATCACCTGGTTCAGCTGCGCGCATCGCAAATCAACGCCTGCGCGTATTGTGTCAAGATGCACACCCGCGACGCGCGCAAGGATGGCGAATCGAACGAGCGGCTCGACCATCTCGTCGTGTGGGACCATGCCGGCGGTTTCAGCCCGGCGGAACGGGCGGCGCTGGCGTGGACGGAAGCGCTGACGGTGCTCGATCCGCGCACGGATTACGGCGCACTGCGCGCGCAATTGCGGGAGCACTTCAGCGACGCTCAGATCGGCGCCCTCACGGCGGAAGTCGCGATGATCAATCTCTGGAACCGAATCAATATCTCCAACCATTGAATGCCGGTGCAACATGAACGATCTCGATGTGTTTGAAGAAAGCCGGCGCTTCCTGTTCGGGCTTGCTTACCGGCTGCTCGGCACGCGGGCCGAGGCCGAGGATGCCGTGCAGGACACCTACCTGAAATGGCGCGAAGCCGACCATGCCGCCATCGATGTCCCGCGCGCCTGGCTGACAAGCGTGTGCACCCGGCATTGCATCGACCTGATGCGCGCCGCGCAGCGCACGCGCGTCGATTACGTGGGAACGTGGCTGCCGGAACCGGTGGAGCTGGTCGATGACGCCACGCCCGAGCGTTCGGTCGAACTGGCGTCGTCCCTGTCCACAGCCTTCCTGCTGGTGCTCGAACGCCTCGCCCCCAAGGAGCGGGCAGCGTACCTGCTGCGCGAGATCTTCGACATGGATTATCCGGAAGTCGCCCAGGCAATCGGTGTGCAGGAGGCTGCCTGCCGCAAACTGGTATCGCGGGCACGCGCAGGCATTGCGCAGGTGCGCATCGGGCATGCCCCGCCGCCGCAACGGCAGGAGCAGTTGCTTGGCGCTTTCCGGTCCGCGATCGCGGACGGCACGATTGCGCCGCTTGCCGCATTGCTTGCCGAGGATGTCGTGTTGTCCGCCGATGGCGGCGGCAAAGTGCCAACGCTGCGCGAGACCTTGCATGGGCGCGGTACTGTCCTCGATTTTGTCTCCGGCGCTTTGCACGACTATTGGAGCGGCTATGAATGGCATGGTACGGACCTGAATGGCGGACGCGGCGCCGTGCTGTACCAGGCCGGGCAAGCCGTCGCGGCAGTGAGTTTTTCCTGGGATGGGGAAGGCCGTGCATCGGGCATCTATATCGTCCGGAATCCGGACAAGCTGGCGCGCCTGCGGTTGGCATCATGAGCGGTGGAACCTCGAACCCTGGCATTGCCGGCTGGGGCGTACTGCTGAAGGGCGCGAATGCATGGCGTTCGCTTGTCTTGTGCGGCGGTGTTGCCCTGCATGCGATCAACCTGTACGTGGCTGCGACCGTCCTGCCTTCCGTGGTGCGCGATATCGGCGGCATCGATTTCTACGCATGGAATACGTCGCTGTTCGTAGTCGGCTCGATCCTCGGGGCAGCGGCGAGCGGCGCCGCGCTCTACCGCTTCTCGCCTGGTCGCGCCTATGCGCTCGCATCTGTGGTGTTTGCGGCAGGCAGCACGGTCTGCGCGATTGCGCCCATGATGCAGGTGCTGATTGCCGGACGCGTGGTGCAAGGATTGGGTGGCGGCATGCTCCTGGCCTTGCCCTATGCCATGATCCGCATCGCGTTCGAACCCGGCCTGTGGCCGCGCGCGATGGCGCTGATTTCGGGGATGTGGGGCCTGGCGACGCTGCTCGGTCCCGCGTTTGGCGGCGCGCTTGCCGACCTGGGGGCGTGGCGGCTTGCGTTTGGCGCGCTCGCACCGCTTGCGATCCTCTTTGCTGCGATTGCCATGCGCACGCTGCCGGCGGACAAGAACCGGACAGGCGAGGCCGGCCTGCCGCGCATCCAGTTGGTGCTGCTCTGCGCAGCCGTGCTTGCGGTTTCGCTTGGCAGCGTTGCGCCCGGTATTGCCGGTCAGGCTGCCGGCCTGATTGCCGGTCTGGCACTGCTGGTCCGCCTGGCGCGCGTCGAGCGATCTTCCCGCGTACGGCTGCTGCCTCACGGCGCCTTGCGGCCCGCACATCCGCTCGGCGCTTTGTACGCCACGATGGCGCTCCTGGCGGTCACCGTCACTTGCAGCGAAGTCTTCGTACCGCTGTTCCTGCAGGAACTCCACGCACTCGGTCCGTTCGCGGCAGGCGTCCTTGCCGGCGTCATGTCGGCAGGGTGGACAGCAGGATCCGTCGCTGCATCGGGTGCGGGAGCGTCCGGCGCTGCCCGGCTGCTTCGAAGCGCCCCCTGGCTGGCGGCAGCCGGCATGTTCCTGTTGATGCTGCTGGTGTCCGAGGACAGCGGCGGCGACTGGCGGACGCTTGCGCTGATCGTGACGGCGCTCGTACTCGTCGGCTTCGGCGTCGGCGTTGCCTGGCCCCATCTGGCGACGCTGGTCATGCGAACCGCACCGGAGGGAGAGGCGGATCTTGCGTCGTCGTCGATCATGACGGTCCAGCTCGTCGCGACAGCGATGTCGACTGCTATTGCCGGTATCGTGCTGAACCTAGCAGGGATCGGCGAACCGGGCGGGGCGGCGAATGCATCGCGCTGGTTGTTTGGTCTGTTTGCATTCGCGCCCTTGTTGAGCGTGTGTATTCCAGTACGACGACAGACCTGAACACAGGAGTCTACGACGCAGGCAGGAACAAGCCCTTGCTCCTTGCCTGCACGACTTCGGCCTTCGCAATTGCCCGCAGACACATCGCAACCGTGCCTGCAAACGCTTCGTCATACCACGGGTTGGCGCCGCTGACCGCCACCACGATCCCGTCGACGATCACGCTTCCCCATAGCACTGTATCGCCGGCGGCAAGCAGGTGAGGGCGAAGTTCCTGCACAAGGTGACTGTCCATTCCCGTGCGCCACGCGACACGCGCCTTGGCCCGTGCGAATCCGGCGTAGTCCGCATCCCACTTCGAACGGTCGCCGACCGAATATTCATAGAGGATCGCTTCCTCGAAGGACGAGTTGGCCGGACCGCGCAGCGGATCCATGACCACGATGTACAAAAAGCCGCTTTCGCCGACCTCCTTCAGTTTCATCGCCTCATGGATCATCGGGAGCGCGAGGCCGATGGCTTTCTCCGCGGCGTGGCGGTCGATCAGGTAGCTGCCTGCTTGTGCCATTGTTGTTTTCCTCTCTGGAGGTAGTTGAAAAGTGCCGGTCAGAGCTGTGTGACGAAGCGGAAGGTCTTGTCCCAGTCGTCGGCAAAGCGTTCGATGCCGAAGCGTTCGAGCGCGTACCGTCTTGCGCCTTCGCCGAGGCGGCGCGCAAGGCCCTGGTCGCGGATCAGCTCCTGCATGCGGGCGATCAACGCGTCCACATTGGTATCGGCGTAACCCGTTTCATCGTTGCGGATGACGGTCGTCATTTCCGTCGTGGCCAGCGCGACGATGGGCATGCCGATCATCATCGCTTCGATCACTGCAAGACCCAGGCTGGTGTAGCGGATCGGATTGAAGAAGAAGCGGTAGGGCGCCGAGAATGCCGGCAGCTTCGCATGCTCGACTTCGCCGAGGCCGCCGGCCTCCTTCGCGCCCATGCCGACCAGCTCGAGCGGGACGGACTGCCGCACCTGTTCGAAGATGTCGCCGCCGAGACGCCGTCCGCGCGACTTGATGTTGTTGATCACGACCAGCCCTCTGGTCAAGTCACCGCGCCATGCCACATCCTTCGGCACCATCACGCCATGCTCGATCACGCGCGTCGGCGTGCGGCCGCTGTTCCACATCAGCGCGTTGAAGTGGGTGACATGCACCAGCAATACCGACGGGTCGTCGACCGGATGCGGCATATCCGTCGGGTGCTCGCGCGGCGTGTCGTGCTCGATGTAGATCTTCGGCAGGTTCCGCTGCGCCTCGCTCAGGTAGAGGTACTGGTCCTTGAGGTACTGGTCGTCGTCCTGGAACAGGATGCAGTCGAACTCGGTGTCCTTCGCTTCCGACACCGGGAGGTCGATCACGTTGTCGCCCCAGGGGATATGCCCGCAGCGGCCGCCGTAGCCGGGCGGACGTTCCGGTTTGGAGAGGACATAGAAATCGTGCGGTGCCTGGGTCAGGTAGTAGAGATAACTGCCGTGCGTGTGCCAGGTGAGGATCTTCAATCGTTTTTTCATGTTCCCGATCCGAGTTGTCTAGCTTGGTTCGGCCCCTTCTCCTGAGTGCGGGCAGAACCAGTTGAATTAACCATGTCCTTTCCCCGTCGTCCTCGCGAAGGCGGGGACCCATAGTGAGACGGCTCGAGTACCGGGCTTATGGGTCCCTGACTCCGCGAGGACGACGGGGCGGGTGTACAGCAAGCTCAACCGCCGACACCCGCCCTCGAATGCATATTGCAAATACATGTACAAACCATAGCTCGTCCGTGAGAGAAGGGCTGGGGATGAGGGGGGGAGCAAAGTGTCCTGCGTTCCTGATACACCCCCTTACCCTCAACCCCTCTCCCGCGAGCGGGAGAGGGGAGCTGCGTTCCGTTTCAAAAAACTTCTGATAACTTGTTCAGAACGTGCCTGCATACAGCGAGCAGCTGCGGCAAACCTCCGGCGGCGAAGCGGAATCGAGCTGTTCGCGGAATGCCTCGTACTTCTCATTGTTCCAGACTGCTTCCACGCCTTCTTGCGCCATGTCACCGAAATGGATGCGATCCGGTGTCGCCACCATGCAGCAGGGCATGGCCTTGCCATCGTAGCTGATGTAGGAGCCGCGCCAGGGCCAGTCGCAGCGCTGGCGTCCCGGCGTGCCGGGGGCATGGTTGCGGGGCTGGAGGTTGGGCAGCCGCAGAGTGACGCCCAGCGCATTCGCCTGTTCGCGCGCAGCGGCAAAGTGGTGCGCAACCCGCTGCGGATCCTCGTGCAGCAGCGTCTGGTCGTCGATGAAGCTGCGCATCGGCGCATAGCGTTCCGGCAGGCTCGATTCGCCGAAGTCGTGACACAAGTGCTGGACGAACACTGTCCTGATGCCTTCGTCATACGCAAGCTTGACCAGGCCAGGCAGTTCTTCCAGGTTCTCCCGCATCACGACGGCGACCAGGCGCAGGTGCGGCAGCTCGCTTTCCAGCCGGATTTTCGCCTGCGTCAATCGTCGCAGGTTGCGCAACACGCGCTCGAAACGGGCGCGCAGGCGGATCGCCTGGTAGGTCTCGGCGGTGGCGCCGTCGAGCGAGATGTGCATGGTGTGCAGGCCGCTGCGTACGCACTCCTCGGCGCGCTGCTCGCTCAGCACTGTCAGATTGGTGTTGGTGGATACGCGGATACCGCGCTCCGCCGCATACCGCACCATGTCGAAAAAATGCAGGTGCAGCAGCGGCTCACCCAACCCTTGCAGCTGCAGTTCGGTCATCGCGGGAAACTGGTCGACCAGCCTGCGGAAGACCTCCACGTCCATGTAGGCGCGCGGCTGTCCCGGCCCGCCGTCACCCCGGAACTGGATCGGGCACATGCGGCAGCGCAGGTTGCATTGCCCGACCGGTTCAATCTGTACGTATTCCGGCAGCGGTGTCATGCGTCTACAGGAGAGCGGTTCGGAACCGTATCGCGCCCACCGCCCGCCAGAAGACGGCCAGCGGCGGGATCAGCGCCGAAGTGACGATCATTTCCGCGACATGCGACGGTGCCTTGGAAGTGCGCTTCAGCCGCTGCAGGCAGAAGCGGCCCGTCATGTACAGCCAGAGCAGTCCGGCGAGCACTGCGGCCTCCGCCGCGCCCACAATCGCCGCCGTCACGCAGGCAAGGAGGGCCAGCACGGTGACATAGAAATCCCAACGCGGCTTCGCCCGTATCTTGCTGCGGTAGAGCGATGGGTGCTTCTTGTACAGCAGCGCGTCGAACTGCACCTTCTTCACCTGCTGCAGGCTCACGCCCCATCCCGCCGGACGGATCGGATGCATCATCACCGCTTTCGGTTCGTACACGATGTTGGCCTGGTAATCGAGCAGGCGGAACTGCAGGTCGGAATCCTCCCGCCAGGCAAAGCGGAAGCGCTCGTCGAACCCGCCCAGGTCATCCAGCACCTGTTTGCGGCAAAAACAGTTGGCGGTGACGAACTCCGCCGTCTCCAGCTGCTTGGCGTCGAGCTCATAGTCAGTCGGCGTATGCGACAGCGGCATCACGATGCGGCCGCTTACCGCGTCCACGCCCTCCTCGAAGGCGCGCACGCCGTTCTTGAGCCAGTCTGCGCGCGCAATCGTGTCGTCATCGGTGAACGCGATGATGGCGCCCCGCGCTGCGCGCCATCCGTGGTTGCGCGCAGCGGCCGGGCCATGCGGGCCCATCGACGGGATGTAGGTGATGCGCGGTCCCTGCTCGGCGGTATGCGCGGCCCAGCTGGCCACGACCTCGCGTGTGTCGTCGCTCGGACCGTCGTCCACGACGATGATTTCAAAACGCGCAGGATCGAAACGCTGCAGTACCAGGCTGGCGAGGCAGCGATTGAGCAGCTGGGGACGTCCGCGGGTGGGGACAACGACGGTGGCGGCAACTTCCACTTCGCCGGGACGTCCGTATGCGCGGTCGGTGCGGCGCAAGGGTGTTGGTTCCGTCGCGCGGGGACGCGCCTTCAGCCGGCTCGCCGCATCGCCGTGGTTGTTTCTCCGGTCACGGTCAAATGCAAGAATTTTCGTCATGGATACTATCCTGGTAATGCTGGATTAATATTTATGTCGTTGGTCGGCATGGCGAGGATGCAATTCCCGTTCCAATGAAATTGCTTGACCGCGCTCAAGCGGGTTGGCAACGAGAACATTTGCCACGTCTCTCATGCCTGTCATCTTCGCCGTGCACGGCATCACATCACCGAATGCATTTCCCTTTCCATCTTCTCGCTGTCTTCCGCACGTTGCTGTAACTGCCATAGCCGCGCATACATGCCGCCTTGCTGCAGCAGGCGCAGGTGCGTGCCGCGCTCGACGATGCGGCCGCGGTCGAGCACGATGATCTCGGTGGCGTCGACCACGGTGGACAGGCGGTGCGCGATCACCAGCGTGGTGCGGTTCTCGGCGAGTGCGTCGAGTTCTTTCTGGATTGCCTGTTCCGATGCGGTGTCGAGCGCGGAAGTCGCTTCATCGAAGATCAGCAGCGGCGGATTCTTCAGGATCGCGCGTGCCAGCGCGATGCGCTGCTTCTCGCCGCCGGACAGCTTCACGCCGCGTTCGCCGACCGGCGTGTCGTACTTCTGCGGCAGGGAATCGATCAGGTCGTGTATGTGCGCTGCCGTGGCCGCGGCGATGATCTGATCCATCGTCGCGCCTTCCTTGCCGTAGCCGATGTTGTAGGCAATGGTGTCGTTGAACAGCAAGGTTTCTTGCGGCACCACGCCGATCGCTTCGCGCAGGCTCTTGGTGCTGACCGAACGGACATCCTGGTCGTCAACCTTCACCGCGCCCGAACCGACCTCATAGAAGCGCAGCAGCAGCCGCGCCAGCGTGGATTTTCCCGATCCGCTGCCGCCGACGATCGCGACCCTGCCGCCGGGCGGGATGCGGAAGCTCACGTTGTGCAGGATTGGACGCTCCGGATCGTAGGAAAAGTTGATGTTCTCGAACGCCACTTCGCCGCGGCTGACCCGCAATGCCGGCATGCCGGGCGGGTCATGGATTTCCGGCCGTTCGCGTAGCAGCTGGAACAGCTTCTCCGCATTGACCAGCGCGTCCTTCGCCTCGCGGTAGACGAAGCCGAGCGCATTGAGCGGCAGGCAGATCTGGATCACGTAGGCGTTGATCAGGATGAGGTCGCCGACCGTCATCTCGCGCGACATCACGCCTTTGCCGGCAAGCAGCATCACCGAGGCAACGCCGAGGGCGATAATTGCGCTCTGTCCGACGTGGAGAATGAACAGGGCCTTCTGGTTGGCAACCACCGCTTCGGCCCAATTGCCCATGATGCCCTGGAAGCGCCGGGCTTCCTCTTTTTCATTGGTGAAGTATTTCACCGTGTCGTAATTGATCAGGCTGTCCGCCAGCAGGCTCTTGGCGTTGGAATCGAGCTTGTTCACGCGTCGCTGGAAGATGGTGCGGCGCGCGGTGAAAACCAGTGTGAATCCGCAATAGAGGAGGAAGGTGACACCAAGGAGGGCGGTGTACCAATCGCTGTAGCGCGCGGTCATGATGGAGATCACCATGATGATTTCGAGCAGGGTCGGCACGATCGTGAACAGGCCGACGCTGAGCAGGAATGCAATGCCGGAGGTGCCGCGGTCGATGTCCGGCAGCAGGCCGCCGATGCGTCGCTGCGCGTGGAAACGCGCACTGAGCTCGTGCAGGTGGCTGAACACCTTGAGCGCGTACGTAGCCACGGTGTGCTGCGTGACCCGGGAAAACGTCAGGTCGCGCAGTTCGTTGAACAGCGTGCTGCAAAAGCGCAGCGCCGCGTAGCCGACCAGCAGGACAATGGGCAGCACAAGCACCTGTTCCGGACGCGACAACTCATCCACGATGCGCTTGAGAACCAGCGGCACGGACACCACCGCCACCTTGGCAAGCACAAGGAAAACCAGTGCAATCGCGATGCGCCAGCGGAACTGGGATACCACGCCCCAGAGGTCGCGCATGACCTTGACGTCGCTGTGATCCTGCTCAGTGTTCGGCATGTCGATATCGATCCTTCTACGGATAGGAGGGCAAGATGCAAAGATGCACAAATGCCGCGCTGTAAGCTTTACAACGGCTTGTTGCAAAAACTGCTGAGTGTTCCCCTGGAAAGCCATGAGCGGTTTCGAAGGGTGTTTGAATCTTCGTGCTTCGCTGCCTATGCTGAACAAGCGTTTGCGCGCACGATCCCGCGATTCCAGTGGTATGGAACTTGCAGACGTGGCGCTGGCACCCTTCGCATTTCGAAGCGCTCCCGGCAGCAGGGGAGGCGACGAATACTTCATTAGCACTATTTATTCCACGGCATCCAGCGCAATGACCGCCAACGTAATTTCCCGGTCGGGTGATGAAGTGGCGGGGATGCGCTATTTCCTGCAAGGCGCGCAGCCGAACGCTGCGAACGGAAAGGCGGGCAGGGCGTCGTGGCACGGAAGAAAGGAGATGCACGATGACAAGGATTGAGCAATCGATCGAGATCAATGTTCCGGTCAGCACCGCCTACCGCCAGCTGACACAGTTCGAGCAATACCCGCGGTTCATGGAGGACGTGCAAGAGGTGCGGCAGCTCGACGATACGCATCTCCACTGGCACACCAAGGCTGGCAATCTGGACATGGAATGGGATGCAGAGATAACGCAACAAGTTCCGGACCAATGCATCGCCTGGCGCAACCTTAACGGCCCGCGTTACGAGGGGCGGATCGAGTTGCGGTCCAAGGAAAAGGACAGGACTGAAGTAAAGCTGACGATGGAGTGTGATCCGAAGCAACAGTTTCTCGCGCAGCACGGCGACGCCCAGAAGGCGATCCAGGAACGCACGGAGCATGACCTGGCGCGCTTCAAGAAATTCGTCGAGAAGCTGGGCAGGGAGAGCCATGACTGGCTAGGCAAGATCAAGGACATGGAGCCGCTGACGACTGATGCCGGCGCAGCGGAGATGGAGCGCGAGGCGAGCCGGGCCGGCGCCGGGACGGGGCAAGTGAAGCAGGAACAGCAGACGCAGAAGCCGGGACACCCGGCGTCGGTCGCATCAGCAATGGCGGAAGCATGGAGCGGCGCATTGCGTCCGCGCTGGCTGCCGGAGATGCTGCATGCATGGGGTGATCCGCTGTCCGTGATGCGGCGTATGTCGGAAGACATGGACAAGGTAATCGAGCGGATGGTCGGCAGCCCGGCCCAAGGCGTGCAAGCGGCAGCTGCCGGACCGACATGGACGCCGCCGGTGGAAGTGGCGCAGCGCAACGGCGAGTTCGTGGTGTGTGCGGAACTGGCCGGCGTGAAGCGGGAAGACCTGACCGTGGAAGTCAGCGGCGACCGGCTCACGATCGAAGGCGACCGCAGGCAGGAGCCGTCGCACGGGCCACAGGAATACCGCCGCAGCGAACGATCCTACGGGCACTTCTACCGGGTGATCAGCTTGCCGCCCGGCGCGGATGCAGGCGCCGCATCGGCATCGCTGCAGGACGGCATGCTCGAGATCACCGTGCCGGTCGTCGATGGCGGACGGCAGGGCAGGCGGATAGAGATCCGGCAGAGACGGTAGCCGGAGACGCTCCCAGGCGGCACGCGATGGAGACCTCGATATAGAAACCGTAACCATCTGGTACCTGATCATCGGCGCCTTGCTGCTGCTGATGGGCCTGTTGGGATCGATCTGGCATCGCCTGCCGCTCAGCCCGGCGATGCTGTACCTGCCGATCGGCTTTGCACTCGGACCGTCCGGCACATCGCTGGTGACGCTCGATCCCTATGAGAACGCGGAACTCCTGACGCTGCTGACCGAGATCGCGCTGTTGATCTCGCTGTTCACAGTCGGGCTCAAGCTGCGCGTGCCGCTGACCGACCGCATGTGGCGCCTGCCTTTGCGGCTGGGTGTCATCGGCATGCTCGCGACCTCGGCGCTGGTTGCGCTGGCGGGCGTCTACGTGTTCGGCCTGCCGCTTGGCGTGGCTGTGCTGCTGGGCGCGGTGCTGTCGCCCACCGACCCGGTACTCGCATCCGACGTCCAGATCCGCGATGCAGGCGATCGCGACCGCCTTCGCTTCAGCCTCAGCGGCGAAGGCGGCCTGAACGACGGCACCGCTTTCCCGGTCGTGATGCTCGGCCTGTTTCTGCTCGGGGTAGATGAAGCGCGTGACTACGGCTCGAAATGGGCGCCGCTGCATGCGCTCTGGGGAATCCTTGCCGGATTCGGCGCTGGCTTCCTGCTTGCGCGCGGCGTGGTCACGCTAGCGCTGCACTTGCGGCAGCGTTATCACAAGGCGCTCGGCATGGAGGAGTTCCTGACCCTCGGGCTGATCGCGGCTTCGTACGGCGTCGCGCAGCTCGTGCATGGCGTCGGTTTCATCGCGGTGTTCGCCGCCGGCATTGCGATGCGCCGGATCGAACACGAAACCAGCGGCAGTGCGCAGCCGACCGAGATCATCGGCGCGATACAGGCTGGCAGCGAATCCGACACCGCGACGCATCCGAAGAAAGCGCCGGCCTACATGGCTGAAACCATCCTCGGCTTCAACCAGCAACTGGAGCACATCGCCGAGTTCGTGATGGTGCTCCTGCTAGGCATCATGCTGTCGGCGACCGGATTCAGCCGTGAGGGCTTGCTGGCCGCCGCCTTGCTCCTGCTGGTGGTACGGCCGCTTGCAATTGTGTTTTCACTCATCGGGGAACCGGTCAGCCGGACGCAGCGGCGCTTGACGAGCTGGTTCGGCATCCGCGGTATCGGTTCGCTGTATTACCTGATGTTTTCCCTGCAGTATGACTGGCCCATGGAAATGAAACAGCGCCTGGTCTCCCTGGTGCTGACCGCAGTGGCGATCTCGATCCTGGGGCACGGCGTCTCTGCGACGCCGCTGATGGATCACTATCACAAGCGGCGGCGGCCGCTCGTTGATGAATGAAAGGAAGAGAATGAAAGGAAGACCATGAGTGCCGAGATCATCGGCTGGATCAGCGCGGCTATTCTTGTGATGACCATTTCCCGCCAGGTCTACACGCAATGGCGCGCGCAGCGTGGCGGGCGTATCCAAGTGGCTGTTCATCGGCCAGTTGTCCGCGTCGCTCGGATTCACGATCTACAGTTATCTGGTGGAAAACTGGGTGTTTGTCTTTGCCAATTTTTTCATTTTCCTGACGGCGGTTGCGGGGGAGTGTGTTTACGTGCGCAACAAGCGGCTGGCGAAGCGGGAGAAGCCGGTGCCGGGGCCTTGATTGAGCGTCGCGATTTGTCCAGGCCGGGCTCCGACGCATGAAATGCGATTCTTGCGATTTGCCTGGTGATTTGTTGGGGTTTTAACCATTTACCGGGTATCATAGATAGCGCTATCAATTGCATTTTGGTATTTCCCCTTCATACCCGCCATGTCGACCGATCCGAGCAACCTCGCCCGAGGACGTACCCGTCGCCGAATTACCCTTGCCGACGTGGCCCGGGAAGTCGGCGTGTCGACGATGACCGCATCCAGGGCGATCACGCGGCCCGAACTGGTCTCGGCCGAACTTCGGGCGCAGATTGAAAAGGCAATTCGCGACCTGGGCTACGTCCCCAACCGCGCCGCTCGCGCACTCGCATCTGCCCGGTCCCACGTCATCGCGGTGCTGATTCCCTCGCTGTCGAACGCGGTATTCACCGATGTGCTGGCCGGGGTGCAGGATGCCGTGGATGCCGAGGGCTACCAGGTCTTGATCGGCAATACGCGCTATTCCGACGCAGAGGAAGAGAAGCTGGTCAATATCCACCTGCAGTCCAATCCGGACGGCGTGCTCCTGACCGGTTTGACCCAAAGCGACAAGGTGCGCCAGATGCTGGCAGCGGCGAACCTGCCGACGGTCTCGATGATGGATCTGTCCGACGACCCGGACCGCTATTCGGTCGGCCTGTCCCAGTTCGACGCCGGCTATACCGTTACGCGGCATCTCCTCGTCAAGGGGTACCGCCGGATCGGCTTCATTGCCGCCCAGCTCGATGAGCGCACCCTCAAGCGTGCGGAGGGCTACCGGCAAGCGCTGAGGGATGCTGGCTTGTATGACGCGCGCCGGGAGGTGCTGGTCCCCGATCCGTCCACGATCGCGCTGGGCGCTGAACTGATCGGTCGACTGATGGCGTGTGTACCGGACTGCGATGCTGTCTTCTGCTGCAATGACGACCTTGCCTACGGGGCGATCTATCAATGCCAGCGGCGCGGAATCGCTGTCCCGAAACAGCTGGCTATCTCCGGCTTCAATGACCTGCCGGCTTCTGCCTGGATGAATCCCTCCGTCACCAGTATCGCCACGCCGCGCTACCGCATCGGCTTCGAAGCGGCCACGCTTCTGAAGCGCTTGATCAACGGCGAAAAACCTGAACTGCACCGCATCGATCTCGGCTTCACGCTAATGGCGCGCGAAAGCACGTAACGACTCCCGGGGCTCCCCGGTCAATCCGTCCGGCAAGTTTTCGCTGCACCGCACAATGGAAATCCCTTTACACATCCCGCGCAGTCTCTAAAATACGCTCAACTGTTAGCGCTAACAAAGGAGTGGAATGAACCCGGGACAAAACGGCAAGCGGATATCCAACGGGTCTCCGGACGAGCCGCGGTGCTACGTCATCATGGGGGTCAGCGGTTGCGGCAAGAGCGAAATCGGCGCCCGTCTCGCCTCGCAGCTCGGATACCGGCATCTGGAGGGCGATAGTTTCCATCCTCCGCGCAATATCGAAAAAATGGCGGCCGGCATTGCACTGGACGATGCCGACCGCAAGGAGTGGTTGCTGACCCTGTCATCCGAGATCGCATCGGCGCGCGCGTTGCGGCAGGGACTGGTCATCTCCTGTTCCGCGCTCAAGCGCAAATACCGGGATCTGCTGCGGCAGGGTGATCCGTCGCTGATGTTCATCCATCTCTCCGGCGACCGGAGCCTGATCGAGGAACGGATGCGGGCGCGGCCAAATCATTTCATGCCGGTATCGCTGCTGGACAGCCAGTTTCGCGATCTGGAGCCCCTGGACAGTAGCGAAAGCGGGTTGCAATTGGATGTGCGCCTGCCGCCGGACGAGCTGATCCGGCGCGTAGTGGAAGGAACATCGGGAAAGCACAGCGAGAACGTAGTACTGCGTAGTACTGAATAAAGGAGACCGAAAATGAAAACCTTGGTGGTCCGTCTGGACCGGACGGTGGAAATGCTGATGGCCCTGGCGCTGGCCGTGATGGTCGTGTGCGTCTTCGGCAATGTGGTCTTGCGTTTCGTATTCAACACGGGCTTCGCCCCTGCCGAAGAAATCTCGCGGCTGATGTTCGTCTGGATGATCTTCCTCGGCGCCATCCTTGCCATGCGCAAGCATGCGCATCTCGGTGTCGAGATGCTGCTGAACGTCCTTCCGCCGGCCGCGCGCAAGGCATGCGCCGTCGTCAGCCATGTTCTGATGCTGTACGCCCTTTGGCTCTTTCTGAGCGGAAGCTGGACGCAGACTGTCATCGGCATGAACATCTATTCCACTGTGCTTGGCTATCCCACGGCACTCATGGCCGGCGCGGGCTTGCTGTGCGCGGGAAGCATGATGCTGATTGTCGCTGCCAATCTGCTGCGCATTGTTACCGGGCATCCGGATGCGGTGATCCCAGGCATGAAGAAGCCGGACGCGGACAGCGCCACCGGTCCGTTGCCTACCGCGAGCCAGCCGCAAGGAGTGCTGGAATGACGTTCACCATCTTCCTTGCATCCCTCTCCGGGTTCATGCTCCTCGGGATGCCGATCGCTTTTGCGCTGATCCTGACCGGCGTCGCGCTGATGATCCATCTCGATTTCTTCGATGCCCAGCTAGTGGCGCAGAACATGCTGTCCGGCGCGGACAATTTCCCGCTGATGGCTGTGCCTTTCTTCATTCTCGCCGGCGAACTGATGAACGCGGGCGGTATTTCGAAGCGCATCATCGACCTTGCCGTCACCCTCGTGGGCCACATCAAGGGTGGGCTCGGCTATGTCGCGGTCGGCGCCTCGGTCCTGATGGCCAGCCTGTCCGGTTCGGCCATTGCCGATACCGCGGCGCTGGCGACGCTGCTGATCCCCATGATGCGCGACAACGGCTATCCGGTTCCGCAGTCGGCCGGCTTGATCGCATCCGGCGGCATCATCGCGCCGATCATTCCGCCATCGATGCCGTTCATCATCTACGGCGTCACCACCAACACGTCGATCACCAGCCTCTTCATGGCGGGCATCGTCCCGGGTGTGCTGATGGGGGCCGTGCTGATCGGCGTATGGTCGGTGCTGGCGCCGAAAATGAAAGTGACGGAACAGCCGAAGGCAAGCTGGGCCGAACGCCGGCATGCGTTGCGGGATGGCGTCTGGGCGCTGATGCTGCCGGTCATCATTATCGGGGGGCTGAAGGGCGGCATCTTTACCCCGACCGAGGCGGCCGTAGTGGCAGCGGTGTACTCGCTCCTCGTCAGTGTCTTTGTCTACCGCGAACTCAAGCCGGCCGGCATTCCGAAGCTGTTCATCGACGCCGCGTACACCACCGCCATCGTCATGTTCCTCGTAGCCGGCGCGCTGGTGTCTTCCTACATGGTCACGCTCGCCGACCTGCCGGACCAGGCGATCGGCTACCTGCAGCCCCTGATGGACGATCCGCGCATCTTGATGGCGGGCATCATGCTGCTCCTGCTGGTGGTCGGCATCGTGATGGACCTGACGCCGACCATCCTCGTGATGGCGCCGGTCCTGCTCCCCATCGCCGCCAAGGCCGGCATCGATGCCACCTATTTCGGCGTCATGTTCATTCTCGTCGGCACGATCGGCCTCATCACGCCACCGATCTGCACGGTGCTCAATGTGGTTTGCGGTGTTGCGAAGATCTCGATGGAAACCGCAACCCGGGGCGTCCTGCCATTCCTGTCAGGCTACCTTGCGCTGCTCGCGCTGTTTGTCGTGTTCCCCGGGATCATCACCGTTCCGATGACCTGGTTCCGTTAATTGTCCATCAGGAGGAGATATGAAAAAACTGTTCAATTCAATCGTTGCAGCACTGGCGCTCGCCGGTGTGGCTGCCGGCGCGGCGGCCCAGGACTACAAGCCGCGCATGATCCGTTTCGGTTACGGATTGGCCGAAGACAGCAACCAGGGCAGGGCGGTCAAGTTCTTCGCCGACGACCTCGCAAAGCGCACCGGCGGCAAGCTCAAGGTCAAGGGTTTCGGCGGGGCGAGCCTCGGCAACGACATGCAGATGCAGAATGCCTTGATTGGCGGCGCGCAGGAAATGATGGTCGGCTCGACGGCGACGCTGGTCGGCATCGTCAGCGAATTCGGCGTGTTCGACCTGCCATTCGTGTTCCGCAACGAGCGCGAAGCGGATGCCGTCCTCGACGGCCCCTTCGGCCAGAAGCTGGCCGAAAAGATCCAGGAAAAGGGGCTCGTCGGGCTGGTGTATTGGGAAAATGGCTTTCGCAACCTGACCAACTCCAAGCGTCCCATCACAAAGATGGAAGACATGCAGGGCATCAAGCTGCGCGTGATGCAGAACCCGGTCTATATCGACATGTTCAAGGGCTTCGGCGCAAATGCCGTGCCGTTGCCGTTCTCGGAGCTGTTCACTGCATTGGAAACAGGTACGGTGGACGGACAGGAAAACCCGGTCACGACCATTCAATCGAGCAAGTTTTATGAAGTGCAGAAGTACCTCTCCATGACGAAGCATGTGTACAGCCCGTGGATTGTCCTGGCAAGCAAGAAGTGGTGGGATGGTCTGTCCAACGACGAACGCAAGGCAATCCACGAAGCGGCAGTTGCCTCCCGCGACTTCGAGCGCAAGGATTCGCGCGAAGCGTCGGCCAAGGCGATCGACTTCCTGAAGTCGAAAGGCATGCAGATCACGGTTGTCAGCGACAAGGAGATCGAGCGCATGCAGGACACCACGCGCAACGCAATGTACAAGTTTGCCAATGACGGGCACGGCAAGCTGATCAAGGAATTGCAGGGCGAGCTGGAAAAGCTGCGCAAGTAAGATTGGAAATTGGTTGACAGCGGCCGGCTTCCGGCAGGGAGGCCGGCCGTTTCATTTTTGTGCGCCGGTTCGCTTTCATGTTTATTTTCATATTTACATGCGCAGGTAGAACTTACCGTTTCCTTTTCGCATAGTTCCACATCTTTCCACGTCAATCCCGCAGTGCGCGTCCATTGCCTGTGCAGGTACGCGGCTTGCTTCACGCACATGCAAGATGCAATGCTCCTGCAGTGGCCGCAGCTATTGTCTTGCCGCGCGCCCGGCGCCGACCTGTTGACTGGAGGACGATGTGTACACGCTTGGAATCAATGCCGCGTACCATGATTGTTCTGCCTGCCTTGTTAGCGACGGCGTCGTCGTCGCTGCTGCGGAGGAAGAGCGGTTTACCCGGATCAAGCATGGCAAGCGGCCGGTCCCGTTTTCGACGTGGCAATTGCCTTACCACGCGATCGATTACTGCCTCGCCGAAGCCGGCATCGTACTGGCCGACGTGCAGCATGTCGCCTATTCCTACGACCCGTCGCTGCTGCTGCGCGAACACGACGGGCAGGCGACGATCCAGTTGCCGCTGGAGCCGTCCGCCCATGTAAGTGCCGAATGGCTGTCGCCCTGGGACCCGCTGTTCCTGTCCTATATCGTCAATGCACCGCGCCAGCTTGCCGGTGGCGCGCCGCACCACCTGAAAAAGCGCTTCCGCAACGTGCGGCATGACGGGCCGTTCAAATGGCATTTCGTCGAACATCATCTCGCCCATGAAGCCAGCGCATTCCTCGCGTCGCCGTTCGAGGAATGCGCGGTGCTGACCATGGACGGGCGCGGGGAGCTGGCGACGACCAGTTACGGTTATTACCAGGACCGGCGTTACAAGCGCATCAGGCAGGTCAATTTGCCGCATTCACTCGGCCTGCTGTACGAGTCGGTGACGAACTACCTCGGCTTCCTGCATTCGTCCGACGAATACAAAGTGATGGCGCTGGCGTCCTACGGCAAGCCAGTCTACGCGCCGCTGCTGCGCGAGATCATGCACTACACCGGCGACGGCAACTACGAAGTCCTGCCTGCGGAGTGGGACCGCATATTCGGCCCCGCACGCGAGCGCGGCAGTGAATTCACCGGCAAGCACATGGACATCGCCGCTTCCCTGCAGACGGTGCTGGAAGAGACGGTGCTGAAGATGGTCGCGTGGCTGCATGAGCAGACCGGGGTCGAGAACCTGTGCATGGCCGGCGGCGTCGCGCTCAATTGCGTGATGAACGCTCGGGTGCGCGACCGAGGGCCGTTCAAGCGCGTGTGGGTGCAGCCGGCTTCCGGCGATGCCGGCACGTCGCTGGGGGCGGCGCTATGGATCGACAGCCAGCAGCGCGGTCCGTCCAAACACAGCTGGCAGATGGACCACGCCTTCCTCGGACCCGCCTACGGCGACGACGAGATCGAGGCCTTCCTGCGGCAGGCCAAGCTGCGCTACCGGCGGGCGGCCGACCTGTCGGCCGAAGTGGCGGACCTGCTGATGCAGGACAAGGTGGTCGGCTGGTTCCAGGGACGCATGGAGTTCGGGCCGCGCGCGCTCGGTGCGCGCTCCATCCTCGCTTCGCCGCTGGACGCGGGCATGCAGCAGCGCCTGAACCAGATCAAGGACCGCGAGGACTTCCGTCCCGTGGCGCCGGTGGTGCTGGAAGAGGAGGCGGCCAACTGGTTCGTCGACGGCGCTGTCTCCCCGTTCATGGTCTTCGTGTACGACGTGCGCCCGGACAAGGCGGACCGCATTCCGGCCGTGCGCCATGTCGACGGTACGGCGCGCATCCAGACGATCAACCGCAGTCAGAACCCGGCCTACTACGACCTGGTGAAAGCGTTCGGGCAACGCAGCGGGGTGCCGGTGCTGATCAATACCTCCTTCAACACCCGGGGCGAACCGGTGGTGTGCTCGCCCCGGGACGCGGTGGAGTCCTTCTGCTCGACCCCGCTCGATGTGCTGGCCATCGGGCCGTTCATTGTGGAAAAACCATGATGCGAGAACCTGTAATGCCGTTCCAGCAGGCGGACACGCCCTTCGGACCGCAACAGCCGCCGCGCAAGATCGTCGTGTTCCGCGCGCTGCAGCTGGGCGACCTGATGTGCGCGGTGCCCGCGTTCCGTGCCTTGCGGGCGGCTGCGCCGCTATCGCATATCACGCTCATCGGCTTGCCCTGGGCGACCAGCTTCGTCAAGCGCTTCAATGCATATATCGATGAGCTGCTGGTGTTTCCCGGCTTCCCGGCCTTTCCGGAGCAGCCGGCGCACCTGAAGTCGGTGCCGCACTTTCTTTCCGAAGTGCAGCGCCAGCGCTTCGACCTGGCGATCCAGATGCATGGCAACGGCTGCCTGAGCAATCCGCTGACAGTACTGTTCGCTGCAGAACGCAGCGCCGGCTTTTATGTCCCGGGCCAGTACTGCCCGGACAAGGCCACCTTCATCCCGTGGGAAGAGCGGGAGCACGAAGTGCTGCGCAACCTGCGCCTGGTGGAATTCCTCGGCGCGGAGCGGCGCGGCGACCATCTCGAATTCCCGTTGTGGGAAGCGGATTACCGCGCGCTGCAGCGCTGCCAGGTCAACTTTCCCGCACCCGGCACCTATGTCTGCATCCATCCCGGCGCACGCCTGCCGTCGCGCCGCTGGTTGCCGCAGCGGTTTGCCGAAGTGGCGGACCGCCTTGCCCTGGCCGGCATGAAGATCGTGCTGACCGGCTCGCCCGATGAAGCGGACGTAGTGCATGCGGTCAAGCAGGCGATGCGCATGCCGGCGGTCGACCTGTGCGGCAAGACCGACCTGGGCGCACTGGCGGCCCTGCTTATCCAGGCGCGGCTGGTTGTCACCAACGACACAGGCGTTTCGCATATCGCCGCCGCGGTTGCTACCCCGAGCGTGGTGGTGTCCTGTGGCGCCGACCCGGTGCGTTGGGCGCCGCTGGACAATCAGCGCCACCGGGTGATCAGCGCCGACGTCGAATGCCGGCCATGCGCCTACCACAACTGCCCCACTGGACACGAATGCGCGGAAGAGGTCGGCGCCGACGTGGTGGCTAGCATCGCGACACGGATACTCGACAACTGGGAAGAGCGTTGAGCGCTGGACAAAAAAACGACAACCACCGGAGGCAAGCATGAACGTCACCGAAAGCAAGCGCGTGCTCAAACGCGTGCTTATTGCCGGCGGCGCGGGTTTCCTCGGCTCGCACCTGTGCGGGTACCTGCTGGCGCAAGGACATGACGTGCTGTGCGTGGACAATTTCTTCACGGGCCGCAAGCGCAACGTCGCACATCTGTTGTCCGATCCGCATTTCGAGCTGTTTCGGCATGACGTGACCTTGCCCTTGCAGATGGAAGTGGACGAGATCTGGAACCTCGCTTGCCCCGCGTCGCCTGTGCACTACCAGCACGACCCGATCCACACGACCAAGACCAGCGTCCTCGGCGCGCTCAACCTGCTCGGGCTGGCCAAGCGGCTCGACGCAAAGATACTGCAGGCATCGACCAGCGAAGTGTACGGCGATCCGCAGGTGCATCCGCAAACGGAAGATTACCGGGGCTGCGTCAATCCGCTGGGCCTGCGTGCCTGTTACGACGAAGGAAAGCGCTGCGCGGAAACGCTGTTCATGGATTACCGGCGGCAACACGGGCTGGATACCAAGATCGCGCGCATCTTCAACACCTATGGACCGCGCATGCTGCCCGACGACGGCCGGGTGGTATCGAACTTCATCATGCAGGCGCTCGCGAACCAGCCGCTGACTGTCTACGGCGACGGTTCGCAGACCCGCTCGTTCTGCTATGTGGACGACATGGTGGACGCACTCGACCGCCTGATGCGCATGCCGGAGGAATTCAGCGGACCGGTGAATCTCGGCAATCCCGAGGAGTACACGATGCTCGAACTGGCCGAGCGGGTGATTGCGTTATGCAAGTCGCGCTCGACCATCGTTTTTCGTCCCTTGCCTGCCGACGATCCGCGGCAGCGCCGGCCTGACATTACATTGGCACGCAATGCGCTTGGCTGGGTGCCAAAAGTCGGCCTGGCCGACGGATTGGGCAGGACGATCGAATACTTCCGCCGGTACATGAAGGACGGCAGGGTGCGGCCGCTGCCGCGTACCGTGCCGGACGCGACGCAGGAACGCAGTTTGCATGCGCAGGCGAAATAGCCATGGACTTCGTGGGAGGTGCGATCATGATCCAAAGAGTTTTGTTCATGTGCCGGCGCCTGACGCTTGCCGCAGGCGTGATGCTTGCACTTGGCGCATGCGGTGAAGGACCGGGCAACCCGCGGCCGCCGCAGTCGCCGCCGCGCCCGGTGACGGACGCCGGCCAGATTGCGCCAGCCAACCTGGTGTTGCCGGCATTGCCAGTGCTGCCGAAGCCGGAAATGATGTAAGAGCCTGTTTCCGCAACCGGAAGGAACGATGGACAACGGCCCCAATCACGCCATTCCCGAGCCTGAGCGGGCGTCGCTCTGGACGGCGACGGCGGAAAGTACCGATTTTTCCGCGCTGGCAAGCGACCTGGAAGTCGACGTCGCCGTCATCGGGGGCGGCGTTACCGGCGTAACGACCGCCGCCTTGCTTGCGAGGGACGGACGCAAGGTGGCGGTGTTCGAAGCGCACAAGATCGGCATGGGGACGACCGGATATTCCACCGGCAACCTGTACGCCATGGTTGCCGAGCCGCTGCACAAGCTCGCCTCCAGGTGGGGCGATGACCAGGTGTGGAAGGTGGTGGATTCGCGCCGCCTTGCGATCGACCTGGTTGAAAGGAATACACGCGAGTTCGGCATCCAGTGTAATTTCTCGCGCCAGCCGTGGATCCTGTACAGCGTCGACTCCTCGTCCGACAGCAACAATCTGATCGACCGCGAGTACGTCGCCATGCGCGAGGCCGGGCTGGATGCCCGCATCACTGCCGACCTGCCCCTGCCGTATGAAATCCATCGTGCGCTCGTCGTGTCCAACCAGGCGCAGCTGCATCCGCTGCGCTATGTCCGCCAGCTGGCATCGGCGATCTGTTCGCGCCAGTGCCAAGTATTCGAGGACACGCCGGTGACCGCAGTGGACGACGAATCCGGCATCGTCACCGCCGGGCAATGGAAGGTGCAAGCCGGACACATCGTGATGGCGACCCACACCCCGAAGGGATTCAACGCGATCCAGACGGAACTGGGCCCCTATCGCGAATACGCGATCGCAGCGCCGCTGTTGCGAAGGCAGCTTGAGGGCGGCATCTTCTGGAGCGCCGGCGCCGAGAGACATTCGACCCGCCTGTTCGAGATGGATGGCAAGTCCTGGGTCGTAATGATCGGCGACAAGCACAAGACTGGGCAGAAGGACGATACCGTCGAACCGCATCGGCGGCTGGAAGCCTTGCTGCAGGCCCGCTTCGACATCGGTCCCGTGGCATTCCGCTGGTCGGCGCAGCAATACCGGGCGGCGGACCACTTGCCCTACATCGGGCCCGCCATCGGATCCGAGCGTCTGCTCCTCGCGTCCGGCTTCGGCGCGGATGGGCTGGTGTACGGCACGCTTGCGGCGTCGATCATCGCCGATCATATTGCAGGCCGGCCGAATCCCTGCAGCGAACTGTACACGCCGCGTCGCTTCACGCCGCTCAAGTCCGCGGGCGCCTTCCTCAAGGAAAACCTGAATGTTGCCGGCTACTACGTGAAGGATCACATCAAGGGCGGCGATGTCTCGCAGCTGTCGGAAGTGCCGCGCGGCGAAGGCCGCATTGTCGACATCGCGGGTGACAGGCTGGCGGTATACCGCGACGATGATTACCAGTTGCACGTGGTGTCGCCGGTGTGCACGCACCTCAAGTGCATCGTCCACTGGAACCAGGCCGAACACAGCTGGGATTGCCCCTGCCATGGCAGCCGGTTCTCCTATACAGGGGAGGTGCTGGAAGGGCCGGCCATGGCGCCACTGGAGCGGCGCGTGATGCCACCGTCGGCGACGGATGAGAACCAGACCTGGTTGCCGTAGGGCGAGTTCGATAAGCTGCTGCGCGATCCGGAGTTGGCCCTGCGATGCTCGGCGTACTATTCGCACGCGTGCGCTTCTCAAACACGCCCTGTCCGCAGGCCGCGAACGGACGCCGCGAATGCCGCATGGCATGGAGCTTGCGTCATCGCGACAGGCAACGTTTTCAGACACTCGCACGATGACCGCGTTCTCAGCGCTTCGGCAACGCAGGATCTGTCCGCTGCAAACTTCATTTCTCCGGGCCTGGTTCCGGGCGCGCGCCTTGGTGCGCACCATTATCCGGACCATCCCCCGGCTTCGCCGGCAGTTTCCCACTTCATGCTTGAACGACTGCCCGTCCCATGCGGCGGCGGTCGCGACGCGGCCAGAATTACAGACTGCAGAACCGGACAGCGGCTCTCCAGCCTGCCACGGAGACGGATCATGGTTTTATCGACTTACGTCGAGCAGGTATCGATACAAGCGGGAAGGGGAAGCATGGACGGCGTGCTCTGGCTTCCGGAGAATGCGGTCGGCGTCGTCCTGCTTGCCGATGGCCGCAGCGGTTACCGGATCAAGCCGCCGATCGATTATGTCGGCAGCGTGTTGCGCAATGCGCGCCTCGGCACATTCTGGCTGGACCTCCTGGCCGAAACGGGGAGCGATAGCCCGCAGGCGGGCAGCGAGATAGACGTCCTCACGCACAGGCTCGAGGCGGCATGCGGCTGGCTGCAGGCCAACGACAACACGCGCGACATGCCGGTAGGACTGTTTGGCGCGGGCTACGGCGCGCCCGCGGTGCTGCAGCTGGCTGCCATGCTCGGCCACAAGGTGTTCGCCGTCGTGCTGCGCGGCGGGCGGCCGGACCAGCCGGTCCGTGCCAGCCTGGGTCGGGTGCACGCGCCGACGCTGTTGATCGCCGGAAGCCTGGACGACCGTATGGTCGGTATCAACCGCGCGCTCTATGCCGGATTGCGCTGCAAGAAACAGCTGGAAATCATCCCCGGCGCGACGCATTCCTTCGAGGAGCCGGGCTGCCTGGAAGTGGTCGCGCGCCTGGCGCGCGGCTGGTTCCTGCAGAACGTGCGCGTCAGGCATGTGTAATTCGTTCTGTGCTCAGAAATATTTACAAGCCGCGTCGACGATATGCGGAACCGCCTGCCTTGCCTTTCGGGGATCGTGATTAACGAAGCTCAACCCCGGTGCATTTGCAGCAAGGAGGCGGAAACCGCTGCGTCATCCACTTTGTCAAATTGCGAGCATTCATTTCGCCAGGAAAACGCAAGCACTTCTCGAAGGGAACTGCCATGAACAAGAACAAGACTGCGGCTCTGCCTGTCATGCTCCTCGCCGCATTCCTTGCCGCAGGATGCGCGTCGACAACCGGCGCCAAGCAGGGCGAGGCAAAGAAATCCACCGGCCAGATGATCGACGATGCGACGATCACGTCGAAAGTGAAAGCCGCGCTCCTTGCCGATCCGGAGGTCGCGGGCCTCAAGATCAATGTCGACACGTCGAACGGCAAGGTCACCCTCAAGGGCGAGGTCAAGACGATGGCGCTCTGGCGCAAGGCCGAGTCGCTGGCGCGCGGGGTGGAAGGCGTGCAGGCCGTGAACAACCAGCTGGTGATCACGGGCTGAACATGGGGTGAATCATGCGAGGATGGCAAGTCCTCGTGCTGCCGGGCGTGTCCGCGAACGAAACGCCCGGCATGTTGTGCATCAGGCGTAATCCACCTGGTTGTGCTTGGTCGTCACCAGCTTGTTCTGCGACAGCGACATCATCAGCACCGCGATCATTTCATGCATGATGATAGTGTGGCCGTTTGCAGTCGCCTGCAGATACTCGCGCAGTTTTTCGCGCACGGCCTGCACGCCGGTGACGTCGATGATGATATCGACCTTGATGCCGAGCATCGCGATGTCCATGAAATCGTTGGTCGTTTTCACGCCGCGCGTACGCGCCACGGCCATCCCCGGCATGTCGTTCTTCAGGTCGGCGACGCCGACGATTTCGACAAAGGAGGCATCGAGCAACTGCTTGATGAGCGGCGTCCCCGTTTCGCCTGCGCCGATGATGCCGATACGGATTTTCTGCATTCTCTACTCCCTTTTCCTTCAAGTCTGGATATCCGCCGCAGTGCGGCAGGGTTGATGCCAGTCTCGGCTTGCGCACTGGAATCGCCTATGATCCAGGTCAAAGATTGTTTCCTTTGAAGAGCGCAGGCGATGTGGGGGGATAGCGGTCAGGAAGCTCGGTGTACGGCGCGGGCTGGAATGCCTTATTCCTTCACGAGCAAACGCGCAGCCGGCACGGCCAGTTCTACATCCGATTCCGGATAGGCGACGCAGGGAAGAATGAATCCTTCCGCCTTTTCCTCACGCGTCAGGCCCGGCCACTCGATGCGGTAGCTGACCTGTCCGCTGGTCAGTCGGCACATGCAGGTGCGGCATGTGCCGTTGCGGCAGGACGCTGGCAGGTCGATGCCGGCGCTGCGCGCCGCACCCATGAGGGGTGAGGAGGCGGGGGCGTCGAACTGCATGCCGGCAGGACGGACGATCGCGGTGAACCGCGGCACTTGCGACATGGGCTGCCTCGGTCAGGCGGGCCGGACCGGCGTGGCGGCGGTTTCGCCGACGACGGTGTTCCAGCGACGAACCTGCCAGCGCGGTACCAGGCCGTTGGCGACATAGGGATCGGCCTGGGCAAAGGCTTCGACGACTGCCGGCGATTCAGCCTGGAAAAAGAGCACGGCCGTATCCACCGGATCGTCCAGCGCACCGGCGATGACCAGCTCGCCGCGCTTGTGCGCTTCCCATGCGAGGGCGAGATGTTCGTTGCGATATTGCTCACGGCGGGTGAGATAGTCGGGCACCAGGTCGTAGATCAGCAGAAAGTGCATCGCAGTTCCTCTTAGTGGGGAAGTGCCGATGATAGCCGTTCGGGCGAAAACCCGCCTGTTTGCATCTGATTGATTGAAGCCGATCTATCGCGAGGCGCGGCGTCATGGAAGGCCTCGATCACCGCATTGCGCACGCTGCGCCAATGCTCGCGGCTGCCGCGCACGTGCTTCTGGTTGATTTCCAGTTCGATGCCGAGATAGGACTCTGCGGGAAAGCGCCGGCGCAGGTACACGGTGAAACCGTCTGCCGTGCCGAGGTAGGGATAGTTCAGCCGCGTCTTCAGCGCACGGGCATAGACCTTCAGCGCCGTCTGCCAGTGCCGGCACAGGCCGGCTTCCGGCGTCCGTGCCGGGTCATACAGCAGGCCGAGGTCGGCCGTGCGCACCTTACCTGCGAGTTCGGGCGTGAAGCTGTGGCAGGACACATGCACGACGCGCCTTCCCGCCGCGACCGCCTGCGCAACCTGGGTCTCGACCTTCATGCGGTAGGGCAGGTAGTAGCGCTGGAAGATCTCCCGGCGGATGTCTTCCGGCGCCGCGCGCGTCGCTTCCGAGTAGAGCCTTGGATGGCTGGGCGAGCGGTTCAGGTCGATCAGCAGGCGGTTGACGGTCGAGACTACCAGCGGCGCATTCAGCGCATGCGCAAATTCACGCGCGACGCGTAGTGCGCCAACGTCGTAGGCGCGATGGGTACGCAGCAACTGCTCATGGCCGTGGAAGAAGTCGTGATAGCGCGACGGCACGCGATTGCCGCCGTGCTCGCAGGTGATGAGGTAAAAGTCGTTGCCTGACACCGTATCTTTCTGCTTATTTCTGTTTATTATCCGGTGAACACGCGGCCATCGTGCAGGCAGTCGCACAGTTCGCGGTAGACCGCCTGCAGCCGCGCCGGTGACACACCGTTGCCGACCGCGCGCAGTATGCGCCGGGCAAGCGGCCCTCTTTCGAGGATGGTCTGCAGCGGCTCGCCCCAATGTTGCGCCTGCTGCGGGTCGTCGGCCATCATGCGGTCGACCAGGGCATTCCATAACTCGCCGGCAGTGCAGTCCGTTCCGAGGAACCCGAGCAGGCGCAGGTACACGGCGTTGTCGATCTGTGCCTGCTCGGCGTCGCGGATGCAGGCCTGCAGGATGGCGGCGAGCGCAGCCGTGGACATTTCCTGCTGGGCGATGAGGTCGTCGCGCCGGTACAGCCAGCGCACGAGTTCCACGGCCGCAGCCGCCACCGCAAGGTCCGCGCGTGGGCATTCCTGCGTGTCGACCACACGGATCTCGATCGCATTGCGGTCGAAGCGCGCAATCGCGCCGCGCGAATTGAGCCATTCGTGCTGAAGCACCTTCTCCGGATCATGCGGCGCGATGTCGCGGTACATCGGCGCCAGGATGCGCTGCTCATACGCGGCACGGCTGGTGACGGTTTCCGGTACGACCATACCGGCGATCGATGGAAACTGCCGGGCATTGTCGCAGTACACATGCATGCGGTAGTCCACCCAGCCGCAGATGTGCCCGTCGGCGATCGGCGAACTGGCGGCCAGCGCCGGCAGGATCGGCAGCACCAGCCGCACCGCGGCATGCAGCCGGGCGAACTCGTCGTCGTCGCCGAAAGACAGGTTGACGTGCATGCTTTGCAGGTTGGCCCAGCCGTGACTGCGGCTGTTGAAGATGCGGTCGTAGTTGCGATAGATTGCCTCGTTGCCGTGCGGCCAGAGGCGAGTTTCGGTGCGCGGATCCATCCATGGATGCATGCCCCCTGGCATCAGGCGCGCGTCGAGGGGCTGGAGACGGCGGCCGATTTCCCGGACTTCCGTGTGGAAGGCGTCCGCCAGGAGGGTGAGCGAAGGGACGGGACGGACATTCTTGATCTCGATCACATGCGAAACCAGCTCGTTCGACCAGCCCATCCTGCCGCGCTCGACATCGTTGACCGTGCTCCCTGCGGCGTTCCGCAGCAGGTGGTCGGCGACCGGCAGCACCGACAGGCGTTCGGCATCGACGATCATGTATTCCAGCTCGATGCCGTAGCCCATGAAAGCCTTCAGCATTGAAGGCAACGGAGGTTCAGGTTCGCCTGCGCCGCTCATAGGGATGTATTTCCTTTCTTGGCTTCGATGCGCTTGCGGAACACGCCCATCACCTCGCGGTACAGCGCATCGGACAGGACGGCGTCCTCGTTACCGGCATCGACATTCGGGTTGTCGTTGATTTCGATCACGTAATACTGGCAGCCGACCTGCTTCAGGTCCACGCCGTAGAAACCGTCGCCGATCAGGTTGGCCGCCTGCACGGCGATCTTCACCACCTCGTCGGGCACCTCGCCGACCGACATCGCTTCGGTCCGGCCTTCCGACATGCGGTGTTGCTCATGCTTGATGATCTGCCAGTGGCCCGGCGCCATGTAGTACTTGCACACGAACAGCGGGCGCTGGTCGAGCACGCCGACGCGCCAGTCGAATTCGGTCGGCAGGTACTCCTGGGCCAGCACCAGTTCGGACTCCTTCAGCAGTTCGTTGACCGTGTCCAGCAGCGCTTCTTTCGATTCGATTTTCACCACGCCCTGCGAGAAGGCGCCGTCCGGCTGCTTGAGGATGCAGGGCAGGCCGAGGGTGGCGGCGATCTGGTCGACATTGCCCTTGTGCACGACGAGCGTCCTGGGCGTCGGCACGTGGTGGCGGGTGAGCAGCTCGTTCAGGTAGATCTTGTTGGTACAGCGCAGGATGGATTCCGGATCGTCGATGACCACCATGCCGGCGTCTGCCGCCTGGCGCGACAGCTCGTAGGTGTAATGGTCGACCTTGGTGGTGTCGCGGATGAACAGGGCGTCGAAGTCCGCAATCCGCCGGGCATCCTTCGGCGTGAGGATCTCCGCCGTCATGCCGAGCAGTTCGGCTGCCTCACGGAACTTCTGCAGCGCCGCTGCGTTGGACGGCGATTCGCCACGCTGAGGGTCATGCAGGATGGCGAGCGAAGGCTTCTTCGTGGCCGGTGAGCTCGTCCGTATTTTTTGTTCCTTCAGGTAATCCATCGCGGCCTGCGCGGCGAATTCCTGGTGATGTGCCGGGATGTCGCGGATGCTGCCCGGGTAGATGCTGCACAAATGCCATCGTTCATTGGCCCGCTCGAAGCGCACATGCAGCACCGGCGTGCGCAGCAGCTTGAACAATTGCTCGCTCAAATGCTGGTGGCCGGCTTCGGCATCGCGGCCGAAATAGATATTCAGGTCGAGCACGTCACCGGCGGCGCGCGAGAGCGAGCAGTCGATCAGGTTGCCGAGCTTTTCGGTCAGGTCCTGCACTACGCTGCGGGCATACAGGTCCTTCATTGCCTGCACGTCCGGCACCGGCTGGTGGCCGCGCGCTTCCGCCAGCAGAGAGACGTAATAGCCCTGGCTTTGGTAACGATAGGTTCTGCAGAGATTGAAGACTTTGGTGGATCCCATGTCCCCGTAGGCGGGATCCATGAGGTAGGTTTCTGCGGGTATCACGGTGACGCCCGGTATGTCGTTGGGCCAATCTTCCTGTTGACTAACGACGAAGAGGATGTTCATGGTACTTCCTGTCGCGGCGGACACCGCGGGTGGATGATCAGCAGGTTCGCATCGTGCGTCACTATGCCCAGCAGTACCGCGTTGACGACCCGGTCTACGCTCAACCAGTACTCCTGCGTATCGGCAGTGTTGGCATAAGGATTCTGTTGATAGGGATCGACAACCAGCACCTTGCGGCGCTGCCTGTCGTAACCGGCGATGATCACGAAGTGCCCGGACGGCAGTCCGCGCACGTCGTCCGGCACGTCGTCCGGCCCGAATTCGCGCGCTACCCGGTACAGGTAGGTGGAGCTCAGTCCGGTGATGATCGGCAGGCGCCGCCGGAGGATGCCCCGGATCAGGTAGCGCGACAGGTCGAGCAGGCGCAGCCGGCCGCCCAGGCTGAGGAATTCGAGGTAACCCGTGGTCGCGTGCTGCAGCCGGTAGTCCATCTTGGTCTCGCGCTGCCGCTGCAGGCGGTCGGCGATGTCGATGCCTGGCTGTGTGAACCAGGTTGGATCGAACACGTTGAGGTTGTAGGTATAGATCGTCGCGTTGTATCCGCGGCGCAAGGCATCGCAGGCAAGGAAGACGGCAAACGTGCCGCCATGTTCGAGGCGGCCGGTGCGCTGGATCACCTTGGAAAGCGATTCGTCCTCGCCCCAGTAGCGATACACCGCATGCAGGCAGGTCGGGCCGCAAGTGGTTTCATCCGGCTGCGGGAGGATCTTGACAGGCAACTGCAGGATATCCTGGCTCACGGGAATAGTTTCCGTTCGGGCGCGATGTTTCGTTGCGATGTTTCTTGTGTATGTGCCGATGACAGCGGCAACTAGCGGATAGCATTTTCGGTGCCAGACCTTCATGCCGCCTTCGAAGGCATCATGTGCGGGAAAAAGACTTCATCGGCATGTAAAAGTTTCCACCGCGTGCAGCTCTTTCCACTCAAGCAGCCACTTTCGCTGCAACAAATCGCGGTATACGCATAGGCACGGATGCTGCATTGCTGGATGGATGCCCGGCGCGGCTCGTGCCCCGCCGGCGTCTTGATCATGCACTTGACCAGGAGGTTTCAGCGATGAAAAAAATCCTCACCATGACGATCGCCCTCGGCCTTGTTTTCCCGAATGCCTTTGCGCAAGTCACTTCCCCGGCGCAACCCGCCGCCGGTGTCGAGACATCCGGCGCACCCGCTACTTCCGGTGGCGCATCCGGCGCGCCTCAGGACACATCTTCGGGCAGCTCGAATGTGATGACCACGGAAGCCGGAGCGGACCTGCCGCCTCCGCCTTCCCCGATCGCACGGCTTAAACCCGTCACGCACGACGATGTCGCTTATCTCTGCGGCGGCGTCGGCGAGGAGGAATCGACGTACATGAAGCGGGAAGCCAAGGACTACGACCTGATGCTGACTTTTGCCACCCGCAAGGGGGAATACCTGGCGGATGTGGATGTCGACATCCTGGACGCCAAAGGCAACACGGTGCTGCAGATGGCCTGTGATTCGCCCATCCTGCTGGTTGACCTGCCGCAGGGAGGCTCGTATCGCGTCAAGGCCGAGACTGCGGGTTATGCGTTGAACCGGACGGTACGGGTTGCCGGCGGCAAGCGCCAGGCGCCGAAGGTCGCGTCCACCGTGTTGTCGTGGCCGCAGACCGTTGCCGAAGCCGGCGGGGCCGGCGTGACCGCTACCGGCAGCAGCGGTGACAGCGGGGAATCCAAGTCACGCAGCGGCCCGCGCTAACCATGGCGGCAACCATCGATCCCCGTTCGGGCGTCCTCGCCGGCGCCAACACTCACATCAGCAGGGCCCCGGACGCATCGCGCGGGGACCGGCGTATCCTGCCCGACCGCCGCCTGGCCAACCGGCTGCCGCCGGAGCCGCAGGAACTCAGCGATTCGCAGTTCTTTCGCCGTACCATCCTCGTCGTAAGCCTGATCATCTTCACCGGCTTGATGCTGACGTTTATCTGGTATGCGAGCGATGTCTTCCTCGTCTTGTTTGCCGGCATCCTCATTGCGGTGCTGTTGCGCGCGCCGACCAACTGGCTGGTGGAGCGCGGCAAGTTGAGAGAGGGGGCTGCGCTTGCGCTGTCGATTGCGGGTTTTGTTCTCATCATTGCGCTGCTGGTCTACGTGTTTGCATTTCCAATGACCGAGCAGGTAGGGCAGTTGCTGGAAACCCTGCCGCGGTCGATGGCGCGCATGCGGCAATGGATCCGCCAGTACGAATGGGCCAAGCCATTGCAGCCGATGATCGCGGAACTGTCGCGCCTGCGCTTCGATTTCCAGTTGCTGGGCCGTGCACGCGGCCTGATCAGCTCGACTGTAGCAGCGCTGGGCGGCGCTGTCGTTGCGCTGTTCATCGGCATTTACCTCGCCGCCCAGCCACGCCTTTACCAGCGCGGTGTGATGCACCTGCTGCCGCGCAGCCGGCGGCCGCGCGCATACGAGGTGATGGACGAGATCGGCTCGGTCCTGCGCTGGTGGCTGGTCGGACGCCTTGTCACCATGAGTGTGGTCGGCTTTGCCGCCGGCCTGGGCTTGTGGTGGCTGGGTGTGCCGCTCGCGTTCACGCTCGGCGTGATGACAGGCGTGCTGGAATTCGTCCCCTACATCGGCCCGATCATGGCGGCTGCCGCGCCCCTGATGATCAGCTTCAACATCGATCCGCAACTCGCCATCTATGTGCTGCTGCTGTATGTCGGCATACAGACCGCGGAAAACTACCTGCTGACGCCGCTGGTGGAGCAGCGCGCCGTGGCGCTGCCGCCCGCGCTGGTGATATTCGGCACGCTGCTGCTTGCAGCGCTCGCCGGACCGTTAGGCGTGGTGCTGGCGTCGCCGCTGATCGCCACCGGCATCGTGGCCGTCAAGCTGCTGTATGTCGAGGATGTCGTGGAGCAGCCGAAACCTAAGGTGTAGCAATCTTCATGCGGCCCGAAAGTATGAAGCGGAAGCGGTTTCGAGCCGGCTTTGATTGATATTCCTGTGTCTTTTCCGGCGCGCCGCTGCGGTCGAATCCATCCGCGCAACGCCCCCGACTCGCCTTGTCTGTGCCCATGCCGGGCAACGCGACAACAAGGATTTACATGAAAAACCAAAGCCTGGGCCGTTCCTTTGCGGTCCAGGCTTGCCGGGCGGATCGGGCCGTCAGGCCCGGATCATCGTTTACTGCTTTGCCTTTTCCGCTGCGCCTTGCATCTTCTCGCCACCGCGTTCGACATCCTTGCCCATTCCTTTCATCGTGTTGCAGGCGGACAGGCTGAAGGCAAACATCATCATGCTCAGTAGGGTAATGATTCTTTTCATGATTTTTCCTTTCAAGTTAGCGAGTGTGAAATCAGTTTCTCCCGAAACTGCCGCGTCGGCGCTCGCGCACCGGCGCGCTCCGGACGTCAAGATTGCTGGTCGTTGGTACGACCCTGCACATACGCCCCTGCCATGGTTAAGACCTTTCCAAGCAGATCGACGTTCGTTTGGTTGTTTGCCGTCAAAGTGCCGACTGCGGTCGCGCCTGTGGCCACCGTTTTCATGATCCGCCGCGGGCCGATGGCGACCAATGCCGCCACGCCGGCTGCGCAGAGGAAGGGGTGGTCCATCAGCACGCGCATCAGGGTACTTCGCGGAAAACCTGTCGGTACAGGGCGTTGCGTCGGATAGAGTGGTTGCGCATGCACCAGTTGTTGCGGCCTCGGGTTCCCCGGCCGTGGTGCCGGGATCTGTTCGAGGTCGACTCCGTCGGTGAGCGCGCGACGATAGCTTTCTCTTCGCATTTGCATTCGCTCCAGAATGGCCTTCCGTTCTTCTTCAAGTGATGGACCGCTCATAGGGCTTCCTTGATGACGTCGATATCACGCTGGAATTCCGTCCGCAGCGTCGTGGTGAGCGATGGCGAACGGAAATGCTTCAGGCACAGGTTCAAGCTCACGCCGGCAATCGCGCCATAAAGAAGGACCACGAACCATGCCGCCAGCGCCCTGTATTCCGACGTCCAGAAACTGACGATGATCGCGATGCCAAGGAATATCGTCGCCAGCAGGGCGAACAGGCCCGCCACGGCGAAGCCCGCGATGCGCAACGCGAGGTTGTGTTCGCGTATCTTCATCTCGACCCGCAACAGGTCCATGTAATCGCCGACGCGCTCCAGGGTGATGAGATAGAGCTGCCTGGACTTATGAAGGGCTGAAAACATGTGGATCTTCCTTATGCGAAATGGATGCCGGCAGGAATACCTGCCGGTGCAGGTGAACCGGACTACCAGCCTAGCGGCGCTTGAACAGCAGGCCGAGCAGAAGGCCTGTACCGACCGCTACGGCGACTGACTGCATCGGCTTGTCCTTCACGTACTCGGTCGTAGTCTCCATGCCGCGGTTGAGCTGGCGGGTCGCTTCGCTGGCGATGCCCTTGGCCGCATAGCGCACCGAGCTGAACTTCGCCATCAGTTGCGCATGGGCTTGGGTCAGCTCGTCGTCGGACATGCTGGCCGAACGGTTGACCAGCGCGTCCAGGTCGTTCTTCAGGCTGGAAAGTTCGCTGCGCAGGGTGGCCGCCGAGCGCTGTGTGGCGCCGGCTTTAAAGTCACTGAACGTGCTGCGGGCGCTGGTGCCTTGTGCAGCAGTCGACTGCCGGTCGCTGCCGTTGCCGCTGGTGCTGGTGGCTTGGGGGGTCGAAGTATTGGTTGTATCCATGAATCGCTCCTTGACTGGGTTTGACGGACTCCGCGAACTACGCGGAAGGGACAGTAATAGCGGGAACGCCTCTGCAACAGCAAGCAGGTGCGCCTCAGGGGCTGGGCCCTCGGTTGCGTTCATGAAAAAACGCGGCGCGATGCATCGAACCTCCTCTTTTCTATGGCTGCTCAAGGGGCGCAGCAAACGTTGTGCCAAGCATCAGGCACGCATGAAAGCGCGTGTGCAGGCTGCATGCAGGGGAGGGATGAGGGCAGGAAGGGAAAAATATGCAGATGACTGTGTAAGTGCGTAAAAGAGAGCGTCAATTTTTGTACACGTTGCATGTAATTATTGCAACCCGATGACATGATCATGGGGAGTGCTTCCGCGCGACAAACTCCTTGCGGCTTGTGGCACTGAGGAAACATAATTGCTGGTACTGCACGCGGACGGATATGCTTCGCGTGCCCCATATCGACCAGCACAAGAAAGGCAGCCATGTCCTCCACTTTCGGGCTCGACGAAGCGCGCGCATACATGCACCAACTGCTCAAGGTCATGTTCCAGCAGGGCGGCTCCGACCTCTTCATCTCTGCCGACTTCCCGCCCAGCATGAAGCACCAGGGTTCGATGAAGCCGCTCAGCCAGCAGAAGCTCACCGGCGAGGTCACGCGCAAGCTTGCGCTGTCGCTGATGAACGAGAAGCAGTCGCAGGAGTTCGAGAACGACCTCGAGTGCAATTTCGCGATCTCGATCCCCAACCTCTGCCGCTTCCGCGTCAACGTCTTCGTCCAGCAGCAGCAGGTCGGCATGGTGATCCGCACCATTGCCGCCGAAATCCCCAACTTCGAAAAGCTGCAGCTGCCCGAGATCCTGAAAGACGTGATCATGACCAAGCGCGGCCTGGTCCTGGTCGTCGGCGGCACCGGCTCCGGCAAGTCCACCACGCTGGCCGCGATGATCGACCACCGCAATGCCAATTCCTCCGGCCACATCATCACGGTCGAGGACCCGGTCGAATATGTTCACAAGAACAAGTCCTGCCTGATCACCCACCGCGAGGTCGGTGTCGACACCCACACCTGGCACCACGCGCTGAAGAACACCCTGCGCCAGGCCCCCGACGTGATCCTGATCGGCGAAATCCGCGACACCGAGACGATGGAGCACGCGATCGCCTTCGCCGAGACCGGCCACCTCTGCCTGGGCACCCTGCACGCCAACAACGCCAACCAGACCATCGACCGCATCATCAACTTCTTCCCGGAGGAGCGGCGTACCCAGCTGCTGGGCGATCTCTCTGCCAACCTCAAGGCGATCGTCTCGCAGCGCCTGGTGCGCACGGAAGACGGCAAGGGCCGCAAAGCGGCGATCGAGATCCTGCTCAACACGCCGACCATCGCCGAACAGATCCTCAAGGGCCAGTTCCACGCGATCAAGGAGACGATGGCCAAGTCCAGGGAACTGGGCATGCGCACCTTCGACCAGGCATTGTTCGATCTCTACAACGATGGTTTCATCAGCTACGACGAAGCGATCCGCAATGCCGACTCGGCCAACGAGCTGCGGCTGCAGATCAAGCTGCGCGCGACCCGCGGCAAGGATGGCGGCGCGGCGGAGGGCGGGTTGAATCTTGCGATTACCGAGGAGCCGGAGGAGGAAGAAGAGGGCGAGGACAAGGCGAAGAAGTAGTTCGTCGAGTTCAGGTCTTTGTCCTGCTTTTATCCGGCTTCCGGAAAACGGTTCGCCCCCAAGGCGCTTGTATCGGCAATCTGACTTGTTGCTTGTCGTCCCGACGAACGTCGGGACCCAGCGTCGTTGCTTCCGTCCATCAACATCCGGATTCCGGCCTTCGCCGGAATGATCTTTCTTGTCTCTGTCCGCCTCTCAAAGAGGCGAAAGACTCTGAGCGCAAACGCCCTCACGCGGGCGGGAAGCATTCCCGAGCGCACCGGCAGTGCCGTTCCTCTGGTTTGAACTTCCTTCCCGAGGACTTCTTCAACGGCCAGAGAGAAAATTGTCTTTTCGTCATGATTCGCATTACACTTGCCGCCATGTTTCATCGGTAAGCCGGAGCAGGTCGCGTGCCTGCCCGCATCCAAACGATCCATGCCTTTCAATCACGATATTTGGGACGCGAATCAATTAAAAATCAAGAAAGCGATTTGCGTATTGTTTGTGCTGACCCTCCACCTGCTGGCCCTGTATTTCGTGGGAACGCACTGGCAGGTCAAACGGACTGAGCCCCAAATGGCGGGCACCATGGAAGTTGAATTGCTTCGCGGTGCGGGTGCGGCGGCCAAGCCTGATGAGAAGCAAGGCCGTAGCGCGCCGCGCGTGCCGGTGAAACAACGCGAACTGCCTGCAGGCACAGGACGCGCCGGTTCCGGCGATCGCCCGGCAACCGGAGAACCAGGCGTTTCGCCTGTTCATCCTCGTGTTGAAACGCGCGAGGATGACGGCGGTGATCGTGACAGTAACGCGAATGCGGCTTCATTGATCGATAACGCGCTGCGCAGCGCCGGCAAGGTGGACAAGGAAATCCGCCAGCAGCTGCCGAGACGCTTCCCCGACGATTCGAAGGACGGCCGGCCATCTGCACTGGAACGGGCAGTGGAGGCCGCAGGAAAAATCAGGACCACAACGACGGAAGAGATCACCTCTGCCGATGGAACAAGGATGACGAAAGTCACCGGGCCGTCAGGCACCTATTGCGTGATACGTAATTCAATTGGAGCGACCGCTGGAATCGATACCATTCAACGCGGCGTGCCGCAGCGGACCGTTAACTGTCCTTGACGCGTGTGAGGCGAATGCGCACTGTCTCAAAATCGCAGCACCTGCCGGATCGAACTCCCCAAGTCAGATCCACGTAAGCCTCCCGCACTAACCTGTAATCATCCAACGTCAGGATGAACGCGGGAGGGAGCCATGAATCATCGGTCCGGTACGCTAGGCAAAGCCGCCAGCAAATCAGCAAAGCAGGGCAGGGTACATCCGCTGCCCGCGCCTTACGCGATCGCGCGGCCCATCGAATGCAGCTCGTTCGGCTCCATCCTGAAACGCCTGGTGCGAATGTCCTTCCGCCGATTCTTCTCGCCCTGAACGCATCATGGGAACGTATCAAGCGCCGACCAAGGAACAGGTCCGGGAGTACCTGAAGCGCCGCTTCGGCAGCAGCGGGCCTGTGCCATCGATCAGCGAGATCCGAAGTGCGCTCGGATGGGACAATCGCCCGGTTTCGACGAACACGTCGGCTTGCCAGGGTGATGCCCCATCGGAGCGCGAAGACAGCACGGCGTAGCATCATCTATACCCATAACTTGCCAGTTCTTGCAACCCGTATGAAGTGAGGGCGGAGTCTTGACTTCCTGCGAGTCTGCCTTTGCATCCAGCCGCGCATTCGTTCTCGGCTGAACCACGCCAACTCCTCCCATGCCAAACGACAACGCATCCGTGCCCGTTGTGCCAGGCACGACCTTCGCCATGTCCGACTTGTTCAATACAGATGGCGGCCGGTGGAGCTAGACTCCGCACTCACACCTTGTTTTTCAATCTGGAGACGAAACATGATGAAACCGCGGATCACAGTCCTGACAATCGGCGTAGATAACCTGGAACGGTCGCTGGCTTTCTACCGGGACGGCCTGGGCCTGCAGACGGAAGGGGTTATCGGCAAGGAATTCGAGCATGGACAGGTCGTTTTCTTTGAACTGCAGGCGGGCCTGAAGCTCGCGCTCTTTGAACGCAGCAATATCGCGCACGACGCGGGCATTCCCGTCGGCCTGCCCAGCTCGACGGAATTCACCATCGGACACAACGTCGGCAGCAAGGAGCGGGTCGACGCCATCATGGAGCAGGCCCGGAAGGCCGGCGCCAGGATCACGAAGGAGGCGCAGGATACCTTTTGGGGCGGCTACGGCGGGTACTTCCAGGATCCAGACGGTCATCTCTGGGAAGTGATCTGGAATCCTGCATGGGAGGTCAACGATTAGTGCTACTGGTTAGGGCTATAGGGCGGAAGAGCCGTCTCGAAAGACAACGCTTTTAGCGTCATGCAATTTGCTGCGCACGCACCTCGTGGTGAGTCTTGTGTTTTCAATAACCTGCGCATTAAACTGGGTGACGTATCTCGCAGTTATTTATCACTGTGGTTTCGCACAGTGTGCTGTCAAGACAACCACGTGATAATGGCTTGCGCCGGATTACGGTCCCAAGTTATACGGACAGTGAGCCGAGTTAGTCAGACAGCCGTTGTCCGTATAACTTGAAAGTTAGGCCGAATATGGATGCAGAGGGCATTCTCAGCATCGTCGCTTTACTGTTGCACTCGCGCACAGTCCTGTGCCTTATCTGTACCTCGATTGCAGCGTACGTACTTGTATTTTTGTTTCCATGGCTGTCCGGCTTACAGGGTATTATGCTGGCGGCATTGGGACTCGGGCTAGGGGCGGCATGGGAAGCCTGTGCTCAAACTAATAGCGATATCATTCCTAGCCCAAATACGGAAACGACTCGTTTTGTTGCCGTAACTACCGCTGCTTTAGCTGGTGGCTTTTGGGGTGTGACCAGCGCAAGTGCAGTTAAGTCAATGATTGCAGGAGCAGTTATTTTGGCAATAGCTGCCTATGTATGGCATTGGTACGCTACGGAAAAAAAGATGTGGGTAAGCAAGGACAGAGCATTTCTGTGTATTGGTGCGTCTGTACTTTCGTATGCGGTTGGAGCATGGGCTTGCAATGCTTACTTCGCCTAACATTCCTATATGGACTTGGCCCCTCCGTGCTGGTCAACTTAAACGTTGAGCATCCGGAATGCAATCCCCCGCAAGCTCATCACTCTTTCCCCGGCACATCTGGACCCTGCTCGGACTGTACTGTGTCGCCAGCCTTGCACACTTCATCCACAACGCCGAGTACATCGCGTTCTACCCGAACATGCCGGCGTGGCTCACTAGAGAGAAGGTCTACCTTGCATGGCAGGCCGTTGCCAGTGTGGGAGTTGTCGGCATTGCCTTCTCCCTTGCCGGCTGGCGCACGGCCGCCGCGCTTTGTCTCGTTGCCTATGGCGCCCTGGGGCTCGACGGCTTGGGGCACTACGCGCTTGCCCTGTGTTCGCAACACACTTTCGCCATGAACTTCACCATCTGGTTTGAGGTTCTTGCGGGCGTAGCGCTTGCCGTTTGTTCAGCCTCGCTTGTCGGGGAACAAATCGTTCGGGGACGGCGCAATACCGGTGCTTGACCTTGTCATCGAGAGGTAGACGGCCTGGCTGAATGACGATGGAAATACAGACAGAAAGGTTCCTGCTTCGCGACTTCGTTGACGGCGACATTGCGCAATTTGAGGCATACCACAACGACCCGCGATCTCAGGAGTTCCATGACGCCGGGGAAGCCAGGCCGGAGCGCCCTCGCGAGCTGGTGACGCGCTTCCAGGCGTGGGCTGCGGAGCAGCCGCGACGCAACTATCAACTCGCCATTGTTCAACGCAAATCGCCTCACGCGCTCATCGGGTGCGCAGGCCTGCGTGAGGTGAACGCGCCGTCGGGCTCGGCGGAGCTGGGAGTCGAGCTGGCTCCCTGGTATTGGGGGCGTTACGGGTACGCGATCGAGGTCACGCGCGCCTTGGTTGAGTTCGGCTTTGGTATCCTCGATCTGCGGAAGATCGGTGGCCGCACAGTCAGCGCCAATTCCAGGATAGCGCGTCTTGCGGACGCGTTTGGTGCCACCGCCGTTGCCAGTCGGACCCCGGAGTGGATGGTTATCAAGGGATGGACTGAAATCGAATGGCAGTTGACGAGAGAGCAGTGGGAGGGCGGTCGCCTGGCAAAGCGATACGGCCGGCGTGCCAACGCGTAGCATCGCGCATGTGAACGACAGGACTGATACGTGACAGACTTCTACGACGAGCTGGCGCCGATCTACCACCTGATCCACCAGGATTGGAACGCGAGCATTCATCTCCAGGGCGAACAGCTGTCGTCCCTCATAGGCAACGAATGGCCGGGCAGCCGGCGAGTCCTGGACATCAGCTGCGGGATCGGCACACAGGCGCTCGCGCTCGCAGGGTGAGGCTATTCAGTGACCGCCTCGGACTTGTCTGCGAAAGAAATCGAACGCGCGCGGCAGGAAGCGCAAAGCCGCGGTCTGCAGATTGAGTTCTCGGTCTGCGACATGCGGCGGGCGCATGCGCATCACGGTTCAGGGTTCGACATCGTCGTTTCCGGCGACAACTCATTGCCTCACCTGCTCACCGACGATGAAATCTCGATTGCGCTCCGCGAGATATTCGCCTGCCTTGCGCCCGGAGGCGGTTGCGTCATCACGGTTCGCGACTATGAGGCAGAGGAGCGCGGCAGGAATATCGTCAAGCCCTACGGCATACGCATCGAAGAGGGGAAGCGCCACCTGCTGTTCCAGGTGTGGGACTTCGACGGCGAGTGCTATGACCTCGCTTTCTTCTTTGTGGAAGAAAATCTCGTTTCCGGCGATGTGCAAACCAGAGTGATGCGCTCCAGGTACTACGCGATCTCGACCGGCAAGCTCTGTTCTCTCATGCGCGAGGCCGGCTTCGAAGACGTGCGCCGCATTGACGGAGTTTTTTACCAGCCGGTTCTTGTCGGCACGAAACCACGGGGATAGAAGAAGGGCTGGCCATTCCGGCTTTCCGACAAGGTACATCTCGGGCTGTGTCTTCAGCATTGCATTTTTGGCAATGCGAGCATTAAACTGGCTGACCAATTCATGCAGACGCAATTCCACCCTATCGAAAGGAACTCACCATGGTATTCCGCCGCTTGCTTCCGCTCCTTCTTGCACTGAGCATCCTCTGCATCCCGGCCAGGGCGGAAGATCTGACCCAGGAAAAGAGGGTGGATATCGAGCGCCTTCTCAACATGACGGGCGCGTTGGCTATCGGACAGCAAATGGCTGTTGCGGCCGCAGCCAACTATACGCAATCACTCAAGAAGGCACGCCCGGACATTCCGCAAAGCGTGCTCAACATGCTGCCTGCCGAGGTTGGCGCCACCTTTGAAGAGAACGTCGACTCGCTCAAGGAGCAGATCATCCCGATCTACCACAAGTATTTCACCGCCGACGAAGTGAAGGAGATGATCCGGTTCTACTCGACGGATCTCGGACAGAAGATGATCAAGACCATGCCCGCCCTCGTGCGGGAGGGGATGCTCGTGGGCCAGCGCTGGGGCGAATCCCTCGGGCCGAAGATCAACCAGAGGGTGATGGATCGGTTGAGGAAGCAAGGGGTCAAGATTTAGAGCGGTTTTCCTCCAGATGTACGCGACTCATGCATAGCGGTGGGCTGTCGTGAAACTGAAATCCCGGCGTCAGCCGGGATTTCAGTGCGCGCTCACCGGTAGCGTTTCACGATCGCCTGGTAAGACCCGTCCGCCCGCATCTGGTTGATGGCGTTTGCGAGTCTTTTGGCGGTCTCTTTCGGAAAATCGTGGGATGCCGCGACGTAGGAAATCTTGACCGGCCCCAGGTTGGGGCCGTACTTGAGTTCGGCAGGATCGAACCCGGCCTGCCGGTACACTCCGTGCGCCATCAGGTCCGTGGTGATCCATGCGCCGATGCGTCCCAGCTTCAATTTCCTGGCATTCATCACATCTTCGTTGGTTTCCTCGATATACGGGAATCCGGCCCGTTCCGCCTCGTCCTTGAAGCTGGTGCCGCGGGCGTAGCCGACGACCAGCTTTCGTGCTTCCTCGATGGTCCTCGGCGGATCGGCGAGGGTCACCAATACCGTATGGAATTCCAGCACCGGCGCCACCCATTGATACTGCGCCTCCCTGGCGGGTGTGCGGGTAAACGGAATGATCAGGACATCGTCCTTGACCTGGGCTTCCAGTTGCGCCCGTTGCCATGGCAGGAAACTGAACTCGAGCGGAATCCCCGCCTTCCTGCCGGCCTCGCGGACAATCTCCAGCACCACGCCGCCGGGCCGTCCTCCTGCGTTGGTGGTAAGCGGCGGAAACTCCGCGGCTACCACCTTGATGGATTGCTCTGCCGCAGCCGGCGGCGATAGAAGCAAGGCCAGCAGCATGAGCATGCCGACGGTCGCGGTCGTCAGGCGACGCATACCGGAACTCCTTTCGGAGAAGGGGACTTGCGGGAAGCAGGTTGATCGAGGCAGGCCTGCTTCCCAGAGGGATCAGGCGCTCTCAAGCACCGGTCGATACTTCAATATAGATCAATTCATATCGGTCTTCTGCTGCGCCTCGCCTTGCCACACCCATCGCTCTTGTGCTTCCTGGGCGTAACATGCGGTTTCGCCATCGCATGACGCCTTGGGATTGCCCCGGTCCGTCCTTTACGCCAAGTTAATTCGACATAGAATGAGTTATCCACTCCTCATGATCGGTGCCTCCTGGCGTATGCCGAAGCGATGATCAGTAAGGTCGCTTTATGGATCGCAGAACTGTTCCGCCTGATTGGAGCAGCCTGGTTTCCAGCCTCGCGCACATGATGCGTAACGTCAAGGTTTCCTGATGTGTTTGCCCAAGCCAGATCGATGCTGAACGGCGCCAGCCTCCACGCGAAGCTGATGCTGGCGCTGTCGACGCTGGTCGCGGTCCTGGCAGGCGGCCTGGCTTACTTCCTGATCGGGTACGAGCACGATCGCAGGCTGTCCCAGCTCGAACAGCGTGCCACGCGCATCGCCGACCTGCTCAGCCACTCGCTTGCCTATCCCCTGTGGAACGTCGACCATCAGGCAGTCGGCAGCCAGCTTACTGCACTGGCGTCAAATCCGGAACTGATTGAGTTCAAGGTCACCGCCGTCGACTTTGGCGAGGTGGCGACGGTTAGAGGCGTCCACGCGCCGCGCGATGGCGCCGGCGCCGGGAACAGCATCGTCCGTTTGCGTTCGATCAGCTATGCCCCCACCTCGGGCGCTCCCGAACGGGCGATCGGCGCGGTACGGGTGGTATTGACGCAAGAAGTCGTTGCACGCGATATCGCCGGCACCCGCCGGATCATCATCATGGCAGTCGCGGCCATTGTCGCCATGCTGTCCGCGGCGACTTACCTGCTGTTGAAGCATACGGTGCGCGAGCCGATCACGCGCCTTGAAGAGATGGTCGACCGCATCGCCGGCGGCGACCTCGACGCGCGATGCGCGGTCGGCTCGGGAGACGAGCTGGGCCGGCTGGCCGGACGGGTCAACATGATGGCGGAGCGCCTGCGCGAATCGACCATGCGTCTGCGAAGCCGCCGCGACCAGTTGGAGCAGGCCGTGGAGGCGCGCACCTCAGAGTTGAGGGAGGCCAAGGAACGTGCGGAAGTGGCCAACCGTGCCAAGAGCGTTTTTCTCGCCAACATGAGCCACGAATTGCGCACCCCCATGAACGGCATACTGGGCTACACCCAGATACTGCGTCACGACAAGAGCATGGGAGAGCGTCAGATTGCCTGGCTGAACGTGATCCAGCGCAGCGGCGAGCATCTGCTGACGCTGATCAACGATGTCCTCGACTTCGCCAAGATCGAAGCGGGAAAACAGGAATTGTTTCCGGTCGACATTCGCCTGGACGAGTTCCTGCATGTGATCACCGAGCTCATCCGCGTCAAGGCGGAGCAAAAGGGGCTCCACTTCATCTGCGACCTGACGCCGGACTTGCCGGTTGCCGTGCGCGCCGACGAAAGGCGGCTGCGGCAGGTGCTGCTGAACCTGTTGTCCAATGCGGTCAAGTTTACCGAGCGCGGGGACGTGCGCCTTCTGGTCCGCTTTGCCCCTCCGTCGCGCCTGCGCTTCGAGGTGCAGGACACCGGTATCGGAATCGGCAGGGATCAGCAGGAACGGCTGTTCCAGCCCTTTGAGCAGGTTGCCGACATGGCCCACCGATTCGGCGGGACCGGACTGGGGTTGACCATCAGCCGCCAACTGGTGCTATTGATGGGCGGCGACATCCAGCTCGAAAGCCGGCTCGGCCAAGGCAGCAGGTTCTGGTTCGAACTCGACCTGCCAGTGGTGGACGGCGATGCCGTGGCGCCGCAGCGAGAAGGGATGGCGAGCGGCTATGACGGGCCGCGAAGGAAAGTGCTGGTGGCCGACGATGTGGCGGACAACCGTGCGATCATTGCCGAAGTGCTCGGGGAGCTAGGTTTCGATGTGAGGGAGGCGGTGAATGGCGTCGAAGCGCTGGAGAAAGCGCAGGCCTGGCAGCCGGACCTGATCCTGATGGACGTCGTCATGCCCGGCATGGATGGACTGGAAGCGACACGGCGATTACGCCGCACGCCGCTCCTGCAGCGCATCCCGGTCATCGCCACTTCCGCCAGCGTGACGGATGAAGATGCGAAACAATGCCTGGCCGCCGGCATGAACGCCTTCCTGCCCAAGCCGGTAGACTTCGGCAAGCTGCTGCCGCAGATCGCTGCGCACTTGCATCTGACATGGCGCTATGAGCCGGCGCCGATGCAGCCCGCTGCCCCGGTTGAGGAGGACGTGCTGATTGTCCCCCCGCCCGAGGAGATGGAAACCTTGCATCGTCTTGCGCGCCTCGGAAACATGCAGGATATTGCCTCGCATGCCCGGCTCGTCGCGGAACGCGACGAGCGTTATCGCGTGTTTGCCAATCAGCTATGCAGGCTCGCAGCCGAGTACAAGTCCAAGGACCTTCTGTCCATGGTGGAGCGGTATATGCACCATGAGCGACAGGACACCTGACTCCAGACGGGGCAGACCCTGAAACCGCCGGCGCGCCGGGAAGGCAGCTCGCAGGTTGGGTTTCGTTGCACTCAACTCAACCTGTCACAATCATCTGGATGATCTGCGAGGCACCAATATCACCGCGTTAAGGCGTCGGTGAAGGTCACCGGATGTTGTAAAACGCGGAGCGTCCCGGATACCCGGTGGCATCACCCAGGTCTTCCTCGATGCGCAGCAACTGGTTGTACTTGGCCATGCGGTCCGAACGTGACATCGAGCCGGTCTTGATCTGCAGCGCATTGGTGCCAACCGCGATATCCGCAATCGTCGAATCCTCGGTCTCGCCCGAACGGTGCGAAATCACTGCCGTATAACCCGCGCGCTTGGCCATTTCGATTGCCGCAAACGTCTCGGTCAGCGTGCCGATCTGGTTGATCTTGATCAGGATCGAGTTCGCGATGTTCTTCTGGATGCCTTCGCGCAGGATCTTGGTGTTGGTCACGAACAGGTCGTCGCCCACCAGCTGCGCCTTCTTGCCCAGCGCATTGGTCAGGGTTGCCCAGCCATCCCAGTCGTTCTCGGCCATGCCGTCCTCGATCGAGATGATCGGGTACTTGTCGCACCAGGTTGCCAGCAGGTTGGTGAAGTCGGCCGACGACAGCGACAGGCCTTCGCCTTCCAGCTGGTACTTGCCATCCTTGTAGAACTCGGAAGCGGCGCAATCCAGACCCAGCGCGATCTGCGTGCCCGGCTCGTAACCGGCCTGCTCGATCGCCTGCAGGATCAGCTTGATCGCTTCTTCATGATTGGCCACGGACGGCGCGAAACCGCCTTCGTCGCCCACCGCGGTGGTCAGGCCCTTGTCGTGCAGGATCTTCTTGAGGGTGTGGAACACTTCCGCGCCGTAGCGGATCGCTTCGCGGAAGCTCGGTGCCCCGACCGGGATGATCATGAATTCCTGCAGGTCGAGGTTGTTGTCGGCGTGCGCGCCGCCGTTGATGACGTTCATCATCGGCACCGGCATCTGCATCGCGCCGGAGCCGCCGAAGTAGCGGTACAGCGGCAGGCCGGATTCCTCGGCGGCGGCCTTGGCGACGGCCATCGATACGGCCAGGGTGGCGTTGGCGCCGAGGCGGGATTTGTTTTCGGTGCCGTCGAGGTCGATCAGGGTGCGGTCGAGGAAAGCCTGCTCATTGGCGTCCAACCCCATGATGGCTTCCGAGATTTCGGTGTTGATGTTCTCGCAGGCTTTCAGCACGCCCTTGCCCATGTAACGGCTCTTGTCGCCGTCGCGCAGTTCGATCGCTTCGCGCGAGCCGGTGGAGGCGCCGGACGGCACTGCTGCGCGGCCCATGACGCCGGATTCCAGCAGGACGTCGCATTCGACGGTAGGGTTGCCGCGCGAATCGATCACTTCGCGGCCAATGATATCTACGATGGCACTCATTCAAAATCTCCCAGAGAAAAGAAAATTCCGTTTGGCGCGGAGGGCGCCGAATTCTGCATCATTATTGTCAAGCGGTGCACATCCGCCCCGGAAAATCGCAAAACCGATTACGAAAAATCGGCTTCCAGGAAGCCCGCTTTCTTCACGGCGCGGTCGAGTTCTACCAGCGTGGAAAGCAGGTCTTTCATGCGGCCGAGCGGGACGGCGTTTGGACCGTCGGACATCGCTTCTGCCGGCTTCGGATGGGTTTCCATGAACAGACCGGCGATGCCGGCCGCCACTGCCGCACGTGCCAGTACCGGCACGAACTCGCGCTGGCCGCCCGAGGACGTCCCCTGCCCGCCCGGCAACTGCACGGAATGCGTCGCGTCAAAGACGACCGGGCAGCCGGTTTCGCGCATGATTGCGAGCGAACGCATGTCGGATACGAGATTGTTGTAGCCGAAGGAAACGCCGCGCTCGCAGGCCATGAAATTGTCCTGCTCAAGACCGGCTTCCTTTGCTGCCGCCCGCGCCTTGTCGATGACATTCTTCATGTCGCCGGGCGCGAGGAACTGGCCCTTCTTGATGTTCACTGGCTTGCCGGACTGCGCGCAGGCACGGATGAAATCCGTCTGGCGGCACAGGAATGCCGGGGTCTGCAGCACGTCGACGACGGCAGCAACCGGCTTGATCTCGTCGATTTCATGTACGTCGGTAAGAACCGGCACGCCGATCTGCTTCTTCACTTCGGCCAGGATTTCCAGGCCTTTTTCCATGCCCAAACCTCGGAAAGACGAACCGGACGAGCGGTTCGCCTTGTCGAACGAAGACTTGTAGATGAACGGGATGCCGAGTTCGCCGGTAATCTCCTTCAGGCGGCCTGCGGTATCGAGCGCCATCTGCTGCGACTCGATCACGCAGGGGCCGGCGATCAGGAAAAACGGCCTGTTCAGCCCCGCTTCAAAACCGCACAACTTCATGCTGCTTTCCTCTCGGACGATGCCTGCTTGTGTGCCAGCGCCGCCTTGATGAAGGAAATGAACAGCGGATGGCCGTCGCGCGGCGTCGACTTGAATTCAGGGTGGTATTGCACGCCGACGAACCACGGATGGGCATTGTCGCCGGTACGCGGCAATTCCATGATTTCGCATAGACCCTCGTTAGGCGTACGTGCGGAGACAACCAAGCCGGCTTCTTCGACGCGGGTCAGGTAGTGGTTGTTGGCTTCGTAGCGGTGACGATGGCGTTCGGTGACCTTGTCGCCGTAGATCTCGGCTGCGATCGTGCCCGGCTTGACCGAGCAGGTCTGCGCGCCGAGGCGCATGGTGCCGCCGAGATCGGAGTTGACATCGCGGCGCTCGATCTTGCCGTCATGGTTCTGCCATTCGGTAATCAGCGCGACGACCGGCTGCTCCGTATCCGGATCGAACTCGGTCGAATTGGACTTGGTCAGGCCCGCCTTGTTACGGGCGTACTCGATCAATGCCACCTGCATACCGAGACAGATGCCAAGGTAAGGCACCTTGCTTTCACGTGCAAAGCGGGCGGCGGCAATCTTGCCTTCCACGCCGCGCTTGCCGAAACCGCCCGGGACCAGGATCGCGTCGTACTTCGCCAGGTTGGCCGTGCCCTTCGCTTCGATTTCCTCCGAGTCAAGGTACTCGATGTTCACACGGCTCTCGGTGTGGATGCCGGCGTGACGCAAGGCTTCGGTCAGGGACTTGTAGGACTCGGTCAGGTCGACGTACTTGCCGACCATACCGATGGTGACTTCCGCCTTCGGATGCTCCAGTGCGTAGACGAGCTTGTTCCAGACGGAGAGATCTGCAGGCTTGGGCGAGATGTCCAGCTTCTCGCAGATGATCTTGTCCAACCCCTGATCGTGCAGCATCTGGGGGATCTTGTAGATGGTATCGGCATCCCACACGGAGATGACAGCATCTTCGCGCACATTGGAGAACAGCGAAATCTTCGCACGCTCGTCGTCCGGGATGCGTCGGTCCGCGCGGCACAGCAGTGCGTCGGGAGAAATACCGATTTCGCGCAGCTTCTGTACGCTGTGTTGCGTCGGCTTGGTCTTGAGTTCACCGGCGGACGCGATGTAGGGCACCAGGGTCAGGTGCACGAAGGCCGTGTCGTTGCGGCTCGCGCGCAGGCTCAGCTGACGCGCGGCTTCCAGGAACGGCAGCGATTCGATATCGCCCACGGTACCGCCGATTTCGACCAGCGCGACATCGAAACCTTCGGCGCCACGATGGATGAAATCCTGGATTTCATTGGTAATGTGCGGAATCACCTGTACCGTCTTGCCCAGGTACTCGCCGCGACGCTCCTTGCGGATCACGGACTCATAGATCTGGCCGGTGGTGAAGTTATTCACCTTCCTCATCTTGGCCGTGATGAAACGCTCGTAGTGGCCGAGGTCGAGGTCGGTTTCGGCGCCGTCGTCGGTGACGAACACTTCGCCATGCTGGAACGGGCTCATCGTGCCGGGATCGACGTTGATGTACGGATCGAGCTTGATGAGAGTGACTTTGAGGCCGCGCGATTCGAGGATCGCAGCGAGAGACGCGGCTGCAATCCCTTTGCCCAGGGATGAAACAACGCCGCCAGTGACGAATACAAACTTGGTCATTGCTGAGATGTGCCGGACGGCACGTGCGGGAAATTCAAATTATAACCTAAACCGCCATCCCGCTCCCTCGTTTCATCGTTTTCATATCAATCTGATCATTCCTGCTAGGGCGAGTAGGAAAACTGCATATGCACGTAGTTTTGTGCCCCGACCGAATCCGGCAAGTCCCTGATTTCGTTACCGCGGCGGACAATCGCTACGGTCGCCGCGAACGACCCGTAATTCCAGGCGATGCCTGCCTCCGCGCTGCCGACCACACGCTTGGGATCCACCGTATGGGGATTGCCATTTGAGAAATATCCGCCCTGCAGTGTCGCGTTATACGCGACCACACGGACTTCAGTACGCAGGTAAGCATGAAGCGTCGATTGGGACGGTAAAGGCTTCAGTTGCCCGGCGCGCAGATGCAGACCCGCGCTGGCATCCGTAAAGATGTTCCCGAAACGCGCATTCAGGATAGGTGTTATGTCGAACGCTGTATCGGGCATCCACCTCATCGGTGCGATTTCACCGTACAGAACAACGCCCGCCTCGTTCTTTACCTGCTTGCTCCATCCGCGCGGCAATGGCTGGTTGATGATCTTGTGGAACTGCGTCTGCGTCCATTCGCCGCCGGCACACGGTCCCAGGCAACCGATGTCGACGCCCAGCCGTGTATGCGTGCCGTCCGACAGGCGAACTTCCCTGAAAAAGCCGCCATACAGCCAGCCGGCGTAGGGATGGTTCGGCGGGCCTACCAATTCCGGAGGGAGCTTGATGTCGGATGCTGTATATAGCTCGTGGCCGACACGCCAGCCGAATACCGTGGCACCTGCGCCCTCGCGCAACGTATGTGTCTGCGTATAACGCATGCCACTGGTATAGAACCCGTCGTTCCGGTTGAGCAGCAATGTGTCGTTATCGATGTCGACGATGTGCGACAGGCTGCCTTCAGCACGGGCGCGTCCATATTCGGCAAGCAGGTCGCCGGCACTCGCACTGCATGCGACGCCCATCATCAGGCCGGAGATCATTTTCAGGAAAGGATTGCGCATCGTCGCTCAGGAAGGAAGAAGATTGCCAATCATCGCATGCACGGCCTTCGCGGCCGCTGCCGGATGCTCCATCGGGAAAAGGTGACCGCCGGGGATTTGCACGAAATGCCTGCCGACGAGCCGTCGCGTCGCCAGTAGCCCGGCTTGCCGGCATTCGACCGAATCCACACCGCCGATAAAGCCGACCGGCACGGGGAATGCCCGGCGTACCATCCGCCCGATATGGTGTGGCAACGTACGGTACACCGCCGTTTCGGTTTCACGCGTAAAGCGAAGGGTCACGCCTTCCGGATGCGGCGCCAACCCGTGCTCGACATAGTCGCGCAACACCTCGGGCTGCCAAGCGGCGAACATCGGCTTTGCCGCGTAGTGTTCATACGCAGCCCCAGCGTCCGGCCAGAGATTGCGGCGTTTCTCGGAGAACTGCGCGGGCGAGAACCGTTTGTCGACGCCAAACTTTTTCGCAATGCGCAACACCAGAGCGCGCCATCCCGCAACTACCGGTGAATCCAGCAGCACGACACAACGCACGAGGTCCGGACGAACTTTGGCGACCATGAGGCTCAGCATGCCGCCCATCGAATGGCCGACCAGGATAACCGGCTCTGTGTAGCGTGCAGTAAGTTCATCGATCAGTTCCTGCACCAGCGCAGGCCAGCCGTTGCTTACCGGGTAAGCAGGATTGTGCGCGTGCATGGGCAAGGCCTGGACATCGTAGTGCCGGCGCAGGTGGTCGAAAAACACCCTGTACGTCCCCGCCGGATAACTGTTGGCGTGGGCAAAATGGACAATCGGTCGCGTCATGTGTATTCATTCGGCTTTCGTTCTGCACGATGGCCGGTTCATCGGAATGACGGCAATTGTAATTCGATTGGATGCCGCAGGCTTGACCGCACAAGACAGGCGCTCAACAAATCACCGCCCGTACCAGTATCTCGCGTGCTCGCTCCGGTACTCCGTCACCTCAAGCTGGAGGCCGAAATGCAGACTGACCGCGCCCGATTCGTCCGAACGAATCCGCTGGATGCCCAATCTGCCGTAACGCTCAAAGACCTCGGCCTTGGGATGGCGATAGCGGTTGCGATACCCGACCTGGAACAATGCGATCTCCGGCTGCACCGCCCGCAGGAATGGCAATGTGGAAGATGTGCCGCTTCCATGGTGTGGCGCCACGAGCACGGCTGCGCGCAAGCGCTCGGGATCGCTTTCCACGAGTGCTGCTTCCTGCTGCGATTCGATATCGCCGGGAAGCAGGATCGATTGTCCGGCAAGGGTGATCTTGAGCGTGCAGCTGCGTGCGTTGGGTTTCCACTTCACGCTTTCATAACTTTCCGCAGCAGGATGCAGCATCTCGAATACAGCATCATCCCAGGTCCATGTCTGCCCGGACTCACAGCGTACATGCCCTGAAGATTTCGTGACGATCGGATGCTCGGACGGAAGCGAGGTGTACACGGAGGCGACTTCAATCTCGTCAAGGATCGAAAGCGCGCCACCGGAATGATCGTTATCGCTGTGTGAAACCACCATCGCATCCAGTCTGCTGATTCCCCGTGCCCTCAGGTAGGGAAGGATAACGCGGTTGCCGCCGTCGGATTCGGCGGAATAGGCTGGACCGGTGTCATACAGAAGCCGCCGGTTCGCGGTTTCGATCAGCAAGGCGGTGCCCTGCCCGACGTCGAATGCAGTAACCCACATTTCGCCATCTTTCGGATGGGAAGGACTGTTCAGGAACAAGGGAACGAGGCCGGCGATACCCAGCCAGCGCGCAGGCCACCCCGCCGGAGCCAGCAGCCACAAGGTGCCCGCCAGCGCCGCCCCGAACATCCACCATGCCGGAAGGGGTGCGGCCCAGACTGCGACCGGCAAATCGCTAAGCCATTGCAGCACCCATGCCAGCCATTCCACAAGCATATGCGCGCCGCCGAGCGTCCAATGCGAAAGCGGTGCCGGCAGTATGCTCCCCACCAGCGACATCGGCGTGACAAGGAAGCTGATCAGGGGAATGGCGACTGCATTGGCAAGCGGCCCGACAATCGAGAACTGTCCGAACAGCAGCATCGTCATCGGGATCAGGCCGATAGTCACCACATACTGCGTGTGCGTCGCTGCCTTCAGGCCTGACAACCATTTGCGCTGCAACGACAGCCGCTCGCCCGGCGCCTGTGCACGTCCCGCCGATGCATACAGGATGATCGCCACCGCACCGAAGGAAAGCCAGAAACCGGGCCAGAGCACGGCCCAAGGATCGAGGAATATCACAACAGCAAGCGCCGCGCACAGCACATGCGAGACGTTCGTGATGCGACCGAACCAGACGGCTGCCGCAACGACGCTCAGCATGTACAGGGTCCGCTGCGCCGGGACGCCGAAACCGGCCAGCAAGACGTACACCAGCGCCATTGCCACGCCCGCAATGGCGGCCGCCTTCTGGGCAGGCAATATAAGCGGCAGGTTCGCGTTCGTAAAAAATGAACGCCTCCACAATGCCAGCACGAAGGCGGCAAACAGGCCGGAGACCATGGTGATGTGCAGGCCGGAAATCGAGATAAGGTGCCCGACGCCGGTGCGATTGAACACCTTCCAGTCGGACTGGCTCACCGCGCGCTGGTCGCCGATGACGAGCGCCACAATGACACCGGCATACGGTTTGTCGGGCAGCGCCTCGTGTATCCGGTCGCGCAGCCATGCTCGCGAGCGTTCGACGACATGCCCGAAGCTCGGCACGAATTCGTCCAGCCTCTCGTTCTTGAATGAGGATCGCTGGTCAGGCCGGACATAGCCCGTCGCACGCAGTCCTTGCTCGAGCAGCCAGACTTCGTAATCGAAACCGAAGGGGTTGGCATTGCCGTGCGGACGACGCAGGCGCGCTGTAAGTTGCCAGCGTTCGCCCGGCTGCACTTTTCCGACCGCCTGCATGTCGTCCGCTCGGAACGCCGAGTACCAGGACAAAGCGAGCCGGCCGGGCACGTGCGGCAACGCTTCACCGTCTTCCACGTCGGCGGCCACCACCCGCTCGACGGCGAAATTGAAGCGCGCGCCCTGTTCGAAGTAATACGGAAGGCTGTCGATGGTGCCAACGAGCGTGACGTCCCGTCCCTCCCATTCCTTCGGAAGTTCCACTGACAGGGTGTGTTGCGCAATGATTCCCGCCCAGGCAAAGCCAAGCGCGGTACCGGCGGATGCCAGCAGCGTTACTCGCAAGACCGGATGCTGCAGGCGGCGCACCCCAAAGGAAGCGATTAGTGCCAGAGCGAGCAATATCAGCAGCCAGATTACGGGGGGAAGCGAAGCCTGAACCTGCAACAGCGCAGCGCCCGCTACGAAACCGATGACCAGACTGCGCATCTGGTCAGATCAACCGTGGAAGCACGCTGCGCGCGTTCTGGGAAGTGAACTCGGCAACCCGCTCGACAGGCGCACCGCGCAACTCCGCGAGAACCTGGCCGATGCGCGGCAGCTCCTCGGGACTGTTACGGCTGGGATGCAACCATACCGGTGAAATGTCCGGCGCATCCGTTTCGAGGACGATGGCAGCCTCGTCGACGCCGGCGGCCAGGCGACGGATCTGCAGCGCGCGCGGAAAGGTCATGGCGCCGCCAAAACCGAGCTTGAAACCGAGTCGGATGAATTCCTCCGCCTGCTGGAAGCTGCCGTTGAATGCATGGGCGATACCGCCCGGCACGTCGATTCGGCGCAGGTACTTGAGAATGATGTCCTGTGACCGGCGCACATGCAGCAGGACAGGCAAGCCTGCGTCACGGGCGATCTTCAGTTGCTCGCTGTAGAAAAATTCCTGCTTCTCGCGCAGATTGCCCTCCCCGAGGCCGGGCACAAAAAAATCGAGACCGATCTCGCCGACGGCCACCAGCCGCGGGTCGTTAATGGCGTCATCGATGGCACTGCGCAGCAGGTCCAAATCCCCTTCTTCCGCTTGCGGCACGAAGATGGGATGAATACCCAGCGCGTAGGTGCAATTCGGCTGCCTCCTTGCGAGTTCCTGGACAATGCTGAAATTGCTGCGCGCAATTGCCGGTATCACGATGTGCGAAACGCCGTTCCTTGCGGCCGACAACGCGACGGCTTCGGGGTTACTCCCGAATTCCGCAGCATCGAGATGGCAATGCGTGTCAATCCACATAGGGATGCAGCCCGTCCTCCGATAATCTCAGGACGCGGTCGCAATGACGGGCGAGTTCGATATCGTGCGTAACGATGACGAAAGCCGTGCCCAGAGTTTTCGACAGTTCGAGCATCAGGTCGAAGGTCTTGTGCGCCGTTACCCGGTCCAGATTGCCGGTGGGCTCATCCGCCAGCACGCAGGCGGGTTGCGTGACCAGTGCGCGTGCCAGTGCGACCCGCTGACGTTCACCGCCCGACAGTTCCCCCGGCACGTGCGTCACACGGTTGGCGAGGCCGACGCGCGCGAGCACCTGTTGTGCCGCTTCGTGCGCTTCGGAACGGTTTTTGCGCCTGATCATCAGGGGCATACCGACGTTGTCGAGTGCGGAAAATTCCGGCAGCAGATGATGGAACTGGTACACGAAACCCAGCGCCGCGTTGCGCAGGTCGCCTCTGGTCTTTTCATTCAGGCCAGCGAAATCCTGGCCCTGCAGCGTCACGCTTCCCGCAGTGGGCGTGTCGAGCCCGCCGAGAAGATGGAGAAGCGTCGACTTGCCGGAACCCGACGCACCGACAATCGCCACGCGCTCTCCCCGGCTGACATCGAAATCGATGCCGCGCAAGACATCCACCGAGTATTTTCCCTGCGTGAAGGTTTTCGCCAGGCCGCGGCAAGACAGCACGATAGGATTCATCGTCATTCCAAGGGGATATCAATAAACGCCGGCAGGCTTTCGCAAAACGCCGACAACCTGTCCAGGTTGGGGTAACGGCCTTCCGGGACTTCTGCCGGAAGTACATGCTGCACAAAACGCATGACGACCGCTGTGGTAATGTCGCCTTGGGTCAACGATCCGCCGGAAAGCGCGCGGGACGCCGGAAGCCGTTCAAGCAAGCCGAATCCGGTGTGCATCTGGTCCGTGCAACGCTCAACCCAAGGGGCATAGGAAAATTCTTTCGGCCGCAGCGTCGTGTCGTAGACGATCTGCATCGCTTTTTCCACCGTCAGCAGGGCCGTCGCGCAATGCTGCTGGTCGCGCCTTCGTTCCGGACCGGACGCCGGCGTCAGCCTCTTTTCGAGCGCCATTTCGCTGTCGAGGTAATCCAGGATGAAACTGCTGTCCGCCAGCTTTTCGCCATTGTCGAGCACCAGCATCGGTACTTTCATCATCGGGTTGATCTTGCGCATTTCTTCCTGATGCCGGAAGACGGAGAGCGCCACATGTTCGAACTCGAAACCATAGAGGCGCATCGTCACTGCCACGCGCCGGACATACGGGGAGTCGTATAAACCAATGAGTTTCATAGCCATCCTATTCATAACGGAGCGCTTCGGCCGGGCGAACGTTCGCCGCGCGCCAGCTCGGGTACAAGGTCGCCAGGAATGCCAGGACGACGGCAACTGTACCGATGGTCCACACATCCGGCCACCGCAGGTCGGACGGCAGGGCCGTAATCAGGTAGATGTCCTTCGACAGGAACTGCACGCCCAGCAGGCGTTCAATGAAGGGCACGATGACGTCGATATTCAAGGCCACCGCCACGCCGCCGGCCACACCGAGGGCCGTGCCCAGCAGGCCGACCAGGGCGCCCTGGATAATGAAAATCTTCATGATCGATCCGGGCGACGCGCCGAGGGTGCGCAGGATCGCGATATCCGCCTGCTTGTCGGTCACCGTCATCACCAGCGTCGAGACGAGATTGAACGCCGCCACGGCGATAATGAGCGTGAGGATGATGAACATCATGCGCTTTTCGGTCTGCACGGCGGCGAACCAGGTGCGGTTCTGCTTCGACCAGTCGAGGATCAGCAGGTTGCCGCTGAGGACACGCGACAGCGTCAGCGCGACTTCGGGCGCGCGCTGCATGTCGGCGATGCGCAGGCGCAGGCCCGTAGGCGCTTCCAGCTTGAACATGCGCATCGCGTCGTCGATGTGGATGAACGCCAGGCTAGAGTCGTACTCGTTGTGGCCGGCCTCGAAAATGCCGCCAACCGTATATTGCTTCAGACGCGGCAGGACGCCGGCCGGCGTCACCTGTCCCTGCGGCGCAATCATCGTGACCTTGTCGCCGACGCCTACCCGCAACGCGCGCGCCAGGTCCTTGCCGAGCACGATGTTGAACTCACCCGACCTCAGGCTGTTGAAGCTGCCATCCCGCACCTGGTCGGCCACGTCGGATACCTTCGGTTCCTGGTCCGGCAGGACGCCACGGATGACTACACCGCGCACCGAATCGTCGCGCGTCATCATCGCCTGCGCGGCCACATAGGGTGCCGCCCCCTTCACTTCCCCGATCTGGAATGCTTCCCGCGCCGTCTCCTGCCAATGGGGCATGCTGCCGGTAGCGTCGAAGACTTCGATGTGCGACAGGACCGACAGCATGCGGTCGCGCACTTCCTTCTGAAAACCGTTCATGACCGAGAGGACCACGATGAGCGCAGCGACGCCCAATGCGATGCCTGCCATGGAAATAAGTGAAATGAACGAGATGAAACTGTTCCGGCCGCTCCGGCGGCCAGCCCGGGTGTATCTCATCCCGACCAACCACTCGAACGGCATGTTTTTTATGATGCTCAATAGAAACTCCTGAAGGCGCTCGCCACCGCAGTCGCGGACTTTGCGACTAGACTGATTGGCAACATCTGCAGCCCGCAGTTTGCCATATCACCCTTACCAACGGCAAGATTTTTCTCAATTAAATCAAGCATTTATAGGATTTCGATGCTTGAAAAGCGTGGACCAACCGACGTTGCCAGCCTTTGAAATCAATGACTTATGACATACCTGTCAGCATCGGCATTACGCTGATTGGCGGACATCGATTGTGCGGACCAGTTCGGCGACAGCCTGTCCGAGCTCTTGGGTGCTCGCCTGCCCGCCCAGATCCGGCGTGTGCGGCCCCGCCGCCAGCGTCATCTCAATGGCCCTGAGGATCACGTCATGCGCCCGTGCATAGCGATCGTCGCCCTGCAGTGCCGGATCCTTGCCCAGGAAATCGAGCATCAGCGCGCCGGACCAGATCATTGCGATCGGATTGGCAATGCCTTTGCCGTAGATGTCCGGCGCGGAGCCGTGCACCGGCTCGAACAAGGACGGGAAGCGCCGGTCAGGATTCAAATTCGCCGAGGGCGCAAGACCGATGGTGCCGGCACAAGCCGGACCGAGGTCGGACAGGATGTCACCGAAGAGGTTGGAGGCGACCACAACATCGAAGCGCGTCGGTTGGAGCACGAAACGCGCGGTGAGGATATCGATGTGCTGGCGGTCCACCGTCACATCCGGATACTGCCGCGCCATCGCGTCGGCACGCTCATCCCAGTACGGCATGCTGACCGCGATGCCGTTCGACTTGGTTGCGACCGTCAGGTGCTTGCGAGGCCGTGACTTGGCAAGTTCGAACGCGTAGCGCAGCACTCGGTCGGTGCCGGTACGGGTGAAAACGGATTCCTGCAGCACGAGTTCGCGCTCGGTGCCCTCGAACATGCGCCCGCCGAGCGAGGTGTATTCGCCTTCCGTGTTCTCGCGGACCACGAAGAAGTCGATATCGCCAGGCTTACGGTTGGCCAGAGGGCAAGGCACGCCCTCGAACAGTCGAACCGGGCGCAAGTTAATGTACTGGTCGAAATCCCGTCTGAACTTCAGCAGCGAGCCCCACAGGGAAATGTGATCCGGCACTTTCGCCGGCCACCCTACTGCGCCGAAGTACAGCGCGTCGCAATCTCCGATCTGCTCGCGCCAGTCGGCGGGCATCATGCTGCCGGTCCGTTCGTAATAGTCGCAGCTAGCCCAGTCGATGTGCCGGAATTGCAAGTCAAGGGAAAAGCGCTCCGCCACGGCTTCGAGTACGCGCATGCCTTCCGGCATGACTTCCTTCCCGATGCCGTCGCCGGGAATGACGACGATCTTGAAGGACTTGTTTTTCTGAGCGTTCATCGCGAAATTTCGGAATGTCGAAAGAGTGGCCATCCTACCTCTTTCCCGACGATCAGGCAGGATGCCAGCGCGTCCCGCGAACAGCCGCGTCAATGCGGAACTCCGGACTTGCGAAAGGAAAACTGCTTCAGCTCGGTGACTGCCGTCTGGCATACAATCGCGGAATGACTGAAATAGACATTCTTCTCCCCTTCGGTTTGCCGCCGGCGGAACTGGCCCGCGACCTGTTGAAGGAATTGAACACTCCGGCCCTCGCCTTGCTTGCATCACGTGCAACGTCCGCAATCGAAGGCACCGACGATTTCCAGCGAGCGCTCCCGCACGAGCGCTGGATTGCGCGCCAGTTCGGATTGGAATCCGCATTGCACGAAAGCGGGAGCCCGCCGATTGCCTCGCCCCTCATGCAAGTCATGGACGTGCCGCCGCAGGCCGGCGCATGGTTTGTCTTGCAACCAGTCCATATCCACATCGCGCGCGACCACCTGGTCCTGACCGACCCGCGCCGGCTTGCCCTTTCGGATGCGGAATCGCGAGCGCTGTTCGACATCGCATCCCCCCTGTTCCAGGAAGCCGGAAAGCGCCTCGCGTACGGCGATGCCGGCACATGGTTCGTCGAAGCCGAGGACTGGTCCAGGCTGCAGACGTCCAGCCCGGACGCCGCCAGTGGACACAACATCGACATCTGGATGCCGAAAGGCCCGGGCGAGCGCGACTGGCGCAAGGTGCAGAACGACGTGCAGATGCACTGGTTCAATCACGCCGTCAATGAAGAACGCGAGCAAAAGCAGTTGAAGCCGGTGAATTCGGTATGGCTATGGGGAGGACCGTCGCGGGAAAGCGAGCAGCCTCAGCACTATGACAAGACGTTCAATCTCTCTGCATGGATGCGGGCGTTCCGCAAATTCGTACCGGATCACGCGCACGCCGCCGACGGTCAAGGAATGGTGCCGTTGCTCGAGAAGCGAAACCTGCTGCTGCTCGACAACCTGCTCGAGCCTGCGCTGTCGAACGACTGGGGCCGCTGGCTGGACGGCATGCGGCAGATCGACGAAAAATGGTTCGCCCCATTGCTGCAGGCGCTCAAATCCGGCAAGCTTGACCGGATATCGCTGATCGCTACCCACGACTCCCGCATTTCCCGATTCACCGCCACGCGGTCGTCGCTGAGAAAATTCTGGGTCAAACCCACTTTGGCAACACTATGTCCGTGACCCGTATCCTTACCCGCAACTACCCGTTCCGCACTGCCGAAATGCTGCGCCAGCAAGGCATCCACCCGGTGCTGGCGCGCATTTACGCTGCACGCGGGCTGACCGAGCTCGGCGAATTGTCCAGCGAGCTGACGTCCCTCATCACGCCGTCCGGGCTGCTGCACATCGACGCCGCGGCGAGCTACCTTGCCGACGCCATCGCCGCGGAAAAGAAACTGGTGATCGTCGCCGACTACGACTGCGACGGCGCGACGGCCTGTTCCGTCGCTCTGCGCGGCCTGCGCGCGTTGGGTGCGCGGGTTGACTACATCGTCCCGAACCGTTTCGAGTACGGCTACGGCCTCACGCCGGAAATCGTCGAACTGACCGTCCGCGAAAAGTCGCCTGACATCATCGTCACCGTCGACAACGGCATCGCCAGCATCGACGGCGTCGCGGAGGCCAAACGCCGTGGCATCGACGTTGTCGTCACCGACCATCACCTTCCCGGCGACAAGCTTCCCGACGCACGGGTCATCGTCAATCCAAACCAGCCATCCTGCGGTTTTCCCAGCAAGAACCTCGCCGGCGTCGGCGTGATGTTCTACGTGCTGCTCGCGCTGCGGGCCGAAATGCGCAAGCGTGGCGTGTTCGACGCACAGACGCAGCCGAAACTGGATGCGCTGCTCGACCTGGTCGCCCTCGGCACCGTCGCCGACGTGGTCAAGCTCGATGCCAACAACCGCATTCTCGTCGCCCAGGGCCTCAAGCGCATGCACGCCGGACGCATGCAGCCCGGCGTCGCCGCCCTGTTCCGCGCTGCCGGCCGCGAAGCGCGCCGCGCCACACCTTTCGACCTCGGGTTTGCGCTCGGGCCGCGCCTGAACGCCGCCGGCCGCCTGGCCGACATGTCGCTCGGCATTGAGTGCCTGACCACCGAGGACGAGGGCCGCGCCTGGGCGATTGCGCAGCAGCTCGACGTCATCAACCGGGAGCGGCGCGACATCGAGGCCGACATGCAGGACACTGCCCTGACCCTGCTCGACAGCTTCGAGCCCCACAACCGAACCACCATCAGCGTATTCGACGAATCCTGGCACCAGGGCGTGATTGGCATCGTCGCCTCTCGCCTG